>OHBJ01001296.1_pt1 | contig 17056 bp, 15 predicted proteins | sample 1577241 | NCBI WGS metagenome assembly OHBJ01 (sample SAMEA3541594, study PRJEB24748) | human gut metagenome | biome: human gut; feature: human-associated habitat; material: faeces | place: China | collected 2012 | reverse complement strand
CTTATAAGAATACGAATTTGAGCGGCATCTTTCATAGTTTTACGGGAAATGCGGACCACATTTCAACAAAGCGCTGCAGCGCCTGCGCCGGGTGTGGCAGCGCCTGGGTAAAGTGATACAGTTCCTGCACCGCCCGGCCTGTGGTATCATCCGTCCGGCCGCGGTCATACAGGTCCGCAAAGGCACAGAAGTCAGGATCGGTATATGCCTGTTCCAGCACGGTGGAAAGGGTTTCCTGCTGCAGGCGCACCAGGGTAGCGTCATCCGCAATGGTAAAATCCGGCGGAACATCCAGAGCCGAAAAGTTCTGCTGCACAAAATGCAGGCAGAACGCATCCACTGTGCCGATGGATGCCCGCTGCAGCCGCATCTGCTGGCGGCGCAGGCGCACATCCTGTGGATGCTGGCGAATCTCTGCTGCCAGGCGCTTAGTAATATCCGCCCGCAGCTTGGCCGCTGCCGCATTGGTAAATGTCATGATCAACAGAGAATCTGCATCCACCGGGTGGTCCGGGTCGGTGATCAGCCCCGCCACACGTTCCACCAGCACCCGCGTTTTGCCGGAGCCGGCCGCAGCCGAAACCAACAGGCTGCCGCCGCGGGCCTGAATGGCCGCGGCCTGCGCCGGGGTAAATTGAATTTTCGCTTCCGCCATTGTTGTCTCCTTATCCGGCGTTTTTGCATTTTAAGGTATATCTGAAAGCAAAGAAAATAACGACAATTTTACAAACACAAGACGTATTCCAATGCTTTTTAACACAGAATTCAGCTGTGTTTGGTCGAAAGAGGCTGAATTCTTGACTTTCCAGCTGCCCCGCCGGTTTACTCTGCGCCAAACGGGTCGTCCGGTTTAAGCGGTGTGCGCTCCCCTTCGCCGTCCGCATGACGGCAGACGGTGCGGTACTCACACCAAAGGCAGGGGCTTTTGCCTGCATTGGGCACCAGCGGGGCCGCGTCGATTTCACCGCTGTACAGGTTCTTGGCCATATCGGTCAGCATTCCATCCAGGTGGTCCCGGATGCGGTTGAACTTTTCCCGATCCGCCAGCCGCGCTTTGGCCGACTGTGCCGTTGGCTCCCCGGTTTTGGCGCTGAAGCTGAGGGGCACAAAGGCACCGGTGCCCCTGGTATCCATGGCATGGTAAATGCTCGGCTCATCCAGCAGCAGTCCTTCCAGCGGATAGTTCTGCGCCTGCAAAGGTTCTGCATCATCTGTTTCCGGTCGAATGATATTTTCCGGCGCGGGATCCGCCCACAGGTATTCTACCCCGGCTGCCGTGCCCTGCGAGAACAGATGCCCGCCGTTGCGTTCCAGGGTAAACAGGTAGAGCAGCATCTGACAGTCCAGGCCGTAATACACTTCCCGCAGGTCAAACTTTTTGCTTCCGGTCTTATAGTCCACCACACGGATGTAGGTTTTGCCGCCCAGTTCCATGGTATCCACACGATCCACCGTACCCACAATACGCACCGTGTGCCCCCTGCCATCGTCCAGCTGAACGGGGTCCACGCGTGGGGCATCCGGGTCATCGCTGTCCGGGCGGTCATCAATGCGCAGCTCAAACGCCACGGGCTGAAAGCCGGACTGCCGCACATCCCGCTGGATGAACCCCAGCAGCCCCACCAGGTTGCGCTGGATCCGCCCCAGCAGGTAGTTCATCCGCACCCCCGCGCCGGGCAGGTTGGCGGCGGTGTATTCCTGCACCAGGCTTTCCACCAGCTGTTCCAGCTGCGACTGGGTCAATTTGGCAAAGGCACTGCCCTCCCGGCGCAGGGCCTGCTCCAACACCCAGTGGGTCAGCGTACCGCTGATATTGGGGGCCAGTTCGGCTTTCTGGCGCGGGCGCGCCCCCAGCACATACTGCATAAAATAGGCAAACGGACAGCTGATGTACCGTTCAAACCGCGTGGGGCTGATGCGCACACTGGGGCCAAGAATACTTTCCAGTGCCTTGACATCCTCCACGCGGGCGGGCTTGCGCTGGGCGGCGCGCTCCTCGCCGGTCAGACGCTCAAAGAAGTGCCCGATAAGCGAGGCGAGCACCTGCTGAAACAACGTTCCACACATGACGGGAAACACAACTTCGCCCGGAAAGTATTGCGTGGCGATGACGGCGCCCGAAGAGATATTGCGCATGCCGCAGGTAAAGCACATGGTGGTCGTTTCGCTATATGGCAGATGCAGCGCGCGGGCGACCAGAATGCCGACGACAAAGCCGCTGATGGCGAAGACCAAAATAAAGAGGGCGACTTCCAAGCGCACCGCGTTCATGTGCAGCACGTACTCGCTCATGGCGGTGGAGTTGGAGGCGATAACGCCCATCATCATGAACTTGCAGGCGGGCGAGAGCGCGGGGGAGAGTTTTTTCGTGCCCCCATCCGCGCGTGAGCTCGTTGATCACGATGCCGAGAACGGCGGGGATGGCGATCATAAAGGCCATGTTCTGCATCATACTCGGCACGTCGATCGAGACGGTGGCGCCTAGCAGGAGCTTGAGCGTAAGCGGAATCGTCACAGGGGAGATGACCGAGGACGTCAGGATGATGGTGAGCGCGAGCGGGCCGTTGCCGCCGAACATGCTGATCCACATAAAAGCGGTGACTGCCACGGGCACACTGTATTCGAGCACGATGCCGCAGACAAGGTTGGGGTTGGAACCAAAGAACAACGATCCCATGGCATAGGCCGCGATGGGAATAAGCGCCGCCGAGACCAACAATGCCACAATCAGGTGCAGCGGACGGTGGAACACCTCGGCTACCTGGTGGAAGGTGTTGCTGAGCGCACCTTGGAACGTCATAAAGGCAAACAAGGTGGGAACGATGGGCTTGAGAACGCCGATCTGTTGAGGAAAGAGCACGCCGAGCGCCACGCAAGTCGGAACGATGATTTGCATGTGCCCCGCGAGAAACTTGCCCAGTCCAACCCATTGCTTCATATGCTCTTGTGACTCCCTTTGCTCGTGAATCCGTTTTGACTGGATATGCTAGACGCTCACATGCGCCCGTGCGCCAGAAACGCTCGAATATTTCGAGGCTATTACCGCCCTCGTTTATCGAAACCACGGCGTGCTGGACGTTGTGCGTCCGCGCTGCACGGTATAATAAATCCGTTCAACAGATCTGCCTGCCGAAGCGGGCATACACAGAGGACTCATCGCTATGAACCGTGAGAGGTATCGCGGCGACCTGCCCCTATCGGGGGTGGGTGCCTATGTCATCGCTTAAGACGACGCATCGCTGGGCGGTCGCTCAGCAAAACCCCGAGCTCGAAAAGGAGCTTTCGGCTGGTCTGGGCATTCCCGGGCTGGTGGCGCGCATTATGGTCGCGCACGGCATTGGCTCCATCAAAGAGGGCCAATTGTTTTTGACGCCTTCGCTCGATCGCGACTGGGCCGACCCACTCATTATCCCGGGCATGTCGGTCGTTGCCGACCGCGTCGAGCGTGCTATTCGCAACCACGAGCACATTGCAGTCTTTGGCGATTTTGACGTTGACGGTATTACGTCGACCTGCCTGTTGACCGAGGCGCTGCGCACGTTTGGCGCCGATGTCACGCCGTTTATTCCGCATCGCTTTGATGAAGGCTACGGTCTTTCGCGCGCGGCGCTCGACCGCGTTAACGAGCTCGCTCGCCCCCAGCTGATCGTGACCGTCGATAACGGTATTGCTGCCAAGGAAGAGGTCCCCTATCTGGAGAGTCTGGGGATCGATTTGGTGGTCACGGACCATCACGAGCCCTCCGACCAGGTGCCGCAGGGTGTGCCCCTGACTGACCCCAAGCTCGAGGACGAGGGCCCCTCGCGTGAGCTTGCCGGTGCTGGTGTGGCGCTCAAGCTGGTGCAAGTCCTGGGTGAGCGCCTGGGCAAGCCGTCGTATTGGCGTTCGCTAATCGAGGTCGCGGCGCTGGGCACCGTGTCCGACATGATGCCGCTCACGCCCGAGAACCGCGCGCTGGTTGCCGAGGGCATCCAGCAGATGCGCGTAACCGCTCGCCCCGGCTATATCGCGCTTGCCGCGCTCGCCAAGGCGGACCTTTCGAGCATTACGGCGGATGGCCTGTCATTCTCGCTCATTCCTCGCTTAAACGCTGCCGGTCGCATGGCCGATCCCAAGCTGGCGCTCGACCTGCTGCTTGCCCGCGATCCCATCGAAGCAAGCGCACTGGCGGCTGAGCTCGAGGAAATCAACCGCCAGCGCCGTGAGATCGAGGCGGAGCTCACGCGCGATGCCATGGCAAAGGTCGAGGAGACCTATGACGGCGGACGCGCGATCGTCGTGGGCGGCGAAGGCTGGCACGAGGGCGTCAAGGGCATCGTGGCAAGCCGTCTGACCAACCGCTACCACGTGCCGGCGCTGCTGTTCTCGATCGAGGACGGTATCGCGCGCGGCTCTGGTCGCTCGGTGGGCAAAGTTAACCTGTTTGACGCCATCGAGCGCTGTTCCGACCTGATGATTCGTCGCGGCGGACATGCCGGTGCGGTGGGTGTGACTATCGAGGCATCCAAGCTCGACGAGTTCCGCCGTCGCCTTTCGGCCGTGCTATCGGAGCTTCCCGCCGAGGACTTTGAGGACACTGACGAGGTTGCCGCCACCGTTGACCTCTCCGAGCTAAATATCGAGACCATCGAGCAGATTTCCCGCCTTGAGCCGTTTGGCCAGGGTAATAAGGTGCCGCTGCTGGCTGCCGAGGGCGTGACGATGTGTGATCGCGCCGTGGTGGGTAAGACCGGCGAGCACATGCGCTTCGTGGCGACGGATGGCGCCGCGAGTGTGCCGGCCATCATGTTTCGTGTACCGCAAATCGATAAGCTCATCAACTGCGATAGCGCTGTCGATTTGGTGTTCGAGGCCGTTGCCGAGCATTGGCAGGGTCGTGTGAAGCCCAAGCTCATGATCAAGGATGTTCTGGTCCGCGATACCACGCTGCCCAGCATCGACGATCCGGCATGCGAGCTTCGTCGTGGCGTGCAGCCGGCGGATTCCGGCCTGCGCCTGGAGTCGCGTAAGCGCGAGACGCTCGCCCAGCTTTCCTATACCGAGCTCACGCGCTCGCTTATCCATAGCTTTATCGGCTCGAACCAGCCGCACCGCGCGCAGGTCGAGGCGCTCGATGCCCTGGCCGATCACCAAAGTGTTCTGGCCGTTATGGGAACGGGGCGCGGCAAGTCGCTCATCTTTCATGTGCATGCCGCGCGCGAGGCGGTTCTTCGCGGGCGTGCGAGCATCTTTGTCTATCCGCTGCGCGCGCTCGTTGCCGACCAGGCCTATCACCTCTCGTCGACGATGGCATCGCTTGGCATTGGCGTTGGCGTGCTGACCGGCGAGACCGTGGAGGCCGCACGCGATGACGTGTTCGCCGGCCTAGCTTCGGGCCGCACCGGTATCGTGCTCACGACGCCCGAGTTCCTATCTATCCACCGTGACCGCTTCGCGCGTTCGGGCCGCATCGGCTTTGTCGTTATCGATGAGGCGCACCACGCCGGTCTTGCCAAGGGCGGCGACCGCAGCGCCTATCTCGACATGCCCGATATCCTCAAAGCCCTGGGCGACCCGGTCGTTATGGCTGCGACGGCCACCGCGACGGCTCCGGTTGTGGCCGAGCTTGCTCGCATGCTGCCGATCACTCGCACGGTGGTCGACGAGACGGTGCGCGAGAACCTGCAGCTCGAGGACGACCGCGATCTTGCAAGTCGCGAGAACCGTTTGGTGTCGATTGTGGCGACGGGGGAAAAGACCGTCATCTACGTCAATTCGCGCGACCAGTCCGTGGCGCTCGCCAAGACGTTGCGCAAGCGTGTGCCCGATTGCGCAACCCATATCGCGTTCTATAACGCGGGGCTTGCGCGTTCCGATCGCCGTCGCGTGGAGGAAGCATTCCGAGACGGCAGCCTCAGCTGCATCGTCTCGACATCTGCCTTTGGCGAGGGCGTCAACCTGCCCGATATCCGCCATGTCGTGCTCTATCACATGCCGTTTGGCGGCATTGAGTTTAACCAGATGAGCGGCCGCGCCGGTCGCGATGGCCAGCCCGCCGTGATCCATCTGCTCTATTCGTCGCGCGACGCCCGCATTAACGAGCGCCTACTCGACTGCTATGCGCCCGAGCGCGACGAGCTCGTCACGCTCTATCGAGCGCTGCAGACCATGTGGCGCTCCAACCGTGGCAAGACGGGGGACGATTCATTCTGCGCAAGTGATATCGACATCGCGCAGATGTGCCTTGCCATCGATGCCCGCACGCCGGTCGACGAGCGCTCGGTGGAAAGCGGCCTGGGAATCTTCGAAGAGCTTGGTTTCTGTCGCGTTTCGGGGTTTGACGACACTCGTCGTATCGCGATGGCCGAAAACCCCGGCCGCGTGCAATTGAGCAGGTCAATTCGCTATTTGGAGGGCTTGCGCTCGCGCATGGAGTTCTCGGCTTTCCGGAGCTGGGCGCTCGATTCGTGCGCTTCTGATATGCTAGCCAAAGTTAACCGCCCGATCGTACCGCGGGCCTAGGGGAAGGGGACCTCGATGGATGCCGCAGCCCGTACCGCCCATGATTCCACCCTCCAGCCGTTTTCGGAGATGGAGCACTATAAGCATGCCGATGAGCTGCCGCCCGAGATTATGGCGGACAGCTACGACAAGCTGGAGCGCCTGTGCCTCAAATATATGAATGAGGACGACTTTTCTAAGGTTGAGCAGGCCTACTGCTTTGCCGCCGAGAAGCACTGCAACCAAAAGCGCCGCTCGGGCGAGATGTACATTAACCATCCCGTCGAGGTTGCCATCATTTTGGCCGATCTCAAGATGGACTGCGATGTGGTGTGTGCCGCGCTGCTGCACGATACCGTCGAGGATACCGAGACCTCGCTCACCGATGTTTCCGGCCTGTTTGGCGAAACCGTTGCTGAGCTCGTCGATGGCGTGACCAAGCTCACCAACATCGAAGTCGACAGCATGGACGAGAAACAGGCCCTCACGCTGCGCAAGATGTTCCTCGCCATGTCCAAGGACATTCGTGTCATCATCGTTAAACTTGCCGACCGTCTGCACAACATGCGTACGCTGGCGGCCCTGCGTGAGGATCGTCGCCTGTTTAAGGCTCGCGAGACCATGGACGTGTACGCGCCCTTGGCCGACCGCCTGGGCATGAGCTCTATTAAGTGGGAGCTCGAGGACCTGTCCTTCTTCTACCTGGAGCCCGATGCCTACCAGCGCATCGCGCGCATGGTGGCTGAGTCGCGCGAGGTCCGCGAGCGCTACCTTGCCGAGACCATCAAGACGCTCACCGACGAGCTCAACCGCATTGGCCTGGAGGGCTTCCAGATTAATGGCCGCTCCAAGCACTATTGGTCCATCTACCAAAAGATGAAGCGCAAGGGCAAGGAGTTCTCCGAGATCTACGACCTGGTGGCGCTGCGTGTTATTACCCATTCGGTGCGCGATTGCTACTCCACGCTCGGTGCGGTGCATACGCTGTGGCATCCCATGCCTGGTCGCTTTAAAGACTATATCGCCATGCCCAAGGTCAATAACTACCAGTCGCTCCACACGACGGTCATCGGCCCCACGGCTCGTCCGCTCGAGATTCAGATTCGAACCTACGAGATGCATGAGCAGGCCGAGTATGGCATTGCCGCCCACTGGCTATATAAGAAGTCGGGCGGATCGTCTGCTTCCAAGACCAATGACGCTCAACGTTTGGACGACCAGATCAACTGGCTCAAGCATTCGCTCGATTGGGCGGCTTCCGACGAAATCACCGATGCCAAGGAATACCTGCATTCGCTGAAGGTCGACCTCTTCGATCAGGAGATTTTCGTCTTTACGCCCAAGGGCGAGGTCATGGCGCTTCGTGCCGGCTCCACGCCGCTCGACTTTGCCTACGCCGTTCACACCGAGGTGGGAAACCACTGCGTCGGCGCTAAGATCAACGGTGCGGTGGCCCCGCTCACGCACGAGATCAAGACGGGCGACCGCGTTGAAATCCTGACTAACAAGAGTTCCAAACCGTCGCGTGATTGGCTCAAGATCGTCAAGACGCCTTCCGCCAAGTCAAAGATCCGCCGCTATTTTGCCGCTGCGACCAAGGACGACGACGCTGCCGCCGGCCGCGATATGCTGGCCAAGGACCTGCGTAAGCGTGGCTATGGCATTTCTACGCCGCGTTCGACGCGCGCGCTCAATGCCGTGGCGGAGCAGTTTAACTTCAAGCAGCTCGAGGACCTGTTTGCCGCCGTCGGCGCCGGCAAGGTTGCCCCGCGCGCTGTGGGCAATAAGGTCGAGCAAATCTTGGACCCAAAGCCCGAGGAACAGCTCACCAAGGCCGAGGCTATCGCCGAGGTCGTGAAACAGCCTGCTCGCGGCTCCAACCGCAAGCCGCAAAAGCGCGGCAAGAGCGCCAGTAACGGCATTATCGTCAAGGGCGAGAGCAACAGCGGCCTGCTAGTCCGTCTGGCTCATTGCTGCAACCCCGTGACGGGCGACGACATCGTCGGCTTTATCACGCGCGGCCGAGGTGTCTCAGTGCATCGCGCCAACTGCCCCAACGTCAAGGGCCTCATGGAGCACCCCGAGCGCATGATTGACGTAGAGTGGGATGGTGCTGCCGACACTCTCTTCCAGGTCGAGATCGTGGTCGAGTGCCTGGACCGCATGGGCCTGCTCAAGGACGTCACCATTGCCATTGGCGATGCAGGCGGCAATATCCTTTCCGCCGCCACCTCGACCAACCGCGAGGGTATTGCGACCCTGCGCTTTATGGTCGAGATTTCGGATGCGAGCGGCCTGGATCCGCTGCTGGCTTCCATCAGCAGCGTCGACTCGGTCTACGACGCTCGCCGTCTTATGCCCGGCGAGGGCGGAGCGCAACTCAAGCGCCGTGTGTAGGTGCGAGAGCCTCTCAGCATCATAGATATTGGTTACGTTCGAGGCATCGTTTGGTGCCTCGAACGTATTTTAGAAGGAGGGTATGCGCATGGGCGATATGACTTTGGACCTGACACCCCGAGGCGCGGCTTCGATTGAGGCGCTCGTCAACGGCCCGATTCAGACCAACAGCTACGCCGTGATTTCGAATGACGAGTGCTTAATCGTCGATCCGGCGTGGGAGGGCGAGCGTCTTGTGGAGCATATCCGCACCGCGCATCCCGAGGTGCGCGTGCTCGGCTCTGTCTGCACGCACGGTCATGCCGACCATGTTGGCGGGGTTGCCGGGGTTCGAGCTGTCGTTGGCGACAGCGCACTATATGAGTTGTGCGCTAAGGACGTGACGGTACCTCGCGCAAATATCGAGGAGCAGCGCGCCATGTGGGGTATCGAGACGCCCGATCCGGGTGAGCCGACGCGTTTGCTTGCCGAGGGCGATACAATCGAGGTGGGCGACGTCTGCCTGCAGGTGATCGAGACGCCGGGGCATACGCCGGGCGGCATCGTCCTGTTCGCCGCGACCGAGCAGGGGAACATCGCCTTTGTGGGCGACACGCTTTTCCCGGGCAGTCACGGTCGTACCGATCTTTCCGGCGGTGACGAGGCGGCGATTATGCGCTCGCTCTCCAAACTTGCCAAGACGCTTCCGCCCGATACCGTTTGCTTGACGGGCCATGGCGATTCGACCACGATGGCGCGCGAACTTATGCAGAACCCGTTTATGCAGATGTAGGCTTGAAGCCGTCTTTCGAACCACGAAGACCGCTCAATCGTCAAGCTATTTTCCCCAGTGGGTCGATTCTGTGGGGCAAACGGTCAAAATTTGTCCAATCGGATGGTATTCGTGAACAAACGAACGTTTATGCTCGGGTATGTCGTGGTAAAATCTCAGGCGTTATCGGAGCAACCTTACAGGAGGTTTCTTTTATGCTCGTCAACGCAGCAGACATGCTCAAGAAGGCCGAGGCCGGCAAGTACGGTCTCGGTGCCTTCAACACCAACAACCTCGAGTGGACCCTGGCTATTCTCCAGGCCGCCGAGGAGGCCAAGTCTCCGCTGATCCTTCAGTGCACCGCTGGTGCCGCTAAGTGGATGGGCGGTTTCAAGGTCTGCGCCGACATGGTCAAGGCTGCCGTCGAGGCCACGGGCGTTACCGTTCCCGTCGCCCTTCACCTCGATCACGGTTCTTACGAGGACTGCTTCAAGTGCATCGAGGCCGGCTTCACGTCCATCATGTATGACGGCTCTCACGAGGAGACCTTCCAGCTTAACCTCGACCGCACCAAGGAGCTCGTTGAGCTTGCCCACTCCAAGGGCATGTCCATCGAGGCCGAGGTCGGCGGCATCGGCGGCACCGAGGACGGCGTGACCTCCAGCGGCGAGCTCGCTGATCCTGCTGAGTGCAAGCAGATTGCTGACCTGGGCGTCGACTTCCTCGCCTGCGGCATCGGCAACATCCACGGCGTGTACCCCGCCGACTGGGCAGGCCTTTCCTTTGAGCGCCTGAGCGAGATCAAGGCCGAGGTCGGCGATCTCCCGCTCGTCCTGCACGGTGGTACCGGCATTCCCGAGGACCAGATCAAGAAGGCCATCTCCCTGGGCGTTTCCAAGATCAACGTCAACACCGACCTGCAGCTCGTCTTCGCCAAGGGCGTTCGCGACTACATCGAGGCCGGCAAGGACCTCGAGGGCAAGGGCTTCGACCCGAGAAAGCTCCTCGCTCCGGGCTTTGAGGCGATTAAGGCTACCGTTAAAGAAAAGATGGAGCTCTTCGGTTCCATCGACAAGGCTTAATTTCAGCTTAAATCGAATTACAGAGAACGCTCCTATGACTGGAGCGTTCTTTTTTTGGTCGAATTCATAGAAAAGAAAAGCAAAATTTTCCTTACAACTTCATTAAAATTGCGGCCCTTGCAGCTTTCCGACAGTTTCTTCACGCTTTCGGGTGCGTACACACCTTGAAAGCACAGGCAAAATGTGGTATACTGTGTTCAGTGAAAAGAATTTTTCGGCCGTTTAATTCTGCACCAGTTCTACACAACGTTTCAGATCCAGCGCCCCGGTATACAGGCTCTTGCCCAGGATCGCGGCAGCGGTGCCCATCTTTTGCAGTTCCAACAGCTCGGCTTCCGACGAGATGCCGCCGCTGGCCGTGAAGGCCACGCCCGGCACCTCTGCCGCCAGCTGGCGGTACAGCGCCAGATTCGTGCCCTGCATGGCACCATCACAGGCAATGTCGGTGTAGATGATGGCCGTGCACCCGGCATCTGCCAGCCGCCTGCAGAAGTCCACACCCTTTTCGGCGCTGACCTCCTTCCACCCGTGGATGGCAACAAATCCATCTTTGGCATCCACCCCCACGGCGATCCGTTCGCCGTAGCGTTTCAGCATCCGGGCCGTGAAACCAAAATCCGTCACGGCCACACTGCCCAGGATGCAGCGATTCACGCCCAGAGAAAGGTATTTTTCAATGCGCTCCTCCGTGCGGATGCCGCCGCCCACCTCGATGTACAAGCCGCCCTGTTCTGCCAACGCGGCAATGGATCCGTAGTTGGAAAGGGTGCCGTCCTTTGCGCCGTCCAGATCCACAACGTGGAGATACCTGGCCCCGGCCTCCACAAACTGCCGGGCCTGTGCGCAGGGGTCCTCCCCGTAAACGGTCATACGGTCATAATCTCCCTGCGTCAGGCGGACAACTTTGCCGTCCCGCAGGTCAATGGCTGGGAATAGATTCATAGTTTCTCCTTTAGCGGCCTTACCCTCTCCGTCTTTGCTTCGCAAATCCGTCAGGCTTTGACTGAGAGGGCGAGCCAGTTTACAATTCTGCAAACGCTCTCAAAATGCGCAGCCCCGTCTCCCCGCTCTTTTCGGGGTGGAACTGGGTGCCGTACACCCTGCCCGCCCTGACCACGCCGGTCACGGGGATGGAGTAATCGCTGACAGCAAGTGTACTCCCGGTACAATTTTTGCCGTAGTAGCTGTGGACGTAATAGACATACTCGCCCTCACGGATGTATCGGAAAAGCGGGTCATCCCGTACGATGTGCAGGGCGTTCCAGCCGATCTGCGGCACCTTGAGGGTTTTGTCTTTCAGGTCAGGCTCCAGCGGGCAGACCTCGCCTTTGACAAAGCCCAGGCCCCCATGCTCACCGTACTCATAGCTTTTTTCAAAGAGCAGCTGCATTCCCAGGCAGATGCCCAGCAGGGGCTTTTGCGCCGCCTGCTCCCGGATGACCGGCACCAGGTCGGTGGCCGAGAGCTTGTCCATGGCATCGCCAAAGGCCCCCACCCCCGGCAGGATGAGCCGGTCGGCCTTGCGGATTGTCTGTGTATCGGCGGTCACAACGGCCTCCAGCCCCAGATGCGTCAGACTGGAGCGCAGGCTGAACAGGTTGCCCACGCCGTAATCGATGATCGCGATCATACCAGCAGTCCTTTCGTGGAGGGGATCTCGTCCCGGTGGGCGGCATCAATGGCGACTGCCGCAGCCAGCGCGTGGCCTGCCCCCTTGAAGCAGGCTTCGAGAATGTGGTGGGTATTTTCCCCTGCAAATTGTACAAAGTGGAGCGTAGCGGGCACATTGCGGGCAAAGCCCAGCCAGAACTCCGAGGCGCATTCCACATCGAAATCGCCCACCTTTTCGGTCTTGCAGTGGACATCCCAGTTCAGGGTGCACCGGCCCGAAAGGTCTACCGCGCAGAGCACCAGCGCCTCATCCATGGGCAGGTAGAAGCTGCCATACCGCTGGATGCCCCGCATCTCGCCCAGCGCCCGGGCAAAGGCCTGCCCCAGTGCAATGCCGATATCCTCAGCCGTGTGGTGGTAATCCACCTCCACATCCCCGTGGCAGGTGAGCACCAGGTCAAACCGGCCATGGCGGGCAAACAGCTCCAGCATGTGGTTCAGGAACCCACAGCCGGTGTCCACCTCATAGCGGCCCGCACCGTCCAGATTCAGGGTCAGCTCGATCTGGGTCTCGTTGGTGTTGCGTTCCAGTGTCACTTCCCGCATGGGTCATTCCTCCATTATTTTGTCAAGGGTGTTCAGGAAGATCTGCATCTGCTCCGGCGTGCCGATCGTGATGCGCAGCCAGTTTTCAATGCGTGAGGCATCAAAGTGGCGCACCAGAACGCCTTTTTTCTTCAACTTCTGGTACAATTCGCCGCCGTCTTTCTTTTGTGTAGAGGCAAACAGGAAGTTGGAGCGGCTGTCCAGCACCGCAAAGCCCCGGGCTTCCAGCTGCTGTTTTGTCCAGGCCCGGGTGTCCACGATGGCGGCACGGGTCTTTTCAAAATAAACGGTATCTTCCAGCGCGGCCTGCCCTGCTTTCAAGGTCAGGCGGTTGATGTTATAGGGGTTCAGGCTGAACTTGACCCGGTTCAGGTCCGCGATGAGGCTGGCGCTGCCCATGGCAAGGCCCAGCCGCGCACCGGCCAGCTGGCGGGATTTCGAGAAGGTCTGCACCACCAGCAGGTTGTCGTACCGGTCAATGAGCGGCACGCAGCTCTCGCCGCCAAAGTCCACATAGGCCTCATCCACAATGACCACATTGTCAGGGTTCGCTTTCAGGATGCCCTCGATGGCACTGCGGGGCAGGGCCAAGCCGGTGGGGGCGTTGGGGTTTGCGATGACGATGGTCTCATTCAGGCCGTAGTAATCGGCGGGGTCAAGGGTGAAATCCTCCTTCAGCGGGATGATATGGCTGGGGATGTGCATCAGCCCGCACCAGACGCTGTAACAGCCGTAGGTGATGTCGGCATAGGCCAGCGGGTGGGTCTCGTCGCAGAAGGCCCGCAGGGCGAAAAAGAGGTTCTCGTCACTGCCGTTGCCGGGCATGATCTGATCCGGCTGCAGGCCAAAGTGCGCCGCCGCCGTTTTCAGCAGGTCGGTGCAGGCGGGGTCGGAGTAGAGACGGAGCTTTTCCACCTCATGCTCGCTCACCGCCGCCACCACCGCCGGGCTGGGCAGATAGGGGCTTTCGTTGGTGTTCAGCTTGATGTATTGCTGGTCCTGCGGCTGCTCCCCTGGGGTGTAGGGGGTGAGAGATTCAAGTTTCGGAGAGAGATATTTACTCATAGCAATTTCCTCACTGTCAGCGTCCTCGCCCTCTCAGGCGCTTCGCGCCAGCTCCCCCAAAGGGGGAGCCTCTGGCGGTTTTCCGTAACCTTGCGGGAAATTGCCAAAGCCTCTCCCTTTGGGAGAGGTGGCATTGCAAAGCAATGACGGAGAGGGCGAGCCGCCTTTAGTCCTCTTCATATCTTATCGTCACACTCTTCGCATGGGCGTGCAGGCCCTCGCGCTCGGCAAAATCGGCAATGCGGGGTGCCACCTCGCCCAGCGCCTCGCGGGTGTAATAGAGGAAACTGGACTTCTTCACAAAGTCGTCCACACCCAGCGGGCTGGAGAAGCGGGCCGTGCCGCTGGTGGGCAGGGTGTGGTTGGGGCCTGCAAAGTAATCACCCAGGGCCTCGGGCACATTGCGGCCCAGGAAGATGCTGCCCGCGTTTTTGATCTCGTTCAGCACCCCGAAGGGGTCCTCCACGCAGACCTCCAGATGCTCCGGTGCAATGATGTTGCAGGCCTCAATGGCCTTGTGCAGGTCGGTGCAGACGATGATCTTCCCGTTGTCGTCCACGCTGGCGCGGGCAATGGCGGCACGGGGCAGCTGGGGGATCTGCACCTCCAGCTCTGCCTGCACGGCCCTGGCAAGCGTCGGACTGTCGGTGACAAGAACCGGGCTGGCCAGCTTGTCGTGCTCGGCCTGGCTCAGCAGATCTGCCGCCACCCAGTCCGGATGAAGCGTCCACATGTACGTAAAACTCCACATGAGGAGCTTTTAGCCGCTGTATTGTATGAAGCAGCAGCTCCGGGTTTTTATAAGTCAAAAAGAGATAGACAATATTCATATCTTCTATGTTATAGTTTTATCCATTTATCAGAAACAGGGTCTTCTATCGGTGAGTTCATCCACCTTTCGGGCGCGACCACCACCTTCTGCGGATTGCGGTTCAGCCAAGCTCCCCACCAGGAGAAAGAAGAGTTGGCAATGATATTGTGCTGGCACAGGCTCATCAACCGCATATCCACATAGCTTTCCGCACCCTTGTTCCAGTCTACATACACTACCTCCTTCCCCGGCAATAAAGCACGCAGATGGCTTTCGCACCAAGCCATGTCGTTGGAAAAGACACAATACAGCTGCGGATTTACCCGCTCTTCCATGTAGTGTATCGCCCGTTTATAATAGTCTAAATCACAAATTCCCCGAAAAAGCGGATGGTTTACGTAATCCCCGCGGCGGACATGCAATGAAACACTGTCGCTTGCCTGAAGCAGTGCCCCTATTTCCTTGTTCCGCCCGTCGACCGGCTCCGGAAAGGAGAATGCTTCCCAAATAGTTTCCTTCATGTCGCAAAAATATTCCTCATGCTGCCAATAACCGTCATAATAACAGTCTCCTTTACGTGTTAAAACAGCAGCATCAAAGGAGAAGTTTTTCCGCTCCACGCACATGGTTTTACGTTTTGGCAGAATGTATTTCCCTATTTTCCAGAACCGGTAATTCGGATATGGATATGCCGCTTTCAAAATATCCCTCCATGAAGCAACGGGGGCTTTTTGTGCAAATATCCGGTCTACCTCAAAACCATTGTGCAGGGGATAGTTCCTGAAACAGGATGTATCTATCATCACCTGCTCATGAGAGAACCGCTCTTTCAATGAAAGGAACAAGGCATACTGGAACATCTGGTTTCCCAGACCTCCGAGAATTTTTACGATTTTCATAAAAAAGTACGCTAAAGACAGGAGAGGAAACCCCTCCTGAAAATCAGATAAGTTTTATTCAACTGACTAAATCTTGGTAACTAATGCCAATCAGGAGTTAAGCGAAGTGATAACTTCCTTTAACTTCTTAACTACTGATTCGCATATTTATCATTTCTTGATATATTTCTATATGACGATTATAAAAGCACTCCGGAGAATATTCTTGCAAATATCTTGAATACGCTTTTGAAGCCAATTCATCTTTATTATGGCAGGCTTTTAATAAAGCATTCTGTACACTATTTAAGTTATCCAGTTCAAAAGTAGCGATTTCGTCTCTTGGGAATATTTCCTTGAACACAGGTATATTAGAACAAACAATGGCTTTTTGCATGGAAGCAGCCTCTAACATTGCCAATGGGAATCCTTCGCTATAACTAGGCATAACAAAAATATCCGCATATTTCAAATATCTAAATCCTTCCGGTTTATAACCAATAAACAATACTCTGTCTTCAAGTTTCAATTTAGAAACCAAATCTTCTAAAATTTTCCGTTCACCGCCATCGCCAACAATGCAATATCGCAAGTTAGGTAATAGAGGTAATGCTTGAATGATTTGATGTAATCCTTTCCGTCTATTCAAGCCACTGACAGAGCAAAGCAATATGTTGTTGTCTTTAAAGACAAGTAATTTTTCTATTTCTTCGTGTTCTAATGTCGAATCAAAATTGCATGAACGTGTATTATACGCGTATGTCAGTTTTCGTTCAGGCAAATAGTCTTTATAATACGCCAACATATCTTTACTCAACAGTATGATTCTATCATCACGAATCGCAGAAGCTAACACCATCCGTACCGTTATTTGAGACCAAAACTTTCCATATTTATACGCATGGTCAAGGAACATATAACTATGAATCGTTGTACAAATCGGCGTTTTACAAAACATTGGCTTATGCAATAGTACAAACAAATCACTTCGTATTTTGTAATAATGCAGACTCGTCTTTTTACATTCTGTCCAAAGATGAAATGATCCAGCACAATACCATTAAAATATGTGCCAAGCACACTTAACACTACCGCTTTTTTATCATAGATCAGAGCAGACGAAAGTGCCACACACATTCCTGAAATTGACATAGCTTTTCCCAGTTCGATGTGAAGATACTTGTTCATGATCTTCGCTACGATATCCAGTCCACCGGATGACGCATTCATGTTGAATAAAATGCTAAGACCAATACTTACCACCAGAATATAACATAACACATCCAGCTCATTGCTGTTCGTCAGTGATTCAAAATCCGGAAATACATGTTCAAATACCGCCAGATACACTGGCAGCAAGATACTCGTATATACC
>OHBJ01001295.1_pt1 | contig 17080 bp, 17 predicted proteins | sample 1577241 | NCBI WGS metagenome assembly OHBJ01 (sample SAMEA3541594, study PRJEB24748) | human gut metagenome | biome: human gut; feature: human-associated habitat; material: faeces | place: China | collected 2012 | reverse complement strand
TACCTACACCGGCACCACCGAACAGACCGATCTTACCACCCTTCTGATAAGGGCAGAGCAGGTCAACGACCTTAATACCGGTCTCCAGCAGTTCTGTGTCCGTAGACTGCTCTGCGAAGGTCGGTGCAGCACGGTGGATAGGCTCGTAAGATACCCCCTCCGGTACCGGCTTGTTATCAATCGGCTGACCCAGTACATTAAATATTCTGCCCAGGGTATTTTCTCCTACCGGTACGGAAATCGGGGCTCCGGTGGCGATTGCCTCCATTCCTCTTACCAGTCCGTCGGTAGTACCCATGGCGATACATCTGACAGTATCATCACCCAAATGCTGGGAGACTTCTACTACCAGTTCTCCTCCATCTCTGGTAGGGATGCGGATCGCGTCATTGATCTCGGGAAGTTTGCCCTCATCGAAGCGTACATCCAGTACGGCACCGATGACCTGGGTGATCCTTCCTTTATTCTCTCCTGCCATTTCTACCTCTTTCCTGCCCACTGATGGGCATGTTCCAATAATTAAAGCGCCTCTGCGCCTGCAATGATCTCTGTAAGCTCCTGGGTAATGCTTCCCTGTCTTGCGCGGTTGTACTTCAGTGACAGATCACTGATCATATCCTCCGCATTGCTGGTGGCATTATCCATTGCCTGCATACGGGCACCGTTCTCACTGGCTGCCGCTTCCATCAGTGCACCATAGATCAGACTGGAAATATATTTCGGTATGATCATATCCAGTGCTTCCACATCTTCCGGTTCAAAATTCATCAGTGCGTCAGCACCCTCTGCGGGGGCTTTCGCGTCTGCATCATATTCCACAGGCAGAAGCTTCAACAGCTTCGGCTCATGGCTCACCGTGTTTTTAAAATGTGTATATGCCAGATAGATCTCTCCGATCTCTCCGGCTGCAAATGATGTCAACAGCTTCTGTGACAGAAGCATTGCTTCCGCATAAGCCGGTTCCTCAATGACCTCCGGATAGGATTCCTTCACGGTATATCCTTTTCTCTCCAGGATCTCCCGGCCCTTATTACCGATGGCATAGACTACCACGTCTTCTGTCTTCCAGTCCTCCTGTCCGGTGATCAGTTTGGCTACGTTGGAATTGTAACCGCCTGCCAGACCTCGATTGGAGGTAATGACAATGACCGCCTTTTTCGGGGAAGCACCCGGAACTAGATATTTGTGTTCCAGATGACCTACCCTGGACAGGATATTATTTACGGTATCATACATACAGTCAAAATACGTCTGAGAACGTTCTGCACCTGCTCTGGCTCTTTGAAGCTTTACCGTAGATACCAGCTTCATCGCCTTGGTGATCTGCTGTGTGCCCTGAATGCTGGTCTTACGGCGCTTGATATCACGCATTGATGCCATAGTTACCTCTCATTCTGCCGTATATCACGGCTGACACACTTATTTCAGAAACTCTGCCTTGAAATCATTCAGTGCCTTCACAAGCTTTTCTTCCGTAGCATCGGAGATCACCTTTTCCTCAGCGATGGCTGCAGGAATCTCGGGATGCTTAGTATCCAGATAATCGAAGAATTCCTTCTCAAATCTGGTGATGTCCTCTACCGGCACATCCAGCAGGAATCTCTTAGTCACCGCATAGATGATGATAACCTGATACTGTACCGGCATAGGCTGGTACTGAGGCTGCTTCAGCACTTCCTTGATACGTTCGCCCTGCGCCAGCTTCTCCTTGGTATCTGCATCCAGTTCAGATCCGAACTGTGCGAAGGAAGCCAGCTCTCTGTACTGAGCAAGCTCGGTACGGATCGGCGCCGCGATCTTCTTCATTGCCTTGATCTGTGCCGCACCACCTACACGGGATACTGACAGACCTGCATTTACCGCAGGACGGAAACCGGAATTGAACATTTCTGTCTCCAGATAGATCTGTCCGTCGGTAATGGAAATTACGTTGGTAGGAATGTATGCGGATACATCGCCTGCCTGGGTCTCGATGATGGGAAGTGCCGTCAGGGAACCTCCGCCGTATTCGTCACTCATGCGGACCGCACGCTCTAACAGTCTGGAATGCAGATAGAATACGTCACCGGGATATGCCTCACGTCCGGGTGGACGACGAAGGAGCAGGGAGAGTGTACGGTATGCGGTAGCATGTTTACTTAAGTCATCATACACTACCAGTACGTCTTCTCCGTTCTCCATCCACTCCTCACCGATCGCACAGCCGGAATAAGGAGCGATGTACTGTAAGGGAGCCAGGTCACTTGCCGTGGATACCACAACGGTGGTATATGCCATGGCACCGAACTCCTCCAGTGTCTTTACGATATTTGCCACGGTAGATGCTTTCTGACCGATGGCTACATAGATACATTTTACGTTCTGACCCTTCTGGTTGATGATCGTATCGATCGCAATAGCGGTCTTACCGGTCTGACGGTCACCGATGATCAGCTCACGCTGACCTCTTCCGATGGGAACCATGGAGTCGATTGCCTTGATACCTGTCTGGAGCGGCGTGTCTACGCTCTTACGAGTGATAACACCACTTGCCACACGCTCAATCTTGCGGAATTTATCGGTCTGTATGGGGCCCTTGCCATCGATGGGCTGTCCTAAGGAGTTCACTACTCGTCCAAGCAATGCATCACCTACGGGCACCTCTACCACACGTCCGGTGGTCTTGACGATATCGCCCTCTTCGATATTGCTGGCACTGCCAAGCAATACGACACCGACATTATCTTCTTCCAGATTCAGCACCATGCCATACACATCGCCGGGGAACTGTAACAGCTCACCCTGCATGGCATTTTCCAGTCCATGTACACGAGCGATACCATCCGCTACCTGGATGACGGTTCCGACATCGGAGACATCCAGCTGGGAAGAATATCTTTCGATCTGTTCCTTAATGACGGAACTTATTTCTTCTGGTCTTAAATTCATGGATCTGTCGCACCTTTCTTTCAGCCGGTCATCCCAGCTGAATATTTAATAATTGTTTCTTCATATCTTCGAGTTTGGTCCGGATACTGCTGTCCACTACCCGGTCACCTACCCGGATCACCATTCCGCCGATCAGTGTCGGATCCACATGGTAATACACATCAAAGGACTGATAAGAAGTCGTTCGAAGCAGCTTTTCTCTCACTGCCTGTTTCTGTTCCTTCGTCAGCTCCACTGCAGTACTTACATATGCGGTTCCCATTCCTTCCGATTCTCTGACCAGTTCGGTAAAATAAGCAAAAATTGCCTTTAATGAACCGTAGCGTTCCTTGGTCACCACGATCTTCAAAAATTCTGCCAGATCGTCGCTTACCCTGCCCCGGAAAACCTTCTCCACCATGGAGAGTTTCTCCTGCTTGGGAATCCCGGGATGCTTCATCAGCTTATCAAAATCGGGATTGTCTTCCAGGATCTTCTGAAGTTCTGCGGTCTCATTCATCAGACGGATCGCATTCCCATGGTCGACCGCCACTTCGAAAAGGGCTTCTCCATAGACTTTGGAAACTAATTTTGCCATGTGTCCTCACCCATTTCCTTCAGCGTCTCTTCGATCAGACTGTTCTGTCTGGCGGTGTCTATGGACGCACCCACAAGCTTACCTGCCATGACAGATGCCACGGATACGATCTCCTGTTTGATCTCATCGGACATTTTCTGCTTTTCCAGTCTGGCTTCTTCCTGTGCTCTCGCCAGGATTCTGCCTGCTTCTTCCTTCGCCTGTGCGACGATGCGCTCCTCGTTCTGGAGTGCCCGTCTTCTGGCATCACTTAAGATGTCCTCTGCCTCTTTGTCGATGTCTTTCAGCTTCGCCTCATACTGTTCCTTCAGTTCTGCGGCTTTTTCCTGACTGGTCTTCGCTTCTTCCAGTTCTCCTCTGATCTTCTCTTTACGATCATTTAAGAACTTTCTCGCCGGATTGAACAGGAAATAGCTGAGCGCCAGGAACAATACGAAGATGGCAATGATCATCAGGCAGGAATCTGCCAGCAGCTGCCAGTCCAGGTCAAACAGTCTTGACATGGTCTCGCCTTCTGTTAATAGTATCATTTTCATCCGCATTCCTTTCGTTTAATCAGGGAAGTAAGGGCTTTACGAACAACAGCAGCATAGCGATCAGCAGACCGTACAGACCGGTGGTCTCGGCAACTGCCTGTCCTAATAACATGGTGGAAGTGATCTCGGACTTAGCACCGGGATTACGTCCTACTGCTGCGGCAGCATGTCCTGCTGCGATACCCTGTCCTACACCGGGTCCGATACCGGCGATAACTGCCAGACCTGCACCGATTGCGGAACAACCTAAGATAAAGTTTTCATTAAAATCCATAGTAAATCCTCCTATTATTGAGATTCTTTCAGAATCTTTCTAGCATTTTAAGCTTACGCGTCTCCTCTTGCATTTGCGATATAAGTCATCGTCAGCATACAGAATACGTATGTCTGGATGGCTCCGGAGAACAGGTCAAAATACACATGCAACGCTGCGGGCCACGCCGTAGCGATCACACCTAACAATCCGTAGATCAATGCCATCATTACCGTTCCGGACAATACGTTTGCGAACAGACGTAAAGACAACGAAATCGGTACAGCGATCTCACTGATCAGGTTGATGGGCAGCCAGATCGGCAGCCAGGGCGGCAGCGGGGAACACATGCCTTCCCAGATCTCCTTCGGCTTCTGGTACTTGAACTGGTTATAATGAATCAATAGAAAAGTCAGTACGCCGAGGGGCAGTGTCACACCATAATCCGCTGTGGGGGGACGAAGTCCCAGCAGACCGGAAATATTACTCACCAGAATGAAGATGAAGATCGTTCCAATGTAGTTATAGAACTTCGGTGCCGCCTTGCCCATGGGAGTATCCACCATGGCGTCCAGCTTCTCCACGATCAGCTCCACCACATTCTGAAAGCCTTCCGGCACTTCTCTGGCTTTGGCCATACAGCGGTTGGCGACAATAGCAAAACCAATGATGATCAACATGACGATCAACACACACACATGTGTGGTCGTTATCCATACCTCATGACCGAAAAAGGAATACTTAAACACGCCATGTATCATAAAATCGATATTATCGGCACCGGATAACAAAATTCCATGTTCCATCGTTTCACCTCCTTATTATTTATTCTGTTGTTCTGTCACTTCTCCGTTCTTTTCGGCTCCTTCCGGGTTCTCCGGGGCATTTTCGCCTCCGGCAGTCTCCTCCGGCATCGCCTGGGGAATCGGATCCGTTTCATGAAACATTTTATTACATAATTTATGGGTAAGCGGCTGTAGAAACGCCGTTACTTTCATACATATCACATAGGAGAAAAAGAAGATCAGAGGATTCATCACCTCTGTCTTCATAAGCACCAGCAATATAAAAATCAGTATCACATAACGCAGGATATATCCGCGGAAGATCATCTTCTGTGCAGTCTTCTCCGGCTGATCCAGCGCCCGGTCCAGGGAACGGTACATATGATATGTTGCTGCAAGCGCAAGCAAGATACCGAGCCACAGGCTCCCTGCATACATCATTTTATCCTTCGCGATAAAGGCTCCGATGATCTGTGCCAGCACTCCCAGAAACAGGATTCCTAAGTCCATCTCCAAAACGGTTCTATTTATCTTTTTTAGTGTGTTTCTCATCGCTGTCATCATAAATTGTCCTGGCCATACGGTATACATTCTGCCCTCCGGCCACTGCTCCCATACAGAAAAGCAGGATCATCCAGAAGTTCGTTCCGAAATGTTTGTCCATCCAGACACCCACCGCCGACATCAGGCAGATCGGCACCAGCATGTTGATACCGAATTGCATGATCAGCGCAATCGAACGGAATACGGTTCTGTCATAGGGTTTCTTTTTTCTTGACACTGCTTTCTCTCCGTGTTGATTTCTGCTCTAAGCATATATTTTTGTTCATTTTTAAGTATATTTTGTCCCCACAAGACAAACCTATAGTCATTATAACGAAATCTGAACGCTCTGTCCAGTAAAATCCCCTTGCTGAAATCGTAAAAAAAATATAAATTCCACCTAAAAAAAGATTGACTCGGATACTTTCTCGGAAGTACTATTTGAGTAACTATTTTACAGAAATTATGAATGATCACAGAAAGAGGGATTGCCGAAATGCAGACCACTGCCAATGATGAAATTAAGATCCGGACCGCCACACCGGAAGATGCCGAAGCCCTGGCTGCCATTTACGCTCCCTATGTGGAGAACACCTCGATCACTTTTGAATACACGGTTCCTTCCGTGAAGGAATTCGCCGAACGCATCCGGCATACCCTCGCCCGTTACCCTTATCTGGTGGCCGAGAAAAGCGGTATTCCCATAGGTTATGCTTACGCTTCCGCCTTCAAAGGACGTGCTGCTTACAACTGGTCTGTGGAAACCTCCATTTATATCAGTCAGGATGTTCGAAGCAGTGGTGTTGGCAGCCTTCTTTATCAGAAGCTGGAGGAATATCTGACAGCACAACATATCTGCAATGTATGTGCCTGCATTACTTATCCGAATCCGCCCAGTATTGCTTTTCATGAGAAGCACGGTTACAAGACCGTTGCTCATTTTCATGCTTCCGGCTTCAAGCAGGGGGAATGGCATGACATGATCTGGATGGAGAAGACATTGTGTCTTCACACCGTGCCGCCACTGCCTTTTATTCCTTTCCCGGAACTTTGAACGCTATCAAATTGATACAAAGGAGAAATGCTATGAACAACGAACTTCAGATCTACCGGAAACGCCTGATCCCGGAAGAATGTATTTTGTTAAAAGATGATATTATCGTAGAACAGAACGATGATTATATTTTGACAAAATGGAAAACGCTGAATCCCAAGACTACTTTTTCCCATGGCTGTTCCTGCTATTATCTGAAGGAAGGGTTCAAGATCAGCAAGTTCTACCGTCATGACGGGTCTCTGTTGTACTGGTACTGCGATATTGTAGAATACACCCGCCGTCCGGAGGACAATGCCCTGATCGTTACCGATCTTCTGGCTGACATTATCCTCTATCCCGACGGAAGAATGCATGTCGTTGACCTGGACGAGCTGGCAGAGGCACTGGAAAAAGGTCTGATCACGCAGGCACAGATGACTGCCTGCCTGCGCCAGTTAAATAACCTGATCACGATCATCTATCGTGACAAATTCGACAGACTGCAGAGTCCTTTGGAAAAAAGCGGACTGTAATTACTGAACTATTCAGAGTAACGCATTCGCAAAACCGCACTTGCAGTGCTTACTTTTTGCTCATGTATTTACTTTACTCTGAATAGTTCAGCAAATCTCCGATGCAATGTCCCAGCAGCGTCAGCAGGGTGATGTCTTCATCCGACCACTTACGGTTACGATTGAACACTTCAAAATTGACCATTGTATAAGGAATTCCTTCTTTTCTGGACAGGCACTGAAGAGCAGCCCCAACCTCCTGCTCCTGTGTCACAGCATAGGCTGCCGGGTTCTGGGAACGAAGTTTTATCATATTGGATTCTACAAAAATACCATCATCGCCAAACAGTGCCAGATACCCTTCATCTTCAAACCCGGGACGACCATCCGGAGCCTCCACCACATAATTACCGTTTCTGCAGACAAGGTTACTACCTCTGTCCGAAAAAATAGTAATACCATCCAGATCAAACAGACTGCGGATCTGTTGCAGGCGCTCTTCATTTTTCACAATAGCGTTCACGCCCGATACACATAATTTTGTGATCATCAGTTCAGCGCTTCTGCCTCTGAAGGTCTCGTCAGGATGACGGGCGTATGCAGGCGAATCGCAGACTCCGGGATAGTAAATGCTGAAACCCGAACAGCAGTAAGACCGGTCGATCAGTTTTCCCTCACCGTCATACACTCTTTCAGAAAGACATTCGCGGTCGTAGTGCAACAGTCCCAGCGGAATCTCCGAGATATAATAGCAGAAGGTATCCAGCGGATAGTCGTCTTCCTCCTTCATCTTTTTGCGGTAAAGGATATCCTGGTGCATCAGACTCTCAGCCTCCTCCAGAGTTGTGGTGAAAGCTTGCGGACAATAGGTGTTCACCTTGTATTTCGGATAATGTGAACGCTTTTTCTCCTCCAGCTCTTCCGTTTCTAAAACTTCGAGCTTGAAGATGGCAGGAACATCCCGATGCTGTGGATGCTCAGCCAAATGCTTGAATTCTTCGTATGTCATGGGATGGTTATCTTAAGAAGTGAAGGTCAATCTTGGGTCTAAGTTCAGGTATTCTGATGCCTTCAGAGTCTTTGCCTTCTTGATTGTTAAGATGCCTTTTGCTGATAGTTTTATGAATTTTCAGTTTTCTCATGTCCGACTTGCCGTTAGCTTCATGGTCCTCCCAAGGCTTGGGATATGCATGTCTTTTTTTGTATCTCGTGCCGTCGCAGTTCTGGATAAAGATTTCCAATACTAATCCACCCATTTGACAATCATGCGGAATGTTGACGGCACGGCGCAGAATGTCGCTTTCGTAGAAGATGCTGCCATCCTTCTTGCAGAGCAGCATATCCACATGGTCTGGCATTTCCATGTCAGAGCCAGGCTCAGAGACCTGCGGATTGAAATCTGCAAACTCCTTTTTGACATACTCATTGATAATGTTGGACAGTTTTTCCACATCGATACCTGCGTAATGCTCGTAGTTATAACTGATAGTGCATAAAGACATTTTTGCTGCCATATTCTTCCCTTTCTTTTGTTTGTTAAAGTGATATTTCAATACTCATCTCGAAGTTTCCGGGCTTGATTTTCATGATGTCTTCCACCGTGAAGATGGAGAGATAGTTGAAATAATGGCTGAAAGCCCAGTTGAGCGAAACATGATATTTCTCCCAAATTTCATTCCAGAGTTGTCCGATGCTATTTTCTTCATTATTGAATATCATCTCCTTGTCGAAGGCATCGTCCTCTTGCACTCCTGGTTCCAAATCAGCGCCCCATCCGATGATGTCGCACTTTGCCATTTCGAATGTAAGTCTGATTTGTTCTTCCAAGGTCTCGTCGCCATCATCAAGGTAAGTCATTCCGATGTAGCTCTCTATTTGATAGTCCTCGAAGTCCTTGTAGCCTTTTTCTATTTCGTCGAGGAGATGTATCGATACCCGAAGCGTTTTGTCGATAGTGGAAGAAGTGAGCTCTTTCAGGTGGTCGTTGAGCATGAAGATATGCTCAAGTTCTTCCTTGGAGAAAGGTTTGAGCGTACCTTCCTCGTTAATCTCTCGCTTCTTCCAACTCTCAGCATATCGCTGTTCGTACATTTCCAGTCTCTTCTTTTCTTTCTCTGTCATAATTACTCTGTTTTGGTGATACCTTATATAATATAGTAATCTTGGGAGAAAATTTCAAAAAAATGCTGATATTTTTTGAAATACCAGCATTCTTTTTATAGTTACACTTTCTTATGTTATACCTTCTTGATGTCCCAGTAACTTGGATGGGAAGCATCACGAGATTTCTTACCAAACTTTGCCTCACATGCATCAGCGATGTTGTGAGCGTCACAACTAGCGAGAGAGGTCGTAACCTCAATGACTGTGCCTTTCTTCATTCCAGCACGGTCAGACTTTAATGTACATTTAAATTTGTTCATAATTCGTATATTTAGAAGTTCATTAATCAAGCTCGGGGAAAGCCTTATCTATGATTAAGCCATATTCACCTTCCTTATATCGTACGATATGGTTATTGACAGAACCATTGCCGTCATCACACGCACTTTGATGGAGAGAAAGTAGCTTGCCGTCATAGAACAGGCCTGTAAGGTAACTGTTAAATTCGTCTAAATCATCAATTGTCGCATATATGCCCATCAGTTTTGTCTCATCAAATTCCTCGTCAGTTTCAAGAACATATTCTTGCTCCTCTTGGAATTCGTCATGATATTGCATATTGACAAGATACCATTTACCTGCATCAAATTTTAGATTCTCATCAAAGAAAGACTGATTGTAAGAATCATCAAAGCCATTCTTTTTGTAAAGTTCTCTCAATAATTCTTCATCTTCAGGTTCTGTATTTTCGATATTCTGCTGAAGGTTATGGCCGAGACTTAGTTGGAAAGGTAATTCTACATTCAGGTGTCCATCAATCTCTAAGTATTCTTCATCGTCTGTTAACTCGTGGAGAGATATGTTGTAGTCTTTCTCTACATTAAGGTAATACTGAGAAATTCTAACATTCTCTTCCGTAATATCACCAGCCAATTCCTTGAAGGTACTTTCGGCTTCCTCATCGTAAGAGAAACTTTCATCTCTAATGTCTTCTGCATCCAACGTCAGACATTGCATATCATCATTTATGTAATCTACGAAAGGCTCTTCATCTTCCCATATTTCCTCCAAACGCTCTTCCGTAGCATTTGGAAGCTCCATAGAATCTACTCTCAACATCTCACCATTTACACGAATGATGTACTTATGCTTTTTCTTGGCATTGTTGCCGTCTAATTGATAGGTTATATTCTCCATTTGTTTGTTGATATCATTATCCAACTGCGACAATTGGCTGTCCAGCTCATTTGACAATGCATCAACATCATAATTATCTGTTGTCATAATATTTGCTATATTTAGTTTATACCCTTGATCCACATTCTGGGCAGAATGTCTCGTCTGCATCAATTTCCGCTCCGCAACTTGGGCAGGTCTTGGTGCGAGCAGCAGGCTGTTGAGGTTGGGAAGGTTGCTGATATTGCTGGTTTCTTCCTCCGTAAGCATTCATGTTGCTTGCAGCAGCTGTGCTGACTCTACCGATGTTGTCTAAAGCACTATCTTGAGTATGATCTGTACGCTGTTGCTGGCGCATCGCATTCTCACGATACTCTTGCTTCATAGCAACCTGGTCGTCATAGCGCTGTTGCTGAGCAGCCATTTGCTGTTGGCCCATTCCCATCATGCCTTGTTGCATCATTTGCGCCATTTTCATCATCATCTCTTGATTCTGACTGTTTTGCGCCATTTGATTTTGCATCATTTGCTCATAAAGGGCTTTCTGTTCAGCTTGTTGTTGTGCACGAAGTTCATTCTCCTTTTCAGAACTATAAGACTTTGCCATTTCAGCCTGAGCTTCACTTGAAAGGTGAGAAAGCTGCGCTGCACGTATTTGCTCTGCAGTCATGTTGGCAAAGAGATTGTCACGGTTCATCTCTACATTGAGATTCATCGACTGCATAGTTTCTGCAGAGCGGTTCTTCTCCTGAAGTTCTGCAAGTTCTGCTTCTTTCATTGCCTTCATGTTACGTTGAGCAATCGCAGCTTTTCTCTCCAATACATCCAAGTCATCAAACTTGTTTTGACGTTGGCGCATAAAATCTGCTTGATTCTGCTCTTCTTTTAAGGCTTGCTCTCGTTGCATCTTCTGGAAGTCATAATCTTCGTTCTGCACACGACTTTGGAACTTACGCTTATCTTGCTCAAACTGATGCTCATCCAAACGTTGCTTCTTCAAGAATTCGTAGTCGTCGTTCTGTACTTTTCCTTGGAAGTCACGCTGTTGCTTCAAGAAGTCTCTTTCGTCCTGTCGCTGCTGCTTCTGGAAGTCATAGTCCTCATTCTGTACACGGGACTTGAAATCAGCGTCTTGCTGGCGTTGTTGATTATTGAATTCCCAATCGCTTTGTCTTTGCTGATTGTTAAACTCTCTGTCGTCCTGTCTTTGCTGCTTTTGGAAGTCATAATCTTCGTTCTGTACACGGGACTTGAAATCAGCGTCTTGCTGTCGCTGCTGATTATTGAATTCCCAATCGCTTTGTCTTTGCTGGTTGCTAAACTCCCAGTCGTTTTGTCGTTTTTGACGATTGAAAGAACTATCTTCTAGTTTCTGTTCCTGCTGGAATTGATAATCATCCTTACGCTGCTGCTGGGCAAAAGTGTAGTCATCTTCCTTCTTGCGGCGTTCATCCTGATAAGCGTCAATAATGCGTTTCGTATCAAGTTGGGTGCTGGCAAGTTTACCTTTGTGTAGAGCATCTTTGAGCTCATTTGCTATATCATGGTCTTTCTTGTTGTCTGAAAGTTTGAACTCGGCTATTTGTTTATTCAAGGCAAGGTCTTGCTCAGCTTGGGCACGCATTAAGTCAACGATGCTGTCTCTGCTTACTTTGTTTTGAGCAAGAACATTTTCCAGAGCAGCAATGTCCTCTTCCTTTACAAGACGACTCTTCTTCATGTCGCTAAGTGCCTCATATTCTTCTTGTTTTGTCTTAGCTTCACGAAGACGTTTTTGGCTATCCATCATCATGACGAACTGCTCCATTTCATCCTCACTCAGCAATTTGTCCTTATTGATGCTTTGTAAGGTTTGTCGCAAAGATTCAGCATTGGCTGCCTGATTAGCTTCTTGCTTATTCTTCTCTTGTTCGAGACGATTGCGGAATTCGTTGGATCTAGTGAGATAGTCCAATTCTTTCTCGTTGACAAACAAATCGTGCTCGGCAGAACGGAAACGATTGAAATCTTCACTTTCGTCAGTTATGTCAAGTACCTTGGTAACTTCAATGCCATATAGCTGTTCGTTACAAGCTGATTTGATGCGATTCTTCAGATTGATGATAATAGGCTCCGGTAAGCCATCTTGTTGATAATCAAGATTGCGCAATAGTTGCGTCAATGTACTCTTAACGCATGTTCTCAATTGTTGCTGGAACAATACAGTACTGACTGATTGTTGGTCTGTCAGATAGTTGCCAACAAATTCATTCATGTTGGTAACTTGCATTTGCAGTGATAGTGCAATCTTGGCATCTACCGTTTTTGTGGCGATGACAAAAGGAGCGAAGTCGTAATTACCTTCTTCATCAACTTGTAGGTCGAAGAACAGATTAAACAGTCTGTTGCTTACGATATAGATACGGCAAGTCTTAAGATCAGGCAACTTGTTGATTTTTTCTTTAGTGCGATCCACTCTCTTTTCATGTTGCTCTGGCTTTTCATCTTTTTTCTTGCCAAAAAGGAAATTTCTGATTCCTCGTCCTATGGCTGATTCGCCATTTGCAAATCCTGTGAAGTCGTTTGTCTTGTCTCCCGCTTTAGGCTCGCTTGGCACGACAGGTCTTATAGCAGGGGTTGGCTCTTTTGTTGGAAATGAGTAAATGCCAGCTTGCATAATGGAAGTGATGATTCCATTCATAAAAACAATGGCACTACATCCTTCTTGTACAATTACACCTTTTAGACCATCGGTATTAATCAGCTCAGTCTCTTTGATGAGATGAGCGATTTCTCCCTTTTGTACATTCCAAATGGCACGTCCCTTTACGATGCTAAAGTCATTAGCATCGGGAAGGTTCGTGTTATTGTCCTCTTTGATGAGGCTTTCGCCACAATGAGGACATTTCGTAAATTTGGGTAAAACTGGATACCCACATTTTGGACATTTCATATTCTCAAAACTTAATTATTAGTTATAAAACTATTCATCGTAGAAGTAGAACTTGTCTTCTGGAATTTTGTCTAAATATCCTTCTGCGCCTTCTGCTACAGCTTGGTCTAAATAGCTGTCATAGTATTGTGGTAACACTAATAAGCATGCACATTTCTCTATGATGTCTTTTACGTTCTCTAATTCTGGCGCATAGCAATATACATTGGCATCATCAGCAGAATAGTTGAGTTCAACCTCTTTGATAGTTGGTGGAAGAAATATTGATTCAAATTGCCCAGGTTTGTTGTATTTAAAGACAGCTGTCTCAATTTCCTCAACTCCAACAGGAAATACTATGGTCTTACTAGAGCAAGTTATAGGGGCTGTTAGAACTTTAAGCTTTTTGCATCTAGACATGTCTAACGACTTTATTTCGCCTGATAGTCCTATTAACGTAGGTAATTTTTTTATGTCTTTAGGCAGCGAAAGAGATTTTAATTTACACCATTTGAAAATATCTTCTCCCAAAACTTCTACGCTGTCTGGTAGTTCTACTCGTCTTAATGATTCGCAACAGCTGAAGGCTATATCACCAATTTCTTTTAGATGTGGTGGCCATACGACTTCTTCCAAAGACTTACAGTCATTAAATAAGTTAGCTGGAAACTTCGTGAGAAGTTTGCAAGCTGAAAAATCTATGTTTCTAATTTTACAACTACAAAAAGCCGACATTCCAATGGAAGATAAACTTTCAGGTAGAAGAACTTCTTCGAGAGAAGGGCACCAGTTAAATGCGGATTCCCCGATTTTATCAAGCTTTTTGCAGTTTGATAAGTCAACAGAAGCAAGAGCTTCGCAATTAGAGAACGCAAGCACTCCAATTTCTTCTATATTCTCTGGGAAAATAATATTCGTCAGATTTTCACATCCAGAAAATGTATTTTTCCCGATTTTATTAAGCCTTTTGCAGTTTGATAAGTCAACAGAAGCAAGAGCTTTACATTCATAGAACGCCTCCTCTCCAATTTCTTCTATATTTTCTGGGAAAATGATATTCGTCAGATTTTCACATCCAGAAAATGCTCTTTCCCCGATTATTGTCAACTTGTTACATGACGTCATATCGATACGTTCAAGCGTCTTATTGCCTTCAAAGGCCCATTGAGCGATTTCACATACAGAAGCTGGCAATATTACATTCTTTTTTTTCCCACCATCAGTTAATTGGTTTGCAAATTTTGAGTCTACAAGGGTTGGATTTGCAGCCTCTTCTTCAGCCTTTTCCTTAGCAGCAACTTCTTCAGCCTTTGCCTTGGCTACAGTTTCTTCCTTAGCCTTTTTCTCTCTTTCTTTTATCCAAACTGCAGATCTAACTTTTCTCCACTCTGAATACATTTCTTTCTCAGCTTCTTTGTCTTCTCTAAGTCTGGCTTTTTGTATGTCGACGAAGAGCTTTTCCTGCATTTTTTCTAATTCTTCTAAACTAAGTTCTTCCAAATTGACTTTTTTTTTGTCGCTATCTTCTATTTGAGTAGAGTGACTGTTTGGTTGCTGGCTATTTGACTTTTGAGATTTTTCAACAGCTCCTTTCTCTGCTTTTTTTTCACTTTGTCTCTTCCATATTGTATATCTAACATTTTGCCACTCTGAATGCAATTTTTCTTCAGCCTTTTTATCGCCTCTTCGTCTAGCTTTTTTTCCGTCAACTTCGAGCTTTTTCTGCATTTCTTCTAGTTCTTCTAAACTAAGCTCTTCCAAATTTACACTTTCTTTATCGTTATTTTCGATTTCGTTTGTGTAAAATTCTTTTTGTTCGCGAATCGGCTCTTGAGAAGTTTTGCTTACTTCTTTTTTTACCTTTTTTTCAGCTTGATGCTTCTTCTCTTCACAACAATTTGTTTCCTGTGAATTAGAAGTACCGGAAAGATTTTCTATATCTTTCTCTTCTGAATCTCCTTGGAGAATCGAAAAAAGTTTCTTAAATAATCCCATAGCCCTATTGTCTTAATTGATTTATACCTAAAATTGCATTAATACTTTCTGATAACTGAGTGACAGATTCGATTTGCTCTTCTGAAGAACTGAACTGTCCAGGCTTAATACGATGGAAGATTTTTGTAGCAGCATCGGCTGCAATCTTTGCTTCTTCGTATTTGCCAACCTCAACATAGAGTTTGCCTACTAAATCCAAGATAGAAGCGTAGATACCTTGCAGCAGCTCAGTTCCATCTTGCATCTCGTATAATTGGTCACCAACTTCATACAAGAGCATTTGTGCATCATACAACTTATCTTCTTGGATTTCGTAATATGCCATCGTACTTTTGACGACTGGCATCACATAACTTGGCATGTTTCCAGCAGAATATTTAGCAGCAGCGTTGATAAAAGCCTCCAAGTCTCCTTTTGTCTTATATCGTTCTGCTACATAGATGTAGTTGGTGTATGCATTGTAGTTCTCTTGTGTGAGAAGTTCTTTTACCTGAACTGTGTATGTTGGTCCAAGGCGCAATTCATCATCAGGCTTGACAAGTGTTCGTTTGATAAGCTTGATGCCATTGAGCCAAGTTCCTTTCGCGCTCAGGTTTGTCAGAGCCATTCTTCCTGAATCGAGAACTTCTATTTTGCAATGAATCTTGCTGACGCTTTCGTCATCAATAATCATTCCTTGATTTCCTCCTCTTCCTACTAATATATCCATATTCTCATTGTTTTATGTTAGTGTGGTAGTGGAGCTATCTTTGGGATAGGTGGTATCATTTTTCTGATATTCGCTATCTTTTTCTTCTCCATAACCACATTGAATATATGATTGAAATAGAATGAGAATTCCTTTTGGAATTCCTGTATGCTATCATCGTCATCGTTTTCGATAATCAGCATCAACACTTGCGTGAATCTGTCTAATATCTCGCTATGGTCAATACTGCCTTGCTCTAGGAACATCTTGGCTTGCTCCAGGTAATCTACCATATCTACATTTGACCAATATTGATACAGACTGCTTGTGGCAGCCAATAATGTTATATTGCCGTATGGCTGGTTGTCGAAGATTTCCATGTTGGCGAATATCTCTTCGGCTTCACCAATCTGGTCGGTATTTAGATAAGCGATATAGGTCCAAAAAGCTTGCCAATAGTTATCTGTCGTTCGATTCGTATAATCGGCAATGCACTTTTGGGGCTCTAAAGCAGACAAAATCAAATAGTAGTAGAATTGTACTTCTTCTACGTTGTATTTGTTGGCAAGTGACTCAAGTCTTGAAATGCTCAGTCTTAACATATCTGTTTTGTCAGACTTGGCAAGTGAGATGACCTGATTGATGGTTACCTTAACGATAGGGTTGAGATTGTTGGAAGATTGTTGCAATCTGTTCTTTCTAACCTGCTCCTGAATATTGAAGGCAGTTTCTTCGTCTAATCCCAGAGTCAGTCTCATATCCTCCATCTGCTTGGCTTCGTGAGGATCAATACGACCATCTGCATAGACTTGTTGGCAGAGTTGCTTGTATTTCACAATCTTTTCCTGCTCTAATTCTTCATTGGTCTTGTCACGTTCTATATTCGTTATATTCGTAGTCGACACATTGTGAGAGTCTATGTGTACACCTCCTGATATAGCGTTGGCATCACCCATAGAAAAGCCTGTATTGACAGGTTCTTCTGCTGGCAATTCCTTTCCACAATAGGGACATCGTGGAAATTGCCAGTTCTCTGG
>OHBJ01001291.1_pt1 | contig 17115 bp, 20 predicted proteins | sample 1577241 | NCBI WGS metagenome assembly OHBJ01 (sample SAMEA3541594, study PRJEB24748) | human gut metagenome | biome: human gut; feature: human-associated habitat; material: faeces | place: China | collected 2012 | reverse complement strand
AAAATTACATTGCCATATATTATGTTTATTATGGGACAACACGAAAATAGATATTTCTATTCTAATCTTGCAATGCAAGAATTGCATGATATTGCATTTGATACAGCATTTATTGCAGCATCTGGTATTGATGAAAATGGTGCTTATTTGTTAGATCAAGGCGATGCAGAGATTGTTGGTTTGGCAGTAAGTAGAGCTAGAAAAGTAATTTTAGTTGCTGAACATCAAAAATTTGTAAATAAGTCTTATTACAGAATTTGCCCACTAGACAAGATTTCAATGTTTATTACAGATAAGGCTCTTACTCCAGAACAAAGAGCAATGTTTACAGATAAAACAGAAATCATAGTTGCTAATTAAAAATAGTTTGTAATTATGGTATAATTTTTCTAATAATTCTATAAAGTTAGGTGATTTAATTGTCAAGAAGTTTTAATAGAGAAGTTGAGAAAATTGCTGTATCAGATATCCGCCAATTTGATTCAGATGTAAGTGGAATTCCGGGAATTATTAAGTTAACATTAGGAGAACCAGATTTTAATACGCCTGAACATGTAAAAAAAGCTGCAATTAAGGCAATTGAGGATAATAAATCTCACTATACTCCTAATGCTGGTTTTATGGAATTAAGAGAAGAAACAGCTAAGTATTTTAATAAAAAATATAATTTGAATTACAGTGGGACACAAGTTGTTATTACAGTTGGCGCAACTGAAGCTATTAATGCAAGTTTACAAGCTATTTTAAATCCAGATGATACTGTGTTAGTACCAACACCTATTTTTCCACTATATTTACCAATTAGTAATTTAAATCATGGTAATTATATTTTAATGGATACAAGTGAAGATAATTTTGTCTTGACTGCCGATAAATTACGCAAGGTTATTGCAGATAATAAGGATAAAAATATTAAATGCCTTGTTTTGAACTATCCTTCTAATCCAACAGGTGTTACATACAATAGAAAACAATTAGAAGAATTAGCAGAAGTGATTAAAGAAAATGATATTTGGGTATTAAGCGATGAAATTTATGCTGAATTAACATATACGGGCAAACACGTTTCTTTAGCTGAATTAATCCCTGATAATGTAATTTTAATTAGTGGATTATCCAAATCTCATGCGATGACAGGCTGGAGAATTGGCTTTATCTTAGGGCCTCAAGACTTTATTGATCAAGTAGTAAAATCTCATCAATACATGGTAACTGCACCTACTACTAATGCACAATATGCAGCATTAGAAGCTGTTACAAATGGCTTTGATGATGCAGTGCCTATGAAAGAAGAATATTTGAAGCGTAGAGATTTCATTATAGAAGAATTACAAAAAGTGGGCTTTGAAATTGCAAGTCCTGATGGTGCATTCTATATCTTTGCTAAAATTCCAGCTAATTGTCCTCAAAACTCATGGGACTTTGTTAGAGATTTGGCTAAAGAAGCTAAAGTAGCACTTATTCCAGGTGTATCTTTTGGACCAGGTGGAGAAGGATATGTAAGAATGAGCTATGCTGCAAGTATGGAAAACTTAGTAGAAGCCGTTAAAAGAATAAAAGATTACGTTCAAGCTAGAAAGTAATACATCTATGTAATTTAGCCAGAGTGTGCTAAAATTAACTAGAACTTTTTTCTAGGAAGGTAGTTAATAATGACTAATAAAAAAGATGCCCCTATTGGAGTTTTTGACTCTGGTATGGGAGGAATTTCGGTATTACGTGAATTAGTTAAAATAATGCCGAATGAAGATTATATATTCTTTGGTGATTCTGCTAATGCACCTTATGGTATTAAGACGGTAGAAGAAGTCCAAAAATTATCATTTGAGAAAGTAGAGCATTTGCTATCATATAATTGTAAAGCAATTGTTGTGGCATGTAATACTGCTACGAGTGCGGCAATTAAGGAATTGAGAGCAGCATATCCGGATTTAATTATCGTTGGACTAGAGCCAGCTCTAAAGCCAGCAGTAGAACATAAAAAAGATTCTAAAGTAGGTGTTATGGCAACACCACTAACATTAAAAGAAAAGAAATTTAATGACTTGATGAATAAATATGTTACAAAGGCAGATATTCGAAAAATTCCTGCACCAGATTTAGTAGAGTTTATTGAATCAGGTGATGTGGATTCTCCTGAATTAGAAACATATTTACAAAAATTATTAAGTCCTTATAAAGATTCAGATTCCATTGTGCTTGGCTGCACACATTTTCCATTTGCCAAAAAGGTAATTCAAAAGATTATGGGCGATGATACGTTTATTGTCGATGGTGGAGAAGGTGCTGCTAGAGAAACTAAGCATTTATTGGAAAAGAGTAACTTACTAAGTGATAAGACAGAAAAGGGTTCTGTGAAGTTTGAAAATTCCAGAAATACTAAAGAGGAATTAGAACTTAGTCAAAAGCTATTTAACTTGTAAAATAAAGATCGATTAGTGTAATTGATACAATTAACGCTGATCGATCTTTTTAATTTATGTAATATTAAAGGGTTTACATTACTTTTATAAAATAAATATTACAAAAAGGTTTCATTATGTGGATAAATGAGTTACAATATACTTGTAAGATATTTATTAGAATTTATCCAATTATTAACAATCGTAATATACAGAATCGAGGGATGAGCTATGAAAAAAGTAATTTATTTAGGTATCACAATGTTAAGTGCAATGGTATTAGTGGGATGCAGTAATACAAGTAGTGCTCCTAATACAACTAGTCATTCAAGTAACGTAAAAACAGAAGTTAAGAGTAGTTCTACTAGCAAAAAAGAAAAGAAAATTACTGCTAAAGCAGTTGATGAAAGTAGTGTAGTAGCAGAAAGTTCTTCTGTAGACAGCAATAATAACAATAACGTAAATACAAATTCAAATGTTCAAACTGCTACTAGCCAAGTTGCAAGTGCAAATAGTTCTGTGGCAAAAGAAAGCAGTAGTGTTGCTACTGGTAATACTAATGTTGCAGAAAATGCAGTAGCTCCAAGTGTAGCAACAGAGTCTAGCCAAAAGGTACAAGAAGTAAATGAACAACTAACACCTGCTCAAATTGCTGCTTTGGCTGCTTACTATATGGGTAATGATGCTAATTCATTAACTGTTCATAATATGGGTAATTATAACGCTGTAAGTGGTACTGACGGTAAGTTGCTATTTGCTTATAGTGCAGATGGAAACAACTTAAAAGTTGGTGGCTTTGGTGATACTCCTTGGGACAGTGTTAATGCAAACGATGTAATGCAAAAGGCACAACAACAAGGTAATAAGGATTCAATTAACCAAGTTGCAAATAATACAACATTTGAAAAAGGTTATTAATTCTAAAATTTATGTAAAATAAAGTGCAATCAACTGAAAAGTGGTTGCATTTTTATTAATGTATGGTATGATAAAAACTGTTATGAGTTGAGTTTACTAAGTAGATGAGGTGCATTTTAATGGAAAATGTAAATCTTACACCTAAAGACATTGTTAATAAACATTTTAAACAAAAAATGCGTGGGTACGATTCAATTGAAGTTGATGAGTTCTTGGATGACGTTATTCAAGATTAAGAAACTTATGCAAAAGAAAATCAACGTTTACAAATGGAAAATGATCGTTTATTGAAAAAGGTAGACGAATTAACTAAGCAAGTTGCAGTAGGTAAAACAGGAACAACTGCTAGACCTGCTTCTAATGCATCTACAAATATGGATATTCTTAAACGCCTATCCAATTTGGAACGACATGTTTTTGGTGCACAGCTTAACGATGCTGATTGTTTGTCGTACGTTCCGTAGATGATTAAAATGTTTTTCGAAAAACCAATTGAATTTTATTAATTAACCGTTTAAACTAAACTTTTATCATGAAAACAAAGTTTGCCTTACTTCTAGTGTTTTGTGCCGTTTCATTAAACATCTTTGCACAAGAGAAAAAAATAAAGGATAGAAGAACCAATCCCGAACTTTATTATTTGGAAGAATCTGAGGTTGCCAATAGTCTGGAGTTGCTGCCTCCTCCTCCTGAAGCCGGAAGTATTTTGTTCTTGTATGACAAAGCCCGTTACGACTGGGGGAAATTGCAAAGGGATACTCCTCGGGGTGAACAAGCTGCCAGTGATGCCCGTGTAAATGGTGATGGCGTTCCCTTTGCCTTTTCGGAGGCTTTTGGTATTGAAATAACGAGGGATAAAACACCAGAACTGTATAGGCTCATTATTAATATGAGAGAGGATGCCGGAGATTTGGCTACCCGTCATGCTAAAGAGTATTATATGCGTGTACGTCCTTTTAGTTTTTTCAATGAAATGACTTGTAATCCCGAACAGCAGGAAGAACTTTCAACGAATGGTTCCTATCCTTCGGGACATACAGCCATAGGATGGGCTACTGCCCTTGTTTTGGCAGAAGTCAATCCTGACAGGCAGAATGAGATTCTGAAAAGAGGATTTGAAATGGGACAGAGTCGTGTTATTTGTGGGTATCATTTCCAAAGTGATGTGGATGCTGCCCGAATTGTGGCTAGTGCTGTTGTTGCCCGTCTCCATGCCAACGATGCTTTTGTGAAACAGCTTAATAAGGCGAAAGATGAGTTTTCCAAGCTGCAAAAAGCAGGACTCGTTCAGTCTGCTTCCAAAAAATAATCCCCTATAACTTAACCATAAGCCGTAACTATTTAATGTAATGTTTTTCTTAGATGAACCGGACAAGCGTTTTTGCTAATCCTAAAAGCATGACTATTGACCGGGTGCTGATGGGAGGAAGAATCTGGTTGATTGCTTTCATTGTGTGGCCTTACAGATTCTTCACTGCCCTCAGTATGACAAAAATCAGAGACCGATTGACAAGGCACTTAGATGGTTACCATTAAAACTGTATATTATGAAAAATCTTGTATCATTAGGAGTCTTTCTCCTGATATTGCTCTCCGTACAGGTAAATGCACAGGAACAATCAGTCTTGCAAATACGTCCTACGGGACGAATCTTGATGGATGGAGGCTTGTTTCATTCAGATAATAAAAACTTTGTAGATGGTGTAGCGATTCCTGATGCCCGGATAGGTGTAAAAGCAACCTATGGAAAATATAAAGCGAAAGTGGATATAGGCTATGCGTATGGAAAGGTCAGTTTAAAAGACATATTTGTAGAAAGACAATTTTCCTCACATGCGTTATTACGTGTAGGGAATTTTGTACATCAGTTCGGGCTTCAAAGTTCTACTAGTTCGTCTATGAAAGTAACCATGGAGGAGCCGGCAAGTAATGAGGCTTTTTTCAACAGCCGGCTGATGGGAGCTATGTTTGTGTATGACAAAAATGATTTTTTCGGTACAGCTAGTGTTCATGTGGAGAGCGAGGCTCTTAAGAAGAAATCCAATGAATTGGGTAAAATGGGTTATGGTGCTATGAGCCGCTTGGTCTATCGTCCTTTACATGATACAGGGAGATTGTTTCAGTTGGGTATTTCCGGTGCTTACGAAACACCTAGATACAATAGTGAACCGACACTTGACCATACTAGCTTTGACTTGGGGGCTAATTTCCCGACGCGTATTGCAAAAGTCAGAGCTGTGAATGCCTTGATTCCGGATGCAAAGAACCTGATAAAATTTACACCGGAGATGATAGCAGGATATGGTCCTGTGGCATTGGAAGCACAATATTATTATCTTCAAGTGAATCGGAAAAAGGATTTTAAGAATTATAAAGCGAGTGGTATGTATGGAATACTGAGAGGTTTGCTGATAGGTGGTAATTATAGATATTCACATACGGATTGTGGTATTGCCACTCCGGACTCTGGTTCGTTGGAATGCGTATTCGGATATAACTATACTGATATGTCGGATACCCGGTCCCATATTTATGGCGGGCGTTTGAACGATGTCTCTTTTACTGTCAATTATTATATCAATAAGTATATGATATGGAGATTCCGGTACTCTTATACTAAGATAACGGATAGAGTGGGATTTGAAAATCAGTCATTAAGTGCGTTTCAGACACGTTTTCAAGTGATATTTTAAATAGAGGGTCAGAGTTTCATTTTGTTTCAAGAGTTTGAAGCAAGGTGGAACTCTTATATTTGAAACAGATTGGGTGGCAAGAAGAATGTCCTTTTGGAGGTAGAGGGTAGCATAAACCTGTTACTGTAAGAACGAATATTGAAAAATAGCTTTATCTTTGTATTCTTTATACTAGGAATTAAATGAAAAACAAATGAAAGAAGCAACCATAACTCCTTTTGCAAAGCCGCTATATATAATGACCAAACCTGTAGGTGCGGTTTGTAATCTGGCCTGTGATTATTGTTACTATTTGGAAAAATCCAAGTTATATGAGGAACAGCCGCGTCATGTGATGAGCGATGAATTACTGGAGAAATTTATTAAAGAATATATTCAGTCGCAAACCATGCCGCAAGTTTTGTTTACCTGGCATGGGGGAGAAACTTTGATGCGTCCTTTAGTTTTTTATAAGAAAGCCTTGGAACTTCAGAAAAAATATGCAGGTGGTAGAACCATTGATAATTGCATTCAGACAAATGGCACATTGCTGACAGATGAATGGTGTGAATTCTTCCGTGAGAATAATTTTTTGGTAGGCATTTCTATAGACGGTCCTCAGGAATTTCACGATGAATACCGGAAGAATAAGATGGGGCAACCTTCTTTCTATAAGGTAATGAAAGGGATTAACCTGTTGAAAAAGCATGGAGTGGAATGGAATGCCATGGCAGTGGTCAATGACTATAATGCAGATTATCCGTTAGACTTCTATCGTTTCTTTCGTGACGAGCTTGATTGCCATTATATACAGTTTACTCCCATTGTCGAGCGACTGTCTAACCGTGCAGACGGTCTTCGGCTTTCTTCATTAAAGCAAAAAGACGGTGAACTGGCTTCTTTCTCCATTACTCCTGAGCAGTGGGGGAATTTCCTTTGTACCATTTTCGACGAATGGGTGCTGAATGATGTGGGTAATTACTATATTCAGTTGTTTGATTCTACGTTGGCCAATTGGGTGGGACAGCAGCCAGGAATTTGTTCATTAGCTAAATATTGTGGACATGCAGCTGTGATGGAATTCAACGGTGATGTGTATGCTTGCGATCATTTTGTCTTTCCTGAGTATAAATTGGGAAATATTTATCAGAAGACTTTGGTGGAGATGATGTATAGTAAAGAACAGGAAACTTTTGGTGCGATGAAGCACAATAGTCTGCCACAGCAGTGCTTGAACTGTTCTTATGAGTTTGCCTGTCATGGGGAATGTCCGAAGAATCGTTTCATGTTAAGTAAAGACGGTGAACCAGGATTGAATTACTTGTGTAAGGGATATTATCAATTCTTTGACCACGTAGCACCCTATATGGATTTTATGAAGAAGGAATATCTGGCGGAACGCGCTCCGGCTAATGTGATGGAGTGGGCGAGAGAAAGGAGAAATAAATAGACTGTTTTCAGTAAGCCGACTGTATGGGACAAGCAAGTCAACTTACCTAGTTGTTTCAGTTGACTTATTTGGTCATTTAAGTTACTTTTTCATGGCTGTTTGGTTTAGTCAGAAAAAATAAAAGGAGCAAAGTCTCTGCGACTTCACTCCTTTTGTTTTTTCCGGTCAGATGAATTATTTTCCGTTGTATTCATCAGATACAGTTAATTTCTTACGGCCTTTTGCACGACGGCTGGCCAATACGCGACGACCGTTAGCAGTTGCCATTCTTTCACGGAATCCGTGTTTGTTTTTTCTCTTTCTGTTAGAGGGTTGGAACGTTCTTTTCATTGTATATACTTATTTTATGTTATTATTCACCATGAGTAACGGGCTGCAAAATTAGTGACTTTTTTGAAATAAACAAAGAGATAACTCATTTTTAGTGATTTCTTTTTGCGTTTTTTCTTGATTTACATTACTTTTGCACTCGAAATCACAGCTGTAAGTGAATATAATCTGAAATAATAATCAAATATAAGCAAAGAAAAGTATGATTAATGCTCAAGACATTAAAATCGGAACAGCTATCCGTATGGACGGTAAATTGTATTTCTGTATTGACTTCCTGCATGTAAAACCGGGAAAAGGTAACACATTCATGCGTACTAAATTGAAAGATGTGGTTAATGGTTACGTTTTGGAACGTCGTTTCAACATCGGTGAAAAATTGGAAGATGTACGTGTGGAACGTCGCCCGCACCAATATTTGTATATGGAAGGTGCAGACTATATTTTTATGAATCAGGAAACATTCGACCAGATTCCTATTGCTCATGACTTGATTAACGGAGTAGACTTCCTGCTGGAAGGAATGGTGGTGGATGTGGTTTCTGATGCTTCTACAGAAACAGTATTATTTGCTGATGTTCCGGTAAAAGTGCAGATGAAGATAACTTATACTGAACCGGGCCTGAAGGGGGATACGGCTACCAATACGTTGAAACCTGCTACAGTGGAATCGGGTGCTATTGTGCGTGTTCCTTTATTCATCAATGAAGGTGAAACGATTGAAATCGATACTCGTGACGGTTCATATGTAGGCCGTGTGAAGGCATAATCTATTTATATATGCATATAAAAAGGCGGAACTTGTTGCAAGCTCCGCCTTTTTTATGTTTCTTTGTACTTCTCTGTGATGGATAAAATCAAAATAAAGCAATGAGATATTCTTTTATTATACCGGTTTATAATCGTCCTGAAGAGGTGGATGAGTTATTGAACAGTCTTACAAGGCAGACAAATAAGAATTTTGAAGTCCTGGTAGTGGAGGATGGTTCATCTGTTCCGTGCAAGGAAGTGGTAGATAATTACGCTGACCGGTTGGATATATGTTATTATTTCAAATCCAATTCCGGTCCCGGGCAGACCCGCAATTATGGAGCGGAACGGGGGCATGGAGAATATCTTATCATATTGGATTCTGATTGTATTTTGCCTGAAGGGTATTTGGCGGCTGTCGAGTCAGAGCTTCAACAGCAGAAGGCGGATGCTTTTGGTGGTCCTGACCGTGCTCATGATTCGTTTACCAATATACAGAAAGCGATAAATTATGCCATGACTTCGTTTTTTACTACCGGAGGTATCCGTGGAGGGAAGAAAAAAATGGATAAATTCTATCCCCGTAGTTTTAATATGGGGGTACGGGCTGAGGTATATAAAGCGTTGGGAGGATTTTCTAAGATGCGTTTTGGAGAAGATATTGATTTCAGTATCCGTATCTTTCAAGGGGGATATGCTTGTCGGTTGTTCCCTGAAGCATGGGTGTGGCACAAGCGTCGTACCGATTTGAAGAAGTTTTTCAAGCAAGTGCACAATTCGGGTATTGCCCGTATCAATCTGTATAAAAAGTATCCTAAATCATTGAAAGTTGTACATTTGTTACCGGCACTTTTTACTATAGGAATTGTATTCCTGTTGTTATATTCGTTGGTTTGTAGCTGGAGTTTGTCTTTGCTGCTGCTTTTTGCTCTTATCATTTGTGTAGATTCCACATTGCGAAATAAAAGTTTCAAAATAGGATTATTATCCATCCTTGCTTCTTTTATTCAGTTGATTGGCTATGGAACAGGTTTCCTGAGGGCCTGGTGGAAACGCTGTGTGTTGGGGAAAAACGAATTTGCCGCATTTGAGAAGAATTTTTATAAATAGAATTTTACCATAAAGAGGTGTTTAAAGTGATGGACTTTTTATGTATCTTTATGGTGGGGAAAATAAAGAAAGATGGCAGAAAAACTAACCATAAACCAATGGGCGGAAGAAGATCGTCCTCGTGAAAAGATGATGTTGCATGGAGTGGGGACACTTTCGGATGCTGAATTGCTTGCTATTCTGATAGGTTCGGGAAATACGGAGGATTCTGCAGTGGAGTTAATGCGTAAAGTGTTGAGTGATTATCATAATAGTTTGAATGAATTGGGCAAAACGACTGTAGATGAGCTGTGTCACTATAAAGGGATAGGTCCTGCCAAAGCTATCACCATTTTGGCGGCTTCCGAATTGGGAAAGCGCCGAAAGGAGGAAGAGGGAAAAGAACGTAAGGTCATTCTCAGCTCCCGTGATGTTTATCAATATTTTTATCCGTTGATGTGTGATTTGCCTATAGAGGAATGTTGGGTATTGTTGTTGAACCAGGCTTCCAAAGTAATTGACCGTATAAAGATAAGTTCCGGAGGACTGGCCTCTACAGCGGTGGATGTCCGTTGTGTATTGAGGGAAGCATTGTTGAAACGGGCCGTTGCCATGGCACTTTGTCACAACCATCCTTCCGGCAGTATGCGACCTAGTACAGAGGATGATCGGTTGACGGAACATCTTGACAAGGCGGCAAAAGTAATGAACATAAGACTGATAGATCATGTTATTTTAACGGATGGCAAATTTTATAGCTATGCTGATGAAGGAAGAATGTAGAAAATCATTAAATTTGCAATTAAAACAACGAGAGATATGGATGCAGATACCCGTTTAAAAACAGAAGAGAAGATTATAGCCATGTTGAAAACCGTATATGATCCCGAGATTCCGGTGAATATATACGATTTAGGCTTGATATATAAGATTGATTTGCAAGATGATGGAGAAGTAGTGTTAGATATGACATTGACTGCTCCCAATTGTCCTGCTGCAGATTTTATTATGGAGGATGTCCGTCAGAAAGTCGACTCTGTGGAAGGAGTTACTTCATCGGTCGTGAACTTGGTTTTTGAACCCGAATGGGATAAAGATATGATGAGTGAAGAAGCTAAATTGGAATTGGGTTTCCTCTAATAAATTGAAAGTTGAGAATTAAAATTGGGGAATAAGAATTGCCAATATGTCTAAGTTATTGGACAAGGTGTTGTTTTTTAATTCTCTATTCTCGATTTTTTAATTTATGAGGTATTTAATTTAGTAAGATTATGAAGAACGTATATTTCCTTTCCGATGCACATTTAGGTTCTCGTGCCATAGCACACGGGCGGACACAGGAGCGCCGTTTGGTGAATTTTCTGGATAGTATAAAACATAATGCTGCAGCAGTGTACCTGTTGGGAGATATATTCGACTTTTGGTACGAGTTCAAACTGGTAGTGCCGAAAGGCTATACTCGTTTCTTGGGGAAGATTTCCGAGTTGACCGATTTGGGAGTGGAGGTGCATTTCTTTATCGGTAATCATGACATCTGGTGTGGTGATTACTTGGAAAAAGAGTGCGGGGTGACTATTCATCGTCAGCCGTTGACCTGTGAGATTTATGGGAAGGAGTTTTTCTTGGCACATGGTGACGGATTGGGAGATAAAGATGCCAAGTTCAAATTGTTGCGTTCCATGTTTCATAGTACCACTTTGCGAACACTGTTTTCTACCATACATCCCCGTTGGAGCATAGAACTTGGCTTGGAATGGGCCAAGCATAGCCGTCTGAAGCGTGAAGGTGGTAAGGAACCCGAGTATATGGGAGAGGACAAGGAACCGTTGGTATTGTTTACTAAAAATTACCTTAAAGACCATCCGGATATCAATTATTTTATTTATGGTCATCGCCACATTATGCTAGACTTGATGCTGAGCCGTACTTCACGTATGTTGATTCTTGGTGACTGGATACAAGATTTTTCGTATGCTGTATTTGATGGTGAAAATATGTTCCTTGAGCAGTATGTTGAGGGAGAAAGTCAATATTCCTAAAAAAAGGCTACTATGCATCACGCGTAGCAGCCTTCTATAATTTATATATTTAACCAAACAATAAAATTACTTATTCAGAATAGCCAGAGTATCGCTGGCAATCATCAGCTCTTCATCAGTTGGGATAACAGCTACTGTCACTTTGGAGTCATCGGCAGAAATAATAGCTTCTTCTCCACGAACCTTGTTCTTTTCAAGGTCAATCTTCACACCCATGAATTCCAAACCTTCACAAACTTCAGAACGGCAATTGGCTTGATTTTCACCTACACCACCAGTGAACAGGATGATGTCTACACCACCTAGAGCGGCAGCGTATGCACCAATATATTTCTTGATGCGGTAGAAATACATCTTTTCAGCCAAAATAGCTTTCGGATTTCCGGCAGCAACAGCGGCTTCCAGTTCGCGCATATCGCTGGATACTCCTGAAACGCCTAATACACCACTCTTCTTGTTTAGTAAGTTGGATATGCCGGTTGCATTTAATCCTTCTTTTTCCATGATGAAAGTAACGGCGCCTGCATCGATGTCACCACTACGAGTTCCCATTACAAGACCTTCCAATGGGGTCAGCCCCATACTGGTGTCTATACATTTACCATCTTTGATAGCTGAAATGGAACCACCGTTACCGATGTGGCAAGTGATAATTTTCTTTCCTTTCGGATCAACGCCAAGGAATTCGCATACACGTTGTGAAACATAGCGATGAGAAGTTCCATGGAAGCCATAACGGCGCACACCGTATTTTTCATACAGTTCGTATGGAATGGCATACATATATGCATAGTCGGGCATTGTTTGATGGAATGCCGTATCAAATACACCTACTTGGGGAACGTTGGGCAGAATGGCAGAAACAGCATTCACACCTTTCAGGTTAGCCGGGTTATGAAGCGGAGCTAAATCGTTGCAAGCGATAAAAGCATCCAGTACTTCTTTATTCAGCAATACAGATTCGCTGAAACGTTCTCCGCCATGTACCATACGGTGACCTACTGCGTTGATTTCATCCAATGACTTGATTGCGCCATATTCCGGGCTCACCAATGTATTCAGAATGAACTCGATACCTGCGGTATGTTCTGGGATGTCTTTTTCTAATATTTTCTTTTCACCGTTAGGCAAAGTCAGTTTCAGGAAAGAGCCTACCAAACCGATTTTTTCTATACCGCCCTGTGCCAGGACTTCTTTGGTAGTCATATCAAATAATTTATATTTAATAGAAGAACTACCGCAATTAAGCACTAATATTTTCATGATGTTGTTGTTTGGAGAATGATTATTTGTTTTCTTTAGCGGCAATAGCCTGATTGGCAGTAATGGCAATCATCTTATAAACATCGTCGATAGAGCAGCCGCGTGACAGGTCATTCACCGGACGAGCGATACCTTGCAGGATCGGGCCGATAGCGGTAGCGTGTCCCAGACGTTCTACTAATTTATAAGAAATATTACCTACTTCCAGACAAGGAACAACCAGTACGTTTGCCTTACCTGCAATTTCTGATCCCGGGGCTTTGCTTGCACCGATGTGCGGAACCAAAGCTGCATCAGCTTGCAGTTCACCGTCAATCTTCAGATCGGGAGCCATTTCCTTAGCGATTGCCAAAGCTTCCACCACTTTATCTACCACTTCATGTTTGGCAGAACCCTTGGTTGAGAAACTTAACATAGCTACGCGAGGATCAATTCCGGCAACAGCTTTGGCGGTCTGAGCGGTACAAACTGCAATTTGAGCCAGTTGGTTGGCATCCGGTACCGGGGTTACAGCAACGTCACCCATTACAATTACACCGTTATTTCCGTATTCGGGAGCATGAGTCAGCAACAGCATGGCACCGGATACGCAAGTGATACCCGGAGTAGTCTTGATAATCTGTAAAGCGGGGCGAAGTACGTTACCTGTTGTGTTGCGTGCGCCGGCCAACTGTCCGTCGGCATCATCAGCCTTGATAATGAGACATCCTAGATACAGCGGATCGACAACCAGTTTGCGGGCCTCTTCGATGGTCATACCTTTTTTCTTGCGGAGTTCACACAGCAATTGTGCATACTCTTCTTTCTTCGGGTGGTCTGTGGGATCAATAATAGTGGCTTTACCGATATTCCCTAACCCCCATTGTTTAGCCAGGCTCATGATTTCATCGGGGTTTCCCAATAAAATTAGGTCGGCAACACCGTCTGTCAATATTTGGTTGGCAGCTTTTAAAGTACGTTCTTCAGTTCCTTCCGGAAGAACAATGCGCTGTTTGTTTGCTTTCGCGCGCTCAACGATTTGAGAAATTAAATCCATGATAATATATTAATTATGTACGTTCTAAAGACGAGTGTTGTTTTTCACGATGCAAAATTAGCTAATTTTGCAATATCTACATTGCAAAATCAATATTATTTTTGGTTTAAAGTATGCTAAAAGTGTATGTTATTGAACACCAAACGGGATGTTTCCTTAACTTTGCGCAGTTTTCAATAAGTATTTAATAAATTTATAAGGTATGATTCGTCAGTGCGCCATATTATTTGGCTGTTTGGCTTTGGGTGAATTGATTGTTTTTTTGACGGGTATCAAGCTTCCGTCCAGCATTATAGGAATGCTGTTGCTCACCCTTTTTCTCAAATTGGGTTGGATAAAACTGCAATGGGTGCAGGGGCTGTCCGATTTCTTGGTTGCTAATCTGGGCTTTTTCTTCGTTCCGCCCGGTGTGGCACTGATGCTTTATTTTGATGTCATTGAAGCACAGTTTTGGCCGATAGTAATTGCGACAGTGGTCAGTACGGTTTTGGTACTGGTCGTAACAGGATGGGTTCACCAATTAGTTAGAAAATCAAATGGAATATTTAGAAAATAAGTTCTTTTTGCTGGCATTCACCTTCGGGGTGTTTTTTTTGTCACGTGTCTTGCAGAAAAAGACTGGATGGGTAGTGTTAAACCCGATTCTGCTTACCATTGCCGTGTTGATTCTGTTTTTGAAATTTACCGGCATCAGTTATGAAATATATAATGAAGGAGGTCACCTGATTGAATTTTGGTTGAAACCAGCGGTGGTAGCGTTGGGCGTGCCACTTTATTTGCAGTTGGAGATGATAAAGAAACAGTTGCTTCCGATTGTTATTTCACAGTTGGCAGGTTGTTTGGTGGGATTGGTGGCTGTGGTGGTCATTGCCAAATTGCTGGGAGCTACTCCGGAGATTATTTGTTCATTGGCTCCTAAATCTGTGACTACTCCTATTGCTATGGAAGTTTCGAAAGCCACGGGAGGAATTCCGTCTTTGACGGCCGCCGTTGTGGTGGTAGTCGGTCTGTTCGGGGCGGTGTTCGGTTTCAAGGTACTTCGGGTAGGTCATGTGGGGAGTCCTATTGCGCAAGGTCTTTCTATGGGTACGGCTACTCATGCGGTCGGTACTTCTACAGCAATGGAAATCAGTGGAAAATATGGAGCATACGCTAGTTTGGGCTTGACTTTGAACGGAATTATGACAGCGATTTTCACACCGACAATTCTTAGATTATTAGGTGTGATTTAACAAAAAAGCTGTTATCTTTGTTATATATATAAAATCATCACAGATTAGAGGATTGATTTGATTTTCAATAGGTATGGTCATTGGGGTGAGCATTGCTTATAAAAAGTCTATCCGCATTCAGTAGTAACAGAGCATTCTTACAGCAGTCTGATAACTATTGTCACTTTGAATGAAATGAAGATTCTGTGATTTGTGGTGAGAAAACAAGCAACCCATATTTTATGATAGAATTTAAAGATATAACTTTAGCGGATAAAGACTTGATACAGTCCTTTACCTTAGGCAGTTTGCGTCGTAATTGCGACTTGTCGTTTGCCAATCTGTGTAGTTGGATTTTCCTGTACCAGACTAAATATGCCGTGATGGATAATTACCTGTTGCTGCGTTTCTATGCGGGAGAAGAATTGGCCTACATGATGCCCGTCGGAACTGGAGATGTGAAACCTGTTCTTGAAGCATTGATAAAGGATGCTGAAGAGATGGGGGCAAAATTGCGTATGCTGGGGGTATGCGTGGGGATGAAAGCGGATATAGAGGCGGTGATGCCCGGACGTTTCACTTTTACAGAAGATCGGGATTACTTTGATTATATCTACTTGCGTACTGACCTGGCAACCTTGAAAGGAAAGAAGTTTCAAGCCAAACGTAATCATATCAACAAGTTCAAGAAGCAGTATCCTGATTATGAATACAAACCGTTGACTCCAGATCTGGTTCCCGAATGTTTGAAGCTGGAATGGGGGCAAAATAAAACTCCATATTCCTCCTGTTTTCAGCCGTCATTTTCCGGCGGGCCTTCCGCCTTAAACGATCTTGCTTCCGTTGGCCGTCATCTTAAACTTGGCTCCCAGCATCTCCGAAGCTCTGCGGCACATGAGCATCCTCTCTAAGAAGATCTCGAAATACTCCAGCATGGAGCAGATATTTTCGTCGATCTGCAGGTCCAGTGTCACCAGATTTTTCTCCGGGCACACCGTAAGGCTTGCCTCAGTGACCGCATAATTGACCCGGTCATGGATATCAAAGCTGGCCTTGTCCTTATTCCTTACACGGTTTCTTCTTACGTCGGTCTTATCCGCAATGATCAGAGCCGCCGAAATGGCGTCCACGGCCCCTCCGGTGGATTCGTCATGATTTCCAATGGCGGACACCACCGTAACCCGGTCCTCCAGGGGCAGGTCTGTTCTGGATAAGATCTGCTCAGCCAGAAGCGCGCCGTATTCTGCATGGCGGTGCCGGTTGATGGCGTTTCCCATATCGTGCATGAAGCCGGCAATCTTCGCCACCTCCCGGTCATGCTCGCTGAATCCAAATTTTTCAAGGATCATGGCCGCCCGCTCCGCCACCATGGCGCAGTGGGCTCCGGAATGGTCCGTAAAGCCCATGGTCCCAAGATTATCGTTTCCTTTTTTCAAATATGCGAGAACCTCTCTGTTCTCCCGGATGTCCTTATACGTCAATTCTTTTCTCCTCTTATCTCTTCTTTTCTTCTTTCTTCTCGTCACCTCTCCAACATACAGGATTTTGGGCCCTCCGTCAACCGTATTCTGGTAATAGATTTGTAAATTCCAGGTAAAATCGCGGCAGACGATTTTATCTGCATAGACAGCCGTTTTCTACATATTATCTATTTCATCCTTATAAAAGGATTCGATCCCCTCTTTCATTTTTTGAAACTCCGGGATATACCGCTGCAAAACTGCGTCAACTAAACGTCTGGCCGCCAATGCGTCATAAATATGCGTCATGTCATTTCTCGCTCTCAGCATTTCCAGCCAGACATTTTCGTCGATAAAATCATATATAGTAAATGCTGTTTTTAATATCATTTTAGGTGAGCCGCTGGCGGAAATGCCCTGTCCCTCATAGCTCAGCAGCTCTTTCAGAACCTTCCAGCCAAGCTCGAACTGAATAAAAAATTTATCTATGATCCC
>OHBJ01001282.1_pt1 | contig 17143 bp, 16 predicted proteins | sample 1577241 | NCBI WGS metagenome assembly OHBJ01 (sample SAMEA3541594, study PRJEB24748) | human gut metagenome | biome: human gut; feature: human-associated habitat; material: faeces | place: China | collected 2012 | reverse complement strand
GGTAGAGGTTGAACTGCTGGAAGACCATGCTCATGTTGTCGCGGACGATCCTGGTCTTGTTCTTGTTGGTCAGCTCCTGACCGTCGATGTAGACGTGGCCGCTGGTCGGCTCTTCCAGAAAGTTCATGCAGCGGACGGTGGTAGATTTGCCGCTGCCGGACGGTCCGATAATGACCAGCTTTTCGCCCTCGGCGACCTCCAGGTTCACGTCTTTGAGGACGTGCAGGTCTCCGAAGTACTTGTCAACGTGTTCGAGTTTGATCACTGTGATCCCCGCCTTTCCCTATCCTGTTCTGTCGTCCGTGCTCCAGCGCCGCGGACAGCGCATCCTGTGCGGCTTTCCCGAACCGCACACAAAAACGAAAAAACAAAAAAGGCGCAAAGTGGATCCATCCACTTAAGCGCCTTTGCTTTCGTTGGTTAAAGTATAGTCTTTTTCCGCTCGACTTTCAATCCATAAAGTGCAACAAAAATCAGAGCGGGTCAATCTGCATTTTGGAAAGCTGCACAAACATCGTACTTAAAATCCGTAAATCAGCGGGTCATCAGCAGGAGCAGCGCCGATGCGACGGCCTGCAGGATGAGCCAGCATTGATGATTCTGATATTTTCATCGGCAGATAACTTGTGGCGGAGCTTGGTGATGAAAACATGGAGACTGCGGGAATTGAAGAAGCTGTCATCGCCCCAGAGTTGCAGGAGAATATCCTTGCTCTCTACCACATTGTTCTTGCTCTCCACAAGCATGCGAAGGATTTCGGATTCACGATGTGACAGTTCTGTATCCTTACCTTCCAACTGCAGAATCTGACTGGTAACATTCAGGCGATAACGACCGATGGAGAGCCATTGATCAGCAGCATTCGGATTATCAGGAGAAACATTCCCCCCTTCCTGTTCTTCAGAAGAAATATTTCCTACTGAAGCCCGATGGCAAAGCGACTTGACAAGGGCGCAATCCCGGGAAAACCTACTGCTGCGCCGAGGTGCTGAGCAGCGGAAGAATGATCTCATCATGTACCTGGCGCATGACCTAAAAACGCTGCTTTCTTCAGTGATTGGCCACCTGACGCTGCTGCATGATGAGGGAGAGATCTCTCCGGAGCTGCGGAAGAAGTATCTTTCCATCGCGCTGGATAAGGCGGAGCGGCTGGAGGATCTCATCAACGAGTTCTTTGAGATCACACGGTTCAACCTTTCGGAGATTACGCTGCAATATGGAAGGATTAACTTGACGCGGCTGCTGGAGCAGCTGGTGTTTGAGTTTGAGCCGATGCTGAAGGACAAAAACCTGCGCTGCGACCTGCGGGCGGCGAATGACATGATGCTGTGCTGTGATGGGGATAAGATCCAGCGGGTTTTTGATAACCTGCTGCGTAATGCTGTGCTTTATAGCTACCCAGACACCGAAATTGCCTCAAAAATAAGGAGGAAAACGGTATGCGTATCGTTGTTTTAGCAGGTGGGCTGAGTATGGAGCGCAATGTGTCGCTCTCGAGCGGCAACAAGATCTGCCGCGCGCTGAGAGCGCGCGGGCATCAGGCCATTCTGGTGGATATGTTCATGGGCTTTGAGGACTACGATGGTAAGCTCGAAGATGTTTTCGACGCACCGGACGGCTTCTGCGGCGACTATTCCGTCGCCGAGGCAGAGCCCGACCTCGCCGCCGTGCGCGCGAGCCGCAAGGATCAGAGCAAGAGCCTTTTCGGTCCCGGCGTGCTCGATGTGTGCGCCAAGGCGGACGTCGTCTTTCTGGCGCTGCACGGCACCTGCGGCGAGGATGGCCGCGTGCAGGCGGCGTTCGACCTGCTCGGCATCCCCTATACCGGCGCGGGCTACTTATCGAGCGCCATTGCGATGGATAAGGACCTGACGAAGCGTCTTGTGTCGGAATATGTCATCACGCCGCAGTGGCGCACCGTGCGCTACACGGAAGGCGACATCGCGCGCCTTGTGTCGGAAACGAAGCTCCCTTGCGTCGTCAAGCCGGTCGCCAACGGCTCGTCTGTCGGCGTCTCCATCGCGCATACGGGCGCGGAGCTCAAAAAAGCGCTTGAAGAGTGCTTACAGTTCGGCGCGCAGGTCGTGCTCGAACAGTACATCTCCGGCCGCGAGATCCAGGTTGGTATCATCGCGGGCAAGGCACTGCCCTCCATCGAAATTATCCCGAAGACGGGCTTTTATGACTACGCGAACAAGTATCAGGCCGGCGCGGCGGAGGAAATTTGCCCATCTCCCATCCCCGAGGACTGGGAGATGCGCGTGCGCACCGCGACCGAGACGGTCTACCGCCTGATCGGCCTGAGCGTCTACTCCCGCGCGGACTTCATCGTCACGCCGGACGGTACGCCGTACTTCCTTGAGATCAACACGCTGCCCGGCATGACGAAGACGAGCCTTCTTCCGCAGGAGGCGGCGGCGGTCGGCATCGGCTACGAGGAACTGTGTGAAAAGATCGTCGAAGAGTCGCTGAAGCAGAAAAGAGGGCTGTAAATGGAGGCCATCACGGTAAAGGAGCTGCTCGCGGCGGTGCACGGTGAGCTCTTGCAGGGAGATGAGACAGCGCAAATCCTCGGCGTGAACACCGACAGCCGCACCGTCAAAGCGGGTGAAGTTTTCGTGCCGCTCGTCGGCGAGCGCTTCGACGGGCATGACTATATCGAAAAGGCGATTTCCGCGGGCGCGGAGGGCTGTCTGTGCGCCCGCGTGCCGGAAACGCTGCTGCCCGGAAAGTTTTACATCAAGGTGCCTGACACGCTGCTTGCGCTCAAGGACTTGGCCGCGTGGTACCGTGCGCAGTTTTCTATTCCCTTTGTGCAGGTGACGGGCAGCGTCGGCAAGACGACAACAAAGGAAATGATCGCCTCGGTACTGGACGTGAAGTTCCATACGCTCAAGACCGCGGCCAACTATAATAATGAGATCGGCACGCCGCAGACGTTGCTGGGCCTCTCCCACGCGCATCAGGCGGCGGTGATCGAGACGGGCATGGACCGCGCGGGACAGATCCGGTATCTTGGCGAGATGGTGAAGCCCGATATCGCCGTCATCACGAACGTCGGCGACATGCACATTGAATACCTCGGATCGCGCGAGAACATTCTGAAGGCCAAGTGCGAGATCTTTGAAAACCTCAAAAAAGACGGCCTCGCCGTCTTAAACGGCGACGACGAGCTTTTGAACACCGTCTCTCTGCCGCAGAAAACGTTGCGCTGCGGCCTGTCCGAGCACTGCGATGTCCGCGTCAGCGAGGTCGAAGACCTTGGCATCGACGGCATTCGCTGCGTCGTGACGACGGCAAAGGAGCGTTACGCGCTCTCCATCCCCGTGCCGGGAAAGCACATGGTCTACTCCGCGGCGATGGCCGCGGCCATCGGTGAGTACCTTGGCGAGACCAAAGAGGAGATCGAGCGCGGCGCAGCGGCCTACGAGCCCGCGGGCTCACGCATGCACGTCATCACGTTCTCTGAAAACCGCCGCCTGCTCGACGACTGCTACAACGCGGGTCCGCAGTCGATGGCGGCGTCGCTGCGCGTATTGGGCGCGAGCGGCGGCAAAAAGGCCGCCGTCATCGGCGATATGGCGGAGCTCGGAGAGCTCACCGAGCGTGCGCATAAGGAAATCGGAGAACTCACCAAAGAGCTCGGCATCGACACTGTCATCGCAATCGGCGCACGGGCAAAATACTTTACAGAAGGGAACCCCTCTGCGCAGTGGTTCGGGAGCGTGGACGAGGCGATGGGCGCCGTCAAGGCGGCGTTCACGGCGGAGACGGCGATGCTCGTCAAGGCCTCGCACTCCATGCACTTTGAGAAGATCGTAGAGGAACTGACCAAAGCATGATCGACATCAGTGTTACGGGACTCATCAAGTCCTTTGACCTCGAAAAGAAAATACTGGACGGTATCACCTTTCAGATCGACACGGGCGAGCGCGTGGGTCTTCTCGGCAAAAACGGCGCGGGCAAGACGACGCTCTTCCGCATCCTGACGGGCGAGCTCGACTACGACGCGGGCGAGGTGAGCATCGCCTCGGGCCGCAGGCTCGGTCTCATCTCACAAATTCCTGTGTATCCCGAGGGCTACACGGTCGAAGACGTGCTCAAGAGTGCGTTTTCGCGCATGCAGAGGATGGAGGACGAGATGAACGCCCTCTCCCAGCAGATGGCAAGCGGCGACGAGAGCGAAGAGACGCTGCGCCGCTACGGCGAGCTTTCGGCCAAGTTCGAGGGTCTCGGCGGCTACGACACCGAGACGCCCATCAACAAGGTTGCCAACGGCCTTTCCATCCCGCCGGAGATGCGCGAGCGCCTGTTTGACACGCTCTCGGGCGGCGAAAAGACGCGCGTGAACCTCGGCCGCCTCATTTTGGAGGATACGGATATTTTACTTCTCGACGAGCCGACGAACCATTTGGACCTGCACGCCATCGAATGGCTGGAGCAGTATCTCTCGACGTTCAAGGGTACGGTCGTCGCCATCTCGCATGACCGATACTTCTTAGACCGCACCATCACCCGCGTCATCGAGGTGCTCGACGGCAAGGCGGAGTTTTACAGCGGCAACTACAGCTTCTACGCGGTGGAAAAAGAGCGCCGCTATTTGGAAAAGATGCGCCAATACGAAAAGGAGCAGGCCAAGATTGCCCAGCTTGAAAAGAGCGCCGAGCAGCTGCGCATGTTTGCCTTCAAGGGCATGGACAAGACGTACCGCCGCGCGCTGTCGATGGAAAAGCGCATCGAGCGTATGCGCACGACGGACAAGCCGACGAAGGAACGGGCACTGAGCGCGCAGTTCAAGTCGCAGGAGTTCTACGGCGACGAGGTGTTCGCGCTCAAAAAGCTCAAAAAGAGCTTCGGCGACCGTGTGCTGTTCCACGACGTGGACTTGCAGGTGCGCGGCGGCGAGCGCATCGCGCTCATTGGCGACAACGGCACGGGCAAGTCGACGCTCATCAAGATGCTGATGGAAGAGGAATATCCCGACGAGGGCAAGATCAAGTTCGGCCCGTCGGTGCGCATCGCGTACCTGCCGCAGATCGTCGAATTCGACGTGCCGGAACGGAACCTGGTCGACACGATGCTCTACTCCAAGCGCAGCATCACGCCGCAGAGCGCGCGCAACCGCCTGGCCGCGTTCCACTTCACGGGCGAGGACGTTTTTAAGAGCGTCAGCGTGCTCTCGGGCGGCGAGCTTTCGCGCCTCAAGCTCTGCATCCTGATGGATGAGGAAGTGAATCTCCTGATCCTCGACGAGCCGACGAACCACCTCGATATCGCGTCGCGCGAGTGGATCGAAGAGGCGGTGGAGAGCTACGACGGGACGCTCCTGTTCGTGAGCCACGACCGCTATTTCATCAACCGCTTTGCAACGCGTGTGTGGGAGCTTGAAAACGGCGTCATCACCGACTATCCGATGGGCTTTGCGCGCTACCGGCAGGTCAAGGCACTGGAGGCGCAGAACAAGATCGACCACACGCCAAAGGCTGTAAAGGAAAAGACGGTTACAGAAAAACCAAAGCCGAACCGCTCTGCCCAGCAGGCGCGGCGGCAGCTCACCATCTGTGAAAAGGAAATTTCCACGCAGGAGACCGCCATCGCCGAGATCGAGCAGCGCCTCGAAGAGGCGGGCGGCGACTACGAGCGCTACAGCGAAATTTATAAGGAGAAGGAAGCCGCCGAGCAGAAGCTCAGCGCGCTGATGGAAAAGTGGGAAACGCTCGCCGAGCAGGCGGGCGAATGAGGAACATACCATGAAGAGACAGAAAAGACTGTGGACAGCGGCAGCAGCCTGTGCCGTGCTCGGCGCGGCGTGCCGGGCCGTCCCGGGTGTGCGCTTTGCAGGACTCCTGTTCTGGTGCCTGACGGCGCTTTTGATCGTCTTTGCGATGCTCGAGCAGTACAAAGAGCATGCGTGGGCAAAGTGGGGAAAACGCGTTCTGCTCGCGCTCGTGTGCCTAGGGCTTGTCGCATTTGGGTATCTTGAATCGCTCGTTATTCGCGGCGCGCACACGGACGGGCGCGCGGAAGACGCGCAGTGCGTGGTTATTTTGGGCGCGGGCGTGAACGGCACGACGCCGTCGCTGATGCTCTCGTCGCGGCTGCAGGCGGCGCTTGCCTTCATCGCGGACAAGCCGGACATCCCCATCATCTGCTCAGGCGGTCAGGGGCCGGGGGAGGATATCTCCGAGGCCGACTGCATGGCCGACTGGCTCATCGCCCACGGTGTGGACGAGAGCCGCATCTACCGCGAGGACCGATCGACCAGTACGCAGGAGAACTTTGCTTACAGCGAAGAGATCATGGCGGAGCTGGGGCTTGATGCGGGCGACATGTTCGCCTTTGTCACGAACGACTACCATATTTTTAGGGCGGGGCGCATCGCCGGAACAGATGCGGCCTGCGGCGTGGCGGCGACGCTGCCGCGCAGCGCCTATTACGATGCCTTACAGCTCAACTACTATGTGCGGGAGGCCTTTGCCACCGGTTGGCTCCTGCTGAGAGGAAACTGAGTATGAACGATAACATTTTATGCCTTTACTATTCCCGCACGGGAAACACGAAAAAAGCCATGGAGGAGGTCGCCGAGGCGCTGGACTGCGAATGTCTCGAAATTCGCGACAAGGTCGATCGCAGCGGCACGATGGGCTACCTTCGCTGCTGCTTTGACGCGATGCACAAGCGCACGAGTGCGGTTTCGCGCCCGAAATGCCAGAAGCCGCTGTCGGACTACAAGCTCGTCATCCTCGGCACGCCCGTGTGGGCGGGCCGCTGTTCGAGCGTTATTCGCGGCTTTTTGAAGCGCCGCGGCTATGAGATCCAGAACGCGGCGTATCTCATCACGCACAAGAGCGAGCAGGACTATAAGGACGTCTTCCGCCAGATGGACCTCTATTTGCAGACGTCGCACGTGGCGGAGGTCTCGCTCTGCCCCGATTCCGCGGGCTATCACTTCTGGCGCGACCAGTTCGTCAAGGCCTGCTCTGACTTCATTGCGGAGGACAAGGCCTGATGTGGGAAAAGCTCAAACAGCTCGCGCGCCGCTATGACGAGATCGGCGAGCTGCTCGAAGTGCCGGAAATATACGCTGACCCAAAGAAGCTGCGCGCGCTCACGCGCGAGCAGAAGGAGCTTTCCGCCGTGGTGGAGACCTACCGCGCGTACCAGAAGTGCGAGGACGACATCGTGCAGGCGCTGGAGCTTGTATCCGATCCCGAGCTCAAGGACATGGCGCAGGAGGAATTGAACACTGCCAAGGCGGAAAAAGAGCGCCTTTTTGACGAGCTGCGCGTGCTGCTCCTGCCGCGCGACCCGAACGACGACAAAAACGTCATCGTCGAGATCCGCGGCGGCGTGGGCGGGGAGGAGAGCGCGCTTTTTGCCGCCGACCTCTACCGCATGTATGCGATGTACGCGGAAAAGCGGGGGTACCGCGTGGAGCTGCTCAACTACAACGATACGGAGTTGGGCGGTGTAAAGGAAGCTGACTTTATCGTCAGCGGCGATGGGGCGTATTCGAGATTCAAGTTTGAATCCGGCGTCCACCGCGTCCAGCGCGTGCCGGAGACGGAGTCCGGCGGGCGCGTGCACACCTCGACCGCGACGGTCGCCGTGCTGCCGGAGATGGAGGAGGTCGACGTCGACCTTCGGCCCGAAGACATTGAGATGCAGGTCTACCGCGCTTCCGGCGCAGGCGGCCAGCACGTCAACAAGACGAGCTCTGCCGTGCGCCTCATCCACAAGCCGACGGGCATCGTCGTTTCGTGTCAGGAGGAGCGCTCCCAGCTCCAGAACCGCGCCAAGTGTATGGCGATGCTCGCGAGCAAGCTCTACGAGGCTGAGCGCGAGCGCGTGGAGGGTGCGATCACGAGCGAGCGCCGCGCGCAGGTCGGCAGCGGCATGCGCAACGAGCGCATCCGCACCTATAACTTCCCGCAAAACCGCGTGACTGACCACCGCCTGACGGGCGAGAACAAGAATTTCAACATCGACGCCGTGATGAACGGCGATTTAGACCCCATCATCGACGCGCTCACGATGCAGGAGCAGGCCGAAAAGCTGCGCGAGAGCACCGAGGCTTAAGAAAGAAGAGAGAACATTGGAGACAAAATGGTTTACCCTCCGCACGGTGGAGGATAAAGAGAGCATCGCGCAGGCGGCGGACATTCTGCGCCGCGGCGGGCTTCTGGCCATCCCGACGGAGACGGTCTACGGCCTCGGCGCGGACGGCCTGGACGAGACCGCCGTGCTGCACATTTTCGAGGCCAAGGGCCGCCCGCAGGACAACCCGCTCATCCTGCACATTCCGGACGCAAGCTGGCTTACGCGCTACTGCGAGGATGTACCGGACGCGGCCTACAAGCTGGCCGAGCGCTTCTGGCCCGGCCCACTGACGATGATCTTAAAGAAAAAGCCCTGCGTGCCGCTGCGCACGACCGGCGGGCTCGAGACCGTCGGCATGAGATGTCCCGACCATGCGGTCACGCGCGCCATCATCGAAGCATCCGGCGTGCCGGTCGCCGCGCCGAGCGCGAACACCTCGGGCCGCCCAAGCTGCACGACGGCAGAGCACGTGCGCGAGGACATGTGGGGCAAGATCGACGGCATCGTCGACGGCGGCCCCTGTCAGGTGGGCGTGGAGTCGACGATCATCGACCTGACGGTCACGCCGCCGCAGCTGTTGCGCCCGGGCGGACTGCCGCTTGAGAGCCTGCGCGATGCGCTGGGCGAGGTGACGGTCGACAGGGCCGTGACGCAGAAGATGAATGACGGCGAAAAGCCGCGCGCCCCGGGCATGAAGTACCGCCACTATGCGCCTAAGGCCCCCGTCACGGTCGTGACCGGCGGGGCGAAGGCGAGCGCGCGCTATCTGCTCACACACGCGGGCGAGAAGTCCGGCATCATCTGCTTTGACGAGTTCACGCGGCTCTTCGACGGGCACATCGTCCACCCCCTCGGTGCGAGCGACGATAAGCGCGCGCAGGCGCAGCACGTCTTCGACGCGCTGCGGACGTTCGACGAGACGAATGTGGGCGAGATCTGGGCACAGTGTCCGGACAGTAAAGGCCTTGGCCTTGCCATCGGCAACCGTCTCAAAAAGGCCGCGGGCTTCCATGTGGAGGACGCGGACGACGGCAAGATCGTCATCGGCATCACCGGCGGCACGGGCGCGGGGAAGACGAGCCTTCTGCGCGCGCTTGAAAGAAAGGGCGCATGTGTGCTCGACTGCGACGCGGTCTATCACGAGATGTTAAAAGATGACGAGCCGCTGCTGCGCGCGCTGCGCGAGGCGTTCGGCGATGTCATTTTTCGGCAGGACGGCAGCGTGGACGTCCACGCCATCGGCCTGATCGTCTTCAAGGACAGAAAAAAACTCGCCGAGCTCGACGCCATCGTGCACGAGCACATCCCGCGCGCGCTGGCGCAGAAAATGGCGGCGACGAACGCGGAGATCATCGGCCTCGATGCTATCAAGCTCATCGAGAGCGGCCTTGGCGCGATCTGCGACGCGACCGTCGCCGTAACGGCGCCTGAAGAGGTGCGGGTCAAGCGCATCATGGCGCGCGACAGCATCACCGAGGAGTATGCAAGGTCGCGCATCGCGGCACAGAAGGACGCGGACTATTTCCGCGCGCAGTGCGATTATGAATTTGTGAACGATCTGCCGACCGCTGAAAAGGCGGAACACGCGGCAGAGGTCTATATCAACACGATCATCAACAATTTGAAGGAGGAAACTGAGAGATGAGTGAAAAGAACAAGCTCGCTGAAAAACTGCTCTACGCCCCCAAGAATGGCTATGACCGCCTGAGCGCAGAGGATGAAAAAGCGATGGAGGCCTATTGCGAGGACTACAAGAAGTTCCTCAACAACGGCAAGACCGAGCGCCTTTGCGTGGAGTACTGCATCGAGCTGGCGGAAAAGAAGGGCTTCAAGGCCTACGAAGCGGGTATGAAGCTGAGCGCCGGCGACAAGGTCTACTTCAATAACCGCGGCAAGGGCATCATGCTCGCTGTCATCGGCAGCGAGGACTTGAGCCACGGCGCGAACATCGGCGCGGCGCATACCGACTCCCCGCGCCTCGACTTAAAGCCCCGCCCGCTCTACGAGGAGGCCGAGATGGCCTACTTCAAGACCCACCACTACGGCGGCATCCGCAAGTACCAGTGGGTGACGATCCCCCTCGAGCTGCACGGCGTGGTCGTGCTGCGCGACGGCTCGAAGGTCGACGTCCACATCGGCGGCAAGGAGGACGATCCCCAGTTCATCATCAACGACCTTTTACCGCACCTTGGCCGCGAGCAGGGCAAAAAGCCGCTCAACGAGGCCATCCCGAGCGAGAGCTTGAACGTGCTGCTCGGCGGAAAGCCGTTTGAAGATAAGGACTGCTCCGACCGTTTCAAGCTCGGCGTTCTCCAGTATTTGAACGCGCAGTACGGCATTACGGAGGAGGACTTCATCTCCGCCGAGCTCGAAGTCGTCCCCGCCGGCAAGGCGCGCGACATCGGCTTTGACCGCAGCTTCATCGCGTCCTACGGTCACGACGACCGCGTCTGCGCGTATGCAGAGCTTGCAGGTATTTTTGACGCTGTGTCCCCGAAGAAGACCGCGGTCTGCATCTTCGCGGACAAGGAGGAGATCGGCTCCGAGGGCGTGTCCGGTATGCTGTCTCAGGCGTTTGAGTGGTTCATGGGCGACATGTGCCGCACGCAGGGCGTCGCGCTTTCTGACTGCTTTGCCAACTCCTTCTGCCTGAGCGCAGATGTGACGGCGGCCTATGACCCGAACTTTGCCGACGTGTACGACAAGCGCAACTCCGCCTTCGTCAATTACGGCGTGGCGCTGTGCAAGTATACCGGCTCCGGCGGCAAGGGCGGCGCGAGCGACGCAAGCGCCGAGGTCGTCGGCAAGGTGCGCAGGCTGATGAACGACAACGGCGTCTTCTGGCAGATGGCCGAGATGGGCAAGACCGACGCAGGCGGCGGCGGTACGGTCGCCAAGTTCATGGCCCAGCGCAACATCGACACGCTCGACGCGGGCGTGCCCGTGCTCTCGATGCACGCACCGTATGAAACGGTCGCCAAGCTCGACTGCTACATGACCTACAAGTGTATGAAGGCCATCTTTGAGCAGGCGTAAGAAAATATTCTGAGATTCCGGGAAGCGCTCTCCCACGTGCCGTGGGAGGGCGTTTTCTGCCAAAAAGTCATACAATGTTGAACAAATTGTAAAGTTTCCTGCGGTTTTGCTTGCATAAGCGAGCATGGCGTGATAAGCTGTTAAAATGCCAAAGGATCAGGAAGGGAAGAGAGTCATGCTCCAGTTATTCACCGATACGTCCGCGAACCTGCCGGTCGCGCTGACGAAACAACACCACATCACCGTCGTGCCGTTTTCCTACACGGTGGATGGAAAGGAGACGGACTATCCCGACGATGTGGATTTCGACGGTGCGGCATTCTACGGCGCGATGCGCCGCGGCGCGGTCGTCAAGACCTCAATGGTCAATCCCGCCCTGATGGCGAAATACTTTGAGCGTGCGCTCTCTCAGGGCGACGATGTGCTCTACGTCGGCATGTCCGGCGGCATCAGCGGCACGGCGCAGGCCGCGGTTATCGCCGCGGGCGAGCTGACGGAAAAATACCCTGCGCGGAAGATCGTCACGATCGACACCTACGCTGCCTCCCTTGGCGAGGGGTTACAGGTGCTCGAAGCCGCGCGCATGATCGAAGAGGGAAAGAGCCTCGATGAGATCAAAGCGCATCTCCTTTCGAGAAGACCGCACATGTGCCAGTTTTTCACGGTCGACGACCTTGCGTACTTAAAGCGCGGCGGCCGCATTTCGAGCGCGACGGCACTGATCGGCACGGTGCTGAGCATCAAGCCGATTTTGTGCGGTGACGAGACGGGGCACATCGTCTCCTGCGGCAAGGTGCGCGGCATGAAGCGCGCCTATCAGGAGCTTGCGAATTATTACGACGGCCGCGCGCTCGACAAGAGCGAGATGCTCGGCATCGCCCACGCGGACAATGAAGAGGGCGCGCAGGCGCTCATCGCGCTGCTGCGGGACAAGGGCTTCACCGGCGAATGCCTGAACGTGGTCTACGAGCCCGTCACCGGCGCCCACGTCGGCCCGGGAACGGTGGCGCTGTTCTTCTACGGAACAGAAAAGTGAACATAAGGAGCGCCCGAAGGGAAACCTTCGGGCGCTTTTTATATGGTAGACTTTGCGCAAAAGGTCTGATATGATGACAAAAGAGAGATTTTGAGAGAAAAATGGGAGGGTTTTATGAAAAAATCGTGGCTCATCAGAGAGCTGCTGCTCACCGCCTATTGCGTACCGTTTGCATTTTTCTCTGTGAAGGGTGATATTACTTCGGGGACGATGGTGTATTACGGTGTGATGATCGTCAGCTTTGTGATTTTGTACCGGTGCGCGCTGAAAACAAACAACGTTCCGATCATTTTTATCGGGAATATACTGAGCTTTATGTCCTCCTATTTGACGGCAAAGCTGTCGCAGTTAGACCCGATGGAATGGTACTGTAAGCCGTTCACATCCCACTCCCAGATCGTCGCGATATCGGTCGCGTCCCTCATCATCCATGCGATCATCGTATGGAGAAGAGGCAGAAAGCAGAGGAACGCACAGGGGTGTGACAGAACATGAAGAAACGCAAAAAAGCGATGATCGCACTGCTGATCGTAGCCCTGTTCGGTATGATATTGGCCTGCATTTCTTCCCATCCTTTTGTTTCACGCAGGTGCGAGGTGCCGGAGGAGTATGTCGCTGAGATCTGCGCGCAGTCGATGGGAGTTTACTCAAAGAAAGTGCCCTTGCTGCCGATTTACATTTCCATCGAGCAGTTTTCAGCGGGACGGGCCTATTATACGGTTCACTATTTCCCGTTTGGAACGCTTGGCATGTCCTATAGTTTGACCGACGGATTTTGCCAGGAAAATCCGCTGACGGGCCTGCAATAAGATGAATCGGCAGAACCGGCTGTTTTTCCACTGGATTTTTGCGCACGCTTCTGTTATGATAAACGCCAAAGAAACGCCATGGATCGGCATTGCGTTCAAACCGTCAGCAAAGGAGAAACGAATATGGAAACGATACAGGCCATCAGAAGCAGAAGAAGCATCCGTAAGTACCAGCCAAAACCCGTTTCGCACGAGGTCATCGAGCAGATCGTCGCGGACGCGGCCTACGCCCCCTCGTGGAAGAATACGCAGATCGCGCGCTATGTGCTCGTCGAGGACCGCACGACGATCGACAAAATGGCGGAGGAGATGGTGCTTGATTTCAAGCTGAACGAGAAGACGCTCAAAAACTGCCCCGCCGTTATGGTGCTTACCTATGTGACCGGCCGCTCGGGCTACGAGCGCGACGGCTCGTTCTCGACGCCGAAGGAGGCGGGCTTTGAGATGTTCGACGCGGGCATCGCCGCGCAGACATTTTGTCTTGCCGCGTGGGAGCGCGGCGTCGGCACGGTCATCACGGGCTACTTCGACGAAGAGAAGATCACGAGACTTTTGAACCTGCCGGAGAATCAGAAGGTCGGCTGTGTTATCGGTCTTGGCTATCCCGATGAGGAGCCCGCCGCGCCGAAGCGCAAGAGCGTGGAAGATTTGCTGACGTACAAATAAAAAGCTGCAAGCGCCCGAGGAAAACGCCCTCGGGCGCTTTTTCGCTTGATTCGGACAATGCTTTCTGGTAAAATAAGCAGTATAAAAATATAGAAAAATGAGAGATATGGAGGCCATAAGATGAAAAAATACAGCTTATCGGTTATTTGCGTAGTGCTTTTTGCCCTGCTGGCTGGATGCGGCAGCAAGGAAACGTCAAACATAACGGTCGATTATGGCGATTCGGCTGTCTACACAGAACAGGATATGGATGATGCGATAAAGGTGATCGAAGAGATGATCGGTTCGTGGGAAGGCTGCGAATTACATAGCATTTCATATTCGTCAGATGACGTCTGCACGGATGAAAAGAACCTTTCGTGGATGAATGATTTGGAAAAGGCAAATGACAACGATCTGGCTTTTACACAATGCATCATGTTCGACAGCAGCTTTCGCTCTCCGAAAGAGGGCGGCGGAGCTTGGGAGCCGGACACGGAATACACATGGTCCTGGTGGTTGGCTCGCAGCGATGGCGGGGAATGGAAACTGATGACTTGGGGATATTAAAGTGCTTCCCGGTTTGAGGCTCGTATTTCCGACGGCACAAAGGGTATGCTTTTCGCGCCTTCTGCAAATCCTACCGGAAATGACTTTCGGGAGGACTTTGCCATGAGAAGCGAAACGAAACCCTCGCAGGACGAGGAGAAAAACGGGCAGGAGCCGCTGCTGCCGCCCATTCAGCCGGTCATCGACTTCGGCTCGGTCGTCATCAAAAATAGCCGCGCGGCCATCCACTGCCTGACGATCGCCGGACAGATCGAGGGCCACATGCAGCTGCCGAATACGCAGAAGGCGACGAAATACGAGCATGTGCTGCCGCTGCTGGCGTATCTGGAGGAGAGCGAGGACATCGACGGCGTTTTATTCCTGCTCAACACCGTCGGCGGCGATGTGGAGGCGGGGCTTGCCATCGCCGAGCTCATCTCAGGGATGAAAAAGCCGACGGTCTCGCTCGTGCTCGGCGGGGGACACTCCATCGGCGTGCCGCTTGCTGTTGCGCCGATGGTGACGATGATCGCGCCGTCGGCGTCGATGACCATCCATCCCGTGCGCACGAGCGGCACGATCATCGCCGCGCCCCAGACGTACCAGTATTTTGAGCGCCTGCAGGAGCGCATTGTGCGCTTTGTGACGAAAAACTCCCGCATCGGGCGCGACGAGTTTTTGCGCCTGATGATGGACACGCAGGACCTCGCCTCTGACGTCGGCAGCGTGCTCTACGGGGAAGAAGCAGTGGCCTGCGGCCTCATCCAGCGCATCGGCAGCCTCTCCGACGCGCTCGACGCGCTGTATGTGCTCATTGACGAAAAGAAGAAGTAAAAAGCCTCGCAGAGTTTCGTGCCGCGCACGGCACGAAATCAATTCAAATCCGTTTTCTGCCGCGACATGTGCGCCCTCCAGAGGGGCTTCTCTTGCCCGCTGCGGGGCAATTCACCTTCTGGCAGAAAACACTTTGCGCGGAGCGGAAAACGGTGAAGCGCCGTCTGTGACGGAAACAGCAAGCCGTTTTCGAGGAAGCGGCACGATTGGCGCGCCTGAAAGGGCGCGGGAATCGTAATGCCGCGACGGTGCAATGTCGCAGCCGCCCTGCGGGTGGCAAGGCGCAAAACGCAGCGAAACTTTTTCGAAGACGGGGCTTTGCCCCGTCTTCGATTGCTCTTACTTCAGTGCGGCGAGCAGCGCGTCGACGCGGTCAGTCTTCTCCCAGGCAACGCCGAGATCCTCGCGGCCCATGTGGCCGTAAGCGGCAAGCTGGCGGTAGATGGGACGGCGCAGGTCGAGGTCGCGGATGATGGCGGTCGGGCGCAGGTCGAAGACCTTCTCGACGGCCTCTTCGAGCTTACCGTCATCGACCTTGCCGGTGCCGAACGTCTCAACGAGCACGCTCACGGGATGCGCAACGCCGATAGCGTAGGCGAGCTGGACCTGGCACTTGTCGGCAAGGCCCGCGGCCACAATGTTCTTAGCGACATAGCGCGCGGCGTAAGCGGCACTGCGGTCGACCTTCGTCGGGTCCTTGCCGGAGAATGCGCCGCCGCCGTGCGGGGCGCTGCCGCCGTAGGTGTCGACGATGATCTTGCGGCCGGTCAGACCGGAGTCCGCCTGCGGGCCGCCGACGACAAAGCGGCCGGTGGGGTTGATGAGATAGCGGGTCTCGGCGTCGAGCAGCTCGGCCGGGATGGTCGGGCGGATGACGAGCTCGATCATGTCCGCGCGCAGCTTCGCCATGTCCACTTCCGGTGCGTGCTGCGTGCTGAGCACGACGGTGTGCACGCGCACGGGGTGATTCTGCTCGTCATATTCGATGGTGACCTGCGTCTTGCCGTCGGGACGCAGATAGTCCACCAGCTCCTGCTTGCGCACGGCGGTCAGGCGCTTGGCCAGCTTGTGCGCGAGAGAGATCGGCAGCGGCATGAGCTCCGGCGTCTCGTCGCAGGCGTAGCCGAACATCATGCCCTGATCGCCCGCACCGTTGTCGAGCGCGTCCTCGCCGGTCTGCTTGCTCTCGAGCGAGTGGTCGACGCCGAGGGCAATGTCTGCGCTCTGCTCGTCGATGTTCGTGATGACGGCGCAGGTCTCGCAGTCAAAGCCGTACTTGGCGCGGTCGTAGCCGATCTCGCGCACGGTCTGGCGCACGACCTTTGGGATGTCGACGTAGCACTCGGTCGTGATCTCGCCCATGACGTTCACGACGCCGGTCGTGACCGTGCACTCGCAGGCAACGCGGCCGTTCGGATCCTGCGCCAGGATCGCGTCGAGGATCGCGTCGGAGACCTGATCGCAGATCTTGTCGGGATGTCCCTCGGTCACGGATTCGGATGTAAAAAGATGATGAGCCATAGCAAATTTCCTCACTTTCTGATACGCCGGGCAAAAGAAACAAGCGCCCCGACAGCCGACGGAGCGCTTGGAAAAGGCGAAGATCCTCATCTTTCGATTTGCACCGCCGGATTTGGCACCTTGCAGGAATCTGCAGGTTGTCGGGCTTCACAGGGCCGGTCCCTCCGCCACTCTTGATAAGGCTGTTAAATTGTAAGGCACATTATACGCGCTTTTTCGCGCTTGTCAAGTCCCAAAGTTTGAATTCCGTCAGTTGTTTTTCAGCCAGTTCCACAGCCGCCGCCACCATGGCAGCTTTTTCTGTGGCTGAGACGGGGCGGAGGCTGCGGGCTTTTGCACGGTGCGCCCGGCGAAATACGTGTGCAGATACGTCTGGCTCACGAACGGCTCGCCCGTCGGCTTGGGGCGCAGATACGAGCCGTCCGGCTGCATGATCCATGCCTGCTGGTTGTCGCGGCGCATGGCGCTGAGCACCTCAAGCACCTCTGCGCGCGCGTTCGGGTCGGTCACGGCGGCAAACGCCTCGATCCGGCGCACGGTGTTGCGCTCGAGCAGATCACCCGAGCCGATGAACACCTCCTGCGCTTCCCCGCGGCCAAAGACGAAAATGCGC
>OHBJ01001279.1_pt1 | contig 17185 bp, 13 predicted proteins | sample 1577241 | NCBI WGS metagenome assembly OHBJ01 (sample SAMEA3541594, study PRJEB24748) | human gut metagenome | biome: human gut; feature: human-associated habitat; material: faeces | place: China | collected 2012 | reverse complement strand
GGTGTATTGCCTGATAAGGCTTTTATTTCCTTACTCAAATGGGCTGTGTCATAGTATCCGGCCTCAATGGCAACAGAGAAGAGTTGATTGGAAGAGGTGGAACGCAGTAAATCCACTGCATTCTTGAATTTGATAATCCGGCTGTATTCCTTAGGGGAATATCCGGTCTGATGTTTGAACTTGCGCTCGAAGTGTCTTTGGCACAAGCATACATTTTCTACTAAAGAACGGATAGGCAGTTGGCCTTTGGAAAGGTTAATGCAATCTACTGCATATGATATCTGTTTTTCTATCTTGTTGTTAGTACATAAGGCTTGGGTGAGAAAAGATTCTATCAGTCTGATTTTGTCCTGTATGTACGGTTGTTCACATAATCTTTCTGCTAGCGAGTCGTTGAAGATACCTCCTGACTCAAAAGTGCTGATTCTTTGATTCCCAAGTTCTTCCAATGGTAATTGCATGAAGCGGAATAAACCGCAAGGCAGAAAACGGATACCAAACATATGGATGCTTTTCGCATAGGTTATTAGGGTGGAGTATCGGCTCATGGGACCTACAAAATAAGAGCGGTAGGGTTGCATTATAAGACTTTCTTGTTCCGCTATGTCAGCTACTTCGCCAAGGGTGAAGATAAAATCGGTGCAACCGTCCGGCAATATGTTGATTTTCATCCCATAGTCCGGATTGCCTTTAAATTCCCAGTATTTGTCAATATAGGGGGCTAAAAGCAGGGAAGGCTGGTATTCATTATACATGAAGATTGTTATTCCTTTTTAGCAGCGATAGCTAGTAATACTCCCAGTACCACCCCTAGAATGGCGGCAAATAATACCCGCATGTCCGGAGGAAGCAGGAAAGTGATGGTGTGGGCCGGATACCAGAACAAAGGGATGGTCTTTTTGAATACAAAGCTCCAAAGTACCGCCCAATTCAATCCGGTGAAAATACGTGTCATGGGAATAGGGGTGGAAAGCGCTTTGATAGAGCCGCCACAATTCCCGATATGAGTGTCTGTTATTTTATGTAATGTCATGAATACAGGAGCGAATATAGAGTTCATTGTAACGGAAATAGCCAGTGCAACCAGAAATTTGGCAAGACAGAAATCCCCGTTCATCAATGTGGAGGCATATTCCAGACCCATATATTCCAAGAAAATGGGAGTGCCTTTTGAAAAAATAATCATAGCCATATTGATACCCATACCCAGTACCCCCCAGATTACCATGCGTGGGATAATACCGAAGGTCTTGTTGTGATACACTCCTGTGCTGATGCGAAGCCCAAGCATTTCTCCCAAAGTAGCTAGAATGGCGAACTTCACAAAACTCATAACCATACCATGGATTGCATTGAAAGATTTGTATCATTCATAAATGGTATCACTAATAAAAAAGGGCAGAAACAATGCTATTATAAATAAAAAGAACAGAATATCACTCTTTTTCATAGATAGAAATGTGTTTTTCATTAATATTTGCGACAAACATACGAAAAAACTTCTAACTTCCTAACCAAACAACAATTTAAATTCGAGGTGTGAAGGAATGGCAAATAAGATTGCTTCCGGGCAATTTTATGTATAATATGGTCTGTGATTAATAATTCGACGGCTCTTTATTTGTTATCTAGCCATAATCTTTTATCTTTGTTTCCCGTCATGGAATAAAGTAAAAAGGTTATTATGAAAACAAGAGGATGGATTTTAACTGTAATTTGTAGTATGTTGTTATTGGTGGCGGGTATCACTTTTGCATCAATGGTGCTTGTCGGGCAACCGGCTTTGGCAAACGAATCATTGTGGTGGTGGATCTTGATAAATCTTGGTGTGATGGTTTTATTATTCGGGTACGGCGTGAAGCGGGGAATCCAGATATTGCGTATCTTCAGCATACCGAAAAGCAAACTGACACGGGAACCAGGTGTCGTGGTTTGTGATTATAATATCAGCCTGAAAAAGTATGCTTTGTATAAATTGTGGGACATCCGTCATTTCAGTTTTTCTTTGTTGTTTATCATTTATATTTGTATTGCATTGTGTACAGGGCACTATATTGTTCCCGAAGAGCAAAGCCTGTTCAGCCCGCTGCTGATTTGGTTCTTGTGTCTTATCTATATCTTGATTATGCTGCCTGTCAGACTAAATAAAATTTATAAGCGGAGTATTGCAGGGCAGACTTGGGTGGAAATAACTCCGGAAGGGTTGACATATGACAAGGCGAAACTGAAACAGACATTCCCTTGGGAAGAGATAGCAGGTATAGCTCTTTATAAGACCTATTGCTTTCTGTATGATAAAAGAGGCGGTGAATTTTTGATTGTAACTTCGGATGAAAAGGTGAAAGAATCCCTTCTTTACTATTTAAATACGAAAAAATAATGAATTAAAGCTAAGTGTTTTTCATAATAAGGTTGTTCGTATTATTATAATGTGTATTTTTGTAACAAAGTAATAATGAAAAACCTCTTAAGTATGAAAACACCTGTTCTCGCGCTATTCATTTCTTTAGTGGCATTTGGAGCCTGTGTATCCAATAAACAAACCCAGCCGTCAACCGATTATACCCAATTGGTGAATCCGTTTATCGGAACCGATTTTACCGGCAATACTTATCCGGGAGCGCAAGCGCCTTTCGGAATGGTACAACTTAGTCCGGATAACGGCTTGCCCGGATGGGACCGTATTTCCGGCTATTTTTATCCGGACAGTACGATTGCCGGATTCAGTCATACCCATTTGTCGGGGACGGGAGCCGGAGACTTGTATGATATCTCTTTTATGCCTGTTACTTTGCCTTATCAGGAAGCGGAAGCTCCTTTAGGCATCTATTCCAAATTCTCTCATGCGGATGAAGAGGCTTCAGCAGGTTACTATCGCGTGTTGCTGAAAGATTATGATATCAATGTGGAATTAACTGCTACAGAGCGTTGCGGCATCCAGCGTTATACGTTTCCTGAAGGGGAGTCGGCTGTCTTTCTGAATCTGAAGAAAGCGATGAATTGGGATTTTACCAATGATTCTTATATTGAAATAATTGACTCATGCACTATTCAGGGATATCGTTTTTCTGAAGGATGGGCAAGAGACCAGCATGTGTATTTTCGTACTCGTTTCTCCAAACCGTTTGCTTCGGTAGAGATGGATACTACTGCCATTACTTTGAAAGGTAAACGTGTAGGTACGGCTTATATCGCCCGCTTTAATTTTGATACGGAAAAAGGAGAACAGATTGTTCTGAGTACTGCTCTTTCGGGAGTGAGCATGGAAGGTGCCGCTAAAAACATGGCGGCTGAGGCACCTCACAATGATTTCGATAAATATTTGGCTGAAACTAAAGATAATTGGAACCGCCAGCTAGGAAAAATAGAAATAACAGGTGACAACAAGGACGATAAGGTCAATTTCTATACAGCATTGTATCATACTATGATTGCCCCGACTATTTACAGTGATGTGGACGGGTCTTATTATGGTCCCGATAAGAAAATTCATCAGACGGATGGTTGGGTGAATTATGGAACCTTTTCATTGTGGGATACTTATCGTGCCGCACATCCGTTATTTACTTATACGGAACCTCAACGTGTCAATGATATGGTGAAATCATTCATTGCTTTTTATGAACAGAACGGACGTTTGCCGGTATGGAACTTTTGGGGAAGTGAGACTGATATGATGATTGGCTACCATGCTGTGCCTGTTATTGTTGATGCTTATTTGAAAGGTATTGGTGATTTTGATGCTGAGAAGGCATTGGAGGCTTGTGTGACTACTGCTAATTTGGATAATTATCGCGGCATTGGTCTGTATAAAAAGTTAGGATATATACCTTATAATATAAAGGATGAATATAATGCGGAAAATTGGTCGCTTTCCAAGACATTAGAATATGCTTTTGATGATTATTGCATAGCCGAAATGGCCCGGAAGATGGGGAGGACTCAATTAGCGGACGAATTCTACAAGCGTTCTCAGAATTATCGCAATGTGTTCAATCCGGCATCAAGCTTCATGCAGCCGATAGATGATAAAGGAATATTCCAACCTAATTTCAGCCCGGATGACTACACTGCCCATATTTGTGAAAGTAACGGTTGGCAGTACTTTTGGTCTGTACAGCAGGATATTAAGGGGTTAATTGCCTTGACTGGTGGTAAGGATCGTTTTACAGAAAAGTTGGATAGTATGTTTACTTATATCCCGGCTAGTAATGCAGATTTGCCTCTTTTCAGTACAGGTATGATTGGTCAGTATGCTCATGGTAATGAGCCTAGCCATCATGTGATTTATCTATATAATAAGGTACGTCAGCCTTGGAAAACTCAGAAGTATGCGGCGCAGGTCATGCATGACCTTTATTTCAATGCACCTGCCGGACTGTGTGGTAATGAGGATTGTGGACAGATGTCTGCTTGGTATGTATTCAGTGCTATGGGATTTTATCCTGTCAATCCGGTAAGTGGTGAATATGAGATTGGTACGCCGTTGTTCTCCGAAATACAGATGCATTTGGATAATGGAAAAACGTTCACAGTACTGGCCCCTGGAGTAAGTCGTGAAAATATCTATATCCAGTCGGTGAAAGTAAATGGGCAACCATACGATAAGAGCTATATCACACACCGGCAAATAATGGACGGTGCTACTGTAGAATTTGAAATGGGTCCGGAACCGGGAAATATTTGGTATAGATAATAATTGGTTCAACTTATTAAGAATTGTACAGGAGGTGAGTTAAAAGTGATATTTGTTGTTATCGTTTTGCTGTAGAGGCGGGTTGAATCTGCGTGAAAATTGTATGATGAGCGGAAGCTTTCTACCCCTGCAGTGGATGATTGGATCGTTATTTGGAACATTGGCTCCCTCCTCATACAAAGGTGAATTATATAATATGAACGAGGAACTTGATGACACCTATAAGGCCGTCTTTCGTCAATGCTATCCTAAGCTGTTGTTTTATGCGACACGGCTGGTCGGTACCGAAGAAGCCGAAGATGTAGTGCAAGATGTTTTTGTGGAGTTGTGGAGGCGGAGAGATTCAGTCGTCATAGGAGAGCAGATTTTAGCTTTCCTTTATCGTTCTGTATATACCAAGGCTATAAATTTATTGAAGCATCAGGTTATAGAGAACAACTACAGTGCGGCAATGATAGAAATCTATGAACGAAAATTGCAATATTACCAGCCGGATCATGCTGAAGTTATTAAAAAGATAGAGAATCAGGAATTACGTCAGGAAATTTTTGAAGCGATTAATGAATTGCCGGATAAATGTAAGGAGGTGTTCAAACTGAGTTATCTTCATGATATGAAAAACAAGGAAATTGCTGATACTCTTGGTATTTCTTTACGTACCGTAGAGGCACATATGTATAAGGCCTTGAAATTTTTGCGCGAACGTCTCAGCCATTTATTATTGTCATTGATTATATTTTCAGCAAAACTGCTAAGTGTTTTTACAAGTTGAATTGTTTACTATATGAATAGGGAAAAAGATGAGTAAACTTAACGAAGATATTATTATCAGGTATTTGGAAAACCGATGCTCGGAGGAGGATTTTGTTCTTATCAATGAATGGATGAAAGAATCTGATGAGAATGCCGGAGAGTTATTCCGTATGGAGGAGATTTATCAGTTAGGTAAATTCCCCTTTGAGGAGGAAAATCTGGTAGCGAAGGCAGAGCGCAGGTTGGGTAGAAGATTGGAACAGGAAAATCAAAAGAGACAGGAGGTGTTCAAGCTTAAGAGTGTGTTGCGTTATGTAGCTGCTATAGTGGGCGTGATAGTGCTGGCTGCGGGATTGGCCTATTGGTTCCGGAATAAAGCGGAGGAATTGGTGGTAGCATCGGCTGCTCATGGACAAGTGCGTGAGATGTTGTTGCCTGACGGGACAAAAGTATGGTTGAACCAGTCGTCTGTTTTAAAATATCCGCGTGCTTTTGAAGGAAAAGAACGTCATGTATATCTGGATGGGGAGGCTTATTTTGAAGTGGCACGTAATCATGAGAAACCTTTTACGGTAAAAAGCCAGGCAATGGATGTCAGGGTCTTGGGAACCTCTTTCAATATAAAATGCCGTCCGGATAACAGTTTTGCTGAAACGACTCTGGTAGAGGGGGAAGTTGAGGTAAAAGATAAATCAGATAAAGGCAGAATTACTTTGTTACCGGGACAAAAGGCTGTTTTAAACAGGGTGACAGGGCGGATGCAGGTAAAACAGGTCGATCCCAAGATGGAGATAGTCTGGCATAATGATTTGATTCCATTTGAAAAATCATCTATTTTCCAGATTGCGGCAGCATTGGAACGGTTCTATGGGGTGAAGATTATCCTTTCACCGGATGTAGACAGTACCAATACTTATTCAGGAGTGCTGAAAAAGAAAGATAATATAGAGTCTGTGCTGAATTCTTTGCGTAACTCTATTCCTTTCAATTATAAGAAAGTAGATGATAACAATATATTTATCTCATCGGAAACGAAATAATTTTTAAATAAAGAACTATGAAAATCAACATGCTCTTAAGCGGCTGTCTTCTAGGGTTATTGTGTTTCACCGCATGTGATTCTGAGGGCAATGAAATGAATGATTACACCCATTATGTCAACTCTTTTATTGGTACAGGAGGCCATGGACATACCCATCCGGGTGCTATGGTTCCCCATGGCATGATACAGCCGGGACCAGATACTCGTATTGACGGTTGGGATTCCTGTTCCGGATATTATTATGAAGATACTACGATCAATGGCTTTGCCCATACACGTCTTAGTGGTACCGGGTGTGCGGATTTCGGAGATTTCCTGTTGATGCCGACTGTAGGTGTGCAACGCACTGATTTTTTGGGAACAGAAAGCCAGAAGCGTCCTTTCGCATCGGCTTTTTCTCATGAAAAGGAACATGCCGAACCGGGATATTATTCTGTCTTCCTGGATACATACGGGGTAAAAGCCGAACTGACCTCAACAGAGCGTGCGGCAATGCATCGGTATACTTTCCCGGAAAGTAAGGAGTCAGGATTTATCTTGGATATGGACTATAATATTCAGCAACAAATCAATCAGGTCATGGAAGTGGAGGCTGTGAATGATACTGTGTTGCGGGGGCGCAAACGCAGTGCCTATTGGGCATACCGGCAGGATCTTTATTTTTATGCCGTATTTTCCAAACCCTTCACGTATACTTTGTACACGGATACTGTTCAGGAAAATGACAAACAGATTCCTGTATGCAAAATGCTTTTGCATTTTGAAACGGCGAAAGACGAACAAGTGCTGGCTAAGTTCTCTATCTCTTCTGTTGATGCGGAAGGTGCTTATAAGAACCTCCAGGCTGAGATGCCCGGTTGGAATTTTGATGGAGTGCGTGCCGATGCTAAGAAGAAATGGAATGAATGCCTGTCAAAGATTGCAGTCAAAACCAATAATGAAGACCAGCGTGCCATTTTCTATACGGCTATGTATCATGCTTTCCTAAGTCCCAATCTGTTTACTGATGTAGACGGGCGTTACTTGGGAATGGATTTGAAAGTGCATACCACCGACATGAAACATCCGGTTTATACCATTTTCTCTTTGTGGGATACTTTCCGTGCGTTACATCCGTTACTGACTATTGTCGATCCTCAGTTGAATACGGAATTTATCCGTTCATTGATAAAGAAGCATCAAGAAGGTGGTATTTTCCCGAAATGGGATTGTGTATCCAATTATACCGGAACGATGGTAGGGTATCATGCGGCTTCGTTGGTAGCCGATTCTTATGTGAAGGGATATCGCGATTTTGATGTGCAGGAAGCTTACAAGGCATGTTTGCGTGCGGCGGAATATGATACGACCGGCATTGTCGCTCCCGGTTGGCTGATTCCTTATGTAATGCCTAAGGCTCGTTACTATAAGAATACCCTTGGCTATATCCCGTGTGATCGTGAGAATGAATCGGTTGCGAAAGCGTTGGAATATGCATACGATGACTGGTGTATTTCCGTGTTGGCAGACAGCTTGGGAGATACTGAAACCAAGGAGAAATATGCCCGTTTTGCGGATGCGTACGAATTTTATTTTGATCCTGCCACCCGTTTCATGCGCGGATTGGATAGTAAAGGTGAATGGCGTACCCCGTTCAATCCCCGTTCTTCCAATCACCGTAATGATGATTATTGTGAAGGAACTGCATGGCAGTGGACTTGGTTTGTTCCGCATGATATTCCGGGATTGGTGAAGTTGATGGGTGGAGAGGATGCTTTCGTTGGAAAGCTGGATTCTTTGTTTACGGTTTCTTCCCAGTTGGAAGGAGAGGCTACCTCTGCTGATATCACAGGACTGATAGGCCAGTATGCGCATGGCAATGAGCCGAGTCATCACATTACTCACATGTATAACTATGTAAACCGTCCATGGCGTACTCAGGAATTGGTTGACAGTGTGCTGCATAACCAGTATTTCAATGCTCCTGATGGCTTGTCGGGTAATGAAGATTGCGGTCAGATGTCTGCATGGTATATTTTGAACTCCATGGGCTTCTATCAGGTATGTCCCGGCAAGCCGGTTTATTCTATCGGACGTCCGTTGTTTGAGGAGGTGACGATTAATCTGCCCGACCGCAAGACTTTCGTTATCCGTACCCACAACAACTCGAAGACCAATAAGTACATTGAGTCGGTTCTGTTGAACGGAAAACCACTGGATGTTCCTTTCTTTACCCATAATGACATAGTACGTGGGGGAACGATGGAGATTACCATGAGTCCCGTACCGACGGAATGGGGAAAACAGATAAAGAATTAAAAAGTATAACTTAACCCAAATAACAATATCATGAAAAAATTATTTCTATCAGTTGCAGTCCTGTGTGTTACACTGTTTGTGCAGGCAAAGGATTATGCAGACTATGTGAGTCCGTTGGTAGGTACACAGTCTTCCTTTGAACTCTCTACAGGAAATACTTATCCTGCCATATCCCGTCCATGGGGTATGAATTTCTGGACTCCCCAGACAGGAAAGATGGGGGACGGATGGCAGTATGTCTATACGGCTAATAAAATCCGTGGTTTCAAACAAACCCATCAGCCCAGTCCGTGGATTAATGACTATGGTCAATTTTCCATCATGCCCGTAACAGGAAAACCGGAATTTGAGGAGGACAAGCGTGCAAGTTGGTTCTCTCATAAAGCTGAAATTGCAAAACCTTATTATTATAAGGTTTATTTGGCAGAACATGATGTGGTGACTGAAATGGTTCCTACGGAACGTGCCGCTATGTTCCGCTTTACTTTTCCTGAAAATGACTCATACGTAGTGGTTGATGCTTTTGATCGTGGCTCATCTATCAAGGTGATTCCCGGAGAAAACAAAATTGTGGGCTATACCACTCGCAACAGTGGTGGTGTTCCTGCCAACTTCAAGAATTATTTCGTTATTGAGTTTGATAAGCCGTTTACTTATGAGGCTACGTTCTCTAACGATATACAGCCTGAAAAACCGGACGGCAGTGTTCCTGTAACCTTGAAAGAAGGTAAACTGGAGCAGACTGATTTCCATACCGGAGCCGTTATCGGTTTCAAGACAAAGAAAGGCGAAGTGGTTCATGCCCGTGTCGCTTCTTCATTCATCAGTCCTGAACAAGCAATTCAGAATCTGAAGGAATTGGGTGGTGACAGTTTTGAAGTATTGGTACAGAAAGGTAAAGATGCCTGGAATGAGGTCTTAGGTAAAGTAGAAGTGGAAGGTGGAACATTGGATCAATACCGTACTTTCTATTCCTGCTTGTACCGTTCCTTGTTGTTCCCGCGTAAATTCTATGAACTGGATGCCAATGGGCAGCCTGTTCATTACAGTCCTTACAATGGGGAAACATTGCCGGGATATATGTATACGGATACAGGATTCTGGGATACATTCCGTTGCTTGTTCCCTTTCTTGAACCTGATGTATCCTTCGGTAAATCAGGAAATACAGGAAGGTTTGATTAATACTTATAAGGAAAGCGGCTTCTTCCCCGAATGGGCCAGCCCCGGTCATCGTGGTTGCATGGTCGGCAATAATTCAGCTTCTATCTTGGTCGATGCTTATCTGAAAGGAGTACGTGTGGAAGATGTGGAAACATTATACAAAGGACTGATTCATGGAACGGAAGCTGTACATCCTGAAGTTTCTTCTACCGGACGTCTGGGATATGAATATTATAACAAGCTGGGCTATGTGCCTTGTGATGTGAAGATTCATGAGAATGCAGCCCGTACATTGGAATATGCATACGATGACTGGTGTATTTATCAGCTGGCGAAAGAATTGAAACGTCCGAAGAAGGAAATCGCACTCTTTGCCAAGCGTGCCATGAATTACAAGAACCTGTTTGATTCGGAAAGCAAGCTGATGCGCGGCAAGCAGAAGGACGGCAAATTCGCTCCTAAATTCTCACCGTTGAAGTGGGGAGGTGACTTTACGGAAGGAAACAGCTGGCACTATTCTTGGTCTGTATTCCATGATCCCCAAGGCTTGATTGACTTGATGGGAGGTAAGGAAATGTTCGTTACCATGCTTGATTCTGTCTTTTCGGTTCCCCCTATCTTTGATGATAGCTATTATGGACAGGTGATTCATGAAATCCGTGAAATGACAGTTATGAATATGGGTAACTATGCACATGGAAACCAGCCCATTCAGCACATGATTTATATGTATGATTATGCGGGTCAGCCTTGGAAAGCCCAATATTGGTTGCGTGAGGTGATGAACCGTATGTATACAGCCGGACCTGACGGATATTGCGGTGACGAGGATAATGGACAGACTTCGGCATGGTATGTATTCTCTGCATTAGGATTCTATCCGGTATGTCCCGGTACAGATGAATATATTCTGGGTGCTCCGTTGTTCAAGAAAGCGACACTGCATTTTGAAAACGGAAAGAACTTGGTAATAACCGCACCGGATAACAGCGATACCAACCGATATGTAGATGAAATGCATGTAAACGGTACTGTTTATACCAAGAATTATTTGAAACACAATGAATTGTTACAAGGTGGTGTTATCGATTTCAAGATGACCGACCGTCCGAATATGCAACGTGGAACACAAGAAAGTGATTTGCCTTATTCATTTTCAAAAGACGAAACAATGAAATAAAAGTTTCACCATGCATTTCTCTCTTGTAAAGAGAGGTTGGAGGGGGATGTTCTCTTTTGGCAGCATTGCAAGAGTACATCCCCTTTTTGTTTTTAAATATTTCTTCTATACGTCAAAGTCCGATGATATCACTACTTTTGCCTTTCCTCTGTTTTTTCTAGAAAATTTAGAAAAAAGAACGAGATGGAGTAAGTGTTTTCTTTTAGCTGCCTGTTTTTATTCTCGAAAGGGGCATGAGAACCCCTTCACTGGAGAAAAATAAGTCAGTGTTAACTAATTTAATAAATTATGAAAGGCAATCAATTAATGAGAAAGCCCAAATTACTCAGGGCGCTTTTGATTCTTTTGTTTGTGGCTGCACCCATGCAATGGACCCGCGCACAAATTGTTCTTTCAACTCCCAAGACAACTCTTGGAGCGGTAATCAAGAACATCAAATCACAGTCTAACTATCAGTTTTTCTATGATGACAAACTGGCTGAAACGCCGGTGAATGCCATTGATGTAAAGAACGGTTCATTGCAGTCTGTACTTGATGCAGCTTTGCAAGGCAAGGGAATCACCTACAAGATAGAGGATAATATTGTCTATCTTTCAGCACCCGGAGAACCTCAAACACCTCAACAGACAGGACAGGAACATACAGTGACCGGAACAGTGGTTGATGCGACAGGAGAGGCCTTGATTGGTGTAAACGTACAAGTGAAAGGAAACCCTACAGCCGGTACGATTACTGACTTTGAAGGTAACTATTCTTTGTCGGTTCCCGGAAATGGCGAGGTTGTGTTCTCATACATTGGTTACCGTTCGGAAACATTGAAGCCCGATGGCAAGAATGTACTGAACGTAACCATGCAGGAAGACACACAGCAGATTGGCGAAGTGGTGGTAACCGCTTTGGGGATCAAACGTGAGAAGAAGATGTTGGGTTATGCGGTTCAGGAACTGAAAAGTGATGAACTGAACAAGACAGGTGACCCGTCTGTGACCAGTGCCTTGCAAGGTAAGGTGGCAGGTCTTCAGATGAATACTTCGGCTACAGGTTTAGGTGGTTCTACGAAAATCACCATTCGTGGTAACTCTTCTCTTACCGATAACAACCAGCCGTTATGGATTGTGGATGGCGTTCCTTTCAGCGACAACACTACATCCGACGCATCTCGTTATGGTGGTGTGGACCGTGGTAGCGCTTCCATGGACATTAATCCGGATGACATCGAGAGCATTTCGGTATTGAAAGGTCCGAATGCGGCTGCTCTTTACGGTTCGCGTGCAGGTAATGGCGTTATCTTGATTACGACAAAGAAAGGCAGTAAGAAAGATGGTTTCGGAATCCGTTATAGTGGTAACTTCACTTGGACAGCTATCGGCGAGACATTGGATATGCAACGCCGTTACGGACAAGGACATATTGATACAAAAGATGCCAAGACTGCGGTGTATGACAAAACGGATAGCGGAAGCTGGGGCCCGGTATTGGATGGAAGCATGAAAGAGGCTTGGAACGGAGAAACTTACGCTTACTCTAACTATGGGGATAAGTTGAAAGATTATTTTGATACCGGTTTCTCGCATACGCATAACGTATCTATCAGCAACGGTACAGAGAAATCACATTTCCGTACTTCTTTCGGATACTCAGATAATGACGGTGTATTCCCCACTGAAAGTTTGAGCCGTGTGAATGCCGACCTGAATGCAGGAACGGAATTGAACAAATGGGTGTCTATGGACGGAAAGATTTCTCTTTCACGTACAAAAGCCGATAACCGTCCACTGTATGGTGATTACGGTGCTATTTCCCAGTTGATGAGAATCCCTAACAACGTCCGTCTGGATGACTTGAAACAATATTCTGATGAAACTCATGCGCATGTGAACTGGACAGGACCTACTGCCAGTATCCGTAATCCTTATTATGTATTGCATCAGCGTCAGAATTCAGATGAACGCTGGCGTGCTTTCGGATATTATAGCATGAAAATCAATTTCACAGATTGGCTGCATCTGTCTGCCAAATACGCTTTTGACTACTACCGCACCAGAGTGCAAAGCACCAATGCGGGTGATGGTATCAATGGAGAAGCCAATACTTCCATGATTACGAATGACTCAATGGATCGTAGTGAAGAAAACTTCTTCGAGTCAAATGCTGAAGTCATTTTGATGGGTGACCGTCAGTTGACTGATAACTTCCGTCTGGGCTTCAATGTCGGTGGTAACTTTATGTACCAGCGTTCGGAAACTTTGGGTGTGGGCGTAGGTAATATGGTGGATAAAGGTAATTGGATGCTGAATGCGGCCAATTTGTTGAGAACCGGTAGTGAGGATGGTTACAAGCGTGCCATGAACTCAGTGTTCGGCTCTGTACAGATGGCATGGAAGGAATATCTGTCTTTGGATTTGACAGCTCGTAACGACTGGTCATCCACTCTTCCGTCAGGTAACAATTCTTTCTTCTATCCGTCTGCCAACCTCAGTTTCGTAGTTTCCGACTTTTTGCGCTCCATTGACAAACCGTTGCCAAGCTGGGTGACATTTGCCAAGGCACGTCTGTCTGCCGCACAGGTAGGTAAGGACACAAGCCCTTATCAGTTATACAACACCTACTCTTTCAAATTCGATAATGGTGTATTGACTCCGACCAAGGATAATGTGAAGATGAACGATCAGTTGAAGCCTGAAATCGCGACCTCTTATGAAGCAGGTCTGGACATGAAGTTCTTGAACAACCGTCTGGGCTTTGACTTTACTTACTATTACAGCAAAACAAAGAACCAGATTATGAAAGTGCCCGCAGCAGCTCCCTGGAGTGGTGGCCAATGGGTAAACGCAGGTATGGTAACCAATCAAGGTGTAGAATTTATGTTGTATTCCACTCTGGTAGAAACAAAGGATTTCGCTTTTGATTTGAATGTGAATATGGCTCACAACGTATCGAAAGTGAAAGAACTGGCTCCGGAAGAAAATGTGAACTATATGTTCTTTAACGGTGATGGAAACTTCCCTGTAAAAGTAGGTACACGCGCCGGACACAAATTAGGCGAGATTTATGCTACACCTGCAAGCCGCGATCCTGAATCCAGATATCATGATCCAGCTTTGCCAGAAACTCAAGAATGAACAGGAGAAGAACCGGGAGCTTTCTGTAACAAATTCCCGGTTGACTGTTGAAAACCAGATCATGCAGCCCAAAGCAGAATACTTCGACGAATTGGTTGACCGCAATCTGCTGACCAATTTCCGGGAGACCGCCAAAGAGTTGGATTGTAAGCCCAAGAAGTTCGTGGAATTCCTGATTGAGCGCAAGTACATTTACCGGGATAAGCGTGGCAAGCTTCTGCCCTATGAGAATAAGAACGATGGGCTGTTTGTTGTCCGGGAGTGCTTCAACGAGAAAACTCAATGGAGCGGAACCCAGACGATGGTTACGCCTAAGGGCAGAGAAACCTTTCGGCTCCTGCTGGTATGACTTCCAACGCATCTACATCCTAGCACACATTCCATCCAATAAACCGGACTATATGGCCAAAATACAAAAAATTTTTTGGAGGTGAAAACAATGCCGAATAAACCCAGAATGACACTGGACGATGTTTTGGAGGACATGCGCGCCCATGGGATGGCCATAGGGAAAGGGGAACTTTCCAATTGCCTGAAGAATGGAATGTTCCCATTTGCGCATATCACCAGCATCGGCCCCACCGGAAGGGTGACGTTCCTGATTATGCGCAAGGACTACAACGCCTGGGCAGAAGAATACCTGAATGTATAGAGAAGGAGTGAAAAATCGTGAACGTAAGCAGAGAAAATGTCCGGTGGGTATTATTTTTTCGAGAATTCAACCATAATCTGACTCAGCAGCTTTTGCTGATGCTCGGTAAGACCGGGATATGGGGAATGATCGTTCGTAAATTCGTAAAACAGGGAATGAATGATCGCCTTTTGCGTGTCGTTCAGCCCATCTACCGAGACCATCTCCGCCTTATCTATCCCAACGAGAAAATCCAGTGACACGTTGAAAATCAGTGCGATCTCGGTCAGTACCTCCAGCGGAGGGATACGGAGATCATTTTCATAGGCGCTGATGACAGACTTGCTTCGATTCAGTGCTTTTCCCAGTTCAGATTGCGACATATTGCGATCCATACGTAATTGCTGCAAGCGTACTCCTAAATCAACCATTACTGATTTCCTCTTCGATGATTATCTGCGCGCCGTGCCGTTTATGTTCTATCCGCTGGCTATGATACTGCTGAGCCTGCTGCTGGCGCTGGGCGCATTTCCCAAGGTGGGCGGGCTGAAGCAGGCGTACCGGCGGGTGGCGTCCGGCGGCGCGCCCTTTGAGCAGTCCGGCTCCGCGGAAAAGCTGGTGGACATTGCGGACGTGGACGAGGACAACGTCTCCTCCGCGTGGAACGCCATTATCCCGCTGGCGGCGCTGGTGGGAGGCACCGTCCTTTTTGACAACGACCTGCTGCACGGCATTATCATCGCGCTGGTGGTACAGTTCCTGCTGTATGTGCTCCGGAGGCGCATGACGGTGGGTGAATATTTCAGCCACTTCTTTGCAGGCGCCAAGGGCATGGTGAGCATCGCCATTGTGGTGGGCTTCGGCCTGATGCTCAGCGACGCCAACCGTGCGCTGGGGCTGTTCGACATTCTCATCAACGGCATCGGCAGCGCCGTGCCCGCGTATCTCATCGCGCCGCTGGCGTTCCTTCTGGTGGCGCTGACGGTGTTCGCCGTAGGCGGCTGCTGGGCGGTGATGACCATCGCCATACCGGTGTTCATCCCCATGGGGCTGGCGGCGGGAGTGGCCGCACCGCTGATGATCGCCGCCGTCATGAGCGGCGTGACGCTGGGGTACAGCCTGTGCTTCTACGCCGACGCGGTGCTGATGACCACCGCAGGCTCCGGCGTGTCCAACCTGACCATCATCCGCGCCACCACGCCCTACGCGCTGGCGGTGGGGGGCCTTTCGGTGATAGCGCTGTTGGTGGCCGGGCTGTGAAAACGGTGGCTGGGCTGTGAAAGCAGCGGGCGGAAACAGTAACATTTTTGATAGAAAACCGGTGGTTTACAGGGCGGGGAAATCGTGGTACACTATGTGGGACCGGCGTTTGACACGCCGGAAAAGCGCGTGCTTTTTGTGCGCTTTCGCTGTACACTTATGGTACATTCATGATACATTTACGATACGTTTGCTATACATTCTCTTTCGCTTTTTGCGGGCTTGATGCGCTGTATGCGGCCGCAGAGGAACGGATATGTGTGCCGTGCGGGGGAAATGCGAGGGAAGGGAGGTGCCGCCATGCTGCGACGGATACGGGAGCTTCTTAACGACGTGTTCCGGCAGGCCGATCTGGTCCTGCTGGCGCTGTGCATCGGCACGTCGCTGTTCGGCATACTGATGATCGCCAGCGCCACACACTATATGCACACCAGCAAGCTGGTGCTGGTACAGGCGGCGGCGCTGTGCATCGGGGCGGTGCTGTATATCGTGGTGTCGCAGGTGGATCTGAACGAGCTGGCGAAGTACTGGAAGTGGATATTCCTGGTGGGCGTGGTGTTCATCCTGCTGCTGGCAACGCCCCTCGGCATTGCCGGGGATACCGGCAACAAGGCATGGCTGGAGTTCCCGTTCCTGCCGGTGAAGGTGCAGCCGGCGGAGATCGTGAAGCTGACGTTTATTATCGTGCTGGCGAAACAGCTGGCGTGGCTGAAGGAGAACCGGGACCTGCGGTCCATTTCCTCCATCGTCATGCTGGCGGCACACTTCGGCGTGATCTTTGCGCTGTACTACAAGATATCCTCCGACATGGGCAGTGCGCTGGTGTTCCTGTTCATCTTCGCGTGTATGTGTTTTGTGGCGGGGGTGGCGCTGCGGTGGTTCCTGATCGGCGGCGGCGCGGCGGGACTGCTGTTCTACGCCATGTGGGACCTGGACCTGCTGGATACCTACATGAAAAACCGGTTCATCGTTCTGTTCGACCACAGCTATGACCCGCTGAACACCGGCTGGCAGCAGACCCGGAGCCTGCTGACACTGG
>OHBJ01001269.1_pt1 | contig 17235 bp, 11 predicted proteins | sample 1577241 | NCBI WGS metagenome assembly OHBJ01 (sample SAMEA3541594, study PRJEB24748) | human gut metagenome | biome: human gut; feature: human-associated habitat; material: faeces | place: China | collected 2012 | reverse complement strand
ACATATTTTCGATTATCTCCCTTGTATTTTCAATTTCCTGCGGGAAGTTTTTTACGTGTAAGAAAAAAATATTTTTCCAAACGGTAGGATAATAAATAATAGGCAATCTGATTTTGCCTTCCTCCCCGCCTTTTTCGTAATTTGAGCTGAAGCTCCAGTACAATAGGCGGCTCGGCAGAGAAAACAAGCAAGCTTATTTTACTCTGCTCTCGCCTTTTGCACAATTTGAGCTGAAGCTCCAATATAATGGGCGGCTCGGCAAAGAAAACAAGCAAGCTTATTTTGCTTTGCTCTCGCCTTTCGTTATATTTGCAATAAAGAGAAAGGCTTACAGCCTTAAACACAACACGTTTTATGAACGAAAAACAAACAGGCGGCGCATTCGACATGCTTACTATCGTCGGGCCGACGGCTTCGGGCAAGACAACCCTTGCCGTGGCCGTGGCAAGGGCGCTGGACGGAGAAATCATAAGCGGAGACAGCCGGCAGATTTACCGCGGCATGACAATAGGCACAGGAAAAGACCTGGATGACTACGTAACCGGCGGAGCGGAAGTAAAAGTGCACCTTATAGACATTGCCGACGCTGGAAGCAGATATAACATATACGACTATCAGCGCGATTTTCTGAAAGCCTACAACAGCATACGCGCACGCGGCAAACTACCTATACTATGCGGCGGCTCAGGAATGTACGTGGAGTGCGTGCTGCGCGGATACCGTATGATTCCCGTGCCGGAAAACAAGGCTTTACGCAGCAGTCTGGAAGGCAAAAGCCTCGAAGAGCTCACCGACATACTGAAAAGCTACGGCAAAAAGCTGCACAACACCACCGACGTGGATACCCCGAAGCGGGCCATACGGGCAATAGAAATAGAAGACTATTATCAGAAAACACCTGTTTCGCCCGACGAGTTTCCTGAAATAAAAAGCGTAAACGTCTGTTTAGAAATAGACAGAGAGGAACGGTGGAAGAAAATAGAAAAACGCCTTCGCGAACGCCTCGATGCCGGTATGGCCGACGAAATACGCAGCCTGCTCGGAAAAGACGGCAGAACAAGTTGCGGAACATCGCGCCCGCTGTCGGCCGAAGAGCTCATGTATTACGGATTGGAGTACAAATACGTAACTTTATACGTAACCGGAGAGATAAGTTACGACGAGATGTTCGAGAAACTTAACATCGCCATACGGCAGTTCGCCAAAAGACAGATGACATGGTTCCGAGGCATGGAAAGACGGGGAATCCGGCTCCACTGGCTCAATGCGTCGCTCGTAACGGAGGAAAAAACGAACGCGGTAACAAACCTTTGGGAAAAAGAGAGCAATAGAAATATTTTATTTTAAGATGTAAATTTTTAGAAAATTTGTTCTATTCAGCTATCAATTCATTAAAAAAATGTACTTTTGAGCAAACTAACCTGTAAACTTTATGAGCTTCATAAAATTCGACAAAACCCAGATGACAAACCTGCAGGAAAGCCTTTTCAAGGAAATTCTGCTTACAAACAAGAGCGGAGCCTATGCGTCGACCACTCTTGTGGGTTGCAACATCCGAAAATATCACGGTTTGCTCGTCGTTCCAATTCCTGAAATGGATGACAAGAACCACGTTCTTCTGTCGTCGCTCGACGAGACAATAATCCAGCACGGCGCAGAATTCAACTTAGGACTGCACAAGTATCAGGGCGACAATTACAGTCCCAAAGGCCACAAGTACATAATTCATTTCGAATGGGACAAGGTGGCTACGACCACTTATCGCGTCGGCGGCGTCATTTTCCAGAAAGAAATACTGTTCCAGTTCGGCGAGCCCCGTCTGCTGATTCGCTATACCCTGCTCGAAGCACACTCGAAGACAAAGCTGCGCCTGCGTCCTTTTCTCGCGTTCAGAAGCGCGCAACAATTCACTCACGAAAACTGGGCGGCCGACAAGAGCTACACCCCCGTTGCAGGCGGAATAAGAATGTGTCTGTACAAAGGCTACCCCGACTTGTACATGCAGATAAACAAAAAAAGCGAATTCGTACACGATCCCCAATGGTATAAAGGGCTCGATTACCCGCGCGAACGCGAACGCGGATACGACTCGAACGAAGATCTGCTCGTTCCGGGATATTTCGAAATGGACATTCACAAAGGAGAACAGATCGTATTCTCGGCAGGGCTGGAAGAAACCAAACCGACCCAATTGAAACGTTTGTTGGAAAAGGAAGTGGAGGTGCTCGAAGGTAAAGAGAATCTATACCAATGTCTGGTGCGCGCCGCACATCAGTTCCGCATTCAAGACGGCAGCGAAAACTATCTCATTGCCGGCTGGCCGTGGTTCAAATGCTTTGCCCGCGACATGTTCATAGCCATGCCGGGGCTCACATTATATATAGGAGAGACAAAACTTTTTGAAACCTATATGGAAACCGCGGCAAAAGCCATAAAGGATTTCATTTCGAACAATCAGATAAGCGTAAAGATATTCGAAATGGAACATCCCGACGTTCTGCTCTGGGCCATATGGTGCATTCAGCAATACGCCAAGACCATTTCACGCAATGAATGCTACGACAAGTACCACTCGCTGCTGAAAGATATAATGGAATTCATACTTAAAAGCAAACACCCGAACCTTTTTGTACACGACAACGGATTAGTTTTCGCGAACGGACACGAAAAAGCCATAACATGGATGGATTCGAACATAAACGGGCGACCGGTAGTGCCCCGTTCGGGATATATTGTTGAATTCAATGCCCTTTGGTACAACGCTCTGAGATTTTGCTCGGACTTGTTTGAAGAATTCGGCAGCGAAGAAGAAAAAGCCACAGCCTACAAATACAAGAAAGTAGCCGAAAAAGCAAAATCCACATTCCGCGAGACATTCTTGAACGACTGCGGTTATCTTTTCGACTACGTTGACGGCACAATGACAGACTGGAGCGTACGCCCCAACCAGATATTCGCCGTTTCGTTAGACTACTCTCCACTCGAACCAAGCGAAAAGAAATCCGTGCTCGACATATGCACACGCGAATTAGTAACACCCAAAGGAATACGTTCGCTCAGCCCCAAAAGCGGAGGCTACAACCCGATATTCGAAGGGCCTCCGCAGCAAAGAGACAGAAGCTATCATCAGGGGACAGCCTGGCCGTGGCTTACAGGCTTCTATTTAGAAGCATATCTTAAAGTGTATAAACGCAGCGGACTGTCATATATGGAACGCCAGCTGATAGGTTTCCATGAAGAAATGTTCTATCACTGCATAGGCACGCTACCCGAACTATTCGACGGCGACCCACCCTTCCACGGACGCGGAGCATTGGCTTTTGCAATGAACGTAAGCGGAATACTTCGCGCAGAGCGTCTGCTCGATAAACATAATTCTGAACAATCTAATTAGGAGGATACGCAATGAAAGTATTAATGTTCGGATGGGAATTTCCTCCTCATATATTAGGAGGTTTGGGAACCGCCAGCTACGGAATCACCAAAGGACTGGCAGAACAAAACGACATGGAAATAACTTTCTGTCTGCCCAAACCCTGGGGAGACGAGGACCATTCATTTCTGAATATAATCCCTATGAACAATGTCCCCGTAGTATGGCGCGACATTGACCATAATTATCTGGAACAACGGCTCTCCGGACGCATGCCGGCAGAATTGTATTATAACCTGCGGAATAACATATACGCAGATTTCAATTATCGCTACACAGACGATTTGGGATGTATAGAATTCTCCGGCCGTTACCCGGATAACCTTAACGAAGAAATAAACAATTATTCTATCGTGGCCGGCGTGGTGGCAAGACAACAAAGCTACGACATCATACATGCCCACGACTGGCTGACATATCCCGCAGGTATACATGCCAAACAGGTATCGGGAAAGCCGTTGGTAATACATGTTCATGCTACAGACTTCGACCGCAGCCGCGGACATGTGAACCCGACTGTCTATAACATTGAAAAAGACGGAATGGACCACGCCGATTGTATAATGTGCGTTAGCGAGCTTACACGTCAGACGGTTATAAACCATTATCACCAGAATCCTGCAAAATGTTTTGCCGTACACAACGCTGTTTACCCTCTTGCGTCCGAAAATCAAGCCATAATAGACCAACGCAGCCCGCTAAAAGACCGCCACGAACGCGTTGTGACATTCCTCGGGCGCATTACAATGCAGAAAGGTCCGGAATATTTCATAGAAGCTGCGGCGCTCGTTCTTCGACGCACACGACATATTCGTTTTTGTATGGCAGGCAGCGGAGACATGATGAACGCAATGATCGAATTAGCTGCCAATCGAGGAATTACAGACCGTTTCCATTTCCCCGGATTCATGAAAGGGAAACAAGTGTTCGAAATGTTCCGCGACAGCGACGTTTATGTAATGCCCTCGGTGTCGGAACCATTCGGAATTTCCCCTCTTGAAGCAATGCAAAGCGGCGTGCCCACAATAATAAGCAAGCAATCCGGTTGTGCGGAGATATTGGAAAACTGCATAAAAGTAGATTACTGGAACATCAACGCTATGGCCGACGCCATTTATTCAATCTGCACCAACGACGCCCTATATCAATACATGAAGGACGAGGGGAAAAAAGAAGTTGACCAGAAAACATGGGCTAAGGTAGGAAATCTTATAAGAGAGCTCTACGATCTCACCATTTCACGATATTACAACTATTAACGTTCAAAACAAATACACGATATGAAAACAATTTGTTTGTATTTTGAGATACATCAAAATATCCACCTTAAACGATACCGTTTTTTCGATATAGGCAGAGATCATTATTACTATGATGACTATGAGAACGAACGCAGCATAAGCGAAACTGCAAAGAAATCATACATACCTGCTCTCGAAACTTTAATAGGCATGGCCGAGAGTAACAAAAATTATTTCAAATGTGCGATTTCCTTGTCGGGTTGTGCAATAGAACAACTCGAGAATCACGCTCCGCAAGTAATCGATTTGCTTCAGAAACTATACTCCACCGGCTGTTGTGAGATTCTGGCAGAACCTTATTCGCACGGCCTTTCCTCATTGGCAAACCATGAAAGTTTCTGTGAAGAAGTAAAAAGACTTTGCAACAAGGTAAACTCGCTTTTCGGGGCAACTCCCAAAATATTCCGCAACTCATGCCTGATTTATACGGACGAAATAGGTGAGATCGTTTCCAAAATGGGATTCAAAGGCATGCTGACCGAAGGTGCAAAGCACGTGCTGGGGTGGAAAAGCCCGCATTTCGTATATAATTGCGCAAACGCACCGAAACTTAAGCTACTGCTTCGCGATTACAGGCTTTCCGAAGATATAAGTTTCCGTTTTAATGATTCTTCATGGAGCGAATATCCTCTTTTTGCCGACAAATACATGGATTGGATCGATAAACTTCCGCAAGAGGAACAGGTAATAAATATATTTATGGAGCTATGCGCTCTTGGTATATTCCAGCCTCTTTCATCAAACATCCTTGAATTCATGAAGGCTTTGCCCAATGAGGCAAAAAACAGAGGAATAACGTTCTCCACCCCTTCGGAAATATGTTCCAAGATGAAGAGCGCCGGAGCACTAAGCGTGCCTTACCCAATTTCGTGGGTAGACGAAGAGCGCGACACAAGCAACTGGCTCGGAAATGTCATGCAGCGCGAGGCTTACGACAAACTTTACAGTGTTGCCGACCGTGTGCGCATTTGCGACAACCGCCAGATAAAGCAGGACTGGGACTACCTGCAGGCCACAAACAACTTCCGTTTCATGAACACCAAACCAAGCGCGCAAAACGACTATCGTGGAATATACGAAACGCCATACGACGCTTTCATAAACTATATGAATATACTCGGTGACTTCATAATGAGAGTTAACGACCTTTATCCTGACATCGACAACGAGGAACTGTCTTCTCTTCTTACTTCCATAAAAAATCAGGAAGAAGAAATCGAGATGAAAGACAAAGAAATAGTAAAACTACGCTCAATCATAAATAAACAAAACAGAGAAAGCGAAAAAGATAAAAAAACTCCCAAAAAGAACACCGCCTCAAAAACAAAAGGCACCAACGAAACAAAAAAGAAAGCAAAAAAAGAAGATGTCAAAATAGAAACCACAACATAACATGCGGGTAAACTTCCAAGCGTTATAGAATAAAAATCAAAAGCATTGTGAGTACAAGTTTCTGCATTGCCTGCTTACAAGGATTATGACATGCGAAAAAAGTAATGCTTAACTATACGCCGGAGGCTTCTGGAGGAAAACAAAATTATCTCTGAGATAATTCAAAATATGTCTGAGATATTTTAAAATATCTCAGACATATTTTTTCAAGCCCTTGAGGGAGTCGTTCAGAATGTGCACGGAAGCGCGAGCAGACGGTACATCAGCGTAAGGGCCATGCGGCGCTGGCCGTCGACACTAGGATGCAGACGGTCGGTCTGCGCGTCGCGGAAATACACCGACTGCGAATCGAGCAGCGGATAAAGCCCCGAGTCGGCGTTAAGGTCGATTACAGGTACGGCCCACACATTGCCGGCTTGCTTCACGGCTTCCACATAATCGGCAAACCACTCGCCGCACGAGTTGGCGTATTCTTCGGAGGGCTGGACGTTGCTGTCGCCGAACTCCGCGTAGGCGCGGTGCAAAGGAGTTATCAGAACCACCTGTTTGGTGGGGAAGAGCGTCTTTACCCTGTTTATGGCTATGTTTATCCTTCCGCAGAGCGTTGCGCCGTCCATTACGGGCGTGCGTTTCATGCGCGTTTCTTCGGCGCGCGGCTTGCCGGCGGCTGCCACCACCTTTTCCGCGCTTTCGGAATACCATTTTCCTACAGGCACACCGGCGTTGAAATCGTTAGTCCCGATAAAAATCAATATCGCGTCCACATCCTGTCCGTGTTCCTGTTTGAGCTGCTCGGCCTGACGCGGAATGTCGTTCCACTCCCGCCCGTTAACGCCGTACACATAGGGCGTAATGCCGAGCATTTCTTTCAGAAACTGATGATATTTGGGTTTCACGCCCACGGCTTCGGGATCTGTCACCGAGTCGCCAAAGTAAGCCACGCGTTTGTTCTGCCAGGGATGAGTAATGACGGTCTGCGCATATAGTGGAGCCGCTGCCAGCACAAACGCCGCAGCGCATATAACGGTTTTCAGATTGATTCTCATAAGTAGTTGGTTTTTATTTTTCACAAAGGTAGCAAAACGGCAGACAAAGGCAAATCGTAACGCTTCAAAAAGCGCTCGGACAAAATTTGTTGTGCGAAGTGGGGTAATACACCTGCGAGCCGTTTCGACGCTGGCAGGACATGAACGGAAACGGCTCTGCGGAAAACCGGTGGAAGAGGGTTTTATAAAAAATATGCCTCGCGCGAAAAAAAATATTTTTTTCGCATGGTAAAAAACTTCCCGCAGTAAATTGAAAATACAAGGGAGATAATCGAAAATATGTCTGAGATAATTTAAAATATCTCAGACATATTTTTTGCTACATATACATGTGCTGATTTTCAAGTGTTTGGCCGTTGACCGTTTTTGTCTGCAAAACCATGCCGCAGGGCGGGAGCGGTTCTTTATTTGCGTTCGCGGTCGGAGTTTATCAGTGCAAGGAGGTGTTCCACGGCTTCCGCCTCGGGAATGTTGCGTTCCACGCACTCCTTTCTGCGGTACAGACTCACTTTTCCGCGCGCTGCGCCCACGTATCCGTAATCGGCGTCGGCCATTTCGCCCGGGCCGTTCACAATGCAGCCCATAACGGCTATTTTCACGCCCACCATACCTTCGGTTGCCGCCTTTATGCGCGCCAGCGTGCCTTCGAGGTCGTACATCGTGCGCCCGCAGCCGGGGCAACTTATGTATTCCGTTTTGGTTATGCGCCGGCCAGACGCCTGAAGTATGGAAAACATCGTGGCAATGACGTCGCCTGCGGGCAGATGAGCCTTGTGCGAGCGGTTTGCGTCGACAATGCACAAGCCGTCGAGCAGGCCGTCGAAAATAAGTGCGCCTGTATCGGCCGCACTTTCTATCTGCAAGTCCTCGAGTTCCGTGGCCTTATGGTCGTAAGGCTTGGCAAAGACCACAGGGTTGGTTATGCCTGCGGTTATGAGGCTGTGGATTATTGCGCGCGCCTCGCCTATGCAGTTGCGCGAGGATGTTTTTATAATAAGCACCGTGTCGGGATTGGAGCGCAGGCATTCTGCCGTCTCGCCGCCAAAAGCGAACGGTTCTATTTCGAGAAATTTGGCTTCGGCGGAGCACGAGGCTATTCCGGCGAGGTTGCCCGCGTTGAAAAGCGGGTATGTGTTTTTGCGTCCGTCGTATGCCGCGGCGGGAACGATGTAGCGCATTCCGTCGTCGGGCAATGTAGAAACGGCATTGCCGCTCATTATCACATAATCGGGGCGGAGGCCGGCGTCGTAGTCGGCCGGTGTACAGTCGGTTCCTATCACAACGGGCACATTGTCGCCGCCTATGTCGAGCACCGCGCGCGTTACACGACGTTCGGGGCGCAGATAGTCGAAATCTTCGGCCGGCGTGGCTTCCAAACGCTTTTTGTTGCGGCGCAGGAGTATGTAATTCACGAGTTTGCGGGCAACGGGCACCTCGTTCTCAGGAGCTTCCGAAAGCGACACACGTATGGTATCGCCCATTCCGTCGCTGAGCAGCGCCCCTATGCCGAGCGCGCTCTTTATGCGCCCGTCCTCGCCCGCGCCGGCCTCTGTAACGCCGAGGTGAAGCGGAAAAGTCATGCCTTCGTCGTCCATAGCCTTGACCAGAAGGCGCACCGACCTGACCATTACCACGGGATTGCTCGCCTTTATGGAAACTACCACGTCGGCAAAGGAGTGGCGTACGCACACGCGCAGAAATTCCATGCAGCTCTCCACAATGCCCTCGGGAGTGTCGCCGTAACGGCTCATTATGCGGTCGGAAAGCGAACCGTGGTTCACTCCTATGCGCAGCGCAGTGCGGTTGTTGCGGCATATTTCGAGCAGTTTGACAAAGCGCTCCTCCAACCGCTCAAGTTCGGCGCGATATTCGTCGTCGGTATACTCTATGCTCCGGAAAGTGCGGGCAGGGTCGACGTAGTTGCCCGGATTTATGCGTACGGCCTCGACCACGCGCGCCGCGGCGTCGGCCACATTGGGATTGAAATGCACGTCGGCCACGAGCGGCGCCGACACTCCGCGTTCTCTCAGCCCTTTGCGTATGAGGGCAAGGCTCTCCACCTGCCGCACGCCCTGAGTGGTGAGGCGCACATAGTCGGCACCGGCGGCAACAATGCGCTCCGCCTGTGCAATGCTCGCCTCCACGTCGTCGGTAGAGGTGGTGTTCATGCTCTGCAGCCGTATGGGGTGGTCGCTCCCCAACGGAGTGCGCCCTACATGCACCTTGTGCGTGTGGCGTCGGCGATAATTGAACAAATCGATTGACATGACAAAAAATTTTCCTTTTGTTCTAAAACGGCAAAACGGGAGTGTCGTTGCGATACCCCGTTTTTTATAAATTCTTAACACTTTTACGGCTTCGGCAAATCACTCTCCGAAAGCCTTTATCCATGCCGCCAAAAATATGTCTGAGATATTTCAAATTATCTCAGACATATTTTGAATTATCTCAGAGATAATTTTTTTTATCTGCGGGAAGAGTTTTTACGCGAGCCTTTTCGAGTGTAAAAATCGGTTAAAATATGTTTCAATGCGAGACCTTGCCTTCACCTTGCGGCAGGCAGACCGCACCACGTGCGCACGGTCTTACTTTTTGGCGTAAAGCACGGGGTTGGTGTCGGTATCGTTATACATTTTCATCTGCTTGTACACTTTCATGTACTTGCGGCCGGCCTCGATGTCGGCAAGCAGAGTGTCTATGGCCGACGACAGGTCTTTCTGCTGCTCGAGTAGCACCGCCAGCTTAGTACGGCAGCGTTCGCGGTGGTCGGCTGGCGCGTCGGCGCGCTCGGCTTCAACGCGCATGTGGTAAATCTTGAGCGCGAGGATTGAGAGGCGGTCTACAGCCCACGCGGGACTTTCGGTATTGATAGTGGCGTCGGGCGCAGGCTGCACGTCCTTGTATTTTGTGTAGAAATAACTGTCTATTCTCTCCACAAGGTCGGTGCGGTCCTGGTTGCTCTTGTCGATTCTGCGCTTGAGCACAAGCGCTTCTACGGGGTCTATGGCCGGATCGCGAATCAAATCCTCGAAATGCCACTGAACGGTGTCAATCCAAATCTTGGTGTACAGGTCGTACTCTATGGTGCCCTCCTTGAAAGGGTTTATCATGGGTGTGTCGACGTTGTCTGTCTTGTGATAATCGACTATGGCCGAATCGAAAATCGGGCGGCACATCTCTGTAAAAGTCATAAAAAATTCAGTTTTAGAGTTATATATATTTGCAAAGATATGTTTTTTTCGGGTAACGGTGAGCCGGATTGCGCAAAAAGGGCTAATTTTGTACACACAGCATGCAAGCATTTGAAAAGTGAGACTTATAGCCGACGACAAGATTCCTTATCTGCGCGGTGTGCCCGAAAGCCTCGGTTTCGAAACGGTCTACTTGCCCGGAAACGCAATCTCGGCAGAAGACGTGCGCAACGCCGACGCTCTTATGGTACGCACCCGCACCCGCTGCGACGGAGCGTTGCTGCGCGGGAGCAAAGTGCGCTTTGTTGTGACGGCCACGATAGGCTATGACCATATCGATACGGAATATCTGCGGCAGGCGGGAATAGAATGGACTAACTGCCCTGGCTGCAACGCCTCGTCGGTGGGGCAATACGTACGCTCGTCGCTCATTGTGCTCGACAGGCTCGGACTTCTCGACCTGCGCCGGTGCTGCGTGGGAATAGTGGGTGTGGGCCACGTGGGGTGCGAAGTGGAAAAGGCATGCCGCGAATCAGGTTGCCGCATAATGCTGAACGACCCGCCGCGCGAGGCCGCCGGCGAGAAAGGTTTTGTAAGCCTTGAAGCGATTGTGCGCGAATGCGACGTGATAACCTTTCACACTCCGCTCACGCGCAGCGGCGATTTCCCCACATTTCATCTGGGCAACACGGATTTTTTCGCCTCGCTGCGGAAACGCCCCGTGATAATCAACGCCGCGCGCGGCGAAGTGGTGGACAACAGGGCGTGGGTGCGCTCTTTGGATTCGCAAACTACCCGTGCCGCAGTAGTGGATACGTGGGAAAACGAACCGCATATATACCCCGACCTTTTAGAAAGGGCGACGATAGCCACGCCGCACATTGCGGGATATTCGGCCGACGGAAAGGCCAATGCCACGAGGCAGTCGCTTGCCGCGCTGTGCCGATTCTTCGGCATAAAGCCCGACTTCGAAATACTTCCTCCGCCGCTGCCCGACGATATAAGGCCCGCCGGAAGTCCCGAAGAGCAGGCCTTGCAGCTTTACAATCCTCTGCGCGATACGGCAGCGCTGAAAGCCGCTCCCGACAGCTTTGAAAACCTGCGTGGAAACTATCCCCTGCGGCGGGAAAAGTGGAACTGAACAGACATGTAAAACATTTTACCTGATGAAACATATATTAAAAGGCGCTATTCTGATGTGCGCCGCATTATCGCAGCTCTTTACGCTCTCATCGTGTAACAATGATGAGAAACAGGCCGAAGAAGCCCGCATGAATGCCGCCGTGACGGCAAAATTAGGCGACATGATGAAAGATGATTACGAGGACGCCGCCACCCTGATAGCAAGCAAGGGCGTTTGTGTGAAGACCGACATCTTCGGTGACGAACATGTGTTCAAGGATAAAGAAAAAGCATTTGCATATATAGCTTCAATAAACCGCGCAACGTTTGATGTGATGGACAGTCTGAGCCTTTCGGTCGAAGCCGTGGCCCTGTCGCAGCCTGAAAACGGGAATCTGAAAAAACTGAACTCACTCCTGAAAAAATATGTATCGCTCTGCAAGAATCCCAACGCTGTAGACAGTGATCTTATAGCCGCCTGTGAAAACGTAAGTGCGGACATAGCGCAGGCCGTGACCGAAGGCGGCGCGCCGAATGCCGAGAAGTTGCAGATTCAGACGGCGTTGGCCGGAAATGCAATAATGCAAAAGGAAATTGTTGCCGCACAGATTGCGACAGAACGCAACAACCAGGCCGCACAAATTCACCGCGAAGAGGGAAAGGCCTTTCTCGAGGAAAATGCAAAGAAAGAAGGCGTCGTCACCCTGCCGAGCGGCTTGCAATATCGCGTGATAAAGGAAGGAACGGGCGTCAAGCCCAACGACGAATCGCAGGTGACGGTTGCTTACGAGGGACGGTTTATCGACGGAAAGGTATTCGACGGAACCGACAAGAACAACGGGGGAAAACCTGTCACACTCGGCATGAGAAGTGTGGTGCGCGGTTGGAACGAAGCGCTGAAACTGATGAAAAAGGGCTCGGAATGGGAGATTTATCTGCCTTATGAACTCGGCTACGGCGAAGAGGGGTTGAACGATGTGCCTCCTTTTGCAGCTCTTGTGTTCCGCATAAAACTCGTAGACGTAAAATAACGGCACAACGCAAATTACAGGCGTACCGACACGGACTATACTGTGCACAATACGGTAGAACGCCATTTCAATAAACAAATAAGAATGTACCATATCTCGAAAAACACGGAAAAAGCCGTAAATATTTCTGTCAGAAACGCAATGATGATGTTTCTGCTCGCCGTCGCGTTCTCGTTTCTCGGACTAACACACTTGAATGCCCAGATAGTAGAGCCGGTTAAGTTTACCGTCACGACAGAACGGGTATCTGACGATGAAATAAAAGTGATTTTCAACGGAAAAATCGACGACGGGTGGCACGTTTATTCGAGCGATATTCCGAAGGACGGCCCCACGGCGGCAACTTTTCATGTCGAAAAAAGCAAAAACATAGAGCCGGCAGGAAAACTCGTGCCTTCGGGTGGTGCTGTGCGCAAATTCGACGAAATGTTCGGCATGGAGCTTTCGTTTTTCGAGAAAACGTGCCGTTTTACTCAGACACTGAAAATAAAAGGTAAGGAGTTTTCGGCGGAAGGTTACCTGGAATACGGAGCATGTAGCGACAAAAACTGCCTGCCTCCGTCGGAAGTCTCTTTTACTCTGAAAGGAAACGACGGACCGGCCGCAGCCGCGGAAAACGAACCGGTAGCCGCAGAAACAATGGCGGAAAGCACGGTCGTAATCGATAAAGCCGCAACCGATTCGGCGGAAATCAAAAGCACACAAGCCGAAAATTCCGCCGCACAAGCTTTACAGCTCGATACATCTACGTGGTGGGCGCCGCAAACAAGCCTGCTCGCCGAACAGAATGCTGACGGCGGTGCGCCCGAACGCTCGTTGCTGATGATTTTCATGCTCGGAATGCTGGGAGGCTTCGTTGCGCTGCTTACTCCCTGCGTGTGGCCCATAATTCCGATGACGGTAAGCTTTTTCCTTCACCGCAGCGGCAACCGCAGAAAGAACATAAGAGGAGCCGTAACCTACGGCGCGGCAATCGTCATCATATACCTTGCGCTCGGACTCGCAGTCACTGCAATTTTCGGAGCTTATAAGATGAACGATCTCGCCACAAACGCTGTTTTCAACATATTCTTTTTCCTGCTGCTCCTGGTATTCGCCGCAAGTTTCCTCGGAGGATTCGAACTGACCCTGCCTTCGTCGTGGACAAACGCCGTAGACAGAAAAAGCGAAAGCACCTCCGGATTACTGAGTATAATATTAATGGCGTTTACATTGGTGCTCGTGTCGTTTTCCTGCACCGGACCGATAATCGGGTTCCTTCTTGTGGAAGTTTCCACGGCGGGACGCATTCTCGGGCCGGCAATGGGAATGCTCGGCTTTGCCATTGCCCTCGCGCTGCCGTTTGCGCTGTTTGCAATGTTTCCTGCGTGGCTGAAACAAATGCCGAAAAGCGGCAACTGGATGAACACAGTGAAAGTGACATTGGGATTCGTCGAGCTGGCATTCGCGCTGAAATTCCTTTCCGTTGCCGATTTGGCTTACGGCTGGCACATACTCGACCGCGAAACGTTCCTCGCGCTTTGGATAACCATTGCTTTGCTGCTCGGCTTGTACCTGCTCGGAAAAATAAACCTTCACGGTGAAAAAACAGAGAACGTCTCCGTTCCCCGCCTGCTTCTCGGCCTCGTTTCAATAGCTTTCGCCGTTTACATGCTGCCGGGATTGTGGGGCGCACCGCTCCGCGCAGTGAGCGCATTCGCTCCGCCGATGAGCACGCAGGACTTCCGCCTCGGTTCGTCCGAAACCCGCGCCGTCTTCACCGACTACGAAGAAGGTATGCGCGAAGCCGCGCGCACCGGCAAGCCGGTATTGCTCGATTTCACCGGCTTCGGCTGCGTGAACTGCCGCAAAATGGAGGCTTCGGTGTGGATAGATAGCAACATAAGCCGTATTCTCAACGAGGATTACGTACTCATTTCACTTTATGTCGACGACAAGACAAGTCTGCCGCAACCTGTGGAAGTTTCTTCCAACGGAAAAACGCGCAAGCTGCGCACCGTTGGCGACAAGTGGAGTTATTTGCAGGAAATCAAGTTTGGCGCAAACGCCCAACCCTTTTATGTAGCCGTCGACAACGCAGGCAGGCCGCTCGCAGGCTCGTATGCTTTCGACGAGAGCGTAGATAATTTCGGGAATTTTCTTAAAAAAGGCCTCAGCAACTACAAGAAAAACTCCGAGCATTGAGAAAAATGTTTCAGTTTACTTACAAGTGAACAAACACTCTTTGCAACTGAATAAGAATTTACAATCATCAAATAATTCGTTTCACTGACTTAATAAATTTATGCCATGAGTCATTCATTATTCTTTTTAGTGCCGCTGTCATCTCTGTTGGCACTATGTTTCGCCTTGTTCTTCTATCTGCGCATGAAGCGTGAGGACGAGGGCACCGACAGAATGCGTTATATCGCCGCTGCTGTGCGAAAAAGCGCCATGTCTTACCTCAAGCAGCAGTACAAAATAGTGGGATACGTGTTCCTCGCGCTTGTTGTGCTGTTCTCGTTCATGGCCTACGTGCTCAAGGTGCAGAATCCGTGGGTTCCCGTAGCCTTTCTTACCGGCGGTTTCTTCTCCGGCTTGTCGGGGCTCCTGGGAATGAAGACCGCCACGCTTGCCTCGGCCCGCACTGCCAACGCCGCACGCACTTCCCTGAACAAAGGACTTAAAATAGCTTTCCGCTCGGGCGCTGTAATGGGCCTTGTTGTGGTAGGTTTGGGCTTGTTCGACATCTCGTTCTGGTATCTCCTGCTCGACGCCGTGATTCCGGCCGACGCAATGACTCCGACAACGAAGCTCTGCATTATAACCACCACCATGCTCACCTTCGGAATGGGCGCAAGCACGCAGGCGCTGTTCGCCCGCGTGGGCGGAGGTATCTACACCAAAGCAGCCGACGTAGGTGCCGACCTTGTAGGAAAGGTAGAGGAGAACATTCCGGAGGATGACCCCCGCAATCCCGCCACCATTGCCGATAACGTGGGCGATAACGTAGGCGATGTTGCCGGCATGGGAGCCGATTTATACGAATCCTACTGCGGTTCCATTCTTGCCACTGCTTCTTTAGGCGCAGCCGCATTCATGCAGAGCGGCAACGTGGAAATGCAGTTCAAGGCGGTAATTGCGCCCATGCTCATAGCCGCCGTTGGAATATTGTTATCGATTATCGGAATTTTCAGCGTACGTACGCGCGAAGACGCCAATATGCGGCAACTCATAAATGCTTTAGGCGTCGGTACGAATCTGAGTTCCGCACTCATCGTTGCGGCTTCGTTCTTCATTTTATGGCTTCTCGGCCTTGAAAACTGGCAGTGGATAGGCTGCTCCGTAGTCGTAGGCCTTCTTGTGGGCATTGTAATAGGACGCTCCACCGAGTATTTCACCTCGCAAAGCTACAAACCCACGCGCAAGCTCAGCGAAAGCGGCAAGACCGGCTCGGCCACGGTGATAATATCGGGCATCGGGCTCGGAATGCTCTCAACCGCAGTGCCTGTAATAACCGTTGGCGCGGGTATAATACTATCTTATCTGTTCGCTTCGGGCTTCGATTTCAATAACGTCGCTATGGGTCTGTACGGAATAAGCATTGCCGCAGTGGGAATGCTCTCCACGCTCGGCATAACCCTTGCCACCGATGCCTACGGCCCGATTGCCGACAACGCAGGCGGTAACGCCGAGATGTCGGGCCTCGGTCCCGATGTGCGCCGCCGTACCGACGAGCTCGACTCGCTCGGAAACACCACCGCAGCAACGGGCAAAGGCTTTGCTATAGGTTCTGCCGCACTCACCGGCCTTGCGCTTCTCGCTTCCTATGTCGAGGAAGTTAGAATCGGCCTCGATCGCGCCGGCCAAACCGTTCTCGAATTCGCCGACGGGCGCATTATCGAAACGGCTAAGGCCACATTTGCCGACTTCATGCAATATTATGAAGTAACGCTCATGAACCCGAAGGTGCTCACCGGAATTTTCATCGGTTCCATGATGGCGTTCCTCTTCTGCGGCCTCACCATGAACGCTGTAGGCCGTGCCGCACAGAAAATGGTGGAGGAAGTGCGCCGCCAGTTCCACACAATCAAAGGCATACTCACCGGCGAAGCCGAGCCCGACTACGAACGCTGCGTGGTAATCGCCACCAAAGGCGCGCAGCGTGAAATGGTGATACCCTCGCTCCTTGCGATAGCCACTCCCATTGCCACCGGACTTATATTCGGCGTAACCGGAGTGCTCGGTCTGCTCGTAGGCGGTCTCAGTACAGGCTTCGTGCTTGCGGTATTCATGGCAAACGCCGGCGGAGCCTGGGACAACGCCAAGAAATACGTTGAAGAAGGCAACTTCGGCGGCAAGGGCAGCCCCGTTCACAAGGCAACCGTCGTAGGCGACACCGTAGGCGACCCGTTCAAGGACACCTCCGGCCCCAGCCTCAACATCCTCATCAAGCTCATGAGCATGGTATCGATAGTCATGGCCGGTCTCACAGTAATATGGAGCCTGCTCTGACAAACATATAGAAACAAACACACGGCGTTGCTTAAACACATATCCGCACGCCCCATACAGCCTTGTACACGCTTGCTCTGCATCGTGTGCAAGGCTTTTTTCATATCCGCCGGTCTGACCGGCAAAAATTCTTCTGAAAAGAAAAAAATATTTTTTTGTGTGGTAAAAACCTTCCCGCAGGTAATTGAAAATACAAGGGAGATAATCGAAAATATGTCTGAGATA
>OHBJ01001262.1_pt1 | contig 17296 bp, 15 predicted proteins | sample 1577241 | NCBI WGS metagenome assembly OHBJ01 (sample SAMEA3541594, study PRJEB24748) | human gut metagenome | biome: human gut; feature: human-associated habitat; material: faeces | place: China | collected 2012 | reverse complement strand
TAGTCTCTTTCATTTTCTGTTACTTTTTAGTGTAACGCTATGGCAGGACTAGACATTTCATTAATAAAGAAACGGCATTTTGGGGATTTCCCCAGAGTGCTGTTTTTTATAAGGGATAGTATAAATAGTAATTATAATATGGATAGGTGGTAGTGGACAGCGGTTGTATGGTGAATTATTTCTTTCCTGAGGGGGTGGCATGATTCCTTATAATAAAAACTTTGGAATTTATTTTGGATTGGGATTGTTTTTGCGTAATTTTGTAAATAGCAAAAAGTGGCATTGCCAATAGGAAACATTTTTGATTTGTAATGCTGCTTAATGCTTTGTAAAACACCGTGATAGGTATATGGAAAAATTGGATTTATCAAAGGAATTATCAAATAGATTGCAGCGAGATGGCAATGATGTTGACGTTTTGCTGAAAGGTTTTGCGGACTTGGTCAAAGATTTGTTGTCAGAGTCTAAGAACGTTGCTTTGCCTGGTTTTGGAAAATTTATTGCAAAAAAGTCAGATGAGTATATTGCTGTAGATAGTCATACGGGCAAGAGAATGCTGTATCCGCCTAAGGTAGAGGTGGCGTTTGAGCAGAGTTCTATTCTTAAAGCAAAATTAGCGGAGAAAGGAGAGGGTAATGAGTAATATAGTCGTTTTTAATGATTTGGTTGGAATGCTTGCCAAGTCAACCAATACTTCGCAACCTTTAACTGAATCTTTCTTGAAAGAGTTGCTTGCCCTTGTTGTAGAGCGTCTTGAAAAAGGAGAGAAAGTCGCTATTCTTGGTATCGGAGAGTTTTCTGTAGAGAATGGAGATATAAAATTCGTTTCCGAAAAGAAGTTGGCGGAGGATGTTAACTATGCGTTTGACTGCTTTGAGCCAGTTGAACTTGACGACGAATATAGTGATGAAATGGCTTTAGAAGATGATAAATCTCAAGCCGAGGAGGAATTACCTTTGCCGGAAGAAGTTGAAGAGCCGATGCCTTCTGTTGAAAAGTCCGAGCAAGAGATAGAAGAGGATATTTTGCCTCCTCCAGTGCCTGAAGAGGACAGGGTAAAGCCCAAAGAGGAAGAAAACGTTTTACAAGAGCCTCCAGCAATATCAGAAGATCTTGAGCAGCAAGATAAAAAAGAGGTTGAGGTTGAGGTTCCGCCCGTTCCAGATTATGTATTATCAACTGAAATGTCTCATGAAGAAGCGCTAAGCGAGGACTATGCGTACGAATATGATGAGCCTAAGCGCGATTGGAAAATGTTTATATATGGCGTTTTGGTTGGCATTGCAGTAACGGTTGCGGTAACTTGTTTTATGAATTGGTCAGGCTATATTAATTTTAGCGAGCCAGATAATGTCGGTTTTGACAGTATCGCACCGTTGGAGGAAGTGGCGGTTGCTACTGATACGGTAAAACCAGACACTGCTGTTGTTAGCGAGGATTCTGTTAAGAAAGTTGAGCCGGTTATTTATAAGGTGAAAAACAAATCTTCATACCTTAGCAATATATCACGGAAATATTATGATCACTATATTTTCTGGATTTATATCTATTTGGAAAATAAAGATAAGATTAAAGATCCTGACAATCTCGTTGTTGGTATGGAATTGGTAATCCCGCCTGCAGAAAAGTATGGAATCGACAAGGATGACCCTAAGAGTATTGAAAGGGCAGAAGCCGAAATTGAAAAGACTTTCGGCAAAAAGAAGAATAAATAATCAATCAAAAAATAATAGCGGAGTTTACTCTCCGCTATTATTTTTGTGCAAGTTCTAATAAAAGAACTTTTTTAGTCGTCAATCCAATGCTTTCGTATCGGATATTTAACAGGTCTAATCAAAAGCCTTAACGACGTTGTGTAGAATATGTAAGCCCAAATCCAGTTGATTAGCACGTTAACTTTATTTCTCATGCCTAATATTGAAATAAGGTGGATAAACATCCAAGTAAGCCAAGCCGGACGGCCGTAAAGGTATGAGAACTTTAAGTCGCAAACTGCTCGGTTTCTACCGATTGTTGCCATAGAGCCTTTGTCAATATACTTGAATGGAGCCTTGTTTGAAGAACCGTTTAGTTCCTTAGCAAGGTATATTGCCTGCTGAATAGCCACTTGTGCTACTTGCGGATAACCGTTTGGATAATCGTTGTCGTTAAGCATTGCAACGTCGCCGATAGCGTAAACGTCCTTTATGCCCTTTATGCAGAAACTTTCATCGATAATAAATCTGTTTCCTCTGCCAATAGAATCCTCAGGCAAACCCTTAATGACGTTACCGGTAACTCCTGCTGTCCAAATAAGAGTCTCACAATATATATCTTCCCCATTTGATAGGTGCAAGATATTGTTCTCGTACGATTTCATAAGGCAATTAAGGCGAGTCTCAATCATCAAGTGACCCAAATAAGTGACAGCGTCATCTGATGCTCTCTGGCTCATCGTTCTTAGAAATCTGTCAGTTCCTTCAACTAGGATAACTCTAACGTCGTCCTTGTCAATTTCTGGGTATTCCCTCTTTAGGATATATCTCTTCATTTCTCCCAAGGCACCGGCTATTTCCACACCTGTAGGGCCACCGCCAACGACAACGAAACTTAGCAGTTCGCGTCTGCGCTTTTTGTCAGTTGTAACGCATGCCCTTTCCAGTCTGTCAAGAATTTCGTTTCTTAGGCGGATTGCCTCTGCTGTTGATTTAAGTGTATGAACTTTCTCCTTAAGTTCTGGAGAGTTGAAGAAGTTGTTTGTTGTACCTGTTGCAATAACAAGTTTGTCGTATGCAATTTCCTCAAATTGAGTAGAAATTATTTTTTTATCAGTATCAATATTTGTTACTTGCCCCAGGTGAAAATTTGCATTTTCCAATTTGCGCATTTCTCTTCGGAACGGGAAAGAAATGCTGCTTGGTTCAAGGCCAGATGAGGCAATCTGATAAAACAACGGAGGAAAACTATGAAAATTATTCTTGTCAATGATGGTTACTTTAAATTTCTTTTTGTCTAATTTTTTTGCAAGATTTATGCCTGCAAACCCTCCTCCAATAATAACTACATGCTCCATAACAATTAACTTAAAACAATCAAAATAATTATACCTATATTTTGGGTAACAAAATTAATATTAAAAAGTTTAAAAAACAGCCTTTTTGTTCATAAATTTTGTCCAATGGGCGGTTTCTAAATCTTTTTGAGTTATTTTTGTGGTAAAAATTGGAAAAATGCAAAATATAATAACTCGTATAAAAAACTATTTAATTGTTTTGCTTGTTACTTTTTCTCCTTTTGGAGCACATTCGCAAATCAATACTGACCAGGTTTTGACAATCGGACGCAATGCTCTTTATTTTGAAGATTATTTGCTTTCAATACAATATTTTAATGAGGTAATCAAGGTGAAACCTTATTTGGCTGACCCGTATTTCTATCGTGCGGTTGCTAAATTTTATCTTGAAGACTATCGAGGAGCAGAAGCCGACTGCTCATTGGCAATAGAAAGAAATCCATTTATTGTTGATGCGTACCAGGTTCGTGGAATCTCCCGCCAGACCTTGAAAAAAGACAGTCTGGCGATTGAAGATTATGATGCCGGGTTGAAATACTTGCCGGAAAACCAGATTTTTCTGTTGAATAAGGCAGTGGCTCAGCAGAATATCAAGGATTATGACAATTCTCAGAAAACGTTTGAAACTCTTATCGGCTATTACCCAAAATACGATAATGGCTATCTTGGTTTGGCTTTTCTCAATCTTGAGAAAGGAGATACTGTTTCTGCGCTTAACCAGATAGGCAAAGTCCTTGAATTGAATCAGAACAATACTGATGCCTATATAGCCCGCGCGGATATATTGATAAAGACAAAATCAGACTATTCATCAGCGTTGGGAGATTTGGACCAGGCAATAAAATTGGAGCCTAAGAAAGCAGATCTGTTTGTAAACAGGGCGTTTTTGAAATATCAGTTAGATGACTATTTTGGTGCAATGTCAGATTTTGACTATGCAATCAGTCTTGACCCTTACAATATAGCAGCCCACTTGAACCGAGGTTTGCTGAGAATGGAGGTTGAGGATAACAATAAGGCTATTGATGATTTCTCCTTTGTTATCGACCGTAATGCAGATAACTATATGGCTATTTACAATAGGGCAGTGCTGTATCAGAAGACCCGTCAGTACTCAAAAGCCATTTCTGACCTTAATAAGATGATCGAGAAATATCCTGAAATGGCGATGCTTTACTATGCCAGAAGCGAGTGTAAGCGTTTGATGGGAAATGTTAAGGCAGGAGAAGCAGACTATAACTATTCCCGCAAACTGATGGCTAAGAATAAGAACAATAATGGTGACCAATTCAAGGAAGAGAAGCAAAGTGAGGAGGATGAAATTGCCAAGAAATTCAGAAGCCTTGTGACTGTTGAAAGTGAAAATACAGTTAAGCCAGAGTATGATAACAAGTATCGCGGCAAGGTGCAGAACTATAACGCATCAGTTGATTATGAGGATGTATATATCCTTACATATTATGACAAACTGACTGATTTGAGGGTTGATTCATATTATCAGAAAGAACTTGACGAGGTTAACGCAAGCAATTATCTTAGAGACAAACTCTATATAACCAATTCAACTGTGGCGATGACAGAAGAGCAGATAAAATTGCAGTTTGGCTTGATTCGTCACTATTCGAGCCTGCTCAGTTCTTCCAATAAAAAGCCTATTGACTATTTTGGCAGGGCAATAAGTTATTCTCTTGTGAAAAACTATGACAGTGCAATAGAGGATTTGGATAGAGCAATCGAGCAGAGCCCTGGTTTTGTTCTGGCTTATTTTGCAAGAGCAATGGCACGTTATGAAAAAAGCGTTGTCAATGCCGTAGAGCAAGGGGAGAAGAAGTCGGCTGAAGTTCAGATGCAGATGGAGCGACATGAAACAGAATTGGCATTGAAAGACCTTGACAAGGTTATAGAATTGTCTCCCAACTTGGTGTATGCTTACTATAATAAAGGTAACATATACTTGAAACGTAATGATTATACCTCGGCAATATCATGCTTTAACAAGGCAATAGAAGTTCGCCCTGATTTTGGAGCGGCATATTATAACAGGGGAATTGCATATTTTCAATTGGGAAATATGGAAAAAGGAGTACGAGATTTAAGCAAGGCAGGCGAGTTGGGTATAATGTCGTCGTATAACGTACTCAAGCGTATGAGCCGCCGAAGATAGGCGCATATAATTAGAGTTATATGTCTATTTTAAAGTAAAATAGATAATTATAACAAAAAAACGAGGAAAAAATTCCATAACTACAGATATTTGGTTACTTTTGCAACCGAATCATGCGTTCGTTGTATTTATGCAATGATTAAAACAAAAAAATTATTATGAATATTAAGTTTCCAGACGGAAGTATCAAGCAATTTGAGGAAGGAACAACTCCGTTGCAAATTGCAGAAAGTATCAGTAATCGACTTGCACAAGACGTATTGGCAGCAACAGTCGATGGAGAAGAGTGGGATTTGACACGTCCAATTGTAGGTGACGGCGAATTGAAATTGTACAAGTGGGATGACCCAGAAGGCAAGCATGCATTCTGGCACACGTCTGCACACTTGCTTGCAGAAGCGTTGCAGGAATTGTACCCAGGCGTTAAATTCGGTATAGGGCCGGCTATTGAGAACGGTTTCTATTATGATATCGACCCGGGAGAAAACGTTATCACCAGTGCCGACTTTGCAAAGATTGAAGCAAAGATGGCAGAACTTGTATCCAAAAAAGAAGCTGTAATAAGAAAAGAAATCTCCAAGGAAGACGCATTGAAGATGTTCGGCGACAGAGACGAGACATACAAATGCGAATTGATTTCTGAATTGGAAGACGGTAAGATAACTACTTATACACAGGGTCAGTTTACAGACCTTTGCCGTGGTCCGCATATACCAACAACTGCATCAATTAAGGCGGTAAAGATTTTGTCGCTTGCGGGTGCATATTGGAGAGGTGATGAGACACGTAATCAGTTGGTGCGTGTTTACGGTATTTCTTTCCCTAAAAAGAAAATGCTTGATGAGTATTTGGTAATGCTCGAAGAGGCTAAGAAACGTGACCACAGAAAGATTGGTAAAGAAATGGAACTTTTCATGTTCTCAGAAAAAGTGGGAAAAGGTCTTCCATTGTGGTTGCCAAAGGGAACCGAGTTGAGATTGCGTTTGCAAGAGTTCTTGCGCAAAATCCAACGCCGTTACGAGTATCAGGAAGTTATCACTCCGCCAATTGGCAACAAAATGCTATATGTAACATCTGGTCACTATGCAAAATATGGTAAGGATTCATTCCAGCCGATTCATACTCCTGAAGAAGGCGAAGAGTACTTCTTGAAGCCGATGAACTGTCCTCACCACTGTGAAATCTTTAAGAACACACCGCACTCATACAGAGACCTTCCTTTAAGAATCGCAGAATTCGGTACAGTATGCCGTTACGAGCAAAGCGGTGAATTGCACGGATTGACACGTGTTAGAAGTTTTACTCAGGATGATGCCCATATCTTCTGTCGTCCAGACCAGGTGAAGGATGAATTCTTGAGAGTTATGGATATTATCTCTATCGTTTTCCGCTCAATGAAATTTGAAAACTTTGAAGCGCAGATTTCTTTGAGAGACAAGGTGAATAGAGAAAAATATATCGGTTCAGAAGAAAACTGGGACAAGGCAGAACAGGCAATTATCGAAGCATGTGAAGAAAAAGGCCTTCCGGCAAGAATCGAATACGGAGAAGCAGCCTTCTATGGCCCGAAACTTGACTTTATGGTTAAGGACGCAATAGGCAGACGTTGGCAATTGGGAACAATTCAGGTTGACTACAATTTGCCTGAGCGTTTTGAACTGGAATATACTGGTTCTGACAACCAAAAGCACCGCCCGGTAATGATTCACCGTGCACCATTTGGTTCTATGGAGCGTTTTGTTGCTGTGCTTCTTGAACACACTGCAGGCAATCTTCCAATATGGTTGTCACCAGAGCAGGCCGTTATCCTTCCTATCAGTGAGAAGTTTAATGATTATGCCGACGAAGTTCGCAGAACACTTGCAGAGAAAGGAATTAGAGCAACCGTTGACAGCCGTAACGAGAAAATAGGTAAGAAGATTCGCGACAATGAATTGAAACGTATACCTTATATGCTCGTTGTTGGTGAAAAGGAAGTTAATAATTGTGAAATTTCTGTAAGAAAACAAGGTGAAGGTGACAAGGGTTCAGTAAAAATTGCTACCTTTGCCGAGAATTTCGCTCGAGAGATTGAGGAAATGACAAACTATTAACATTATTTAATGGCAAAAACACCACTTGGAGCAGGGCAAAGACAGAACCTGCCAAAAAAAGACAATAAAGGCGGCAATAATAAAGACGCATTCATTATTAATGAGCATATCCGTGCAAAGGAAGTTCGTCTTGTTGGCGACAATGTAGAGCAAGGAGTTTATTCATTACATGATGCGTTGGCTATTGCAGACGAAAAAGAATTAGATTTGATATTGATTTCGCCAACTGCGAATCCTCCAGTATGCAAGGTTTTGGATTACCAGAAGTTCTTGTATCAGCAGAAGAAGAGGCTAAAGGAGCAAAAGGCGAAGTCAACGAAGGTCGTTGTCAAAGAAATCAGATTCGGACCTCAGACCGATGAGCATGACTATAACTTTAAGTTGAAGCATGCTGTTGGTTTCTTGAAAGAAGGAGCAAAGGTTAAAGCCTATGTGTTCTTTAGAGGTCGGTCTATTCTCTTCAAAGAGCAGGGAGAAGTGCTGTTGCTTCGATTTGCAAATGATTTGGAAGAGTATGGCAAAGTGGAGCAAATGCCTGTTTTGGAAGGTAAGCGTATGATAATTATGCTTACACCAAAGAAAGTGACAAAATAAAGTGCTTTAAGCATATAAATCAAATAGTAATTTAAAAAACAAAAAAATGCCAAAGGTTAAAACTAATTCCGGTGCCAAAAAAAGATTCGCTCTTACCGGGTCAGGAAAGATTAAAAGAAAACATGCTTACAAAAGTCACATCTTGACAAAGAAGACTAAAAAGCAAAAAAGAAACCTACGCCACTTTACAACAGCGGCAACTGTTGACAGCGGTAACATCCGTGCTTTGTTAGCAATTTAATGTGCGGTTTTTGACTTTTAATTACAGAGATTTAATTGAATTATTAACCGGATGCTTAGCATATAAGAGCATGTGCCGCTAACATCCAAAAAAAGAAAAGAAAATGCCAAGATCAGTAAATCACGTAGCATCAAGAGCTAAGAGAAAGAAAATTTTGAAACTCACAAGAGGTTATTACGGCTGCCGTAAGAATGTTTGGACAGTTGCTAAGAACACTTGGGAAAAAGGTCTTACTTACGCTTATCGCGACCGCAAGAACAAAAAACGCAATTTCCGCGCATTGTGGATTCAACGTATTAATGCAGCCGCTCGTCTTGAAGACTTGTCTTACTCTAAACTTATGGGTCTTATTCACAAAGCAGGCATCCAAATCAACCGTAAAGTATTGGCTGACCTCGCAATGAATAATCCAGCAGCTTTCAAGGCAATAGTTGAGAAAGTAAAGAATGCTTAATCAAATAGCGTTTTAATAAAAAAAGCCCCTTAATTGGGGCTTTTTTATTGCCGGAAAATTTGGTTAATAAAAAAAACTGTATTATATTTGCAATACAGGAGAGTGAAAATTGCCACATCAAAGCAGCTTGGGAGCTCATCATTTTTTATGAAATGCCGAGTCGATTTCTTTCTCTAATGGCGGGCCTCAATCCGTTAGGATGTTGCAAAACCAGAGGATTACAAAGGAGGGAGAAAACTCAAATCCTGATTTTCGGAGTTTCATCGCCTCTTTGATGTGGATCTTATATTGATGGCAGGGGGTGTAAAATTTATTCTCTGCCATCTTTTTTTTAAATTATGGATAATACTTATTTTGTATATGCAATGCTTTGCTTTACGTCTTTTCTAACATTGGCGAATCCCTTGGGTACTATGCCGGTGTTTCTGACGTTAACGCAAAATTTCGATGAGAAAGAAAGATCGAGAGTATTGAAAAAAGCTATTATCGTTGCATTTTTTGTAATGATTGCATTTACTGTATTCGGGCAGTTCATATTCAAGTTCTTCGGATTGTCAACAAATGGCTTTCGTATTGTTGGCGGAATAGTAATTTTCAAGATAGGGTTTGACATGCTTCAGGCAAGGTTTACACCAGTGAAGGCTACTGAAACAGAAATTCATGACTATGCTAACGATATTACTGTAACTCCATTGGCAATACCGATTTTGTGTGGTCCCGGGGCTATTGCAAATGGGATAGTTCTTATGGAAGAAGCGACGGACACAACAATGATGGTTATTTTGATTTCCACGATAGTGCTTGTATTTTTGATAACCTATCTAATTCTAAAGGCCTCGACAAAATTATTGGAAATATTAGGCGAGACTGGCAATAATGTTATGATGAGGCTAATGGGTCTTATTTTGATGGTTATTGCAGTTGAGTGCTTCTTTAGTGGTCTGAAGCCAATTATGCGGGATTTTATTGGGTCTTTGTGATGACATGCCAAGTATTAAAGTGTTGTTATTTGTAAGGCTATAATTACATTGTTTTTTGTAACTTTGCAGATGTAACTGAATCAGTTAGTATTTGTTTTATATAATAAGGATATTCTTCTTTATTGTAATTGCTAAAATGGATAATTGGTTTTATATATTAGATAGTTCTGTTGCAATGCTTTTGAGTTGTATCCTGGCAGGGGTACTAATCCCGCGCATACTGTTGATTTCTTTTAGAAAGAAACTTTTTGATGAAGTTGACTCTGAAAGGAAGATTCATTGTGGCGCTATACCTCGTTTAGGTGGCATTGCTTTTGGCCCAGTTATCCTGTTTTCGATTTTTTTTATTGCTGGTTTTAATATTTCTGTTTTCCCAGGTGAATCATTTCGCGATATGGCGTTTGGTGAAATAGTTATATTGTCAGGAATATTATGTGCTTCTCTTTTGGTGTATCTTGTTGGTATTGCAGATGACTTGGTTAGAGTAAACTTTTATGCTAAATTTGTCGTCCAGATAATAGCAGCATGTTTGCTCGTTGCTTCCGGTTTATGGATATCTAACTTACATGGGTTGTTTGGGATTAACGAATTGCCTAAATTTATTGGTTATCCGCTTACTATAGTTTTTGTGGTTTTTGTTGTCAATTCAATCAATCTTATTGATGGAATTGACGGCCTTGCCTCTTGTCTTTCTATGGTAGCCTTGTTTGTATATGGGATATCTTTTGTTGTTTATGGAAATATTTTATTTTCTTTGATCTGTTTTACATCTGTTGGCGTTCTAATTCCGTTTTTCTATTTTAATGTTTTTGGAGATCCAAGTAAGAAAAAGAAAATTTTCATGGGTGACACAGGGTCATTAACAATAGGTTTGATAATCAGTGCAGTTATATTGCGGATAATAATTGATTCTGAAATGGAGGAAGAAGGTATAGGCAATCTTATAGTTAAAGCTTTGTCTCCTGTTATTGTTCCATGTTTTGATGCAGTTAGAGTTATTTTTGTCAGGATTAAAGAAAAAAAGAAATTATTTCTTCCGGACAATAACCATATACATCACAGATTGTTGCAGGCGGGATTAACGCAGCATGCAGCGTTAATTACTATTGTTACTGTTTCTTTAATTCTGACATCAATAAACATTATTGCAAGCAATTTTATTAATGTTAATATCTTGCTGGCTTTTGATGTTATAATATATTGTTTTCTAAGCATCGCTATTTCTAATCAAATCTTTATATTAAGAAAAAATTAACAATAAAATATTTATGGTTTCACAAAAGGAAGAGGCAGATTTGGTACAAACCAATGATTTTATTAAAATACAGGACATTTTTTATTTAAGTTTGTCTAAATGGTATTTGTTCGTGTTGTCAATAGTTTGCTGTATGGGGTTAGGAATTTTTTATATTCTAAAAACTCCTCCAACATATACGCGTGTAGCATCTATCATTTTCAAGAACGAATTTACTGGTGAGTCGAGTTTGTCAAGTGCTATTGGTACATCTTTCTCCTATCTTGGTCTTGCCAACCAGTCAACTAATGGATATAGTGAGATGGTTCAGTTAGAATCACCATCGCTAATGGTTGATGTTGTCAAGAGATTAGGGTTGAATGTTCGTTATTCTCTTGAGGGAAGGTTTTATAACAAGTCCCTTTATGGAAAAAATTTGCCTGTAAAGGTTGATTTTGCAGACAAATCAGATAGCGAACTTACTTTCCGTGTTAATTTTAAGGAAGACGGCAGTTTGGTACTTTCTAATTTTGCTGTTGAAGAGGAACTTTACGAGGTTGAAGTTAAGACTCGCTTAGGTGAAAAGGTAAAGACTCCTGTTGGTGAAATGGTATTCTCTAAAACTGAGTATTATGATGCTTTGATGAAGGAGTTCGACTATTCAAAGGCAATGATTGTTTCCCGCTGCACGTATTATGATGCAGGAATTGCATTTACAGGTCCTTTGAAAGTTGAACAGAATGACGATAAGTCTGCCGTCATCAATGTTTCATATAGCGATACCAGTGCAGAGCGAGCTGAAGATATTCTTAATACATTGATGACTGTTTATAATAAGAAATGGGAGGCAGATAAGAATATTGAGGCAAAGAATTCGTCGGAATTTATTGATGAACGGCTTGCTGTTATTGAGCAAGAATTAGGGGTTGTTGACCAGAATATTTCGTCTTTTAAGAGTGCTAAAAGAATGCCGGATATCGCTGCTGCTTCTGGTCTATATATGAATCAGTCAGCGAAAAATGATGCAAAATTGGTTGAGTTAAATACGCAGATGTCAATTGCGCAATATATTTATGACTATATATGTGATAGCAGAAACAAAAACCAGTTGATTCCGTCAAATGCAGGTATTGCCGATATGAGCATTGAACGTCAAATTTCTGAATATAATAAATTGCTTCTTGAAAGAATTACAATAGTTTCTAACAGTAGTGAGACGAATCCTTTGGCGGTGGAAATGGACAGTAGATTGGCAATTATGCGTGAAGCAATAGCAAAAGCCTTTTCTAACTATAAGGTGACGATAAAGACGCAGATAAATGATGTGGAAAAAGAAGAACGTAAGACTTCTCAGAAATTAGCCGACGGTCCTGAGCAAGCTATGTATTTGCTTTCTGTTGAGCGCCAGCAGAAAGTTAAGGAAGCGTTGTATCTTTATCTATTGCAAAAGAAAGAGGAAAATCAGTTGTCGCAAGCATTCGAAACTGCAAAAATAAGGGTAGTAACGCCCCCAATTGGTACTAAAGACCCTTCAGCACCAGTCAAGAAAAATATTTTCTTAGTGGCTTTTGCTATGGGCTTGCTTATTCCGATTGTTTATATTTTCGTTGAAGAAAATTTGAATTCAAAGGTAAGAGGAGTCAAGGATTTAGATGGTTTGACAACTCCATATATAGGGGAAATTCCATTAGTGGGCAAATCTGTTAGCGGTTTGAACAAAATTTTTAGAAAGTTATTTAGGAAGCGGAAGCCGGAATCTGTTGGAATTGTCGTTAAAAGTAATACTCGAAATATTATAAATGAGGCATTCCGTGTCATCCGTTCAAATATTGAGTTCTTGGAGCATTCTTGTGATGGTGCAAATGTAATGATGTTTACTTCTGGCAATCCGGATAGTGGTAAGACCTTTATTTCATCAAATCTGTCTGTGGCTTTTGCAATAAAGAATAAGAAAGTTTGCTTGATAGACCTTGATATGAGAAAAGGAAGTCTAAGTTCAACTTTCGGTAGTTTTAAGGTAGGTATCTCAAGTTACCTTGCTGGTAAGGAATCTTTGGAAAATATTCTTATAAAAGATATTAACAATATAAGTAATTTGGACTTGATACCTGTTGGAAAATTGCCTCCTAATCCAGCTGAATTGCTGTTTGACGAGAGATTTGCTACTCTTATAAGGCAATTAAAAGAACGCTATGACTACATATTTATAGACTGTCCTCCAATAGATGTAGTTGCAGATGCTAAAATTATTAATGCGTATGTTGACGCAACATTCTTTGTCGTTAGGGTGGGGCTTTTTGAGAGAGCGTCATTGTCAAGAATTGATAAGTTCTATAAAGAAAAAACATATAAGAACTTATGCGTTATCTTAAATGGCGCAGATCACAATAATTTGGCAGGCAGAAAGTATGGCTATGGCTACGGTTATGGCTATGGTTATGGGAATGATAATTCTACAGATAATTAATAACAATGAAGGGAATTGTATTGGCAGGAGGGGCAGGGACGCGTCTGTATCCAATAACAAAAGGCGTTAGCAAGCAATTGCTTCCTATTTACGACAAGCCGATGATTTATTATCCAATCTCGGTTCTGATGCTTGCTGGAATTAGAGAAATACTCATTATATCAACACCCCAGGATTTACCTGCGTTCAAGCGTTTGCTTGGTGACGGTTCCGACTATGGCGTTGTTTTTGAATATGCAGAGCAACCAAGCCCTGATGGATTGGCACAGGCCTTTATTATAGGCGAGAAATTTATTGGTGACGATTCTGTGTGTCTTGTCCTTGGCGACAACATATTCCATGGAATGGGTTTCAGCAAGATTTTATGCCAGGCTGTTGCCGACGCGGAAGAAAAAAAACGTGCAACAGTTTTCGGCTACTGGGTTGATGACCCAGAAAGATATGGCGTTGCAGAGTTTGATGAGAATGGGAAATGCCTTTCTATAGAAGAAAAGCCTGAGCATCCTAAATCTAATTATGCGGTAGTTGGTTTGTACTTCTATCCAAACAAGGTAGTTAAAATTGCCAAGGAAATCAAACCATCGGCTCGTGGTGAGTTAGAGATAACTGCCGTTAATCAGCAGTTTTTGGAAGATGGGGAGTTGAAAGTTTCCACATTGGGACGTGGTTTTGCTTGGCTTGATACTGGAACGCATGACTCACTTGCCGAGGCTTCTATCTTTGTTGAAGTTATTGAGAAGCGTCAAGGCTTGAAAATCGCTTGCCTTGAGGGTATTGCTTACCGTAAGGGATGGCTAAGTAAAGAGAAAATGATAGAATTGGCTCAGCCGATGTTAAAAAACCAGTATGGAAAATATCTGCTGAAGGTAGTAAATGAGTTGGATGTTACAGGCAGAAAAAACTTGGATTAATGGAAGTTATTAAAACAGATATAGAAGGAGTGGTTATTCTGAAACCGCGAATTTTTGAAGATACGAGGGGATATTTCTTTGAATCATTTTCTCAGCGCGAGTTTGATGAAAAAGTCAGACCGATAAAATTCGTTCAGGATAATGAGTCAATGTCGTCGTTCGGCGTTTTGAGAGGGCTTCATTACCAGAAGATGCCATATACACAAAGTAAATTGGTCCGTTGTGTTCGTGGTCGCGTACTTGATGTTGCGGTCGATATTAGAAAAGGTAGTCCAACGTACGGAAAGCATGTTGCCGTTGAACTTTCAGAAGAAAACCATTTGCAGTTTTTTATACCTAAAGGATTTGCGCATGGTTTCGCGGTGCTGTCGGATGTTGCAGTTTTCCAGTATAAATGTGATGAATTTTATGCACCTCAGAGCGAAGGCGGTTTTTATCCGATAGATGATGAATTGGGCATCGATTGGAGAATACCGTTAACAAAGGCGATTCTTTCAGAAAAAGATTTAAACAGAAAAAAATTCTCAGAAACAGAACCAGATTTCAATTATTCGGAAGATTTATATATTTAATTGTGACATTTTCGGCAGTTAAGGGCTTTGCAATGGTGCGTGTTTGTAAAGCTTTTCTTATCTGATTCCAACGGTTGGATGGCCGATATTACTTACTATGGCGTATTTCTTTTTTGGATATACGTTCTCTAACGTAAATTACCATGTTTTGTTAAAGAAATCGCTGGCGATGCTGCACTTTGCTATTCTTGCAGTAATCTCTATAAGTTATACGGATAATTTCAATTAGGTAAACTGGCACATTCGTGACTATTTCTTTGTATCACTTTTGGGTGTGGTAGGAACTTTCATTTTATGTCATTGTTTGTCTGAAAAAGGCTGGCTCATTAAGGTCTTGTCGAAAATTGGAGATTACACAATGTCAATCTTGTTGATGCAGTTTTTCGCATTCAAGATTGTTGACTTTGCAAAGGTTCTTGTTTATGGCTTGCCTTTGGAGAAATTATCCGATTTCCTGATTATTTTGGAACATAACAGTTGTTTTTTCATAATTTATACTTTTGCTGGCTTATTATTGCCTATATTTGCAACGGTTCTTTATAAGCGTGTAAAGAATATCATTATGGAAAAATAAGAATTAGGTCATAGATTATGAATATACTTGTAACAGGGGCTAACGGTCAACTTGGAAACCACATCAGACTGAAGTCCAATGAATCAAAAGATAAATATTTCTTCACAGATGTTGCAGAATTGGATATTACCGATTCTGAGGCGGTTATTGATTATGTGAATAGAAACGCCATTGAAGCGGTTATCAATTGTGCAGCATATACTAATGTTGACAAGGCTGAAGATGATGCGGATACTGCAAAATTGATTAATGCCGATGCTGTAGGCATTCTTGCTGATGCTATGAATAGCGTTGGTGGTTTGCTCGTGCATGTTTCTACAGATTATGTGTTTGGGGGAAATACTGGCAATGTCCCTTTTACAGAAGATGCAGAAACTATGCCGTTAGGCGTTTATGGTGTAACAAAGTTGAAAGGTGAGGAATTTGTAAAATCATCTGGTTGCAAGTATGTTATTATCAGAACAGCCTGGCTTTATAGCGAATATGGTAATAACTTTGTCAAAACCATGTTAAATCTGACTTCAACGAAGGAAAGTTTGAATGTTGTATTTGACCAGATTGGAACTCCAACTTATGCAGGGGACCTTGCTGATGCAATTTTTGATATTGTTGAAAATCGAAAGTTTGAAGGTCGCAACGGTGTATATCATTATACAAATGAGGGCGTTTGCTCTTGGTATGATTTTACTAAAGAAATTGCATCAATAGCAGGAAACACTGGTTGCAAGATTTCTCCTTGCCATACTTCAGAGTTCCCGCGGAAGGCGGCAAGACCAAGTTTTTCGGTGCTTGACAAGACAAAAATTAAAGCGGTTTTCGGAATTGAAATACCATATTGGAAAGATTCTGTATTGCGTTGTATAAATAATTTATTATTGGCATAAAACTATGAAGAGTATTGTAATTACGGGAGGTGCCGGTTTTATCGGTTCTCATGTTGTCCGCTTGTTTGTAAATAAATATCCGGAGTATAGGATTATCAATCTTGATAAGTTGACTTATGCCGGAAATTTGGCGAATTTAAAAGATATTGAAGATTGCGAGAATTATTACTTTGAAAAAGCTGATATATGCAATTTTGAAGTGGTATCCCAAATCTTGAAAAAATATAATGTAACGGGTATTATTCACCTTGCAGCAGAAAGTCATGTTGACAGGTCTATTAAGGATCCATTTACATTTGCAAAGACAAACGTTCTTGGTACCTTGTCGTTGCTTCAGGCTGCGAAAAATTATTGGGAATCGCTCCCAGAAGGGTATGAGGGTAAAATGTTTTATCATATTTCAACTGATGAGGTGTATGGAGCATTAGAAATGACAAATCCAGCAGGCAATGAAGAAGGTAAAGGTCCCTACGGTGAAGAATTCTTTGTAGAAACAACAAAGTACAATCCGCATAGCCCTTATTCTGCTTCGAAGGCGAGTTCTGACCATTTCGTGAGAGCCTTTCATGATACTTACGGCATGCCGGTAATTGTTACGAACTGCTCCAATAACTATGGTCCATACCAGTTTCCGGAAAAACTTATACCATTGTTTATTAATAATATTCGCCATAAGAAGCCGCTTCCTGTTTATGGAAAGGGAGAGAACGTTCGTGACTGGCTTTATGTTGTTGACCATGCGAGAGCAATTGACTTGATTTTCCATAAAGGGAAGGTTGCTGAAACATATAATATTGGCGGTTTCAACGAATGGAAGAATATTGATATTGTTAAATTGTTGATAAAGATTGTTGACCGTATGCTCGGTAATAAGGAAGGGGAATCGCTTGACCTGATTGCTTATGTTGAGGACAGAAAGGGTCATGACCTTAGATACGCGATCGACAGCAATAAGTTGCATCGAGAATTGGGTTGGTTGCCAAGCCTTACTTTTGAAGAGGGTATAGAAAAAACAGTTCGTTGGTATCTGGATAATCAGGAGTGGATGGATAATGTTACTTCTGGTGATTATCAGA
>OHBJ01001261.1_pt1 | contig 17299 bp, 15 predicted proteins | sample 1577241 | NCBI WGS metagenome assembly OHBJ01 (sample SAMEA3541594, study PRJEB24748) | human gut metagenome | biome: human gut; feature: human-associated habitat; material: faeces | place: China | collected 2012 | reverse complement strand
ATTATCCTCGGTGGCTGGCAAATGCCAGAAATGACACTTCAAAATCTTCATCCAAAAGATTTACCTATTTGGCCATTAATGTTTATCACTGTTGCTTGCGGTGCTACATCTGGTTTCCATGCTACACAATCTCCACTCATGGCTCGTTGCATGAAAGAAGAAAAAAATGGTCGCGTTGTTTTCTATGGTGCTATGGTAGCTGAAGGTATTATCGCTCTTATCTGGGCATCTGCTGGTATCGCTTTCTATGAAACAACTGGTGGATTAGCTGCTGCTATCGCTAGTGCAGGTCCTGGTGGCGTTGTTTATGATGTATCCTTTGGTACATTAGGTACTGTCGGTGGTATTTTAGCTATGATTGGTGTTATCGCTTGTCCTATTACTTCTGGTGATACTGCATTCAGAAGCGCTCGTTATACACTTTCTGATTGGTTCAAAATCGATCAAGTTTCTTATACAAAACGTTTAGCTTTAGCTATTCCACTTCTTTGTATCGGTGGCATCTTATCTCAAATGAATTTTGATATCATTTGGCGTTATTTCTCTTGGGCAAACCAAACATTAGCTATGATTGCTCTTTGGACTGGTGCAATGTATCTTTGGAAACAAAATAAAGGTGGTTGGCAACATTATATCGCTGTAATTCCTGCCATTTTTATGACTATGGTTACTTTCACTTATATTCTCCAAGCTCCTGAAGGTTTTGGTTTACCAACTAGCATTACTTATCCTGCTGGTGTCATCATTACTATCTTTTGGGCTATAGTTTATTTCAAATCTACTATTTTCAAAAAATAAAATTGAAATATAAAAAACCTCCACTATTGAAAAACAATAGTGGAGGTTTTTTTATTTTTAGCTTAAAGTTTTATTTTTCGTCCAACTTTATATTCATGACGCAAATAATTTTGGCAATCGATCAATTCATCGCCTTCTTTTATTTCAGGCTTTTTATATGTTCCATCACTACATAAAATTCTAGCTTTAAGATTATCTTTCCACATTATGCGTAAAGTATCATAAATGCTATTTTTTATTTTTTGGTCATAAATTGGTGCAGCTATTTCTACACGATTTTCTGTATTTCTAGTCATCCAGTCAGCAGAAGCTATATACATTTTCATATTTTCGCCTGTACCAAAGCAGAAGATACGAGAATGCTCTAAAAATCTTCCTACTACACTTATAACTTCTATATTATCTGTTTTTCCTTCTATTCCTGGTAAAATACAGCAAATACCACGAATAATCATTTTTATCTTAACGCCAGCTTGAGAAGCTTCTTTTAATGCATCTATTAATTGTCTATCTGTCAAAGAATTCATTTTTAAGAAAATGCTTGTTTCTTCTCCAGCTTTAGCTTTTTCAATTTCTTCTTTAATTAAATCTAATAAAGTATTTTTTAGACTAACAGGTGCTACTAATAGATTTTTATATTCTCCATAGAGATTATCAATACCCATATTTTGGAAAAATTCTACAGCATCTTTACCTATATCTTCATTGCTAGTTATCAAGGAAATATCTGTATATAAAGAAGATGTAGAAGCATTATAGTTACCTGTACCTATTTGTGTAAAGTATTTTATGCCTGTTTTATCTTGTTTCATAACTAAGCAAATTTTGGAATGAACTTTATAACCTTCCATACCATAAATAACTTTACAGCCAGCATCTTGTAAAAATTCTGCCCAGTTTATATTATTTTCTTCATCAAAACGAGCTCTAAGTTCCATCAAAACAGTTACATCTTTACCCATTTTAGCTGCCATTGATAAATAATTCATCAATTGAGCTCTATGACTACCTACACGATATAAAGTAATCTTTATAGCAAATACTTTTTCGTCTGTTACAGCTTCTTTAATGAATTTTAAGAAAATATCAAAGCTTTGATATGGATATTGTAACATTACATCATTATTTGCCACATAATCCATCACACTAGCATTTTCAGGAACACAGCAAATATGAGATGGTTCAAATGGTGGATACATCAAGCTATTTTTCTGTTCTTCATTAAATTTACTACCTAAGCTGAAAATATAAGATTTATTGATAGGAGATTTATAGATAAAAATTTGTTTTGATGTTATTTTAAATTGTTCTGTGGCATATTTCATCATTGTTGAATCTATATTGCCTTCTATTTCTAAACGAACAGGTGCAAGTCTTTGTCTTTTCAATAAGACTTCACGTGCATGTTCTAAGAAATCTTCTCCTAAATCTAATCGCTCATCATCTAAGCTAATATCTGCACTTCTAGTAACAGATAAAATTGCTGTATTTTCTACTTCATAGCCATCAAAAATTTTATCAGCATATGTAGCTATGATATCTTCTGTCATCACATAGCGAATTTTAGATTTATTTGGTATATATACGATTTTAGGTAAATTGCTAGGTACTGGAATAATTCCAAAAACCTTTTTCTTTTTGCGTGTTAAAATTATACCTACATATAACGCTTTATTTAATAAATGAGGAAATGGATGTCTTACATTTATAATTTGTGGAGATAAGAATGGGCTAATTTGATTGTCAAAATATGTTTTAACATAAGATTTATCTTTTTGATTTAAAGATTTTACTTTTTTTCGTTCAATGCCATATGTTTTAAGCTGTTTTTCTACAGTTGCAAAAATTTTATCAGCTTTTTGATTTAATTGTTTTGTAGCTACAAAGATTTTATCTAATTGCTGACTTGGTGTCATAAAGCTTTTATTATCAAAACCATTTGTATCCACAGAAGCCATTTCATATAGACTACCTACACGTACTCGATAAAACTCATCTAAGTTACTAGCATAAATTGCTATAAATTTTAGTCTTTCATATAGAGGCACATTTTCATCTATAGCTTCTTCTAATACTCTATCATCAAAACGAAGCCATGATAATTCTCTATTTTGTGTATATGATGTATCTATCTTTTTATGCATTCTGTTTTCCCTCTTTAGTTAATACTTGCTTATATAAATATCCTTCACGTACACCTGCACGACTTACATAAATGCTTTGTACGTTAAAATATTTAACAATAGTATTTAAGATTATCATACCTGGCATAATTGTACGCACACGTTCAGGTACGACTTTTAATAATGTTTCTAAAGTTTCACGAGGTACTAATTTTTTATTTTCACGATTTTCTAGTTTTTTAACCATCCAATTTAAATTATCAGCAATGACAAAACGATTATTTTTACTTAAATCATAAAAATAACTATTTAATCTATCTACATTACGAATAGTTCCACCTACACCGCAAACATATGGACAATCACCCCATTGGTCTACATCGTAACGAACTATCATTTCTCTTACGCATTCTTCAATTTTTTTACGTTCTTTTTTTGTTGGGAATAAATGTTTTACAAATTTTGTATACATGCTTAAAGAACCGATTGGTAAGCTTATAGAATTTTGTATTTGCATATTATTATACATAACTAATTCTGTACTACCGCCACCAATATCTACTAATAAACCACTTTTTAAATCAATAGTTCTAGCTGCACCAACAAAATCATATTCAGCTTCTTGAGCACCACTTAATAAATTAATAGCTAATCCTGTTCTATCTTCAATTTCACTAACTGCTGCTTGACTATTAGAAATATTTCTTAAAGATGCAGTAGCAAAAACATGTAAATTATTTACACCTAAATCTTTAGCTAATAAATTAAAACTATCCAAGATATAGCAAGCTCTATTGATACCGTCTGCTACCATCATACCATCTTGAATAAATGATGCTAATTCTGCCATTTCTTTTTTATTTAAAAGTACTCTTGGTTTACCACCTTCTACTTTATAAATAACAAGACGCATTGTATTTGAGCCAATATCTACAATACCATACATCTAAATCCCTCCTACTCTGTTTTAAGTATAATATTTTTTTATGCTAAATTCTATATATCCCCTCGTTTTTCCTTCACTATTTTACAAAAATATTACAAAATACAATCTTTTTACTAAAATAGACAAAAATAATAGCATTCTTCGTTTCACAACTTAGAATGCTGTATTTATAAATTTTATTTATTATCTACTTCAATAATAGATTAATTTTGCCTTTAATAATATTATAGTATAAAAATAAGAAAATTAAATATGAGAAATGTTAAATATTTGTAAAATTTTCTAAGCTTCTACTTCTATATTCTGCTTAAATAATTTAATTTGCTCATTTCTTATCCAATCACCAATCGCTTTGCCTTTCAAATTTGATGGACAATTCTTCATAGATACACTATGAATTTTTTGGAGATAACTATGATAATCTGCTAAATAATAGGGTAATGATTTACTATCTGCCAAAATCACACAATTAAAGCCAGCAAAGCCTAAAGGATTTTTCTCTACAATCAATAAAAAATCGACAATTTTTCCTACTTTTCCTAGTCTAGCTGCTCGCATATGTTCTTTGATGACAAATAATCCACCTTGCAGCCACTTTTTAGGAAGCGTCATGCGTTTATTCCATGCTTTTAATACGGCTAAACCTTTTTCTTCATGTCCATAATGATGAGGTAACATTTCTTTTGGCGTTACACCTTTGCCCAAATCATGCACAAGACCTGCAAAACGCACTGCGACATCATCAGTCATACCAGCAACTAAATCCACAATCTCCATAGTATGCTCAAACGCATCACCTTCTGGATGAAATGCTACAGGTTGAGTTTTCCCTATCAAGGCATAGATTTCTGGAAATAAGATTTCCAATAAATCCGCTTTCACTAAACTGCGGAAAAATACTGAAGGTTTCTTTGTTTTTAATGCACGTTGCAATTCATTAAAAATGCGTTCTTGTGGCTCTGATTTTATTTCCTCTTTACATGCTCGCATCAAATTTACAGTATCTTCATTGATTTTAAAATTCAATTCACAAGCCTGACGCGCAGCTCGAAGCGCTCTTACAGGGTCCTCTTTAAAATGATGTGATACTGCTTTGATACATTTTTTTTCAATATCTTCTCGTCCTTTGTATGGATCAATTATTTTTCCATCACGTACGCGGTAAGCTATGCTATTCATAGTCGTATCTCTACGATATAAATCTTCTTCAATCGTTACTTTTTCATCATAATCTACAATAAAGCCTGTATAACCTATACCTGTTTTTCTTTCCTTACGAGCAAAAGCTACTTCACATTCTTTGTCTTCAATTTTTACTAAATACACAGGAAAAGATTTTCCTACTTTTTTTGCCTTTGGAAAATTTTGTTTAAAATCTTCTTCTTTTACATGACAAATGACAAGATCTTTATCTTTAGGAATAACACCTCGTATTTTATCACGTACCCAACCACCTACAATATATAAAGTGCCACCTAAATCATCTATCTTCTGTGAAAATTCCATTTCATTCATAATTTTAAATCACCTACTTATAAAAAAACCCAGTTAGATATAATATCTACTGGGTTTTATTTTAATTTATTCTATTACCATAGCACCTTTATTATCAATATCTAATACTAAGTATTTAGAGCTAATATTATGTTTTGCAAAAGCCTCAACCATTGCTTTACCGATTTCTTCACCATTTTCTATCGTATAAGCAATAAGTGTTGGACCTGCTCCACTTATAGTTGTACCAAGTGCACCTTTAGAATTTGCTGCTGCAAATACATCATACATACCAGGAATTAAATCTGCTCTATATGGTTGATGTAATTTATCTGCAAAAGCACCTTTTAAAGCTTCTATTTTTCCTTGACAAATAGCTGCAATAATCATAGCTGTATGACCAATGTTAAAAATAGCATCTTTTAATGGCACTTCTTGTTTTAAAGCTGCTCTAGCTTTTTTAGTTGGTAAATAAAAGTCAGGTATAGCCACTACCATTTTTAAATCAAAATTTGGCATAAAAGATACATATTCTAATTTATAATCAGTTTTTGTGCTGACTGTTATTCCACCAAATAAAGCAGGTGCTACATTATCAGGGTGTCCTTCAATCTCAGTAGCTAACTCAAATATATCCTGTATAGAAAATCTATTATTCAAAAATACATTAGCTGCAAATAATCCCGCTACTATAGCAGTTGCACTACTGCCAAGACCACGTGATAGAGGCACATTATTTGTCATTTTTATATGTGCCCCTTGATATTTTTTCTCCAAGTGAGCTTTAACTAATAACTTTTCTATAGAGCACCATACCATATTTCTTTCATCACATGGTATATTTGTTGCTCCATCTCCATAAATTTCTATACATAAATTTTTTTCTTCTAAGAGTTTTAATTCCAATTCATTATAAATACTACAGGCAATACCCATAACATCAAAACCAGGGCCACAATTTGCTGTAGTTCCTGGAACTCTTACCTTGACAAAATCACTCATAATTAAGCCTCCTGAGACATTACTACTCGGATAATATTAGAAATTTCATGTACTACATCTAAATTATTTAAACGAACTTTGAGGTCTTCAATTTGATTATTATTTACATTATGAGTAATTGCTACTATTTCAGAAAATTCCCCTACTCTGCGTTTTTGAATTACAGAATATAAACTTACATTGCTTTCACCAAAAGCTGTAGCAATCGCACCTAATACACCAGGTTTATCTTCAACTAATAAGCGAATATAATATCCTGATAAAACTTTATCTGGTGGGCATAATTTCTTTTCTTCATAACAAGTACAACGTATTTTACCAAAACGGTCTTTACCCATATCACGTGCTACATCAATAATATCTGCTAAAACGGCTGAAGCAGTTGGTCTTTCACCTGCTCCTTTACCATAAAACATAGTATCGCCAACAGCGTTACCATGAATAAATATAGCATTAAACACATTGCGAACAGAAGCCAATGGATGATCCTTATCAATAAATGTCGGATGAACGCGAACATCTATACCATCTTCTGTATGTTTAGCTATAGCCAATAATTTTATAATATAGCCTAATTCTTTAGCGTAAGTTATATCTTCTGGTGTAATATTAGTAATACCTTCTACTTTTACATCTTCTAAACTTACACGTGTATTAAATGCAATAGAAGATAAAATTGCTGCTTTTCTAGCGGCATCTAAACCAGCGACATCCGCTGTAGGATCTGCTTCTGCATAGCCTTTAGCTTGAGCTCTTGCTAATGCAGTATCATAATCCATACCTTGCTCTGTCATCTTAGTTAACATGTAATTAGTTGTACCATTTACAATACCAATTAATTCTGTGATTTTATTCGCAGTTAAACATTGTTTTAATGGAGTGATAATCGGTATGCCACCTGCTACACTTGCTTCAAACATAAAATCTACATCATGTTTTTCTGCTGCATCAAACATATCTTTACCAAACTGTGCTAAAACATCTTTATTTGCAGTAACTACATGTTTGCCATTTTCCATAGCCTTTAACATATATTCACGTGCTGGATGTATGCCACCTAATAATTCTACAACAATATCAATGCTTTCATCATTTAAGATATCATCAATATTATCTGTAAAAACAACATCTCCATTAAAATCACGTTTTTTGTTTAAATTGCGAACTAAAACTTTGCTCACTTCGATATCATTGCCAATTTTTGCTCTGATATCATGATAATTTTCTTGTAAAACTTTTAAAACACCTGTACCTACTGTGCCACAACCTAATAAACCTAATTTTATCTTCTTTGCCATAAATATCCCTCTCTCAAGACTAGACTTTTAAACTTGACCAATAACCTCTAAACGTCTTACGCCGTTCACAAGACGCAATTTATCGAGCAATGCTTCAAGGTCAATATTCATATTTTTAGTTTCAATAGAAATTGTTGCTACTGCTACTCCTTGAAGAGGAATACCTTGGTTAATAGTCAATACGTTTCCTTTATCTTCAGAAATCATATTTAACACATTAGAAAGTACTCCCTGTTTATTATCAAGAATAAAAGAAACAGAAACAATTTTATTGATACTTGCTTCATAAAATGGTAAAACAAAGTCTTTATATTTATAATAAGCACTACGGCTTAAACCCATTTTAGAAACGGCATCATTTATGGTCATATTATCATGACGACGTAACATTTCTTTTACCTTGATTGTTTTTTTGATTGCAGAAGGTAAAATATCTTCTTTTACTAAATAGTATCCTGAATCTTTTTTTGTCATTATTAAATCCTCCGTACTTTTACAATGGATAATATTCTTTTTATAGCAGACATTATATCATTTTATCGCCATAATAGCAAAGGGTATTATTAAGTTTTAGATAAATTATCTATGACCTGCTTTTATTTTATTTTCATTTCCATTTAAAAGACGTACTATATTTGTTTTGTGGCGGTAAATAACAAATATAGCTGCTACTATACCGAAAATGACAAACTCTATAGGCATATCAAAAGCATAGGCTAAGATTGGTACAAAAGTTGCTGCAACGATTGAAGCAAGTGATACATATTTACTAATCATTACAATTATAAGCCAAATAAAAAAGACACAAACAGATACTTTTGGCATCAACATAATCAATACACCAAGTCCTGTTGCTACGCCTTTTCCACCTTTTAATTTTAAAAATATAGAGGCAGAATGACCTACTATTGCTAATATACCACCTAAAATCATAGCCATAGAGCTACCAACTAAAGTCATGCCTAGATACACGCCTAATAAGCCTTTTATTAAATCAGCTAAAAATATGACAAATCCAGGAAATTTTCCTAAAGTACGCCAAGCATTAGTAGCACCAATATTTTTGCTACCATGTTCACGTAAATCTACATGCCAAATTCCTTTTCCTAAAACCAAGCCACTTGGAATAGAACCAATGACATAACTACAGATTATTACTATAAGAAAATTAAATTCCATTATTCATCATCTTCCTCTTTTCTTCCACGAACTACTAATTTAAGAGGAGTTCCTTCAAAACCAAAACTTTCTCTTAGTTTGTTTTCTAAGAAACGCAAATAGGAAAAATGCATCAATTCTGGGTCATTGACAAATACCAAGAATTTTGGTGGTTTAATATCAGCTTGAGTCATAAAGTAAATTTTTAATTGTTTACCTTTATGAGATGGTGGTGGATTGATAGAAACAGCGTCCATTACTAATTGATTTAATACGCTTGTCTGTACACGCATAGCTTGTTGTTCAGCTACATATTTTACAAGGTCAACTACGCGATGTACACGCTGTTTTGTAAGTGCAGAAGTGTATAAAACTGGTGCATATTGTAAAAATCCAAGTTCATCACGAATATCTTCAGTAAAACGCAAAGAAGTTTTATCATCTTTTTCAATTAAATCCCACTTATTGACAACAATGATACAACCTTTACCAGATTCATGAGCATAACCGGCAATTTTTTTGTCTTGTTCTGTTACACCTTCAGGAGCAGAAATTACCATTAAAACTACATCTGCTCTATCTACAGCACGAAGAGAACGCATTACACTATAACGCTCGATAGGCATATCAATTTTACCTTTACGTCTCATACCAGCAGTATCAATCAAAGTAAAATGTGTATTGCCATCATCAAATTTTGTATCAATAGCATCACGAGTAGTTCCTGCTACATCACTTACAATTACACGCTCTTGACCTAATAGAGCATTTACTAAAGAAGATTTACCTACATTTGGTCTACCAATAACGGCAATGCGAATTTCATCATGTTCGATATCATCTTCTAAATCTTTAGGGAAATTAGCTACTATTTCATCTAATAAATCGCCTACATTCAAAGCATTTGCAGCAGAAATACCGATTGGTTCGCCAAGTCCTAAATTATAAAATTCATATACATCTAAATGCTGTTTGGGACTGTCAATTTTATTTACAGCGACAATAACAGGTTTTCTTGTATTTCTCAAAATATGACCTATTTCTTCATCATCATGAGTCATTCCTGTACGACCATCAACCATAAATACAATTACATCAGCTTCTTCAATTGCTAGACGTGCTTGTTGACGCATGGAAGCTAAAATTTTACCTTCGCCGTCATTTTCAAGTTCAATCCCGCCAGTATCAATCATTGTGAATTGATGATTTAACCATTCAGCGTCCATATAAATTCTATCTCTAGTAACACCTGGAAAATCCTCAACAATGGATACTCTCTTTTTACCTATTTGATTAAAAAACGTAGATTTACCTACATTAGGGCGTCCTACAATAGCTACTATTGGTTTACTCAAATTCTTCACCTCATCAATAATATTATTTTGCAAAACTCATTTATTATATACTGTCATCATTCTTTTGTATAGCTAGCATTTGATTGCCATGTATAAATAGCTTTGCTTCGTTCACATTTTATATTGTGCCAATCAGCTAACAAATTCTTTAACATGATGGCATCGCTGGCAACTTTGACTTCTTCATCAGGAAAAGCTTTTTTGATATCCTCTAAAGTATAATCATCTAAAAAAATATCTTCACCTTCACGAAGTGCACAGTTTGGAATAATAATACCATCTCTATTAGCTTTATTCTGCTTTAGATTTTTTATGATATCTTGACCTGTCAATAATCCTGTAACAGTTACCTCATGACCAAAAAATTCATTTTCTAAAGCTAATACATTGGCATTTAAATTATCTATATTCAATTCATCAACTAAATTTTTAATTACTTTTCCTGCTGATTTTCCACAGATAATATCTAAATTTAAAGGTTTTTGATAATTATTTGGATTAATCTCTGTTTCTTTCCATTGTTCAATGAAATTACGTGTAAGACCTATACCATTATCAAGCTGTGGAAAACCATCATATTCTTCAGCTTTTGGCAATGGTTCACCAGCCAACAGATAAAATTCATCACTTAAATAGATAAAATTCTTACCTGTTTGTTTACGCATTTTTTCTTGCCAATGACGTACTTGCTCGATGACTTTTTTAGCGCCTTGTGCATCAAATGTTTTAAGTGGATAACAATTTTCTCTAAATTTAGTAAGACCTACCGGTACAATACCTAAAGTTTTTGCATACGGCTGCATACTGATGATATCTTGAATTGTTCTATCTAATTCCGCACCATCATTTAACCCTGGGCATAATACCACTTGTGTATGATATTCCACATCAGCCTCATTTAATTTAGCCAATTGTTCCATGATTAATTCACCACGTTTTGTTCTAAGCATTTCCCCACGAAGTTTTGGATTAGTTGTATGCACAGAAATATACAATGGTGATAAATGCAATCTGTGTATTCTCTCTAAATCACGAGGTCCCATATTCGTCATGGTAACAAAATTCCCATAAAGAAAAGATAAACGATAATCGTCATCTTTTATATATAAAGAATCGCGCATATTAGGAGCTACTTGATCCACAAAACAAAAATAACAATTATTAGCACATTGGCGAATTTTACCAAATACAGCTGATTCAAATTCTGCCCCAAGCTCTTCATCTATATCTTTTTCAAAAGCAATTATTTCTTGCTCTCCATTTTCATGTTCTATTAACATTTCAATTTCTTCATCTGCTAAAGCAAAACTTAAATCAATAATATCTGTCAATTCTTGTTCATTTATAGATATTATTTTATCACCAGGTACTAATTCTAATTCTTCAGCTAAACTTCCTTGATGTATAGCCGATATGATACCGCCTTTAGCCAATCAAATCACCTCTTTTATCTTATTTTATGTTAATTATACAATTTATCAAGTCAGAAAAAAAGAGTGATGATTTCCACCACTCTTTTTGCATTTAAATATTAAATAATTATTCGTTTACTTCGTCGCCGATTGTAACAGCTGTATTATCTTGTTTTGCTAAGAAATCTTGATATTCAGCTTTTTCAGCGTCTTGTTGCACTTTTGTAATGCTAAGAGCAACTTTTTTATTATCCATATCTACATGAATAACTTTTACAGTAACTTCATCGCCAACACTTACAGCTTCAGAAGCTTTTGTAATGTGTTTTGGAGAAAGTTCACGCATACGAATTAAACCATCAAAACCAGGTTCAATTTCCATAAATGCACCAAAATCTGTTAATTTTACGATTTTGCCTTTTACATAAGAACCTACTGGATATTTTTCTGCTTTATCGAACCAAGGATCACGAACAGTATCTTTAATGCTTAAAGAAATACGTTTTGTTTCTGGGTCAAAAGCTTTTACTAAAACTTCTACTTCTTGACCAACGGATAATACATCTGCTGGATTTTTGATATGATCCCAAGAAAGATCAGAGATATGTGCAAGTCCATCAACACCACCGATATCAATAAATGCACCATAATCTACTAAACGTTTTACAACACCTGTACGTTTTTCACCTTCAACAATGCTTGCTAAAGCTTCTTCACGTTTTTGTTCACGTTGTGCTTCAAGAACGCTACGACGAGAAAGAACGAGACGTTGTTTTTTAGGGTCTGCTTCCATAATTTCAACTTCAACTTTTTGACCTACAAATTCATTTAAATCTTTGACAAAATGAAGTGCAATCTGAGAAGCAGGAATAAATCCACGAAGACCAAAAGCAGTAGTGAGTAAACCACCTTTTACAACCTGAAGAATTTCTACTTCAATGATTTGTTTTTCTTCTTTAACTTTTTCTACTTTTTCCCATGCAACTAAACGGTCTGCACGAGTTTTAGAAAGAATTAATCCATTTTCTCCGCCTAAAGCAACTACATATACGTTAATTTTGTCGCTAACTTTAACTACATCTGTAGCAGCTTCTGGTTCTGGATAAGCCAATTCTTTTTTTGCGATAGGAATTTCTGTTTTATAACCGATATCAACATACGCTTCATCACGGTTAACTAAAACCACAGTACCTTCTATAACTTCATGTGGATTAAATTCCTTCATAGATTCTTCTGCTAATAAGCTTGCCATGTCTTGCACTTTTCATATACCTCCTTGATAATCCAGTCAGGTGTAGATGCACCTGCTGTAATACCAATTTTTTTAATATTATTGAACCAATCATTATGCAATTCCTCAACTGTTTCTATATGATGAGTTACACAATGTTCGGTGCATAATTGCGCTAATCGAGTTGTATTAGCACTATTGCGACCACCAACAACAATCATCATATCTACTTCTTTAGATAATTTTATCGCAGCAGACTGACGTTTATCTGTGGCTGTGCAAATTGTTCTTAAAATCCTGATATCATAAGATTTAGTTAATAAAATATTAACAATCTCACTAAAGGCTTTTGCTGAAAATGTTGTTTGAGCTACAATACCCAATTTAGATATAAAAGCTATATTTTCAGCTTCTTCTTGTGAGCCAATAACTAATGAATTTTTACCAGCCCACTCTTTAATACTTTTTACCTCAGGATGATTTTTTTCGCCTATAATAATAACTTTGAAGCCTTCATCAGCTAGCGTTTTGGCTGACATTTGAGCTTTCTTAACATGTGGACAAGTAGCATCTGCAAGCTCTAGCCCTTTTGCTTTTATCGCATCATATATGCTTGGACCTACACCATGAGAGCGAATTATTATTTTCCCATTCTCCATTTCATCAACTGATTCTACTATTCCGATACCTTCATCAGCTAATGATTTTACCATTTGCGGATTATGAATTATTGGTCCTAAAGTGCAAACTTTTTTTGATAAATCAATATTATCTTTAGCAATTTTTATTGCTCTTTTTACGCCATAACAAAATCCATAATCGTCAGCTAAAATTACTTCCAAAATTTATCACCATCAAAAATTATATTACTAAGCTTACCATATAGTATACCATACTATGCTATCTTTATTCTACTTTATTTTTAGCATTGACGCAATTTCTTGCATTATTTTTTCAGTAAATTCTTGTAAATTTTCTTTATCCACTTTTTCTGCTTCAAAAGTCATAGGTTTTCCATAAATTAAAGTTATTTTTCTAAACGGTCTTAATTTAAATGTTCCTTGTATTGCTACAGGAATAACTGTTGCTTTTGATTTTGCGGCAATGAGTGCTACCCCTGGTGCACCCTTGTGTAATTTTCCATCTTTACTTCTAGTACCTTCAGGAAACATACATATACACTCTTTTGCTTCTAACATCTGCAATGCTGTTTTTATTGCAGCTCTATCTGAAGCACCTCTTTTTACAGGAAAAGTATGCACATTTTCTAAAATATTTTTCAATATCGGCACTTTAAACAACTCTTCTTTAGCCATATAAGCTAAATGACGAGGTATGAATGTTCCTACTAGTGGAGGATCCCAGTTGCTTAAATGATTAGCAGCTAAAATTACAGCTCCTTCTTTAGGTATATTTTCTTTTCCTTTGACTGTTGTAGGAAAAATAACAGAATAAATAAATGTAAATATTATTCTAAGTAATCCGTATAACATAATTAAAAATCCTCAAATTATAAATTCACAAAAATAGCCTTAAGCATTAGCTAGTCTTATAATTTCTTGTAAAACTTCATCAATAGTCATTTTTGTTGTATCTAATAAAATAGCATCATCTGCTTTTTTTAATGGAGAAACTTCTCTTTGCATATCAGCTTCATCTCTAGCTATAATATCTTTTTTTATTTCTTCTACATCTACATCATAGCCTTTTTCTCTCATTTCTTTAGCTCTACGATTTGCTCTTTCATCAGCAGAAGCTGTTAAATAAATTTTTAAATCAGCATTAGGAAGTACACATGTTCCAATATCTCTACCATCCATCAATACAGAACCATCTTGTGCCATTTTACGTTGAAGCTCTACCATTTTTTGACGAACTTCACTAATTGCTGCTACTTGTGATACTAAAGCTGTTACTTCTGGTGTTCTAATCTCTGTACTTACATCTTGTTCATTTACAAAAATGAGCATATTTCCATTATCATCATAAGCCAATCGTATATTAATATCTTCAATTACAGATAAAACTTGTGCTGTATTTATAGGCACTTGATATTTTTGCAATACAAGCCAAGCTACACCTCTATACATCGCACCAGTATCAATATAAATATAATTTAATTTTTTAGCTGCCATTTTAGCTATAGTAGATTTACCTGCTCCCGCTGGACCATCAATAGCAATTACAGATTTCTTCATCATTCTCACCTATATAAAATTTGTAAATTATTCAAAACGAGTTAATATCTCATAAAAAGTTGGATAGGAAATATTTACACATTCACTATTTTCAATCTCAATACCTACACCGCTAGCTCCTAATATTGCAAGTGCCATGGCAATTCTATGATCATCATGAGAATTACATACAGCTTTTTGTAAATTATTTCTTTGACCGCCAGTGATGATTAAACCATCTTGAGTTCCTTTTATGCATGGACAAACTTTATTAAATTCATCTGTAATAACTTGCAATCTATCTGTTTCTTTTACACGCAATTCGTCAGCACCTGTGATAATAGTTTCACCTTCTGCAAACATACTAGCCACAGCGATAATAGGAATTTCATCAATGAGTCTAGGCATAATATCTGCACCAAAACTTGTGCCATGTAATTTTGCATAACGCACACGAATATCAGCAATAGGTTCTACTTCATCGCGAACATTTAAAAGTTCAATATTAGCTCCCATAGCTTTTAATACATCAATAATTCCTGTACGTGTTTCATTTATACCTACATCTTTTAAGATAATATCACTATCTTCGATAATTGAACCAGCTACAAGCCAAAAAGCAGCTGAAGAAATATCACCTGGTACATGAATTTCTTTTGGAGCTGTCATTTTTTCCACTTTGCTAATTGTTATACTTGTGCCAGATTTTTCTAATTTTACGCCAAAACCTTCAAGCATACGTTCTGTATGATCTCTAGAAGTATATGGCTCAGTTACTGTAGTTTTGCCTTCAGCATTCATGCCAGCGAGTAAAATAGCAGATTTCACCTGCGCACTAGCCATTGGCATTTGATAATCAATACCTTGTAAACTTTCTTTTGCAGGAATTACAGTTATAGGCAATAATTTATTTTCTTTTCTTCCTACAATATTAGCCCCCATTTGGCTCAATGGGTTAATTACCCTTCCCATAGGACGACGACTAAGTGAAGCATCACCTGTAAAAGTAGTTAAAAATTTTTGACCTGCCAATATTCCCATCATTAAACGAAGTGTTGTGCCTGAATTTCCAGCATCAATTATACTTTGCGGTTCTTGAAGTCCATGAAAACCATTACCTTTTACAATCAAAGTATTTTCATCTAATTCTTTAACTTTTACACCTAAAGCTCTCATACAATTAACAGTAGACATACAATCTGCTGCATGTAAAAAATTAGTGATTTTTACGCTGTGCATATTAAGTTGCTGAGCGATTTCAGCCTGCGTCAGTCCTGACTTTTTAATCTTGTCTCTTAAAAGCTGACTGTTGGTTTTTACCTTCATAAAAAATCCTTTAAAGCCTCCAAAAAGGAGGCTTTGGCTCTAACTTATCTGTTGTCATCGTTGAAAAAATCAACAAAGTTTTGTTTTTGTTCGTTTATATATAACGCTCTGTCTTCGTCTGAAGCGTCTTCGAAATTATCAGCTTCTTCTTCGATAAAAGCGTTAAAGATAACAGCTAATTTGCTCAGATCACTAGATAGCTCAATCCAATCGCAGGAATTAACGATGACATTATCTACTTCATCTAAAGATGTGCACTTAACGTCGTGATGTTTATTGATGCCTCTAAAAAGCTCTTGCTCGTTTTTGAAGCTGTCGAAAATAAAAGAATTGCCGTGCTGTCTAAGATTCAATTATAGCTCTAAAATTTTTGCAACTGAAATTTTGCTTTCAGGAAATTTTATTAAAAACTCTGAGCGTTGCTCAATAAAACTTCGAAAGCCTTGAAGATCAACAGTCTTAATGCCTTCTAAAAAATCTGACAATTCTTTATTCTCAAGATAAATATGCGTCGATAGACCGTCTAGATCTGAAAAAAAGCTAGTGTTTTAAGCGTTTTAGCAGTCGTGTCAGAGAAATTAAGCATTACTTGTCTTGTTATTTCGGCTTGCTCTTCGCTTGAAAGTCCGGGGTACTGTTGCTTTGCCGCGCTTAAAAATTTTGCATAAACGGCCTTTTCGTGCCCGAAGGTTTTAGAGTATTTCATGTTTATATATCCGTTTTTTTTATTTAGTCATTCGGCTTTTTAGCTGATCTTTAAGCAAGACTTCCTCGAAGCTCATTTTTTTTAACTCGCTAAAAAAGACTGTGATTATCTCGTCGTCAGTAAGCTTTAGCGCATAAGCGATTTTTCGCGCGATCGCTGTGCTCGGCTGATAGCTATTAGCTAAAATGCGCTTTAGCGTATACTCTGCGACATTTGTTTTTTTTGCTAAATCAGCTACAGTAAGATTAGCTAAAAGCATCTTTGCTTTTAAAA
>OHBJ01001253.1_pt1 | contig 17357 bp, 13 predicted proteins | sample 1577241 | NCBI WGS metagenome assembly OHBJ01 (sample SAMEA3541594, study PRJEB24748) | human gut metagenome | biome: human gut; feature: human-associated habitat; material: faeces | place: China | collected 2012 | reverse complement strand
GAGATATTTTAAATTATCTCAGACATATTTTTTGCTACATATACACCTGCTGATTATCAAGTACTTGGCAGGTGACCGTTTTTGTCTGTAAAACTTTTGATATAGCGCCGCCTATTTTTACGGATGACTGTATTTTTTCCGCTTATAGAAACAGCCTTTAATACGGAAATATAGTTTTATTCTTTTGGGGCTTCAGATGATTTTTTTCCGAATTCAGGATCGATACGAACGAAGTATGATACGGCAACAGTTGCAACGCATGCAATAGTTACCAGAATGAAGAAATGTGTATATCCTATGCTTTCCTGCAACCAGCCGGCAATCATTCCGGGAATCATCATGCCTAAAGCCATGAAAGCGGTGCAGATTGCATAATGCGCTGTTTTGCTTTCGCCACGCGCGTAGTATATAAGGAAAAGCATGTAGGCTGTAAATCCGAAGCCGTAACCGAATTGTTCAAGGAAAATGAGTATGTTTATCAGCAACAGACTATCCGGTTGTGCAACACTCATGTATACATATACAAGGTCGGGAATCGAGATACTGCATACCATAGGCCACAGCCAGCGCTTCAATCCTCCGCGCGCAGCTGCCAATCCTCCGAGTATTCCACCCAGTGTCAGTCCTATTACCCCTACGGTTCCTTGTGTAAGACCCAATTCGGCTGTTGACAACCCAATTCCGCCTACCGAACGCTTGTCGATGAAAAACATCGGACATATCTTAACGAGCAGAGCTTCGGGCAAACGATATAAAAGCATGAATATTATCGAAATTGCGGCATGAGGCTTTCGGAAAAACGAAACGAAAGTATTTATAAAGTCTTTTCCAATGTCGGAGACCTTGCTGCCTGTAGGACGGTCGGTTGCAGGGCGTGGAAGAATGAACTTATGGTATAGGAACAATGCTATGAATAGTCCCGCAACGGCGTAGAACGTTATACTCCAGGCGTAAGCCACTTTTCTGGTGTACAATTCCAGGAAACCTGCTATTGCAATCAATAATCCTTGCCCGAAAATGGTTGCAATGCGATAGAATGTAGAGCGTATACCTACAAACAGGGCCTGTTCGTGCGTGTCGAGCCCGAGCATGTAAAATCCGTCGGCTGCAATGTCGTGCGTAGCGCTGCTGAATGCAATAAGCCAGAAAAAAGCAAGAGTAGCCTGGATTGTCGGACTTGTATTCAGTGTGAAAGCAATGCCGGCCAGTCCCGCACCTATAAGAAGCTGCATGGCCCATATCCACCAGCGTTTGGTTTTTATCAGATCAACGAGCGGACTCCAGAAGGGTTTTATAACCCACGGCAGATACAGCCAGCTCGTATATAGAGCCGCTTCTGTATTCGAGACCCCAAGCCGTTTGTACATTACTACGGCGATAGTCATGACTATGACATAAGGAATGCCTTCTGCAAAATAGAGTGAGGGAATCCATGCCCACGGCGAAACTTTTTGTCCGGCTGTTGCTGCTTTATTCATATATCTTTGTTATTTCGGAGTTTTTGTAATAATGTTTCAGGATTGTTTTATAATCATGGCCTTTCGCGGCCATTACGGCGGCACCTATCTGGCACATGCCGACACCATGCCCCCAGCCGGCTCCGGTTATTTTGAATTTGGACGGAATACCGTTCTCCGATAAGTCTAAGCATTCCACGACAAAAGCGGAACTCATAAGATGAGAGGGCGATAAGGCCCTGCGTATTTCGAGCTCCTTTCCGATTGTTATGGTTCGTTTCTCGCCATATATGCGAAGCTCTATTATACGACCGCTATGTCCTCTTTTTACAGGGACGAGATCTATGATTTTCCCGAAATCAACGTTCAATTTGCCTGAAACGAGCGAGGAAAGTTCGTCTTGCGTATAAATGACATGCCAACGGTAAAAATCTTTCGTTTCGAAATCGTAATCGTTCAATACTTGCGACAAGATTTTTTCGTCTCTGGTATTACAAAACGCCTCGGGTGATGCCATTATCCATTTTCTTGCTTCACTTTCAACGGTAAGATCGGGCAGGACACAAGCTTTTTCTGGATTTTCGGCTTTGTCGTGAACAGGCGAAAGGTATTCTTCTTCATGGTTGTCCCAGCAGGTGGAAAAAGATTCCGTAATCCCTCCGCAGCATTTAGAGAAACGTGCGTCGCACACGTTACCGCCGAACGTAAGAACCTCGCCGCGTGTTGACATGACGGCCTCCCGCACTCTGTCTGACTGAACCCGCGTTATTCCTTCGTATCTTTGACAATGGTCGTCGGCACATACGTCGAAATTTTTATGGGAGTCGTTTTCATACCATTTGATATGATGATTTTTCGAAACGGATTCTGTTGTTTCTTTATCTTTATGGTCGTTGGCAATACAGGAATTTTCGTGAATGCATGGCTTTTGTATTGCTCCTTTCCTATGGAGAAGTATTCTCATAAGCCAACTTCTTGAAACTACGGCCTGTGTCCTTAGATATTCAAGCGATGAAGTAGCGCTCATCTCACTTGAAATAACGCTTGTAAGATATTCCTCGATGTCAATGTCGTTTATAGCAGTAAGCGTTCCGTTTTCGAAAATTATTTTCAGGGTTCCCCGAAATGTTTCCTGCTCCTTTCGCTCCCAGTGAAAATGTTTGCCTATGGCTACGTCCTCGAGCGTGAATGTAGAGTCGGAATGTTTGGGACTGAATTCTATTTCCGAAAACTTTTTCCCGTTCCAAATCATTGAATCTCCGGCAACCGTTGCTTTTTGTTCTCCGGAAACTTCTATTGTTTCGTTGTTCGTGTCTTTTTTTCTGCAAAAGAATACGCCGTTGAGTATGAACGAAATTTTCTTGTCGCTCATAATGCCAACACAGACTGTTTGAGGGATGTTTGTTTCGCTTACGCTTCTCATTTTCCTATAAGCTTTCTTTTGCGTACAGTTCGCGTCCTATCTTTTCAATGCCTTCTTTCGAAATAGTCACTTCTTTCAATATCGACACGGCTTTTTCGGGAGTCAGTCTTTCGAAATCTTCTTTTCGGGGAGTTATCAAAAGCCCGCACATATCCACAGCCCCCGGACTTATTATGAATTGTTTATCGCCTTGTGCGGAATAACATTCCGGACGTAGTTTCTTGCGTAAGAAAATTACCGTTACAAGTTTTTCGTTTTCGTTCCACGAAATAACGTTCATGGGATATTCTATGCCGTCTGTTTTTTCGTTAAGTACTGAGTATAGTTTGTTGAAGAGATATACGCTTCGTTTTTCGGTGTTTGCTACTATTGCTATTGCGGGGCAGGCGTAGCTTGTTATTTCATAAATACCTTCGCTTTCGGTTGCGTTGTCTATGGTATAGAGTGCTTTGCTGTCAAGCGAATACTTGTTCCAGTCTTTCTCGAGCGGCATTACGCCTCGTGCGCCTGCCTGAAAGTGCATGTGGTCTGGGGCAGAGGCTCCTGAAGTCGGGCCATTGTAGAAGACGACGAAGTCTGATAATGATTTTGCTATGTTTACGAGAGTGTGGTATCGTCCTCCGATGTTTTGCGGTTCGTGAAAACGCGACGTTACAGTGATATGGTTCGGAAGAATGGGGAAGGGATTTATAAGAACTTGGTATCTTTCTTCTATCGGCAGGTTTATCTGTTCTTTAGGACGGTTGTTGTCGCAAAGGAAACACGGACGTTTGCTTATGGAACGTTTATCTACTTTTGCTCCTGTAGAAACTATTCGTGCGGGATTGAATTGTGCTGTTAGGTTTACATTTCCTATAGAAAGATTTCTTGTCTGAACATTTTTCAGTTGTTCAAATCGGGTATCAACCTCTTTCCAGCATTTAAGTTGTTTGTTGAAGAAATTTATTGTTTCGTTTTGTTTTACATGATGTTGGCGAAGAATGTTCAACTTCCTGCGCTTGTTTATTTCTTCTGCTCGCAGACTGTTCTTGTATGCGTTGTTCTTGTTCGTCTTTACTTGCGAAAGCGCTGCGTCTGAGTTTCCTTCCCACCGCCGGCACAGATAAACAACATCGAATATTCGTGCAATGTAATATTCTCTTGAAAAAACAAGTCCCAATGCGTAATCTTCGCCATAGGAAGTGTTGGGGACGCCTGTTTTTCTGAGAATCGGGGTATAGAATGCCCGCGGAGCGCCCAGTCCGTTTATGCGCAATGCATTGTTACGGCCGTTTTCGGAGGTCCATTCCTTGTGATCGATTATTCCAGGCGGAAGCGTATTGAGTTTGAAGTCTACCATACGGTAGCTTCCTATTACCATTGCCGCGTGTGTGCGGTAGAACTTGTTTACTATCGTTTGCAGAGTGTTTTCGTCGGCATAAAGGTCGTCGCTGTCGAGCTGTACGGCAAAGCGGCCGCATTTTTTATTCTTTACAGCCAGTTCCCAGCAGCCGCCTATTCCGAGGTCTATACGTTTCGGTATGATATGTACTAACTGTTTGTTTGACGAGAGCTGTTTGAGGACATCGGTAGTACCGTCTGTGGAGTGATTGTCTACTACTATCACGTTGAAAGGGAATTTCGTCTTTTGCGAAAGAGCGCTTTCCACGGCATCCTTTACTGTCTTGACGCGATTGCGCACGGGAATGATTACCGAGGCTTCGCATTCGAATGCTTCTTTTGTGAAATCCACTCTTTTTGCTTCGTATGGCGGGATGAAGGCGTTTATTTCTTTGAGATATTCGGTGAATGCCCGTTCCATTTCGATTTGCCGCCTGCGGTTGCGGGGGTCTACGTAGTCGAATTGTTTCTGTCCGCTCAGACGCAGGTCGGTTTCTATTTCGTCATAAAGATATTCGTTTATGCGGACTATCGGGTGCTTTTTACCGGCAAACAGTCTGAAGTCATAAAATCCGGCATACTGATAACGGGAAGCTGTGTGCGCCTTGAGATATTCTTCTAAGGATTTTACGCTGATAAGTAGCAGGGAACCGAAGTCGAAATCGTCAGTGACGCTTCCTTCCGTATAGTCGATGAGCGGGTGTTCCTCGCGCACACCGTTTTTAACGTCGTAATGATTGGCAAATACGATTGCTGCGTTAGTGCGCTCGGCCGTTTCCACCATAGTCTGTAATGATTTCTCGGCCAATTTCATTGCCGACGCCTTTTTAAACCATAATATATATGGTGTGTCGGTATGTTTTAATATTTTTACTAATGTGTCGGTCGACTCGGGGCTCTTTACAGTAAAAAAAGGTGTTGAATCCTTATTTTCATTGTCGTTTTTACTCGTCGCTTGTGTGTCGCCGCTTATTTTTATTGAACAGACAGCCTGTTTATAGCCGTTCTTTCTAAATTCGTCAATGTTTTGTGCGGTAACTTCCGAAGCATTGGAAATTATATAGCACTTTATTTTTTTGTTAATCATTGTTTATTTAGGCGGTTGTGTATAATTTATCTGACAAAGTTAATGTTTTTAATACGAAATGGTATAAAGACGAGGATTTAATTAGCGTCTTTGCATTTATACTCGGAAAAAACAATACGGTTCCCATAGCAAATAAAAGTTATCGGATTTGTATCTAATCCGTACGGTGAAAGCGGCATTTTTTGCCGACCTGACATTTTGTCAGGTCATTTTTTTCATAAAGGCAAAAAGAGCCCGAAAAATTATCTCAGACATATTTTAAAATATCTCAGAGATAATTCAAAATATGTCTGAGATAATTTTTTCTACAAGCGGGAAGTTTTTTTCCGCGTACTAGAGGGAGGTGCGGGCACCTGACAAAATGTCATGTTCTGAAAAGTCCAATACCGGTTCCGGCGTTACGGCGACAGGGATAGGGCTTGTGTTTTTTTCTGACAGGCAGCGCGGAAGCAATAACTTGAGAAAAATAAAAAAAGCGCCGTATAGATTTTACTTATACGGCGCTTTGACACATTCAACGGTGTAAAGATTTTTCAAGAGACGAATTTCTTACTTTATAAAAAGAAGAGTGAGCGGTATGGCGTTTCTATTCGAGGCGATTCTTGATATAATGAGGTATGACTACTTTATGGAAAAATAAGGTGGAAATCACACAAAGTAATGCTCCGACGAGATATACGCGTCCGAACGACGAGTGTTCGGCAATAAGTCCGCTCGTAACCAAACCGATACCTATTCCTGCGTCCCAGGCCGTTAGGTAGGTGCTTGTTGCTGTGGCCCTGCGGTTGTGGGGAGCGAGAGATATGAATAAAGTGTTGTATGCGGGAAAAAGCATGCCGAAGCCGATACCTTGTAACAGCGGAACGGTGAAAAATACGACGCAGGCAACCATACGGTTTAATGAAACTATGTGTTCGCAGGAAGCGAGCAATGCAAAAGCAAGTATTATGAGATACAGACCATAGCAAATGGTGCGTGTTACGAATCCCTTGTCGACCATTTTTCCCGAAAAGAGGCGTGAAACACCCATGCCCACAGCCATAAAGGTGAAGTATAGGCCAGGCTCTACGTTCAACGTCATCTGGCGCACGTACATGGCAACGAAATTGGTAGTCGCTCCGTAAGGTATCGACAGCAACAACAGAGAAATGCTTGCAGGAATGCCGTGCAGAAGAATGAAACGGTCTAATTTTATTAGCGGCGATTTTGTTTTATAATCATTAATTGTATCCGTCGTTCGGAAAACCGTGCAAGAGGATAGGGGAGCATTGCTTTTTTGAGCGTGTACGGCTTTATTTACAGAGTTATTGCTATCGCCGTGTCCCGAATCGGTTGTTGCAATCTTCTTTTTTTGCCTGATTTGAGTGGCTGCAATGAAACCGATGAAGCAAACGGTAAGACTCATGGTGAATATGGCATCATATGCAAAGTGCCTTTTCATAAGTAATCCTGCCATAGGGCCAATGCTCATCGCTATGTTGTTTGTAAGTCCGTAATATCCCAGTCCTTCTCCGCGTCTTGACGACGGCATGATGTCGACGACCAGCGTATTTCCGCCAACGCTTTGAGCCCCGAACGACACTCCGTGTGCAATGCGTAGGATTATGAACATTGTTAGCGAGGCGCACACTATATATCCGGCAAAAATAGACATGAAAAAGAAATAAGCCGTAAGATACAAAGGCTTGCGGCGGAATGTGTCGAGCAGATATCCTGAAAATGGGCGGAACGTAAGTGCGGCAACAGTGAAAAGGCACAAGACAATGCCTATTTTACTTTCGCTGCAGGCAAAACGCTCCTCCAAGTAAAAAGGCAATAGCGGCATTGTGGACCAAAAGCCGAACATCTGCATGAAATTTGCAATGACAATGGCAATGTAACTTTTTGTAAACAGTTTGTCTTTCATCGTATTGCTGTTATTTCTTGAAATCTTTTGTATAATAATATTTCTGTGCTGTCAGAATCATTATGTTTGATTATGTGCGTCGCGTTTCTTTGAAAGAATGTTTATGTACAACAGAAATAATATGATTTTTATGGATAACGGAGTTACTTAAAAAAGCCTTGCCAAAATGGCAAGGCTTTGCTTTATTAATTTGCTGCTACAAATTCTTCTAAGAACCGGACATCGTTCTCAGAGAACAGTCGCAAATCATCGACTTTGTACTTGAGGTTTGCAATTCTTTCTATTCCCATACCGAAAGCGTAGCCCATATATTCTTTTGAGTCTATACCGTTTGCTTCCAAGACGGCAGGATCGACCATTCCGCAGCCTAAAATCTCGACCCAGCCTGTGTGTTTGCAGAATCCGCAGCCTTTACCACCGCAAATGTCGCAACTGATGTCCATTTCGGCCGACGGCTCTGTGAAAGGAAAATACGACGGCCTTAGGCGAATCTTTGTGTCGGTTCCAAACATCTCTCTGGCAAAAAGCAAAAGCACTTGTTTCAGATCTGTGAACGAAACCTCTTTGTCTATATACAACCCTTCGACCTGGTGAAAGAAACAGTGGGCGCGTGCCGAGATTGCCTCGTTGCGATAAACCCGTCCGGGACAAATGACTCTTATAGGCGGCTGCGCTTTTTCCATTACGCGGCTTTGTACGGAACTTGTGTGAGTGCGTAAAAGTATGTCGGGGTGTTGCTCTACAAAGAACGTGTCCTGCATATCGCGTGCAGGGTGGTCGGCAGGAAAGTTCATCGACGAGAACACATGCCAGTCATCTTCCACTTCAGGGCCTTCGGCTAAAGTAAATCCTAAGCGTCCGAAAATGTTTATTATTTCATTCTTTACAAGTGTAAGCGGGTGGCGTGTTCCGAGCTTTATGGGAGCAGCTGTGCGGGTAAGGTCGATGTCGTTTTTAATACAGTCTGTTGATTCTGCCTTTTGTCGTAGGGCATATATCTTTTCTGTAGCAGCTTCCTTTAAAGCATTTATTTTAATACCTACCTCACGCTTTTCGTTAGCGGGAACATTACGAAATTCAGTCATTAACAAACTTATTTCGCCTTTCTTGCTCAAATATTTGATTCTTAAAGCCTCGATTTCTTTTTCGCCTTTAGCGTCGAGGTTCTTTATTTCATCAAGAAGATGTTCTATTTTTTCTAAAATCATTTTTCGCACATTTTGTTTCGAAAATCCTTGCAAAGATAAATATTTAGGTGTAAACAAACGCTTTTGATATGTTTAAAAGACGTATTTTTGTAGCAATATAAAAATTGTATGGGTATAATAAATTCGCCTAAACTTAAAATAATAACATGGAGGGTAATAAAGGTATAAGATTAAGAGAAATAAATGTATTTTCTGTATTGGAAAAATTGAAGAATAATAAAAAAAGATACATTATTAATCTTACGATAGCATTTGTTGTATCATCATTTCTCATCTTATGCGTTCCGAGAACGTATACTTGTGTTGTAAAATTAGCTCCGGAAACATCAAGCTCAAGCATGAGCGGTCTCAGCTCTATAGCTTCTTCTTTTGGCATAAATATGTCGAACGGAATATCTCAGGATGCAATAATTCCGGAACTGTATCCTGATTTGATGAGGTCGGTAGATTTTCAAACAAGTATGTTTCCCGTTAAAGTAACGACAAACGACGGTGAGATTAATACAACGTATTATGACTATCTTCTTGCTCATCAGAAATCTACTTGGTGGGGAAAAATAATAAACAAAATCATTCTCTTTTTTAAAAGCAAGAAAAGTGGAGGGGGAAATGGAAATGAAGTAAATCCGTTTAAGCTAACTAAGGTTCAAAATGAAATAGCTCAAGCTATCGGCGGTTTGGTGAGGTGTTCGATAGACAAAAAAACGGATGTGATAACAATAACTGTTATAGATCAGGATCCTTTAGTCTGTGCAACTATAGCTGATTCCGCAAAAGTTCGTCTTCAACAATTTATTATAGACTATCGTACGAATAAAGCAAAAATAGATTTGCAGTATACAGAGAAATTATATGCTGAAGCTAAGAAACAATATGAGATATCAAGGAAAAACTATGCAACGTTTGTAGATTCTAACCAGAATCTTATATTGGAACAATTTAGAAGCCGTCAAACGGATTTGGAAAATGAAATGCAACTGCAGTTTAATAATTATCAACAAATAAGTAACCAGTTGCAGTTGGCAAAGGCAAAGATACAGGAACGAACTCCTGCTTTTACAACTTTACAGTCTGCTTCCGTACCGTTGAAACCGTCGGGGCCAAAAAGAATGGTCTTTGTTCTGTTCTGGGTTTTTGTAACTTTCTGCGCTACATCGCTGTATGTTTTTACAAAAAAGGTTTAGCGGCGATTCTCGCACAGTATTAATTAAAAAAAATATTGCAGCCTCTTTTTTTATAAAAGGGTGGAATGGTATTGTTCAATTATTATTAGTGCCGATAACGCTTAATTGCTTGAACGAATACGAGTATGGTATTTGGCTTGTTATTAATTCTATGCTTATTTGGATAGACCAGATGGATATAGGCTTGGGAAATGGCTTGCGTAATAAACTTGCTGAGTCAATAGCAAAAGGGGAAAGAGAAAGAGCCCGTAGTCAAATTAGCACAACGTTTGTCATGTTAGCACTTATTATAGTTCCGCTTTTGATTATAATAGGTACTTTAATTTATAGTATAGACTGTAATAAGTTGCTGAATGTAGATAAAAATATTGTGCCAAATTTTCCGGATATATTGTTTGCGTCTGTTGTTCTTGTCGGCTTTACATTTGTCTTTAAGTTTATAGGTAACGTTTATCTTGGACTTCAACTTCCAGCCGTTAATAATCTTTTGGTTGTTGCAGGACAAACGGTTGCTCTCATTATAATATTTGTGTTGTCTTTGTTTAATGTAAAATCTTTACTTAGCGTTGCAATTGCTTACACTGCCTCTCCGCTTGTAATTTATTTGATTTCGTATCCTATAACGTTTACACGATATTCATATTTGAGACCTTCGTTGAAGAAATTCGATTATGGTGAATTGAAAGGCTTGTTTTCTTTAGGAATAATGTTTTTTGTTTTGCAATTAGCAGCCCTAACGCTTTTTGCCTCTTCCAACATTCTTATATCAAAACTTTTTACTCCTGCAGATGTAACTCCGTATCAGATTTCCTATCGTTATTTCAGTTTAACGATAATGTTGTTCTCTTTGATATCGACTCCTTTATGGTCGGCCACAACCGATGCTTATACGAAGAATGATATACAATGGATAGAAAATATTATGAAGAAAATGAGAAGGATAATGGTTGCCTTTGCATTGCTTTTAGGCATTATGCTTTTAGTTTCTCAATTTGTTTATGATATATGGCTGGGTAGCCAGATGGGTATTACATTTTTACTTTCTGGCGCTATGGCGTTTTATATGATGGTTCTTATTTTCAGTACGTGTTATTCAAATATGCTTTTTGGCATAGGAAAAATCAGAGTAATAACGGTCGTAACAGTCATTGAAGCCGTAGTGTATATACCGCTTGCCGTGTTGTTGGGGCGCAATTTAGGAGTTTTAGGCGTTATTATAGCACTAATAATAGTGAACATGTTCTGCGCTATAACCAATAGGATTCAATTCGGATTGATATTCTCGGGCAAGGCGACAGGTATATGGAATAAATAAAATATGCAGAGATAGATATATGTTCGTAGAGGCAACAGTATTGATTTTTTTGTTCTCGCTAATGTTTATTGTGCTTTGGTTCTTTAAACATCAGGTGTTTTCTCCGTGGAGTATAACTCTGCTGGTATGGGCTGTTGTTTTAACAATGTATGTGACAATCGATCACGGATTATACGATGTAACCGATCAGCTGATAAAAGGACTTGTTTTATGGGTTGTACCTTTTTCTTTGTGTAGTTTTACTGCTTTTTGCTTTACTCCGGAAAATAAGTCACCGGAATGGGCTTTGTGCGAGAAAAACGTAGACATATTAACATTAGTGACAATTGTTTGTGTTCCATACGGTTTTATAAAAGCTATTCAGAATGCAATGCAACTTATGTCGTCAGAAGGATTGGCGTTTGCAATAAGACAGCAGGCTCTTGACAAGGACGAAGGATTAGGGCCAATTAAATATATGATATATGCAGCTTATGCATTGCTGTTTATAGAAGCAAATCGTCCTAAGATAAGAGTCCGGCGCTTGGTTTTAGCGATAGTTTTTTGCCTAATGTTTTTTTTCATGACATTGGGTAAGAATGCTTTGTTCATTACATTGCTTTCTCTCTTGTATCTTTTGTATAGTAACAAAAAAATCACTCTTAAACCGTTTTTTATATTCTTTGCTGCATTTTTTGTTTTAGGAGTTGTTTTGCAGTTTTTCCGTGGAGGAACGGACGATGCCATAAATGCAGATTTGTTTTTATGGTTCTTATCTGTTTATGTAGTTTCTCCTTTACAGGCTTTCTGTACAGACATAGGAAACTCTTCTTTAGTATTCGGAGAGTATACTTTCCGTCCGTTTTACAGCGTACTAAATACTCTTGGACTTAATGTAGAACTTGCGCCAATGCCTGACAACTATGTTTATGTACCTCTTCCTACTAACGTATATACTATTTTAAGTCCTTTCTTTCGCGATTTCGGTTATACAGGTATTGTAATCTTTTCTATTGTCGAGGGAGCTATTATGGGGTATTTGTATAAACAGGCGATAACAGGAAATACCATTCTGAAATATATCTATGCTTTTGTCTTGACGTTTATTTTCCTGCAATTTTTTGACGAACAAGTGTTCAGAAGTATCACGCAAATAGGTTATTTCGTGATATTTATACTTTTCTGTCATATTAAATTCAACTTCAAACGGACATGAAGAACAATTTCCTGGTAATTATAACATTGTATAGAAAGAATCCTGAGGAGTCTTCCACTATAGTATCTCTTTCTAAGTTTTCTTTAGCATTCAAGAAAAACATTCGTGTTCTGATTTGGGACAACAGTCCTGAAGAGTTGCAAGAAGCACAACGCCTTGTTCTTTCGAAACTATTAGAAGGTTCAGATTTTGAGTATATACATAATAAAGGAGAAAACAGGCCTCTTTCTAAAATATACAACGACTCTATAAACAATGCCAAAGCTGATGAATTTGTCGTTGTATTCGATGACGATTCTGTGTTTTCCGAAGAAATGTTTTCCGTTGCAAAGAATGCCATAAACAGCAATCCTGATATAGATCTGTTCCTACCTATTGTATACTTTAAAAAGGATATTGTAAGTCCTGCTTACAAGAAATTGTTCAAAGGAGGCTTTTTAAAACAAGTGCCGACCGGTATTATGAAATGTAAGAATCGCACGGCTATCAATAGCGGTATGATAATAAAATCTGAGTATCTGAAAAACGGTTTCCCCGGATATGATGAGCGCATTACATTTTATGGAACAGACGACGATTTCATGTCCCGTTATAATGAAACGCATAAAGAATTTTACGTTATAGATTATAAAATGCAGCATACTCTTAATTTTTATTCAACAAATGAACCGTTTGAAAAAAAAGCTGCACGATATGTAAACCAACGTAAGGCTTTGTTTATAATAATGCGCCGTAAGGGATTGGCGGTCTATCTTGCAACTCAAATATACTGGTTTTTATACTCTATCAAGTACGCGCTTTGTCAACGCAATGCTAAATTTATATTTCTCCACTGATGTTAAATGCCTTTTAAGGTACGTTGGTATGGGATTTTTAGTTTTGTTTCCGTTTAGGGTGGAACGAATTTAATTTTATGTCCGACTTCTTTTATCGTGATATCGGCATAAACAAAAGGTCTCTCGTAAAATAGACAAAGGAATGTTTCTTATGCCGAGGCATATTTCTTTCTATGAAAGACGTTTAATGTTATATGGGATTGGGCATAATAAAAAATTAGACAGATGTAAAACTTTCTGCCTAACTTTATGATGAATATATTGTAATCTATTTACAGCCTGTGTTTGAATGCTGCTATTAAATTTACTTGCTCTTTGTTACCCTGTTATTCTTATCAGGAAAAATAACGGACGGGGTAAAGGTTTTGGCTTCATCGGGAGTCATGGTTGCATACGCCATGATAATGATAATATCGCCTACGAGAACTTTGCGTGCAGCCGCTCCGTTGAGACAAATAACGCCGCTGCCTCTCGGACCGCTGATGACATAAGTTTCAAAGCGTTCCCCGTTATTGTTGTCGGCTATGTATACGTGTTCTCCGGGCAGAATGTTTGCTGCATCCATTAGATCTTGATCGATAGTGATACTTCCTACATAATCGATGTTTGCCTCGGTTACCTTTACGCAATGAATTTTCGATTTAAGTATTTGAACGTACATGATTCTTGTTTTTCCTTAATTTAAATATCGAGCAAGAGAATCTTTGAAATTATTCTTTCTGTATGGTTCTATTATGATTCTTTGTATTTTATGTTGTCGATAAGCCTCACCGGAATACTTCCGCAAAAAACGGTAATGCACCCTACGATATAATCGCTCTCATTCCAGTCGGTAATGCTTTGTAACGTGTATCCGTCTACTATTTCGAAATATTGTACTTCAAGGCCTTCAACTGCATTTATTGTGCTGACTACATAATTTATAGTCTGCGAAACGGTATGGTTGCCGGCGTAGTCGCGACTTGCAAAAAGTGTTTTTGAAATGTTCAGCGCTGTTTTCCGTTCTTCAGGAGAAAGCAAGGCGTTACGACTGCTTAGAGCCAATCCGTCAGTTTCGCGAACGATAGGGCAGGGGCATATCTCGACCGGAATTGACAATGCCTCGACCATAGCCCTTATCACAGCTATTTGCTGGAAGTCTTTTTCGCCGAAATAAGCCCGTGTGGGTTTTACGGCATAGAAAAGTTTGCTTACTATCTGGCATACTCCATTAAAATGTCCTGGTCTGCGAGCTCCTTCCATTACAGTGTCGATAGGAGGATAGGAAAATATGCGCGTATCTGCTTCGGGATACATTTCTTCAACCGCCGGAACAAATGCGATGTCCGCATTGAGCGATTCAAGTAATTTTGTGTCGGCTTCTATGTCGCGGGGATAATTTTCAAGGTCGCGTTTGTCATTAAACTGTGTAGGGTTTACAAAAACGCTTACCACGGTGATGTCGTTTTCTTTAACGGAACGCTTTACGAGCGAGGCGTGGCCGTTGTGAAGTGCGCCCATTGTGGGCACCAAACCGATAGTTTTGCCTGTTGAGCGCTGCAGATCAAGTGCTTGAGCAAGGTCTTTTTGAGTCTTTATTATCTCCACGGTTCTTACTCTTTAAAAATCGGTGCAAAATAACTCATTATTTATTATATGGCAAAGTCAGTTCTTTAAATTTTGCTATAATTGGGTGCAAGGCTTTAGAAATTGATTTTCCGTTATGCTTTTTTCGGCATTTTCCTGGATGAACAAAGCTGACTAATGCAAACAGGTGTTACTATCATGAATGGTTATATGTAGCATAAAGAATTATGCTCTGATGAATACGATTTAAATTCATAATTGAATTTATACACAATGCTTTCTGTTTGTGATTAAAAATAGGGTCAGTCTTTCCAATGGGTTTTGCAGACAAAAACGGTCAGCTGGCAAGTACTTGAAAATCAGCGTGTGTATATGTAGCAAAAAATATGTCTGAGATATTTTAAAATATCTCAGACATATTTTCGATTATCTCCCTTGTATTTTGAATTATCAGCGGGAGGTTTTTTACACGTACAAAAAAATATTTTCGTAAAAACTCCAGCTTGAAAAGGATTAGGCTTTTTTCCGTTAATTTTCTATTGCTTCTGTTTCCTGTTTATGTCGGGTTTACGTTATCTGCAACTTATTTCTTTATCAGATATTTTATTATAGCGTATACTCCGAATATCTGCAATACCATGCCTGGAATACCAAGACGGAAATCTTGAAGAGCTACTTCTATGTTTGTCCCCATAAGCCATTCAATGGCAGAACCAGCGATTTGGTACGACAACACCACTATGGTCAGTGCGATTAAACTTACTTTCTTTGCACGGTAAGCCATTAAGCTCGCCGCTGTTGCCAGAATAATGGATTTGATGATTATTGCCGGTAACACCGGAGCAGCCGGCATTCCGAAAAGCGCGTTGTTTACTAATGGTGACAACACGGCCGTGATAAGCCCTACGCCTATTCCGTATTTATATGCTCCTACCAGGGTAAAGAAATAAATGGGAAGGAATATCAGACCGCCTTGCGGTATAAGATGACACAGTTGCGGCATTATAACGTTGCCGGTTATAAATAGCGCTGCAAAAAAATACGTGCGCGTATTGAGCAGATTGAATGAATAAAGTTTAGTTGTTGCTTCCATTGTGTTTTTGTCTTATAAATTCGTCTATTAGTTTAAGAATATCTTCAGGGTTATTACTTTGCAAGCAAAGACGCTCCATAGGGCAGATGTCGGTTTTGGTACGGTTGAGAATAAGCGGAACTTCTGTTTCGTAGTCAACGTCAATGCCTGCTTCTTCAAACAGATTGAGAGCCGGAGTACTGATAAGGGCCGTACATGCCCGTCTGGCTTTTCCCAAAACGATGAGTGCGGCAGCGGCTTTTCCTATTGCTTTGTCTATTACTAAGGAGTCTTTTAAGGTTTCATCACCGCTTTTTACAATACGGTAAAGGTTCGCTATTCCGCGAAGGTTGAAACGTGTTTCTTTTCCGTTTTTTATAATGATCAGAGTGCTGTCCTTGTCGCGGGAAAATTCATCCCAGGGTTTGTTTATGTGTTTGCATTTCCCGCTCCAGGCGTCGATGTCAATGCGTATTATTTTCACTCTTCCAAATGAGGCTTTGCAATACTCATATCCTTTTTCTCTATGTGAAGGAGAGAATTTGTCGATTATGAGCCTTAATGCTTTCATTCGCTCATCTTCGGATATGTCTGTCGTTGCTTTTCCTGATAAGACGATACTTTCATATTCTGTTGTGAAAGCTCCGGAAACAAGATGTGTCTTGCCTGTAATGCAGAATGAAACGTTATTGTTTGCTGCAATGTTTTCAAGCTTTCGTCCTTCGGGGGCGCAATGTATATAAATTGCATTTTCGCCGTTCCACACGTAGTTTAAAGGCACACCGTATCCTCCGCCGGTAGTTGCGTCGGTCATTGATATTACACCGAACTCACCGTTTTTCAGTATTTCGCGGGCATGTTTTTCCTCCATAAGGCGGTCGCGTCTTCGTATGCGGGAATTGTCGTAAATCATATACCAGATATTGAATGATACAAAGTTGGGAGATTTTCTTTAAAAGTAAGCAAATCCTTACTTACTTTTTTTATGGTGCACTTCAAAAGTACTAACTTTGCCACTGTAAAGTAAAAACAGAGAATAGTCCCCCTGTTTGTCGCTCGATGACGTTTGTCTTCGGGAGGAAAGTCCGGGCAACAAAGAGCAGTCCGCTTCCTAACAGAAAGTCATTCGCAAGGGTGAATTACTGCAGAAGAAAATAACCGCCTGCTTCCTGGCAGGTAAGGGTGAGAAGGTGAGGTAAGAGCTTACCGGTCGTACAGTGATGTGCGAGCCGTGCAGATCGGACGTTGAAAGTTCGCGTAAACCGGCGTTTGAGAGTTGCTCGCTCGATTTGTTATGTCAGACAATGTCTGGCAGCAAGGCATAATTTTCAATTGTGCGCCGGAGGGTAGAACGATTAAGCGACATGGTGACATGGCGCGCAGATAAATGACAAACGTCTTGCATGAAGTTTACATGCAATTCACAAAACCCGGCTTATAAGGGAACTATTCTAATTACAAAGACAGCCATTTATGTGTCGGCAAGGCGCAAAGGCTGTCTTTTTTATAGCAAAAGTCCTGGCGGTCGCCATGTCTGTTTGCTTTAGTTAAGGTTTTGTAGAAAATCAGTGGGAATGAATTTTAATATGTTCATATTTTAAAATTCATGATGCTTAACCGTATACTTTTGCAGACAAAAACGGTCAGCGACCAAGCACTTGAGAATCAGTACATGTATATATAGCAAAAAATATGTCTGAGATATTTCAAAATATCTCAGACATATTT
>OHBJ01001251.1_pt1 | contig 17385 bp, 8 predicted proteins | sample 1577241 | NCBI WGS metagenome assembly OHBJ01 (sample SAMEA3541594, study PRJEB24748) | human gut metagenome | biome: human gut; feature: human-associated habitat; material: faeces | place: China | collected 2012 | reverse complement strand
TCTCTATATGCAAGGATGGGATAAGATTCGTGACGCTCGCTGGAAACGGATTGTTGACCTGAAACTCATGCAAGGCAAACCGGCACTTAGTCCACGTGGTGTAGTTCCCGAAAGTCTGTTTGAAGATGAAACGCATCCGCTACCGGCATGGGACTCATTGACGAAAGATCAGCAGACCGACCTCGCACGCCGTATGTCCATTTTTGCCGCTATGGTAGATGTGATGGACGCGAACATCGGCCGGGTGGTAGATGAATTAAAGAAGAACGGTGAGTTGGACAATACGTTTATCATGTTTATGTCCGATAACGGAGCTTGTGCCGAATGGCACGAATTCGGTTTCGACAAACAGACCGGAGTCGAATACCATACCCATACCGGAGAAGAACTCGACCAAATGGGTTTGCCCGGAACCTATCATCATTACGGTACAGGCTGGGCAAATGTTTGCTGCACGCCGTTCACGCTCTATAAACATTATGCACACGAAGGAGGTATTTCCACTCCGTGTATCATTTCCTGGGGTAATCATGTGAAGAACAAAGGCGGACTGAATCATCAGCCTGCACAATTCTCCGATATCATGTCTACTTGTGTGGAACTGGCAGGAGCCACTTATCCGAAAGAATATCAGGGAAGAGCGATTCTGCCTACGGCAGGTCAGTCTATCCTTCCGATTGTGAAAGGAAAGAAGATGCCCGAAAGATACATCTATGCGGAACATGAAGGCAACCGCATGGTGCGTAAAGGCGACTGGAAGCTGGTTTCCGCCAACTTCAAAGGAGATGAATGGGAATTGTACAACATCAAGGAAGACCGTACCGAACAGCACAACCTGATCGGTAAATATCCTGAAATGGCAAAAGAATTGGAAACAGCCTATTTCGAATGGGCGGACAAGAGCGATGTCATGTATTTCCAGAAAATGTGGAATACCTACAATAAGAATCGACGGAAAGATTTTAAAGAATATAAAACCCGCTAATGCTTATGGATAAGAGAATCTTACTAACTCTGGCTTTAGGAGCCATGTCGCAGGTGTTTACCCATGCATGGGAGCCTAAAGGAGATAAAATTAAAACAGTATGGGCTGAACAGGTGACGCCGGAAAATGTGTGGCAAAGTTATCCCAGACCACAGTTGCAACGGGCAGAATGGATCAATCTGAATGGATTGTGGAAGTATGCCGTAACGGATCAGAACACGTCCCGGAAGAATGTTTCCTTTGAAGGGGAAATCCTGGTCCCGTTTGCGATTGAATCATCTCTGTCCGGAGTGCAGAAAACATTTCTTCCTACGGATAAACTATGGTATCAACGTGAGTTCACCTTAGATCCTTCCTGGAAGAACAAATCTACTATCCTGCATTTCGGAGCAGTGGATTATGAATGTCAAGTATGGGTGAATAACCGGTTGGTCGGTACGCATAAAGGAGGAAACAACCCGTTCTCGTTCGATATTACTAAATACCTGAAGAAGAGTGGCCCCCAAAACATTGAAGTAGCCGTCACCGACCCGACGGACACGGAATCTATTTCCCGAGGGAAACAACAACTTAATCAGGAAGGCATCTGGTACACGCCTGTATCGGGCATTTGGCAAACTGTGTGGCTGGAAGCGGTGAATAAAACCTATATTCGTCAGGTACTTCCTTCCACTGATATTGAAAGAAAATCCGTGAAGCTGGCTTTCGATATAATCGGAGCCAAAGGCAATGAAGAAGTGAAAATAGAAGTGTTGGATGATGGCAAAGTAATCAAGACGGTGGAACAGAAGTTGCGTGATGTGATGGAGATAGACGTTCCAAACGCTGTCTTATGGTCTCCCGAATCTCCGAAACTGTATCATTTGAATATTGTCTTATCCAATGGAGGACGTGTTTTAGACCGGGTAAAGAGTTACTTTGCCTTGAGAAAAGTAGATGTCCGTAAAGATGAGTGCGGATATAACCGTATTTGCCTGAATAACCAACCCATCTTCCAATACGGTCCATTGGATCAAGGCTGGTGGCCCGACGGATTGTTGACTCCTCCTTCCGAGGAAGCGATGTTGTGGGACATGGTGCAATTGAAAAAGATGGGATTCAATATGATCCGTAAACATATCAAAGTAGAACCGGAGCAATATTATTATTACGCTGATTCCCTGGGATTGATGATGTGGCAAGACATGGTTTCCGGTTTTGCTACGTCAAGGAAGAAGGAGGAACACGTCAATCCGTTGGCTACTACTGATTGGAACGCCCCCGAAGAACACACCCGCCAATGGCAAAAAGAAATGTTCGAGATGATCGACCGTCTCCGTTTCTATCCCTGTATCACTACCTGGGTGGTTTTCAATGAAGGATGGGGACAGCATAACACGGTGGAAATCGTAAATAAAGTGATAAAATACGACGATACACGCCTGATAAACGGAGTGACCGGCTGGACGGACAGAGGCGTAGGCGATATGTACGACGTACATAATTATCCTGTCACTTCCATGATTCTGCCGGAGAACAACGGCAACCGCATTTCCGTACTGGGAGAATTCGGCGGCTATGGCTGGGCGATCAAGGAACATATCTGGAATCCGAATATGAGGAACTGGGGGTACAAGAATATCGACGGGGCAATGGCATTGATTGATAGCTACGGCCGTCTGGTATATGATTTGGAAACGCTGATTGCCCAAGGATTGAGTGCGGCAGTCTATACACAAACCACTGATGTGGAAGGAGAAGTGAACGGCCTGATTACTTACGACCGGAAAGTAACTAAAATACCAGAAGGCTTGTTACACCTGATGCACAACCGTTTGTATGAAATCACCCCTGCGAAAGCTGTTACTTTGATTGCAGACGGTCAGAACGGAAGCAAGAATACCCGTCTTGTCGGTCTGAACGGTCAGGAGCTGAAAATGACTTCTTTGCCTTTCGACTGTCCCCCTCGTTCTACGGTAGTATCAGAAGCTACTTTTAAGGTGGATAAGGATTTCAATCATCTGTCTTTATGGCTGAATGTTGCCGGAGAAGCCAAAGTTTGGCTGAATGGAGTGGAAGTCTTTGCGCAGGAGGCAAAGCAGACCAGGCAATATAATCAATATAATATCAGCGATTACAGCCGTTACTTGCGAAAAGGAAGTAATTTGTTGAAAATTGAAGTGAAAGATAGCAAGAAGATGAGATTCGATTATGGGTTGAGGGCTTATTAACAGACTTGTTTTTCTTTTGTCTGTTTCTATTGTAAGGTATGTACCTTTTATTATTTATTACCTTATTTCCAATATATTCCAAATAAATCATTTATCTTTGTCACACGCTTTCTGCCCATCAGCGTGATGGAACTGGTGGAAAGTGGTTTTATTTCTTATTAGAGTAAAAGCGTATTATCTCTCGTCTATGAAAATTAGCAGTTTTAAAGGAGAGAGGTGATTCAGCAGATACTCCACGCGAACGGTGTATATCAACATATCCGTCAGGAATGTGTTATATATAAACGATTGGCGTGGGTGTCTGTTGTTATCATTATCTTCCGAAGGGTGTTGCTAAGCCTCATAGACGGATAATGGTGCAACAGCATCTACGCCTTTCTTGTATCCGGTCGGTTTATTCATAATACCCCAATATAACCTAACCAATCCCCGCCCACCGGACTGCAGGAAGCGTAGATGCCCGTTGCACTAATATAATAAAAAGAGTATCCCTCTTTCATTGTATCACACATAAAAAAACGAACATTATGTCAGAATGGATTAGCGTAGAAGAAGCGGCTAAGAAATACAATCTTAAAAAAGAATATATCCAACTTTGGGTGGATATGCGGGTAATCATGTCATATTTCAAGGATTACAAAACGGTTGTAAACGATGAAAGTCTCCGTGGATTCCTGAAAACCAGGGAGAAAGGCATTGATCCGGAATATGTGAAAGCATTGGAACAATTCTGTATCAGTAAATCCGAGACGTGCTTGATATATGCTTTCCTCTTAGGGGCACGCGACAAAGAGCTTGAAATGTATAGGGAAGCCAAATCACAGCGAGATGCGTTACGGGGCATGTGGATGGAACAAAACGAACGGGTACGGGATTTAGAAATAGAACTTGAATTAGGACAGTTCAACTGTTATAAATGCCGGTTAAAAAAGTGGTGTATGAGAATCAAAAGAATAAAATTGAATTGGTTTACAAAGGTCTGGAAATGAGGCAAATGCCAACTCCAACATGGAAATTTAGGGGCATAGCGCCCCTAAATTTCCATTTAACTAAGAACGGTGCAGTCATGAGTACATCAATTAAAAATTCAGCAAGCTCTGCAAACGATTTGGTTCTTAATCAAATTCCGTGCTACTTATTTATGTTCAATTACCTTATTCATGGCTATTCTGGAGTACTTTAAGATGCATATAGTTTGGATAATTTATTTGTTATTTCTAATATGCCGATATCCCTTTATCCATCGGCCTTTCAATGAGCTTTACTAGCACGGAATTTGATTAAGAACCAACGATTTTTCATTTTTATTTCTCATATTCTCATTGATGACTGATAAACAACAAAGAATCAAATAAGTAGCTTATGAGAAATACTTTCTAATATGGTATTTCTCATAACGTACCCTCTATTTTAGCTTAAAATTCACCTTGTTCTCATAGTATTTCAAGGTATTTCTCATAGTCAAGATACTGTCTTCTTCCTTTTTCTAGTTGGAGATAAACTAGTTCCGATCGTCCCATATATTGTGGGAAAGTATTCCCTCATATTATGGGAATTTGTTCCCACAAAATGAGGGAATCTTTTCCCAGTTAGTAGGGAATACTTTCCCACAATATATGGGACAAAAAGAATATGTACTTCCCTGATAATGGTTGACTAGTTGTTTTTTTATTCTTGTTATAGGTTGACTGGAAAGACACTATGAGAAATGAAAATTTGTGTATTCAGAATAATTATATCAGGCAGAGTTTCTATCTGACTTCTTCCATCCGTTCCAACTCCCATCCGCGAAACTGCATGACGATGCAATGCAACTCGGTGTCGTATATCATCCTGCGTACCTTGGGACCGGCAGCATAACCTTTTATCTGCTCTACAGCTTCTTTCCATTGGGCTTCGGCTTTCGCTTCCGAGTCTTTGACAGAGAGATATTTTAGTTCGATGATATAACTGTGCTTCACGTCATAGCGTATCAGGTCGGGCATCAGGAACAGATCACAATAACCGTGGTTCAATTCTACTTCCGGGGCTATCAGGTAATATGCATTCGTACTCAGGTAAGCAGTAAAGAAGCCTTGCAGGTTGCGCTCTCCCTCAATAGCGTTGCGCACGGAAGAGTTTTCCTTGTAGGCATGGGCGATAAATTCCAGCGTTTCACGCCAATGGCCGTCGTAAGCCATTTCGTAATACATCAGGCCAAGGTCGTTCAGATTAATATGTCGATTGTCCTGATATTCTTCCAACAAGAATTCGTAATACTGTTTACGCACGTTATTATTGGGAATACTTAACACCAGATAGTTGCCGCGAGTGGCAGTAATGGTAAGCATACCATAATAAAAAAGCAGACTGGGGAAAATCTCAGGTTTGGTAATATCGGTAGCGGGAAAGGTAGTTGTCAACGTGGTGACAATCTGCCCATCTTCGGTGATTTTACGTAACACTCCTTTGCGGTTACCGTCCAACTTGTCCAGCCGGATAAGTTTTTTCATCTTATTATAGTCCGTGCGGGTATTGGGGTCTATCATTTCTTTGGGAGATTTGCCCAAAGTCATATAATGACGCAGATAATAGAACACCATGTCACAGTTGAACATCTTCGGGTCACGCTCCAAGCTTTCTTCGGCAAAACAATAATTGTCATACCACGGTCGCATTTCCTCTATCATCGCATCTATGTTCGTATTGCCCGGCAACTGCCCGGCATCCTTATAGTATTGGATCATCTCGCGTACATCGGTCTCGCTGAATCCCAACATCATATTAAACTGATGATCGGTGCTGATATTCCAGCCGATATTGAATCCGCTAGTCAGGTCGTCCAGCGTTACGGGGCTGACTCCGGTCATGAAGATGCGTTCGAACATGCCTTTGAACTTCTTGAAGATTTCGCGGTAGAAGCCACTGGCATGGGTTAGGGCGTGATAGACTTTGTCGCCTTGCTCGTTTAGCACCACATTCGTGAAATTATCATATTCATCCACTATCAGATAAAGCTTGGAGCCGTTGTTGCGTGCCTTGCGATCGAGGAAATTCAGTTTGTTGGTAGTGCCGTATTGGGCTTTCATTTCCTCTTCAAAGCCGGGATAATAATAGGGTTCATAGATAGAAGCAAAATCATCCAGTCCGCCGCAACAGTAATCATCAAAGTTTTCGGCAAGCGTTCTGTCAAGCCCTCCCACTCTGGAGAAATCAAGAAAGAGTATTTGGAAAGTCCCTTGCAACTGTGTAGGACGACTGCCTATCCATAAATTGCTGAAACGTTTTTCGAACTTTTCTTTTTGAGCGATGTCATAATAAGTTCGGAGCATACTCAGAAAGATGCTCTTGCCGAAACGGCGGGGGCGGATAAAGAACAAATTACTAGGTTGTTTTTCCAACAACGGCAGATACATAGTCTTATCTACGTAATATTGATTCTGTTCCACCACTTCCACAAAGTTGGAAACTCCGTAAGGGATTCTTTTTACTTCTTCCATAATTTGTTCCTTTCTTTAGTTCTCATATTTATGAGATAATGCAAAAGTAGCATATTCCCGCAGAAAGAACAAAGAAAGGGAAAGAAAGTTGGGGATGTTGACGCACCAGAGTGATGAATATAAACCCTCTTGCGTTTTTATGTCATTAGCCAAATAATGTTGATAATGGAGATGCTTTGCTAATAACCGTACCAAAAATGAATGAAACCTTATTCTTAACTATTCATTTCTAGGATTTATAGTCTAATAATTCTTTTGTAACCAGACTCCCAACAGTTTATCAGCTATTTCATAGTGATTTTGTTCCTGCGAGACTAGATTCTTTTCCAGTAATCCCTTGAGTGCAGCTTGTACGGAACTCGGAGTACTTAGCTTGTATTTTTTTATAAATTTTCCTGAAGTGACTCCGGTTGCTTTTTGTTCTTTTCCGATAGCAATCAGTACTTCTTTCTGTTTTTCCGGAAGGCGGGAGAAAATCTCCTGATATGTGAAGTCCTGCATCTGCAGGATATTGGTCAGGGCAATACTTTGGAGGGAACGATCACACACTTCCCCTTTTCCGGTCAGTATATATAATTCATTAAACATGAGTTGTACATACCAGGTATGTCCTTCAAAGAAATTATATACTTCGTCTATCAGTTCTTCTTCAATACGTTTCTTATTTTCAAGGAAAAGCCTTTCAACAAATGCCCTGTATGCCGTAAGCGGAATGCTCTTTAGTTGCATCATATTGACACTTTGATAAAAAGGTCGGGCCGGGCTGTTGAACATATTCATCATAATGTGTTTCTGGCTTCCGGCAAAGATGAAACGAGCATTTTGGCAATGCTGGACTTTAGTTCTCAATATGGCTTCTACATTCTTCTCTGTGTAATTGCCTATTTGCTGAAATTCGTCGATGGCTACGATACAAGGTTTATCAGCCTGTTCTAAATAAGCGAAGATTTCATCCAGTGTTGTTTCTGCAGTATGAATGTCTCCTAATCCAATATCGAAGGTGGGTTCTCCCGTAACAGAATCCAGTTTAAAACCTGCGCGCAGTGAGGAAATGACGGAGAAGAAACGTTCGATGAACTTCATTCCTTTGGGTTTGAGCTTCTCGAAAATCTCTTTTCCCAAAGCGAATACAAATTCCCTAAGGCTGGCTGTCGCATAAATATCAATGAAGAATGTATAGTAATGCTCTTTAATCTCATCCTGATAAAAGCAATGACGAATCAGACCTGTCTTTCCCATGCGACGCACAGAAATGATAACGACATTTCTTCCATTGGTTATGTTACGTATCAACTGTTCTGTTTCCACTTCGCGGTCACAAAAGTAATGGGGAGATAGGTATCCGCCTACGATAAAAGGGTTATTAACGATTGCCATACTGATTATTATAAATACAATTATTGCAAATATAATAATTATGTTTATAATAAATCCGATTTACCTCCTCTTTTTAATAAACATTGTTTTTCTGCCTGCAATAATTTTCTCCTGAAAGCCGGAAGTTTCTGAAAGACTTTTATCTTTGCAACTATAATACATACGGCACTATGAAAAAAGTGATTCTGATTTTTGTGACAATCGTCCTTTCCGGTCTGCTTTATGCAAAAGATAATAAGAGTACCGATGCGTTACTTCGTGAGATTGATGGTATCATTAAAAACCGTCAGACCTATGGAGCGGAAAAGGAGGCGCGTATCGCTGACCTGAAGAAATTGTTGGCGGAGGCTACTTCCGATGAACAACGATATGGTTTTTGCGGACGTCTTTTCGATGAATACCGGGCTTATAATCTGGATTCGTCTTTTGTCTATGCTCAACGGAAAGAGGAACTGGCGCATCGCATGGATAAACTGGATTATCTGGATGATGCTGCCATGAATATGGCGGAAGTGATGGGAACTACCGGAATGTATAAAGAAGCGTTGGAACTATTGGGGCAGATTGATAAGAAAACGTTGCCCGATTATCTCTATGGTTACTATTATCATCTGTATCGCACTATTTACGGATTGATGGGAGATTATGCCGTTACGGAGAAAGTCAAGAAAGAGTATTATCGAATGACGGATCTGTATCGTGACTCTCTTCTGCAGGTCAACGCTTCCGACTCTTTGGGGCACGTATTGGTGATGGCGGATAAGTGTATCGTACATGCTCAATACGATGAAGCCATCCGTATGCTGATGAAATATTACAACAAACCTTCTTTGGATGACCATTCAAAAGCAATGCTTACTTATACTCTCTCTGAGGGTTACCGGTTGAAAGGCGACAAGCAGGGGCAAAAGCATTACCTGGCCCTTTCGGCTATTGCCGACCTGAAATCGGCAGTAAAGGAATATGTATCTTTGCGCAAACTCGCTTCTCTTGTCTACGATGAAGGGGATATTGACCGTGCCTACAATTACCTGAAATGCTCCTTAGAGGATGCCACTCTTTGTAATGCCCGCCTTCGTACGTTAGAAATCTCGCAAGTCTTTCCTATCATTGACCAGGCTTACCAATTGAAAACCAAACGGCAGCAGCAGGAGATGAAAGTATCATTGATTTGTATCAGTTTGCTTTCCGTATTTTTGTTGGTTGCCATTTTCTTCGTTTACAAGCAGATGAAAAAGGTTGCTGCCGCACGTCGCGAAGTGGTCGATACCAATACGTTGTTGCAAGAACTGAACGAAGAACTTCACGACTCCAACTCGCAACTGAAAGAGATGAACCATACGCTTTCGGAAGCCAACTATATCAAGGAGGAATATATCGGCCGATATATGGACCAATGCTCCACTTATCTCGACAAGATGGATTTATACCGTCGTTCCCTGAATAAAATTGCCGCTGCCGGAAGAGTGGAAGAACTATATAAAGCCATTAAATCTTCTCAATTCCTTGACGAAGAACTGAAAGAGTTTTATGCAAACTTCGACATGACTTTCCTGCAACTCTTCCCCAATTTTGTGGAGGAATTTAATGCGCTGCTCACAGAACCCATGCAACCCAAACCGGGAGAACTGTTGAACACCGAACTCCGTATCTTTGCCCTTATCCGGCTGGGGATTACGGACAGTACCAAGATAGCGCAATTCCTCCGTTATTCCGTGACTACCATTTATAATTACCGGACCCGTGTCCGTAACAAAGCTTTGGGAGAAAGAGATGAATTTGAGACTAAAGTAATGCAAATAGGGAAGGTGGAAGAATAAGAAAATCACTACTTTTTTAGTCTGACTTCTATTTTATAAAGTTCTTATATTTAGTGGTTTATACTGTGAGGTACTGTGTAAATCACTATATTTTTGCTATCTGCTCAAAGAAGCAGTATGAAATGTGGATACTTTTGTTTCACGGTCATTTCAGCAATGACACAGAGAACGAAAACAAAAGTAACCCTAATATTAACTTTAAATTAATGTACATGAAACAGAGTATGAAGTCGAAAGGCTTTGAACGCCGCCTCTTATTAATAATGTGGGGCTTGTTCCTATCTCTTAGTGCATTCGCACAACAGATTTCAATAAAAGGACATGTAGTAGATGCCACAGGTGAACCGGTGATCGGTGCCAGTGTGGTGGAAGGACGTACAACGAATGGTACGATAACCGATGTAGACGGTAATTTCTCATTAAGCGTTCCGGCTAACAGCACGCTGACTATCTCTTTTGTCGGCTATAAAACGCAGACTGTTCCGGTGAACGGGAAAAACTCGTTGAAAGTAACCTTGCAGGAAGATACGGAAGTATTGGACGAAGTTGTTGTAGTAGGTTACGGAACGATGAAAAAGAGCGATTTGACTGGTGCCGTATCTTCCGTCGGAGTGAAGGACATCAAAGATTCTCCGGTAGCTAATATCGGTCAGGCAATGCAGGGAAAAGTATCCGGCGTGCAGATTATCGATGCCGGTAAGCCGGGTGATAATGTCACCATTAAAATCCGCGGTTTGGGTACGATCAATAACAGTAACCCGCTGATTGTCATTGACGGAATTCCTACCGACTTGGGATTGTCTTCCTTGAATATGGCTGATGTGGAACGGGTAGACGTATTGAAAGATGCTTCGGCAACAGCTATCTATGGTTCGCGTGGTGCCAACGGTGTGGTGATGATTACCAGCAAACGTGGTGCCGAAGGTGCCGGAAAAGTAACGGTAAACGCAAACTGGGCTATTCAGAACGCTACTAAAGTGCCCGATATGCTGAATGCTGCGCAATATGCCGCCTTGAGCAATGATATGCTGTCTAATAATGATGATAATACAAACCCTTATTGGGCAGACCCTTCTTTATTGGGAACAGGAACGAACTGGCTGGATGAGATGTTACGTACGGGAGTGAAACAAAGCTATTCGGTTAGCTATTCCGGTGGTACGGAAAAGGCACATTACTATGTATCCGGCGGTTTCCTCGATCAGTCCGGTATCGTAGAAAGCGTTAATTACCGTCGTTTCAACTTTCAGGCAAATAGTGATGCCCAGGTCAATAAATGGTTGAAGTTCACTACTAACCTGACATTCAGTACGGACGTGAAAGAAGGAGGAAGCTATAGCATCGGAGATGCGATGAAAGCACTCCCCACCCAGCCGGTGAAGAATGAAGACGGTAGCTGGAGCGGTCCCGGACAGGAAGCGCAATGGTATGGAAGTGTCCGCAATCCGATCGGTACGTTGTACATGATGACGAACGAGACGAAAGGATATAACTTTCTGGCAAATATCACCGGAGAGATTGCCTTTACCAAATGGTTGAAGTTGAAAAGCACCTTCGGTTATGACGCCAAATTCTGGTTTGTCGACAACTTTACTCCGGCTTACGACTGGAAACCGAATCCGGTAGAAGAATCTTCCCGCTATAAGAGTGACAACAAATCATTTACCTACCTGTGGGATAATTATTTTGTATTCGACCATACTTTCGCCCAAAAACATCGTGTAGGTGTGATGGCAGGTTCTTCCGCCCAGTGGAACAACTATGATTACCTGAATGCTCAAAAGAATATCTTCATGTTTGATAATATCCATGAAATGGACAACGGCGAGAAGATGTACAGTATCGGTGGCAGCCAGAGCGACTGGGCACTGCTTTCTCTGATGGCACGTCTCAACTATTCTTACGAAGATAAATACCTGCTTACAGCCACTGTGCGCCGTGACGGTTCTTCCCGCTTCGGTAAGAACAACCGTTGGGGAACATTCCCTTCCGTTTCTCTGGCATGGCGTATTTCGCAGGAAGAATGGTTCCCGAAAGACAATTCTCCGGTGAATGACCTCAAATTGCGTATCGGATACGGTGTGACCGGTAATCAGGAAATCGGTAACTACGGCTTTGTTGCTTCCTATAATACAGGAGTCTATCCTTTCGGCAACAACAACTCCACCGCTTTGGTATCTACCACCCTTTCCAATCCGAATATTCATTGGGAAGAAGTACGCCAGACCAACTTCGGTGTGGATATGAGCCTGTTCAATTCACGTGTCAACCTTTCGCTGGATGCCTACATCAAGAAGACGACTGACATGTTGGTGAAAGCTTCCATCCCTATCACCTCCGGTTTTGAAGATACTACTGAAACCTTTACTAATGCCGGCAAGATGCGCAACAAAGGGGTGGAAATGACCCTGCGCACCATCAACCTGAAAGGTCTTTTCTCTTGGGAATCTGCTTTAACGGCTACCTATAACAAGAATGAAATTCTGGACCTGAACAGCGAAACTCCGATGTTTATCAATCAGATGGGTAACTCATACGTGACTATGCTTAGAGCCGGTTATCCGATCAATGTATTCTACGGATACGTGACCGACGGACTTTTCCAAAACTGGGAGGAAGTAAACCGCCATGCCACCCAACCGGGAGCAGCTCCGGGGGATATCCGTTTCCGGGATTTGAATAACGATGGAGTCATCAACGATGAAGACCGTACCGTTATCGGTAATACCAATCCTAAAGCCAGTGGTGGTTTCGCCCTTTCAGGTCGCGTATATGGTTTTGATTTGAGTGCAAACTTCACTTACAGTATCGGTAATGACGTTTATAATGCCAATAAGATTGAATATACTTCGTCCTATCAATACTATTACCGTAACATGATCGACATTATGGCCGAAGGCAAACGTTGGACAAACCTTGACGCCAACGGAAACTTGGTAAACGATCCCGCACAGTTGGCTGCATTAAACGCCAATACTACCATGTGGTCACCCTATACCAGTTATGTATTGACCGACTGGGCTGTTGAAGATGGCTCCTTCCTACGTCTGTCTACATTAACAGTAGGTTATACTCTACCGCAGTCCCTGACTAGAAAAGTGGGTATTAACAATTTGCGTTTCTACGCCACATGTTATAATGTATTTTGTCTGACCGGTTATTCAGGCTTCGACCCTGAAGTTTCCACCCGAAACAAAACAGCTCTTACTCCGGGAGTAGACTACTCTGCATACCCGAAGAGCCGCCAGTTTGTAATAGGTCTTAACTTAAACTTCTAAAACGAAAAAGAAATGAAAAATATAACGATTAAATCATTGACAGCTGTCGCCCTTCTTGCTAGTCTGTCTTCTTGCAGTGATTTCTTAGATCAAAGTTCTCCTTCATCTTTAGACGGTAAGAACATTTTCAGTACTTATGAATATGCACAAGGCACCATTGCCAATATCTATCAGGAATTTGGAGAGCAAAACTATCGTGCACGTGCTATTTGGTATGGATACAATACAGATATAGAATACTATAACAGTTCGGACAAGGCCGACGGAAAGGCAGACTTGGCAACATACAATGCCGGAGTCGGAAACGATCAAATGAACACTAGTACCGGGACCGACCTTTGGGCTAAGATATATGCCGCTATCGAACGTGCCAATCTGGCTATTGAAGGTCTTCGTGAATATGCAGACCTGACAAATGCCAATATGAAACAATTGTTGGGGGAAGCGCTCACGCTACGTGCCTTACATTATATTGACCTGATTAATATGTGGGGAGATGTTCCCGCACGCCTGACTTCATTGAACGCCGACAATATGTATTCAGGACGCGAAGACCGTGATGTCATCTACAAGCAGCTCATCATTGATTTGCAAGAGGCACAAGACCTTTGCGCGTGGCCTAATGAGATAGACGCCACAAAAACAGTGGAACGCGTGAACAAAGTCTTCGTAAAAGGTCTCCTGGCCCGCGTATGCCTGCAAGCATCCGGCTACGCTCAGCACCTTGACGGAGAAAACCGTTTAAGTACGGATCCGGAACTATCCAAAGCACGTCTCTACCCTATCGCACTGCAAGCTTGTAAAGATGTAATGGAACAGGAAGGCACTTACGTGGCTTTAAAATCAAATTTTGAAGATATCTTCAACAACAACGGAATCTCAGGAGATGTTATCAATGCAGGCAGTGAATCATTGTTCGAGATAGGTTATAGCAATAACCCCGCACGCGGACGTATCATGTACACTTTCGGTATCAAGCATACCACTGCCGACAATATGACAACCATGCTTCAGGGAAGCCAGGTTGGTCCTACACCAACTTTCTTCTTTGACTATTCAGTAAAGGACTTGCGCCGTGATATAACTTGCTGCCCATTCCAATGGACAAAAGGCGTACAAACTCTTCAGTCTTTCAAAAGCTGGAGTTTCGGAAAGTTGCGTTATGAATGGACGAACCGTATGATTCCTACCGGAAACGATGACGGTATCAACAGACAATATATGCGTTATGCCGACATCGTACTGATGCGCGCCGAACTGGAAAACGAGTTGAATGGTGCATCTGCTGCCGTTCCTTACCTGACTAAGATTCGCAACCGCGCTTTTGCGACCTCCGACCGTGCAACAGAAGTTACAGCTTATGTTGCAGAAGCAGCTCTCAGTAAAGAAAAGATGTTCCAGGCAATTGTTGACGAGAGAGCTTATGAGTTTGCCGGAGAACTGATCCGTAAAGCTGATCTTATCCGTTGGGGAATGTTGAAAAGTAAAATGGACGAGACAAAAAACAAGATGAAAGCTATTGTGAGTTTGACCGATTATGATTCTAAACATCCTTACAGCCAGCTATCAGGCCATGCATATTATAAAATGAGCGCATATACCTGGACTCGTAATGGTATAGAGACTACCGAAAAGGATGCAAAACTGAACCTTTACGGTCTGAACTATGGTGAAATGGATATTAATCCGGAAGGCTATACCGAATTTTCAGACAGTAAGGGCGAAGCATCCACTTGGATCAAAGATAATGCCCTGGAAGATGTTATTGACTATCTCTATGTTCGCGACCCGGACAAATATCAATACTGGCCTATCTTTAACGTCAACTTGAATGATAATCCTAATCTTTCTAATTACGAGTGGTATTAACTAACTAAATGATTAAACAACAATGAAAAAATATATACTATCAATTTGTACATTAGCTGCCGTTTGCCTGGGTAGTGTTGCAGTGACATCATGTAGTGAACCAGATGATATCAATGATTTAGTTCTTAATCGTGTCTTGTCGCCAACCGGCATCACTGCACGTATTTCACAGGAAGTAAACATCATTGTCAGTTGGAATGAAATGTCAGGAGCTACCTCTTACGAACTTGAAGTTTATGCGGACAGTCCCGACTATGACCAACGTACACCGGATGCCTCATATACCACAACTTTAACCGAAAAGACTTTAACCAATCTTATCGGAGAGACTGATTATTACATCCGCGTAAGAGCCATTGATGAAAACAATTCTTCCCGCACATCCAAATGGGTTGACATCAAGCGTACAACCAACCCCGAACAGAACATGAAAAAGGTAAAAGCCGGCGACATTCAGAGCACTTCTGTAAAAGTAACATGGACACCGGGTATTGAGGTCGATGCTGTCATCTGTGCTCCTACTACCGCAAACTCCAGTGCCAATACTGTGACGTATACGCTGAATTCAACCGACATATCTTCCGGCTCCGCCACTATCACAGGTCTTACACCGGAAACCAATTACAGAGCTACATTGAAGTTAGGTGAAAAGACTCGTGGTTATTCTACTTTCACCACTAATCTGGATTTGAGTGATGCTATCGAACTTACTCCTGCTGACGATTGGGTTTCTGCTATTCAAGATGCAACACCAGGCAGTAAATTTGCTCTTACACCCGGTGAATATGTGCTGACAGCAGCCAAATTACAAATTAATAATAATGTAGTCATTGCTGCTAAGAATTCTGCCGAGCCACCGGTAATCAACACTTGTATCCATATCTATAACGGCGCTTCACTCTATCTCTATCAGGTTGTGTTAGATGGAACGAATACTGATGGCAGTCAGGCTATTGAATACAAAAAGGAAGGAGGATTCGGTGACCTTACCATTAACGGGTGTGAAATAAGAAACTATATTAAAGGACTTATTTACATCAATGTTGCAGCAGTACCAAATACTATCAAGATAGAAAACTCCCTCATTCATGATATCGTGTGTGACGGTGGTGACTTTATTGATAGCCGTAAAGGTGGTTGGAACAATCTCACCATTTCAAGTTCCACAATCTATAACTCCGCCTCCAAGCGGGACGTACTACGTGCCGATGACGCATCAAACAGCGTAACTGCAAACATGGTAACTTCGATTGATAAATGTACATTCTATAATGTAGGTAACGGTGAAGCCAACTATCGCTTCTTCTATCTGCGATTCAAGGGTAACACCAACACGTTTACCAACAACGTAATTGCCAACTTCAACAACAAACGCGGCTTTGCCAACTCAAGTGCCGTAGGAAAGCCAACCTACTCGAACAATTATTACTACAACTGTAAGAACTTGATCTCATTGGCTGAAGGCAATACGGACACAACAGTAACGTGCTTCGACACAGAAGGAAATGTTCTTGAGAACAATCCGTTCGCCAACCCGGACAAGGCTGATTTCACTATCACTGATGAACTTTATCAGAGTTATGGTTTTGGTGACCCGCGCTGGCTGCCATAAATCACGAACAACATAGATACTAAAAAGAGAGGTCACTTCATTCCGATGAAGTGACCTCTCTTTTTAGTATCTTCACATGAAGGAAGAACTCTGTGCCTAAACTCGTATTATCTCCCCACTTTCTCTTTATACTCCGTCGGCGTCATCCCCACCTGCGCCTTGAAACATTTGCTGAAATAACGCGGGTCATTGATCCCGACCATGTATGAAATCTGTGTCATATTAAACTCTCCGGTTTCAATCAATTGTGTAGCACGTTTAATACGGATTTCTTTGATAAACTCGATAGGCGCTAATCCGGTAAGCATTTTCAGTTTCTTGAAGAATACCGAACGACTGACAGCCAGTTCGCGTACCAAATCATCCACCACCAACTCGCCATTATCCATGTTCTGCTCCATTAGTTCCACCAATTTATCCATAAACTTACGATCGTTGGGAGACATATCGGGAACAGCAGGTTGTGCTTCCTGCTCCGGTTCAGTCCTGTTTTCTTCTCTTGATTCCCCCTCTGCCGATACAGGCAGATCTTCAGGAACAGCAGCCATGTTGATATGCATCAGGCTATCGCGATAGAAACTTTGCAGTTTCTTGCGCTGTATCAACAAGTTTTCTACACGGGCTTGCAGATAGGTAGCACTGAAAGGTTTCGTGATATAGTCATCTGCACCGTACTCCAGTCCTTCTAATTTGCTTTCGATAGTAGTCTTGGCAGTAAGCAGAATAATAGGTATATGGCTGGTCATCATATCCGC
>OHBJ01001250.1_pt1 | contig 17398 bp, 25 predicted proteins | sample 1577241 | NCBI WGS metagenome assembly OHBJ01 (sample SAMEA3541594, study PRJEB24748) | human gut metagenome | biome: human gut; feature: human-associated habitat; material: faeces | place: China | collected 2012 | reverse complement strand
AAAATATAGACCTATACTACAAAAATAAGCCACGGATATTTGCAACTGTGCCAAATTCTTTCCTTTTTTTAAGGACTCAAGAAATTCAGGATATTTCTTTTTCCAACTATTGATTGTCTGTTCTGAAACAGAGAAGAATTCAGCAATTTCTTTATCTGTCGCACCAAGTAGACAGAGTTTAAGAACCTGGTCGGAATACTCTTCTTTGTAATCCGATTTACGTCCTCTTTTCTTTTTTTCTGCTGAATTCTTCTTTTCTGTCATAACCAATAACTAACCAAAACTGACAAATTGAGACAACTCATCCTTTAATTCAGGCAAGCCTCCATTATCAAAATAGAAAGAAGAACGCATTTTTCCCTGTTTTTTTACCCCACGCATGGTTTTACACAAATGTTCTCCCTCCAATACTACACCTATAGCTAAAGGTGGATATTCATCACCAAGTGCATTCCTTATCATATCAACAATATCTTGCGCCAATCTTTCTTGTATCTGTAAGCGGGCAGCGCAGTAATCTACCACACGGCCCACTTTGGAAATGCCAAGAATCTTTCCTTTAGGATTAGGGATATATGCAAACCAATACTTACCAAAGAAAGGCATCATGTGATGCTCGCACATAGAATAATATGTACCGGAATCAGACACAACACTACCACAAGATAAACCATCCTTGCCATTCGGGAATACAGTAATCTTTGGCTTTTGTTCAGGGTCATATCCACGAAATATCTCTTGCCACATCCTTAGAATACGATCCGGAGTGCCAACAAGTCCTTCTCGATTAGGATTCTCACCAATGAACGAAAGGATATTTCTTATCGCACATTCAATATCTTTTGGGTCTGCAGGCTTAGTTTCCATTTGGGATGCTTTTTAATATAATCAATAACTTCTTCTGTATTCTGACAAGAGCATGGCTGTAAATAATACACGGCTGCTGTCATTTCTTCATAGGTTGATAAATCCTGCCCAGTATAGACTACTTTTATTTCATGAGGATTAACAACAATAGCATTACTTCCTTCTTTCGGCGAGCAAGTTACCCAATCTATATTATTCGGTAAGGAGCGCATCCCGTTAGTTTCTATACAGACATATTTACCTATCCGATGCAGACGGTCTACCAACTCCCTATCAATCCAAAGCGAAGGTTCTCCGCCCGTCAGTATTACCATCACTGCCGGATATTTCCCTACTTCCGACAAGATTTCCTCATCGGACATCAAAATACCGTCTTCATGCTGCGTATCACAGAAAGGACATTTCAAATTACATCCGGAGAAACGGACAAAAACAGCCGGGGTTCCAGTATGATAACCTTCCCCCTGTATGCTGTAGAATATTTCATTTACCTTTTTCATACCATGCTATATTGTTTTCCGACTCCTGCACCATTACTTTAAAACAAGCCGGAACTTGTTCACAAATCCATCTTGCCATATTCTCCGCTGTCGTATTAAATGAAAGCACTTCATTTAAGTTACGGTGGTCCAACTGTTCCTGAATCTTTTGTTTTATGTGGGTAAAATCTACAACCATACCATCATCATTCAACTGTTTTGCCCGACACCAAACCACAATTATCCAATTATGCCCATGCAAATTCTCACATTTGCTCTCGTAAGATAACTTCAAGCTATGTGAAGCTGATATTTCAATGCGTTTTCTAACTGTGTACATAATAACTATTTATAAAATGACAATACCTGCATTATTTCATCTTCTTCTTGCTTCCGACCATAAGTTCCGGATTCTATCAAAGGAAGAATTTCCTTTCTGATGTAAGATACATTCCTATCTATAATATCTTTAGTAAAAGGATAGCCATTCAGGGCAAAGGCTATAAACTTGCGGAAACACGGTTTACAACTCCAACATTCTTTCCCATGCTCCGGAGTATAACAACTGAACGATGAAGTAAAAGCCTCATCTATATCACCACCTTGCGCAACAAAATCCCTAACGAGTTCAGCCTTTGTGTATCGCTTGAAATCCAGATTTATTTTGATTTTCCTTTCTTCCGTCCAATGCTGTTTCTGATAAAGATAGTTCAATAACTGCTCATAGATATCAGCAAATACCGGAGATTTGTCAAGCACCCGGTCCCCGGCCGTAGCACCTAAACAAATTTCATTCCCATAATTAGTGGCAATCCCGATAAGGTACATATTCCGCAACGGAATTATCTTATCTTCCCGTTCCCACTTGGAAAGGTCTAGTTTCTCCACTACAACATCAGCAGGAAGGCGCTTTATTTCCTCTTGTGAATACTTTGTGCCCATATCCACGTATAATTTCACATCAGGCTTCCAAATCCTGTCTATAAGCCAGCTATCCATGCCCCCTGAATATAGGAGGACTTTCTTTTCATAAGAACTCTTCTGCATACTTTTGAAATTTTATCCATTCATTAAAATTATGTCTATTCACCAAATCATGATGCCTGGCTCTCATCCCTTTTGGCGGATCGTAGCATTGCATCTGACCGTTATCAAACTTATATATCTGTCCATATCGGGCACCGGATAGCCATGTCGTACTATCAACACTATCAAACTTAAGGTATGGAAGATACTTGGAACTTGTAAAGCCAAGCCCATGAATACGGATACCGGCACTATGGGCCTGGTCTATAAACCATTTCAGAACCATAGGATTCTGTCTGATTCTTCTACCTTCTTCCATTGCGGAAGTCGTACCGATAGCCACATAAGGATATTCTTCACACATACGTAGAAAATAATCCCTTTTTCTTGAAGCATGCCACACGGGGATAGGTTTCCGCCCTGTCTTGTCTTCCAAGTAACGACGGTAATATTCAACCTTACGCAACCCGACAACAACATCAATATCAAGTTCAAAAAACTTTTGGATATTATTTTTGAGAATGAAATCAGCATACTTCCTTACATAACTATCCCAGTCAAATCCATTATTCTTTCCAGAAAAGGCAGAAAAAGCGCCACTATCAAGAATATGCTTTTCTTGGAGCACATAGCTGCCATATCTGCCGGATTTGTGTTCCCAAAAGGAACTAAGAAGATATATATCCGATGTATCCATGCACCATCTTCTGGCACATCGCTTATATCCAGCAAGGTAAAGAATCATACCTCTATCTCTTTGTTACAATATGGACAAACCAATACTTTCTTTTTATGCTCTGCCTTATCAGCACCTTCAAAGAAGCCCTCAATATCGGTAGGAATTTCATCAAATGGTAGGTCCATATTCCAATCATTGAGTTCTTCCAAGCAGAAATCTTCTACAATAGCGGCAAAATTGAATTGGGAGGAATCGGAAGCACGATTGTCAGCCAATGCCAACAGCTTCCTCTTTTCATCTTTTGTTGATAGGTCGGTTCTCTTAATAGCGATTAATTCCGTACCGTCAGACTCGATAACACGCACTTTTAACCCAAGTTCCTGGGCTTGTTCATAGACACCATTCCCGGCAATAACAATATCGTTTTTATCCACAAGAATAGAACGTCCGGCCCCACACTCTGTAAGGCTCTTACGAATAAGACGTTTGTTTTCTTCTCCATGAATACGATAATTGCGGGGGTCTAACTTAATCTCACTTACTTTAGACATAGCAATTTCGTTTTTCGATTAAAATATAGACTCCCCTGCAATTTTCTTTTAGACTGACTGGTCGCTAATCTGATTTTCTCTCGGCTTCCAGCCGTTTCACAAGTACAGCGTTCTCCTTTTGTAGGTTTTCAATCAGATGTTTCTGGTAAGCAATCATACCCTCAACACGTCCGGCTTTCAAGCCTTTCTCATAAGCCGTCTGCAATTTTGGGTCGGCATATACGTTCTGTCCCATATTATTTTTCCTCCTTCCGTATATTGTATTCACGCATCAAGTCAAGCTCTATCTTGGAAGTGGCCAGACATGATGTCTCACTGATGGCACTCTCTATGTCAGTTAAGAAATCCCGAAGCATAAAAGAATATTTTTTTGCCCCCTCGTTCGTGATACGGGTATAGGCTTCTGAAAAATCCTTGCGTGCGGCATTCAAATGTTCAAGTACTGATTGTAATTGCGGGTCTATTGTAATTGGTTTCATAGTGAGTTCTCCTTTCTTCTGTTTTCCTGATATTTTCTTTGTTCTTCTCTTATTCTCTCTTTGAGATATTCCTTCCCTTTGGGAGTCCATACCATATACTCCCTTAATTCTTCATACGGGCCTATAGGCTCATACACTACTGTGTATGTATAACCAAGACCGACGAGCGACTCGTTCAACACCCAGCGTTGCTTGTTATGGTCATACTCTTGTATTTCCATGTATTCGAAAAAGTTATTCAGCAAACGTGGATCAACATCAAACTCTTTTGCAATCTGCTTTACCGTATAATACTTCCGCTGGCGGGGAGAGATACGCGGTTCTTCCACTATCACATTGGCAGGCGACAACAGTAGCATATCTCGCTGTCTGTTCAGTTCTTCCTGCATACGGCTGATTTGCGCTGCCATTGTCTGGGTAGTCTCCACCAATTGTTTCAACATGGTAGTATCGACGGACGAAGGAAGGTCCCGGGTACTACGGATGGACTGCTCCATTTTATTAAAGGCATTGATATAGGCTTCTTTGAATTGGGCGGCTTTTGCTCCGCGATAACCCATAACTAAGAAAACAAAACCATCTTTAGTCATGGAGTATATCTTATAGGTTTGCCCGTTCTGAGGATTAACATAGGGGGTATCGCCAAAATTGGCGACCCTAAAATTATCTGAACAAGAGAGATTTTCAATATCTCTAACCACCTTATTATGTTCCTTTCCGAACACTTCTGCAACTTTTAGGCTTGTAGTGATTAACTGACCATTATCGCCACAAAATACTATCTCGTTCATCGTAGTAATCCTTTCTTTATTTTACAATCAATGTGCATACTTTCCCTACTTGTATTGTTGGCGTTTATAAGGTTGACGGAACTATTTGTAATGTTCCCTACCGTTTGGATAACGACATTAACGGTCACATGAGGACAAATAGAAAGTCTGTCAATGAAAGCTAAGAGTAGTTCTTCATTTGCGATTGTAAGATTTACCTCTTTTGTATCGGGGATTCCATATAATCCGTTCATTTCAGACCTCCTTTCTTTCAGAGAACATTAATACCAGCGAAGAAACGAACCAGCCCATGCTGGCAAAGAGAGGGAATAGAATATCGGTGGAACCCGATACGATTAGAGCGATGAACGCTATACATACATTCACAAGCCGGAGAATAAGACTTGTGGTTACATGATGCCCGTTGGGTGTGGGCGCACCTTGGATTGAAATTGAATTTTTCATTCTACTGTTGTTTTGGCGTTTCGGCAATAATAGAACACAAGAACGGCCGTCGTTTCCCATGTTCGCCAAAACAACAGTAGTAGTCCACTCCGAAGAGCAAAATTCTACAGGGGAAAGACAGCCGTCTATATGTTGAAGTATGGGCATAAAAAAAGCCCTACTTATTCAGTGAGCATTAGCCGCGCTCTGCGGAGTGAGTCTAACTCACTGTTGTTTTGGCATCGGCAAAGATGCAAACTTTTTCCGAATTACCAAAGAAAAAACGCTTATTTTCGCCAAAAGAGGGGCAAATAAGAAGTTTATGAATCTTTTTTATCTTCATCCTTTCTTTCTTTGATATCTGTATTAATAGTAAAAGAAGCGAAGTTATAGATGCTTATCGCTATATCCTTCATTATCCATATTGAGAATAAGATGAAATATAGTGAGATGACTAAAAGAACTGCATTGATAATACTAGGCGGTATTATATGAAAAGGCATATTCACAGTCCCTATACTATTCATTATTAGAAGATAAAGAACTCCCAAACAAATAATCTTTATTGCAGCAGCAAAAGATGAGTTCAACCCATTCAGTAGCTTGTTTCCTTTTGCATTATGCTTCATTTTTTCACAGATTGGAGACCAATACATCGACATTAATATAGCATAAGCAGCCAAAAGGATTGACAACATTACAGGAACGACACTCAATCCAATTGTGATAACCTTAAACAGTTCAACAAGCATATCTTTCTCTCCCAAATAGCTAATAGAAGTTATAGTAACTGCTGCCAGCAATGGGAAAATTGAATCTTTAATCAAATCATGATTAGTATATGATTTGAACACTGAATCCCATCCAAATATTGAGTACTTCTTTTCCATTTTTATTCTGAACCTTTATATCTTGTAATAACTTCGTTATATATAGCCATATATATACTACCGATACTACTGAATCCGACTTTTATCTTTTCAATGTAATTCTCGGTACGTATTCTATGATTTTTCCTTTTGGGTTTACTTCCTTTTTTCTTTCCGGGTATTAATTGGTAACCAGTAATTTCGGCAGAACCATTCCCCATTTTAGTTACAAGGTTAATCAAGGAATCAACCATTCCTCCCTTGCTTAAATTTAGATCTTCATTTTCAGCCGATGATATATCCATATTTATTAAAGCTATATTATCATCCTTTGCCAAATCATCAAAAGTTTCTTCAAAACCTTCTGTATTATCTTTATTACTATAATTCAAAGTAAGTTTTACACGGTTAATATTAAGTTCTTTATATGCTTCTGTTATTTCATCTTTTGATGTTACAAAATTAGAATGTATTTGTTCTGGCCCCAATATCTTTTCCGAAGCAGCATCAACATACTTCTTAATATTTTGAATTGTAATTTCGCTACCTGACATTAAACACAGTTTATGTACCTCAGGAATAAAATAGAACGTTGCTTTCTTCGTATTGGCATACAAATCTTCATCACTCTCTCTGCTTTCAATCATTTTGCTTTTTTGATTGAACCATGCATTGGATCTGATACCCATATAAGTAACAATTGTTCCTTCATACATGTTCAAAGTTGCTAGTTTTTCAAATCGTAATAGCTCTATATAATGATCTCCTTTTAATGGAATAACATGATCAAAATATACCATCTTTTCAAACAAATCCACATACGACTTCGGTGCCTGATTGTGTAATAAAACAATGTTCAACAATTGCATGGTTTTTGACTTCTGTTTTTCAACAGTTTTAAATTCTCTAAATTTTGTTTTCATAGTTCTTAGATATTCACGTAGAGTGCGCCCACAGCCGTTATAAAGCTGAAACCGATTTTACGGTTTACACTCTACATGAATAGATTATAACATTATTGGGCATCGCAAATATATGAATTTCCAATAATTATGAACTATTTTTTACTTAAAATATACTTTCTCCATTGATTTTCTTTCGAATCAGTTCCTGTACTTTGTTATAGATTTCATAAAGCTGCTTTAAAGATTCCTTTCCCGGCCAATCCGAAAAATTTGCATCTTCAAAAAAACGATATTCAAAGACCCTTCGCGCCAAAGGACTCAAGTCCAAATCCTGCAATACATCGCGTACCTGATGGAAACGACTAAGAAGAAGTTCGTTCTTATCAACCGATTCTTCTTTCACATCCTCAATTTCCAACTGCGAATAGTCCACATTCTGATCCACCGGCATTGGACGATATTTGCTCCGATAAGGTGAAGTGTCTGAAGTTACATTCAGTTTTATCATCTTCAACACAAAGAAATCCAATTCCGTACAGCCGTTTTTCTTTGCGGAAAGAAGTTGCTGCAGTTTAGCATCATCCTTTTGCAGCAAAGAACAAAGCACCTCATTCAACACATCGTTAGCCTCATCCGGAATACCGGCCAAGCCACAATGATAGACCGCATAGTCCAACCAGCGTTCATATCTCCGTCCTATATATTTTTCTACTAATGCACTTGCCATAAGCTATAAAGTTGTTATCTTTGTGTGTTCTAAGAAAGCTTTATAGCTTACTGGCGGTCGGTAATGGTGTACCGGCCGCTTTTTTATGCCTTACTATCTTCTCTGCTTTTAGCAATATTATATTCACACAAATATCTTCCGATATCCCTTTCTGCAATATCAGCCGGAGGAACATTAGCACCATAAATCTGGCGTAAGGCATCAGCATCGCCTCCCCACGCTTTCCATAAGACATGAGGATTATAAGCATCGGGCAAGCAAGGAAAAAAACTACAAAAAGCTTCGTAGTTTTTCTTGGCCTCCTCCGCTTTCTTTCTAGCTTCTGAAATTCCCAAAACAATTCCTTTGGTAAAATCCTCTAAACGGGAATATCCTTTTTCCATTTCTTGGCGCATCTTCACACTTTCTTGTCGTTCTATTTCCTGACGCCTATCCCGGCAGAAATTAGATAAGGCTACCATGACTGCCTGATTATTAATCTTGGTTCCCCAAACAAATTGTCCCCTACTGCCATTCTTCAACTGGGAAAAGAACACGCATAGTTCAGCCAAATTCAAAAAATAATAACTTGACAGAATAGAAAGAGCCGTTTCTGCCAATTGTGTATCAGTTATCTCAACACCAGCATATCGTAATACAGACTGCAGATGATTAACTATAATGCGTACAGAAGTTGAGTTATCAAACACTGCGCTTACATCCGCAAGCGTAGGGATATTACCAGCATTCACCACATTTCGAAGCTCTACAGCACAATTCAACTGAGCTGTTGTTCCACTCCATTCAGCGACCAATTGGGATGCTGTTGACGAAATCTTCAAGAGTTCCTGTCTGATTGTCAAGCCAATCCGGTTTTCTGGGACTGATTGCCTCAGTTGACTTGGACTCACTACTATATCCATTTTTGTTTTTATCAATTCTCCGTTCATTTTTTTCGTTTTTAAGTTCAATATGTAACCAACGGGCAAAGTGAGCCTTTGCATCTTTCGGAGTCTTGTATGTCACACCTTCATTCTGTAATTTCTTGAAAAAGCAATCCAAATATTGATAAAAGCTTGAAGGCGTAAAATCATGATGCCCGGAAGAACGTATATTCATACATACAGTCTCCATCCACGTTTGGTCGTTCTTTAATTCTTCATGACAACTATCCAAAGAATCCTCTATTGAATCGGGAGGCAAAGAAATTTCACATTTCTTTGATTCTCCTTTAGGAGAAGTTTCTTTCTTTTCTTTACTTTTCTTTTCTTGCGATAAAATTTCATCGCAAATGCGATCGGGTGGCGATTGGGTAGCTAATTCTTCACGCTTTTTGCCCCATCTTTTTTCATTCCCTCTTTTGCCGGCCTCGGATAATTTACTTCTTTTGGCATCTTTCTTTTCCATTCTTTTTTTGAAGCTTTCGGAGTAGAAGTACTTACCATCTTCGGTAAAGACAAATAACCCAAAATCTTCAATAACGGACTTGACTTTAGCGGAATCAACACGAAGGTCAAAGGCTAACATATTGTAATCTTTGACACTCATGTATTCCGGCTCTTCTCTAAGACGCTCTAATAACATGAAGTATATTCCATACCCTTCAGCTCCGTATTTCATTCTGAGAGGAATAATCTTATCTGAATTGCGGGCGTTACTATCGTGTGAAAAATAATTATTTACGCTACACATTACATCATCTTATTACGTATTGCCACTATGTTTTTTTCTACAAGTTTGATAATGCTATCATGGTATTCTGTATTTCTATTGCAGGCACCACGGGACTGAACTATACTGAATGTCTTTAAATTAACTTCAACCGTTTCAATATGCTTCTTGCCTATCCGGGCAGAAAGGATAAGAGAATCCTTCTTCTTGAAATATTCATTTGAGAAGACACAATGGTGCATAATTTCTCCTTCTTTCTTAAATTCCTCAAGGCTTTTCAACGGTATCACCACTATTTTACCATCCGACAGTTTCAAATCAAAGAATTTCGATTTCTCTTTAATGTAGTCTTCGGCGTATTTCTTAAGTTCAAGCAAACGCTGCATATCACGTGCCTTGCGTGCCTTTTCATCATCACGCTTTTTCTTTGCCACATATAAGTCATGTGCTCTTTTCAGATTCGTAGGGCAAACATAGTAAGCGTTATGCAGGTCTTTATGATAACGTTTCAGCAAGTCCAAATAATCAAACCACATCGAAGCATCCTTTATCTTATACTTGTTCCGAAGACAGATTTTTATAGAAGGCCAATAGCTGCTCACTTTATAACGAAGACTGTACCAATGACTCAATAAATCATATCGCTTTGCTTTAAGAAGCGTTTCGAGTTTAGGATTAACAGGAATGGCATTAATTGCATCAAGAAAGGACAGTCCATGAAGTCTGTAATCTATTCCCATCCTTGTGTATTGCAGTTTGAATACAGAATCCGGATGGTATTTATCACAGTAAACATCATTATCTCCGATTCTATAATACGATCCTACAATCTTGTTACGAATTTCAAGATTTCCACACCAACCACTACAGCCTGTATTTCTTGCAAGAGCCATCACTTCCCGTTTTCCATCATCTTTAATCCAATGTTGAAGCACTTCCCGAATAAAATAATGAGGTTCCCTGCCTTCACGATAATAAGCATATAGTTCAAAGCATCGGATAACCTGAAACTCTTCACATATATCCGCCTTTCCTATCCTTATAAATTGCTGATTAGTACGTTTCCTCGACCATTCTATTTTTAAGGATGCACCGCAATGAGGACAAACGGCACGCTTGCGATTTACAAGTTCTGTAGAAAAACGTTCTCCACATTCCATACATACGACACGGGACTTGGTAGCATATCCTATATGGTTCAGACAATCATTATTAGCCCACTCAGTCATCATACTTTTTATATCGGGTAGCTGGCTACTCAAACCAACTACCCTAAATTGTAATTTCGTTCTCGGTTTCATAATCCTTCAAATAATGAGAATTGCAAAGAAGATGACTCGTTTTTCTTTCCTTTACGCCTGCTATTCATTTTTTCCGGGGAACCGGTTTCTTTTTGAGGTGCAGCACCCACATCACTTTTAGGTGTCTGAGAAGTGGCTGCTTTGTAATTGGTCTGCTTACTAACCTTAATGTCGTCTTCATCATAGTAATGTACTGCAAGACCGAAAACCTCATCGTCAGACATACATACGGCATTACCACGTTTCTTTGCTTCGCTGACAATGTAGTCAAAACATTCGTCTATATTCTTATTAGGTTTCGCATATACACTAGCGAAAAGAGGGTCATTCTTCGCCCGTTCTTCCAAATACGATTGGATGATCTGTTTGGGTGTCTTAGTTTTTTCCATAGCATTAATTATTTATAGACATCGGCATTAATAAGTAAGTAAGGCTGCGTTCTTCTTCATCGCAGCGAGATAAAACAGCCGCTCTTGACGGGTCCGTCATGGATATAGAAATGTCTTCTGAGGGAATACTATTCACAAGTTCTATCAAGAAACCGCTCTTAAACCCTATCTCAATGGCTTCACACCCATCCTGCAAAATCACAGTTTCTTCCGCAGACTTGGAAAAATCGAAATCATGGGCAGTTATAAGCAGGGAGCTCTTATCGAATTTTAGGACAACCAAAGAGGAAGAGATATTGCAGAATACCGAAACACGCTTTAAAGCCGCCAATAAGTCATTTCTTTTTAGAACTACTCTCTTGGACTGATTTTGAGGAATGACCGCTCGGTAATTGGGATATCGTCCTTCTATCATTCGGCACACAAGCCGATAAGAGTCAAAATCAAACTGAACATTAGTTCTATTCACTTTTACTTCCAATTCCAAGCAATCTTCCGGAACCAGATTGGAAAGCAATTTTGCAAACTTGCTCGGAAGAATAAATCCGGCGCGCTCCTTACGTGTATATGAAGCCGGCAGTTCAACCATTGCCAACCGACTGCCATCTGTACCGACATAAGAAATCTTTTCCAAATCTATGTCAAAATAGACTCCGTTCATCGTAGGACGAAGTTCGTCATTTGCACTGCAGAACTGAACTTGGCGAACCCCATACAGCAAGTCATTACCTGATAGCAGAAACGAATGACTACTATCATCAATATTCATTTCCGGATATTGCTTGCCATCCTCAATAGGCATGGTGAATTTTCCGTTTGCATACTTGACTATCATTTCCTTTTTATAAATGGAAATGGTTAAAGGCTGTTCGGACATTTCTTTTAAACCATCCAATAATGTCTTGGCACTTGCCAGAAAAGAACAGTTTACGAAATCCGCCTTGCCATCCACATTGGTAGATATGCGGCCACCTTCCTCACCGGCCGTTACTTGAATAAAGCCTGATTCGTCAATGACAAACAAAAAATTGTCATAAGCCGGCAATGTGTTCTTTGGCTGAATGATTCTGCCTACTGATTTCAGTTTGTCTAATAATGCTGTTTTTGAAACAAGTATTTCCATGTGTCATTTGTTTTATGGCACATAGCAAAGAGAAGAATGTGTTAGAAGTGAAAAATGCTATTTTCAATATGTTATAAACAGCAAAAGCCGGATAAATATAGTATTTTATCCAGCTCGTAACCAATTGCTCGGTGCAAATATAGAAAGAGTTTATTTCACAACAAACTTTTTCAGACTTTTTTTATTCTTTTTTCTTCAAAAGGTCCAAAACAGCCCTATTTGCCTTGTCACAAATGGAATAATCAATATCAATATAGATATCCGCCATTTTAAAATCATTATTTACGTGCCCAAGGCAAAAATCAACATCCGCTTTGGCTATCCCGGCTTTATTTCGCGCCAGACTGGCCCAACTATGTCGCGCCCAGTTAGTCGTGATACTGAAGTCTAAATTCAAATTTTCACAAATATCTTTCAGACCCTTGTTTACCGCACGCATAAAATTATTCAAGTTGCGATAGTTTGTGTGAAAATACGACAGAAAATATCCTTCGGAATATCTATCCAACAAACAGCGAAGCTCTGGCTCTATTTTAATAGATAGTGGAATTTGTTCATAATGTTTGTCTGTATTAGTTTTAGAACGCCTATATTCTATCCTTCCTCTGCACTCACCCGAAAGACGATAGAGGTCATTTATATTAATACCCATCATATAATACATCATCATAAAGACATCTCTCGCCATATTAGTGCGTTGTTTGTCTGATTGAAAATCACGTATTTTTCTTATGATCTGCAAGGGTATGCTTTTTCTTTTACGCCGATATATAGGAATAGACACTTTCTTAAAAGGATCTCCTGGTATTCTTATAATATCATGGTCCTCGTTATTATATACCAACTTCGCTTTGTTATATAAAGCACGTATCCCTCTCATATAATTACTAATAGTTCCTGGCTCCAATGGGTGTCCTCCCGGTCCTTTAACAGAAAGTGTCTGGATCATCCCATTCAACATAGCGGACGTAAGAGACTTTACATCCAGTTTATCTTTCTTTATATACCAACATAAACAAGCCAATGATTGTGCATACCATTCCGCTGTCTTTGATTTGGATATATTAACTATAACTCCTCTTGCAAAAGAAACAAAATCAATAAACTCTGAATCCGGAGCAACCATCCTAAGTATCTCCGCTTTTAATTCAGGACAATCCATTCTTGTTGTTCTTGAGTTGCCCAATCGAATATATGCGCCACGATATTTTTGTATTAACCCTGTTATTTCATAGTTTAAGTTTTCATTATCGCCAGACAGTGACGATATTGTACCATTCGCATTCATGAAATCTGGTTCTATAAAATATTCAGTAGGGATATACTGTGCCGAACCATTATGATAGATTCTAACTTTTATATTGGTAGTCCCATCTTTTTTAAGATGTCTTCCACCATGAAAAATCACTGCTTTAAATGTTGCCATATTATTTTTTTCTTTTGGCAGCATTGCATCGAAATATGTTATAAGATAGTTATAAGAAAATACGCCCTTATTTGCTTAAAAACAACCTCAAATAAGAGATTGTTCACAAAAAAGGACGAGCCGACGCAAACCGCATCAGCTCGTAACCAATAATTTACCTTCTGATAATCAGTATTTTACTACTAATCTTGCTCGTGTCGGGGTAGCGGGATTCGAACCCACGACCCCCTGCTCCCAAAGCAGGTGCGCTAACCGGACTGCGCTACACCCCGAATCTTTTTATTTTTTCAATTGCTCTGTTTCTCAAAATCGATGCAAAGGTACGACTTTTTTTTATATGTGCAAACGTTTGAAGTGATTTTTTTCCACTTTTTTTCGTGCTATTATTTATTAAATTATAAATCAGCATATTAACTTCATTTTTTTCATCCGCAACAAAGAAATTTCAGTGTAAAACAACTCCCCTTCCCTATTTCACTACTTGCCGAGATACTTCCACCATGTAAATTCATAATTTGTTTGCATAAACTGAGTCCGATACCACTACCTGTCGACTTCGTTGTGAAAAAAGGAACAAAGATTTTATCCAAAACTTCAGGAAGAATACCACTACCATTATCACAGACAGAAAGGAAAAATAGATGTTTGTCTAAATCACAATGTGTACTAATAATAACTTCGGGATAGGTTTGCTCTACACAAGCCTCACCTGCATTCTTTAGTAAATTGATTAATACTTGTTCTATCTGTGAACGATCTAGCATCAGAATCGTTTCTGGGTTTTCTACTTTATATATATATTGTATGTTTTTATTAGGGAATAGTTTTTTCATATCACTCAACAACTCACCTATATTTACTGGAGCCAGTATCGGGACAGACAGACGAGAAAGCTTACGATAGTTTTCCACAAAATTCAGTAATCCTTTACTTCTTCTATGAATAGTCTGCATCCCTTGCAACATGATATTGTAATCTTTCTCATTCATACCATTTTGCACAGCACGCTCACTTAATGTTTCACTTAATGAAATAATGGGTGCAATGGAGTTCATTATTTCATGAGTAAGTACACGAATCAGCTTTTGCCATGCTTCCATTTCATTTTCCTCCAATACAGCATGGATATTCTTTAAATTAACTAACCGGAGTTCCGTACCATGTTGAGCGGAATATTCGGATACCGTAACAGCCAATTCTTGTAGAGTATCTCCTTTATGTATTCGTACTGTTTTAATTTCTCCAGGCTGTAATGACAGGATAATAGTAGGAAATTCAGAATTTAACAGAGCCAATTCCCTGACTGAATGAATACAATAGCCGCACAAATCCTGCATGGCGGCCCGGTTCATCCAATGTATATTGCACAGACTATCTACTACCAGCAAACTGCTGTCAACAGTATTCAATAATGTTTCATAATATTGATATCGCTCTTCATTCTCGGACAACCGAGTACGGAATTCAGCAACAACATTATTTATTTCTTGTGCCAATCGTTGTTCTGTACGAGTTTTGTGCTGGGTAGAAAAACTCAAAGAGAAATCTGCATAACGAATACCTTCTATCATTCGTGATATCATACGGGTCGTTTTATATTGCCACTGACAGATATAGATGATAATACTTGCCATAATCATCAGCGAAAATAACAAGCAAAAATAGAGTGAATGTTGATAAAACAGATATGCAGCTATAGCTACTACCCCCATCAGTAACATACAAGCTATCATCCGTAAAGTTTGTAAACGATTCATAAACCTAATTTTTCAAGTTTCCGATAAAGAGCGTAACGGGTAATCCCCAAATATTCCGCTGCACGACTCAAGTTTCCTTCGCTGCGCTTCATAGCACGTTCTATGGCATTGCGTTCTAATTGTTCCAAGTTCAGTATCTCATCCGTATTCACCCTCTTCTCGGGTTGTGGCTGCAACATGAAATTTGCAGGCTTTAACAATGGCGAGTCCGAAAGAATAATCGCCCGTTCTATGGCATGCTGTAATTCGCGTACATTACCCGGCCAATGGTAACGCATGAGTTTCTGCTTGGCTTCGCGGTTCAGTCCGTTTATCTCTTTCTTATATTTATGAGTATACCGTTGTAAGAAATAATCAGCCAATAAGAGCACATCCTCTCCCCTTTCCCGCAAGGGAGGAATGGCAATCTCGATCGTATTGATGCGATACAACAGATCTTGACGGAAATTGCCCTCCTCCACCAATTGTCGGATATTTACATTCGTTGCGCTTATCAACCGAACATCAATAGGAATTATATCCGTTGCTCCCAAACGTGAAATCTGCCGCTTTTCTATGGCTGTTAGCAATTTGGATTGCATAGGTAATGACAAATTCCCTATCTCATCCAAAAAAAGCGTTCCTCCTGATGCCACCTCCATACGTCCCGCTTTTGCTTTACGGGCATCTGTAAAAGCCCCTTTTTCATAGCCGAACAATTCACTTTCGAACAATGATTCTGGTATGCTCCCCAAGTCAATCGTTATAAAAGGACATTCACGACGAGGAGAAAAATAACGTAGAGAACGGGCCACCAAATCTTTACCGGTTCCATTTTCACCCAATATCAAAATATTAGCATCAGTATCCGATAATTTCCGAATAGTATCAAAAACCTCTCGCACCCAACTGACGGTGCAGACCGAAATTGGATTCATCGGAGTCCACTACCAGCACCTTTTTTCCCATGCGCGCCAATTCCTTTGCAAGGAGCGTCGTCACGGTGCTTTTTCCGCAGCCACCCTTGCCGCATACGGTTATTTTCATCAAAATTCCTCCCATGTCTTGAGAATCTCTAAAATCGCTTCTTCGCAATTATGGCCGAATTCCTCACTGCGACCTGCACTGCGAACATTGCTCTGTGCGCCACGCTCCGGTTCGGGAAATTCCCAAATATGATAGTGAAGCCCGCGATGGTCAAATTCAATACTGCCGCAGTCGTCCTCTTCCCAGTATTGAAAGGGAAGGCGACGCTCTTTCAAAAATTGTTGAATTCCGGCTAAACGCATTTCAAATTTCCGATGGGTGTGGACTGTTCAATGATATTGCCGCATTCGGTGCAGACCGAATCGGTGCAGACCACACCGTCCTTGACAAACACCTCAACGCTGTCTCCACATTGTGGACATTCCACTTCCAGAATTGTGATGGCATTTCTGGCTTCCTGACAGTTGATCATTTCTGTACTCCTTTACAGTCCGATGTTCTGTAGAATTTGCACCAATGCCGTCCGGACAGGGGAATCCTCCGGCAGCTGAACCGTGGGTTTACCGTCGCAGTCATAGCGATAGACCTCATCGCTCTGAGGTACCACGCCAAACAGGTGCAGCCCTTGCTTCTGAATTTCGTCCATGGTGCCGGCATCCAGCTTGCCATCCGGCGCACGGTTTACAATCAATCCCATCTGCTTGGGCTTGAAGTTCAGCTCCTGCATCAGTGCCGCGATCCGCCCCGCCGCCTGAACGCCCCGGCGGGAGCAATCACTGACCAGAATTGCCACATCCATGGTGGGAAGCAGGCCACGGCTAATATGCTCCATGCCCGCTTCGTTATCCACCACAAGATAAGGGTAGTTTGCTTGTAGACGCTGAATTTGGGTCTGCACCAATCCATTCACAAAGCAATAGCAGCCCTGGCCCTGGGTGCGGCCCATGACAAGCATATCGAAGTCGTCTTCTTCCACGAGAGCGGAATTGA
>OHBJ01001239.1_pt1 | contig 17430 bp, 9 predicted proteins | sample 1577241 | NCBI WGS metagenome assembly OHBJ01 (sample SAMEA3541594, study PRJEB24748) | human gut metagenome | biome: human gut; feature: human-associated habitat; material: faeces | place: China | collected 2012 | reverse complement strand
AATACTCGCCCTTTTCTAATAGGCGACTACCTCAGCGCGTCCGCTGAACAGTTACTAAAAACATTTTAATTAAGCTATGAAAAAGACACTACTTCTGATTCTTACAGGAACACTCGCCGCGGCGGCACCGGCTACCGCCGCTGCCCAAAACGGAAATGATGACGAGGAAATCACTACCGTCATCGTCGGCGACAAAGGCGCCGTGGAGGAAGTTATCTCCGAATTGGAATACAATGCCCCGAAACGTACACGCGAATCGGGATTGCCGCGTTTTGCAATCGTAGGGCATGACCGCAAGTTCTATATGGGCATCGGCGCGCAGTTCAACGGAGTGGCAGCCTTCGACTGGGGCGACAATATGCCGTCGACCATAGACTTCATCCCCTCGTCGATGACACCGGCCGCTCCCGGAAACGGCGGCAAACTCGGTTTCTCGGCCGCTACTTCAAACTTCTATCTCAACGTAGTGGCCCTCCCTGGCTCCGAAAACAGGATTGGCCTCTTCTTCAAGGGGACATTCGAGGGTGCGAACTACGGTTTCCAGTTGTCGCATTTCTACGTGAAATACCGCGGGCTGACTGCCGGTTACACCAACTCGCTGTTCCAGGACAACGGCGCGATGCCCTACACTATCGATAACCAAGGTCCCAACGGGTCGGCCGCCACTTCGGTGATGACCGGAAGCTGGACACAGGACTTCGGCAAGGGATTCAGCGGCGCCATCGGTGTGGAGGCACCCTCGGCCAATATGGCCGACAACCGTCCGGGATATACCCGGCAGGTTACGCAGCGTATCCCCGCCATCCCCCTCTACCTGCAATACGGCTGGGACGGCGGCAACAGCCACATCCGCCTCTCGGCAATAGCCCGTCCGTTGCAATACCGTAACCTTGTTCAGGGAAAAAACAAGACCCCGATGGGCTGGGGCGTGCAGCTCTCCGGCATGGTGAAGATATGCGACCCCGTCACATTCTACTATGACGCCACCTACGGCTACGGAATAGCCAATTACCTCCAGGACGACGAAGGTATGAACCTCGACGCGATGGCCAGCTTCCGCAAAGACGGCAAGATGAAACTCACCGAGTCCATGGGCCTTACCGGCGGCCTCAGCTTCCAGCTCAGCCGCAAATGGCAGTCGAACATCATGTACAGCCATCTCTCCAACTGGACCGACAGCGACGTGCGTCCCGAAGCCGGCGCCTACCGCTACGGCGATTATGTGGCAGCCAATATACTCTATGACCTTAACCGGTTCCTGACCTTCGGCCTGGAGTATGACTACGGCCACGCCAAGGACTTCGGCGGCAACGGCCTGCACGCCAACCGTCTTCAGGGCCTGCTCCAAGTAACTTTCTAAACAACATAATCCACATCCGCAACAAAGGGAACCGCCCCACCGGGCAGTTCCCTCTCTCTTTATCTTACGCCTTAAAAGCGCGGGAATTACGGAAGCTCGTTGACAGGAACAGTTGAAACCGTGTAGGTTGTGCCGTCTACGGTTACCGAAACATTCCCCCCATATTTCGTAATATTGTAATAAACGGCATTTATGCCGATAAGGGTATTTCCCTGAATCAGGAAATCTCCATTTATACGCACTTGCTGACCCTTATAATCTACCCATTGGTCAACCGCAACGGATTTGTACCCTGAGTTATAAGATTCGAACACACACCGGCTGTCGTCGTATGTGCAACCGGTAATCTGCGGAGCACTTACATGATAATCAACATAATACTCGTAGTTGGTATCACCTATAAAAAGTGCGGTGTATTCCAAACCGGTTACAGAGGTATCCGTTATGTGGCAATTATTCAGTTCCAGGGTCAAGGTTGACGTCAATCGTGAATCACGACCGATAAACGCCGCGAGATACTCCCTTCCGTACACTGCAGAGTTCGACACGGTGACATTCTCGATTACGTTATTGCCCTCTGCACGTCCGGCCACAACTGCTCTTCGGGAGCCGGAGTTTGAATAATTGGTGTCGGAAGAACCCACGGACACCTTATCCAGGACAAGATTCTTTATCTGCGCGCCTTCTTTCATAATAGGTATGAATCCCATATCCGCTTGCAGTCGGCCCATGTAATACCGTTCCATGCAGATGAAATTGCTGATTGTGTGTCCGCCGCCGTCGAAAACTCCGGCAAAACCATACGGAAGCGAACCGGGATCATTGACACCGGCAAGGCCGCCGAACTCATGGCCGCCCATGTCGATGTCGGCCGCCAGGGTGACTGTCTTGCCTTTAAGGTCGTTCTCTTCCGTTATCAGCGACGCGAGCCCCACGAGTTCCTCCGGAGTGGAAACGGTATAGTTGCCCTGCGCGTCGGGGACCGGAACCGTCACTGTCTCCCCGTTCCAGACGTTGTCATAGCTCCCGGTGAAGCCGGGTTCTATAACCACATTAAACGACTCCGGGTTGGTGAGCAGGGCGCCGTAGATGTTGGTACGGTAGTTCATCTGCAAGGGAACGGAATTATAGACGGCGAAGCCTTCCTTGCCGTCGGCATACAACGACACATTTACATTCGCCTTATTCTGCGTTCCGTCTCCGACCAGGATGTATGCCATGGCCAGATAATCAAGGTTCCCGGTATAGCCGTTTACAGAGGGAAAAGCAGTGCCAGAAGAGGGCATGGGGGTGGTCCCTGCGGTGAGAATCTCCGTTGTGCCGCTTACTTTCCCGGTGCGCAGGTCCAGAGTGTTGGAGACGCCGCTGACGCTGACGCCGAAGCTGTCGGAACCTCCCGCCGCAGTGTATTCGGCAAGGTCCGACGTACCGATGTTCAACTGGGCGAACATACGTTTAAGCTCCACGGGGCGGCTCTGCGCGGCATCGCCTGAAGTTACCGATACCGATGCGAAGAATGCGTCACGGTCATCTGCATAGTTCTGGAAAACGTTCCCGTCGCCGTAGTCCACCGTCAGCGTCTGGCCGTTCTCGGTAAAAGTATAGGGATGAGTGGTCTTGTCCTGCGACCAGAACACCAGGTCATAGGCCATGTTCTTGACCAGAGGGACTTTGACAGTAGCCGTAAGGCCGTTGTCGGAGAACTGGATGATTTCCAGCCCTTCGTCGCAGACGCCGTTGACCGAGCGCAACAGGGCTTTGTCGGTCTTGCCGGCCTCGTAGACGGCCACGTTAAGCTGCTGGTTGGCAGGGGCGTCGCCGAAAGAGCGCGACCCGGGCGCCTCGGGCAGGCGCACCGTGAAGACGGCCATCCCGGAGTCGCCGGAGCCCGGTGGTACGTCTTCGTTTGTACACGATGCGGCAAGGAGCGCCGTACACCCTATTGCCGAAAGATAAAGCATTTTCTTCATAACAGATTGTGGTTTAAGTGATGGATGATGTAAAACGAATGCTCGTATTATCAAGTATATATTTACATCGTTGGACAAAATTTTCACAAAAGTACAACAAATTCCCCTCACCCCCTCGAAAAGTTAATTTTTATTTACAGTATATTAATATTAGTTAATTTGGTTACGACGAATAACTGCCGACTCTTTTTAGCCGACGTAATTATAAAACCGGTGTTTATTACCAGACACAAAAACACCGGGAGCGATGGCTAACGAACTGCATCGGCTCCCGGCATCTGTCCAAGAGTAAGTGATGAATCTAAGTATTTGGTAAATCTGTTATCAGTAAATTATCTTGTCGGTCTTGCCAGAGGCGGAACGTTTGATGTAGATGTTACCGGCTGCGGGACGTGCTACGCGGCGCCCCAGCAAGTCGTAGTAAACGGCATTGCCGTCATTGACTGTGACGTCTTCGATTCCGGAGAAACCGAGCGTGGGGTCAGCGTCTGAATCCATGATGCGTACATTGTCGATGCGCAGGGGCGAAGCCGTGCAGCCATTGCCCAGGAAGCGGACGCTCAAATATGGGAACCTACCCAAGAATGAGGAAAGGTCCACTACTGCGGTGCGCCAGCCGGCTTCGCCCGTCATGGTTCTGAAGTCAATTGCTGAAGCGGCGGCATATTCGCCGGTGTAGGCAAGATTGATTTCCGGAAGGATAGACATATCGGCGCCGGGCACGGCATAATAATCGAAAATCAGTTTCGGCTTGGCGGCGTATGCCATATTCACCTTACCGAGGGCGAGGTAGCTGAGGTCGCCGTCTTGGGCGGCATCGAAGGCGATGCAACCGTTGTCGCCGTCCGAGTCATGTCCGGATTCAGGTTCCCAGCCGTTCTGTCCGTTGCTCATGCGGTACCATCCGTCGCGGAGGGCGCTTCCGGTCGGCCAGTTTTCTTTGAAGGGATACGAGTAAGGCTGGCCCACCATCACTTCGGATGACTGGTATATGGCGCTTTCGCCGACAGAGTTCACTGCCGAAAGTCCGAAGAATTTCGGGAACTGGTCGCGTGAATAGTAGTCGTTGTCGGTAAACTCGAGTTCGGTTCCGCGGATTCCGGATTTGAATTCGGTAGCATAACCGTTCTGCACGGCATATACATTGTAAGTGAGGTTGTTGGGGTCGCAATAACCTCCGTTTGCACCTTCAAGCGGTTTTTGCCATGAGAGTTTGAGGCGTCCGTTGCCAAGGTCGGTAAGGAGGATGTCGCGTGCAGCGCCGGGGAGGTCGAGGCCCAGGTAGGTTGTAATGGTGGCGCGGTCGCCCACACCGTGTTCGTTATATGCCACGACAGTGTATTCGGTAAGTCCGCGGGCACCCTTGTTGTCCACCACGGTTACGGCTTTTCCGGTTTCGGTCATTTCCACGGTCTTCACCAGTTCGCTGGTGTTGCGGTAGACTTCCACTTTCGTGATTTTGTCGAGCACTTCGCCGTTAACCTTTTTGGTAGGAGTGGTGAACTTGATGGTGACGGGAGCCGTACCCTGCGAAGTCTTGACCGAAAGGCCGGTGACGGCGGCAGGAGCCTGCCCGTTGGCAAGGACGTCTATGTGCATATCGTCGATTTCGATCGAAAGGCCGACGACACAGTTGGAGATGGCATGGAAACCGAAGTGGTAATAACCGTCTTCCGCGGGTTCTACTATTACGCGGTGCTGCACCTGCTTGCCCACGCTCTCGAAAGCCTCTTCGGCCACTGCATATTTGGCAGGGTCAATCCCTTTGCCATACTTGACCTCCATACGGTCGAGGAACCGTCCGTCGTTCATGTTGGCGCAGACGGTATAAGTGAGTTCATAACGGTTGCCGGCCTTCATGTCGATGCCGGGGGTGATGAGCCAGTCGTCCTGAGGCTTGTTGAAATCTGTTCCGGTAAATATATAGGCAGTCTTGCTCCTGTACTTGCTCCACTTCCATGTATAACCGTCGTTGTTCCCGTCGGTAACATAGAAAAGGTTCATGGACGCTTCGTCATCGAACGGATTGTGATACGGCACTTCGAATCCTTTTCCGTATGGTACATGAGTGGATTCGGCCGTTTCAGACTCGCGCCAGTCATGCACGGCCTTCACCTGGTAATAGTAGTCCACTGGGAGGTCCGGCTCCGTCAGGGTTTCGCTGAAAGAAGTTCCTTTCAGGGCAGAAGCCACATTCTTGCCGTCGGGCATACGGGTGACGCTATAAGTCATTTTGGCGGGGTCGATGTAGCCGCCGTGCGTGCCTTCGGTTACTGCATTCCACGTGAGTGTCGCGCAGCCGGTTGCTTCTTCGATTGAGAGGCGGACATTTTTCGGGGCGATGGGATAATCCTCGCCGACCCATACCTGCAAGGATGCGGCGGGGCCTTCGCCTTCGGAGTTGGAGCATATCACATTGACGGTGACATCGCCGTTGGGGAGTGAGACGTCTTTCGTGATGGTCGAGCCTTTCTCCCCTTTACCGCTGAAAAGCTCGCGGTCGCCGGCTTTGACGGCATAGGACACTTCACCCTCGAGGTCATCGCCCATGTATGTATAGGCGGGTAGGGTGAATGTCAGTGTTCCGTTTGTGGAGGCTTTGTCTATGTCCAATTTCAGACCAGTAACGTAACCCGGGGCATTATCGGGGGCAATTGCCGGCATCACACCCAGACCCATGAACTCCTGGTTGTCGGTAAAGGAGGTTACGAGTGAGGCGCGACCGGTGGCGGTGTCCACCTTGTAGAGTTTTGAAGCGTTCCGGACATCGGCGTCTGTAAGGCTTGCCCAGTACAGGTCGCCGGTCTTGAAGTCGAAGGCCATGGATTGGGCATATTTCGGCACTACTCCGGTGGAGCCGATGCGCGTGGCGCCACCGTTGTTTTTGTTCACTTTGTATAGGTCACCGGCGCTGTCGATACCCCAGAGTTGTCCCTCAGCGTCGAAAGCGAGGCCGTAGTAGCTGTAACAGTCCCCCACGGGTGTAACGGTCTGTTCGAGATAGTCCACTACACAAAGCTTGCGGGCATTGCCGATAGTGTATTGTCCGTAAATTTTGTTTTCCACCGGATCCCAGGCATGGTCGGAGTTCGAAGCCAGTTCGGAGGACACCTGTCCGTGATTCTGAAACTCTCCCGTTTTTATATTATAGGAATACAGTTGGGAAATGTCGATGGGCTGTGTATCAGATTCAGCCGTCTGGCGCCAAATATACCAGTACACGTCGCCGGCGAGCACTGCGCCGCCGTTGCAATGCGAGTTCATCACACCTATGCGTGCGAAAGGCTCAGGTTGTGCACCGGGAGTGGTGTCCAGAGTATAAATGCCCATCGGAGTTGTACCTTGGAGGTCGTTCCAGGATTCTGCATAATAGAGGAACCCTACGAGTCGGGTTTTGTAAGAGGCGTCGGCCGGAGCGCGGAACGGCCTCTTGGCCGGGGGTTCGGCCGCCTGACAGGGGCGTTTCAGCTCAAGCGTCTGCTGCACCTGAGCCGACACGGCTGCAGGAAATACTGCCGCACCTATCGCTGCCGTCAGAATCAGTTTGTTTACTTTTCTCATTGTTTAGTTTTTAAGCGGTTTTCCGGAGCAGCTGCACAGGCTCCTCCGGAAAACCTGATATTAGGAATTTTTGCAAATGGTGGTTTATCAGCGGGTAATCACAGCTTTGAAACTCTTGTTACCTTTTACTATTATTACTACCTGACCCGGCTCGGGATTGTCAATCTCCATGCCTTGCAGGTTGAAGTAGCGTACCTTGGAGTCATCGCCGGTCGGTATGCCGTCGATTCCTACATATCCTACCGAGGAGAAGCGGCGTTCGCCTACGGTAGCTCCGGCACCGTCGACAAGTCGTGCCAGACAGTTGTCGCTGTTGGGGATATTGAGCGAGGTGCCGAATGTCAGCGTGGTGTCCTCGCCGCGTGCCAGGACAACGGCGCGGGGTTCGGATTCATATTTGGTCTCCCCCTCCGAGAGGATTACGAAACGCAGAGTGGAGTCGAAACGGAAACCGGTATTCGTGACACCGAACACGAAGTCGGTGGGCTGGTTGCAGTTCACCGTGACAGGGATGACGGTGGCATCGTTCAGAGCCAGGGCGGGTTCGTCGGCGGTAAATGTGATTCCGTCGCGGTGTCCCACTTCCTTATTTTCGGCATTTACGAGTGCCACGGTATAGTCGGAAGCGGTGGGGAGTTCGAAGGTTTCGGTAAACTCTATTACGGAAGAGTCGTCGCGGTCGATGCTTACGTTCTGCATGGCGGAACGGTATACTACCTCGCCGGCGCGGCTTACGGTAAATCCGAGAGTGCCGTTGTAGGGATAACCGGCGTTGCTTACATGGAACTGCACTTCAGCGGGGCGTCCGGCAACTACAGTCTCGGGATTGAATGAAAGTTCGTCGAGAGTAAGGACAGACGTTTTGTCCACGGCCTCGCCGGCCGTCAGTTCGATGGAGAAATAATAGCTCGGAATCATTGCCTCGTCTTCTACCGGATCCTGGATGACAAGTTCATACCGGTTTCCAGGGACGCAGGCTTCGGGAAGGACTCCACCCGTAAGGGTAAGCCATTGTTCTTCGGTTTCGGCCTGGATAGTAACAGGGTCAAATGTAACGTAACCTATGGGATCACGGCGATATGTCTCGGCATCTTCGACCGCACATCTGAGCTGTCCGGTCCATTCGCCGCCTTCATTGTTGAGACATATTTTGAGTCCTACATCGTTGACGGGGACTTTCCCGTCAACCATTGTAGTCAGAATCATATCGTCGGCAAGTTCCACTACGGGGGGAAGAGCCGGACCCACTATTTTCACACCGGTAAGCGAGGCAAGGTTCACGGCGCTTACAGGGCGGTAATTTTCACTCAATATACCTTCGTTGCCACGCAGACGCACCACATAATCATCGTGGCCGGGAAGATTGAGTTTGCCGGTGTCGAATGTTATTTCGCTTTCGCAATGTCCGGGGATTGTCACCCATTTGGCTTTTGTCCAGCCGTCGGGATAATCGTTGTTGCCGAATACGTTGGCTTTGCCGTTGATGAAAAGGCGCAGGTATACGGGACCATAGAACTCGGAGCCGTCATTGCGGACCTTCACTATGACAGCGTTGGTCACACCGCTTTCTATATCGCCCTCGTTGTCACCCCTGGCTTCGAGGATAGTGAGTTTATAAGCACCTTCCGTGGTCCATTTGATGTTGTTTTCCGTCACTTCCACACGCCAGCCGCAGGCGCGGCCGTGGAAGGGCTGCATGAAACGGTCGGCGGCATAATTGTCGGCGGAAATCTGATAAGCCGGACGCACCGTGTATGTACCCGCCGGGATATTGTCGGGAATCACGAACGTGCATTTCAAGGAACTCTCACCATAGGCAACCTTATAGTTCACGCCGGTTTTCGCTATCTGGCGGTAAACTACATTACCCTCGGTGTCGGCCATGGCAAAGCCGAGGTTTGCGGTAACCTCGTTGGGAGAGTCGTTCCAGACGCCGTTGGCCTCGAGCTGCGCCGTTTCCTGACGCCCGATGGTGTTGTCAAAACTTTCCACCGATTCCACCGTGAAGTTATAGTGGGCTTCGGAACCTTCCACCGGTTTCTGAATGCCGGTAATCATGTTCTGGGCATAATGGAATGCGCTTCCGTCCGAGGAACCGCCTATTCCCTGGCTTCCGGGTTCGAGCAGGGTGAGCAGGTAGTAACCGTTTTCCTGTCCGCTCCAGCCCCAGTTTACATGGCAGAATCCCTCTTCGTTGACACCGTCGAGCACAAAGAAGTGCCCCTCGCCTCTGCGTGTGACGCCGCCGTAGGCCACGGGTCGTCCGGCGGCAAACTCTCCCAGCAGCATCTCGTTCCACTCTTCGGTTGTGAAGTAGTCGCGCTTCACGTAATTGATTCCTTTGTCATAATCGAAATACTTCACCAAAGCCGGGGCCACGGACACGTCAGTAGCTCCCGTAGATGCGCCGTAGATGGATTCGAAAGCCGCTCCCACATGGAAAAGGAGTGTCGAGACAGCATCGATGGCTTCGGAAGAAGAGGTTTTGGAAATGGAAGGGAGCATATTTTCCCACAAGTATTGCGTACCCTCGAAAGTCACATTTACACTGACGTTTTCTTCACCGCCGTCAGCATTTTGTCCTTCCGAGATGTAGCTGATGGAGCCATGTCCCACAGCAGGCCACTTGTGGTAATACATAATCTGGCCGAGTGCCGTGGCCACACATCCCGTGGCGGCCGGGCCGGTACCGTCGGGGTCGCCCCATGAGTCATACTGCGTGACGGTGGGACACTTGCGGTTATAGGGGTCGCCCTGGTCCCACGCGATTTCGCCGAGCAGAGGAGCTACGGGAGCAGAGACCTTGAGGGGAGCCGAGGGCTGGCTGTCGGGGTGCGAGGCCAGCCATGCCACCTGATTGCTCCACGACTCGAACATCCCCTGCATGGAAGGGGGAATGGATGCCGGGTTGAAGTTGCCCCGGTCGGCATAACCGAGCACGAGCGGCGCCCTGTCGTCAGCGGCCACGAGGACGTATCCGCCGTCCTTGCCGCGGCTGAAGGCGTAAACCGTGGGGAGACCCGACGATTTGTCGATGTGTGTGTAGGAAAGTGCCATTGCACCGGAAGAGGCTTTACGCATCATTTGTTTGCCGGTAGCCTTCCTGACGAAGTCGGAGGCCACTTCCTTGGCACGGTCGGGACTGACCGGAGCGGCCTGAACCACACCCGCCGCCATTAGTCCGGCAAGAATGCTGAGGTAAATTCTTTTCTGCATGAGAAAGTTTTTTTAAGGTTAGTTATAAGGCTGGGACTTGCAGTATCACCGAAAAGCGGGAATGACGTCTCGTTTCTCTGTTTTACGGGATATGAAAACCGTTCTCTTTTCCCTGGGGGGGTTACGTTTCTACTTTTCAGGCAAATCCATGTCCGCACCGATTTTTTTAGTCGCCGCAAATTTAATTACCCCTGCTACTATCTTATGAATAAAAACTTGCACGGACAGTTCTAAAACATGATTCAGAACAAAAACGCATTCAGGCAACGCCACGCATAGGATTGGTATCAGTCTAAATTTCAGAACGTTACATAAATACTTCCCTGAAATAAAAAAGCATGTCCATGAAGGGCATGCTTCCGTGTTTCATTGGAGTTTCGGGACCTATTCTTCTTCGTTGAGGGCGTTTTTCTGAAATTGCGCCGGGGTAAGTCCTGTGATTTTCTTGAATGTGACGGAGAAATTGCTCCTTGAATTGAATCCCACGGACTCGGCTACAGCCTCTATGGTATAGGAGCCGTATTTCTCCGTGTCGGCCAACCGGAGACAAGCCTCCTTTACCCGGTATTCGTTCAGCAGTGACCGGAAGTTTTTGCCGAACGCCTCGTTCACCACCTGTGAAACGTAACGGTACGGGCAACCTATATTCTCGCTGAGCACTTCCATAGTAAACCTGGAATCGGTAATAAGCTCCGTGTCGGCCATTGCCTCGAGAATAAGTGCGGCAATCCGGCGGCTCTCTTTGTCGTCAAGGCTCGACGAGGCATACTTCTGACTGTGCACAAGCTGAAGAGGTGTAGCGGAGGATGCGTCCCCCTCTTCCTCGCGCACCCGCAGTTCTCGGCGCTCCAGTCTCACCAATTCCATGTTCTTTCTGTAAAGCTCCTTGATGTATGCCTTCATTCTGCGGCGGCTTCTCGTCAGGGTAACTATATACAGCAGAAAGAAGATGATGAACAGCGCGGCAATACCCACGCTCACCATCAGCCGCCTTTTCTGCATGCGTTCATGCTCCACCTGTCCCCGGATCTGTTCCAGCTCGTTGACAAAGGGCATCTTGGAGAGTACGGTGATATCACGGGCCGTCAGGGTCGAGTCTTTTTTCTGAAAATAGAGGAACCGGAACTGACGGGCGCGTTCAGAATCGCCATATTTTTCATACAACACAGCGAGCTTACGGCACGCACGGGTTTCTTCGTCCGACGAACCTGTGGCACGCGCCTTCTCCAGAAGTTGCTCCTCTATACCGACGGCCTCAGCCAGTTTTCCAGCCGCTTCCAGGGATTCCGCCTGTGCCGACAATGCTATCAGTTCAAGGCGAGCAGAGTGCATGGAACCGGGATGTGTCAGTTTCACGGCTTCGGAAAAGAGAACTGCCGCCCAACCAAAGTCACCTCTTATATATGCCAGCAATCCGTCGGCATATTTGCGGGCAAAGTCACGGAAAGGGACATCGGACGGTATTTTGACTGTTTCCAACGAGGACACAGCCTTTGGGATGCGCCCTTTTTCCGGATTGTCAAAAAAGAGCTGTCCCATATTGAGTAAAGCGACCATCGACACCTCATATTTTCCGGTGTTTATTCCCGCGGTAAGCGCCTTGTCGAGATAATCCCAACATTCCTTTGAGAATATATTCTTGCCGTACATCATGTTGCAACCCAGATACACACCGCCAATGTTCAGATAAACAAAAGCCAAATTTACCCTGAAACCGTTTTCCCGGCTTATTTTCAGCGACTCTTCGAAGAGTTCCAGGGAACGGGTGTAATCGAACATGAATGTCCCGTAAATATACCCCATGTTGGTCAGGGCGCGCGACAATGTCTCTTTGTCCTTTTCCGATCGGGCGCTCCCACGCAGACGGTCCACCACCACCGAGTAGCACACCAACGCACTGTCGGATGAATTACGGACGTCATAACCCTCCCCCATCTTCATAAGCTGACCGGTGGAAAGTCCCTGCCAACGCGAATACAGGGTTACCGGTGAATCTGCGGTGGCGCCCCGGCAGTTTTCATTCGTCAGCAAAAGTATAACCGTGACGATACAATAGGTCAGGATTCTTTTCATGATGCAGGTTCAAATAAGATGAGGGGTTATTTCATTTTTACCATCACGGGTTTGGACTCGCGGTTCATGCGGTCCACTCCGGTGACGGCGAAAGTGCTCCCTTTACTGTCTTCAGAGAGGGTCACGGAGGTATAAGGTGTTATGGAGATAATGGCTTCGGAGTTATTGACATCATGCTTTTCGCCGGGCAGGAACTGGTAGACCACATATTTCACCACATCGGAGGAGGCCTCCCTGCGGCCGCGTTCCGGCGCGTCCCATTCGAGGAACACTTTGCCGTTGCGCCGCGTGACAGCTACGTCCTCTGGGGCGGCAACGCTCACTTCCTGTCCGAAGGCCGGCGGCAGAGCCAGAGTGTTCTGGTATTTCTTTTCAAGGGCATCGCACGCTCCTTTGTAGTTATCCACCACCCAATATCCGTGCCACCAGACATTGCCGGAGACATTGGGGTACTGGCGGCTGAGCTCTATCTTCGTCTGGAGTTCATTGGGGCGCCCTGCCTGCGTATCGTACTGGTTCATGGTGCGCTGCACGTCCTGACCTATGTAGAGCTGTGCGTTCTCAATGTTGTCGTTCCACCATTTTATGAGTTTACGCGACGAGGCGGCCTTATGGTCCAGTTCCCAATAAAGTTGCGGCGCCACGTAGTCCACCCACTCTTTTTTGTCCCAAAGCAGGATATCGGCGTAGAGGCCGTCGTAGTTCTGCAAGCCGTTGGTTTCGGAACCGCGCGGGTCGTTCTTCTTGTTGCGCCAGATGCCGAAGGGGCTGATGCCGAAGCGTACCCACGGTTTGGTGCGGCGTATAGTGTAGTGGAGCTGCTCTATGAGCATGTCCACGTTGTGGCGCCGCCAGTCTCCCTTGTCCTGCCCTTTGCCGAACTTGGCGTAGCTTGCGGCGTCGGCGTTGAACGGCGTTTTGCCGGGATAGGGATAGAAGTAGTCGTCTATGTGAATGGCGTCGACGTCATAGCGTCCAACTATGTCGCGCACCACATCGCAGATGAAGTCACGGTTTTCCTGATACGCCGGGTCGAAGAATACTTTGCCGTCATATTTGAAGAAGCGGTGCGGCTCCTTTTTCGAGATATGGTCGGCGGGAAGCGTGGCCGGCGTCACGGAGACGCGGTAGGGGTTAATCCACGCGTGGAATTCCATTCCGCGCTTATGGGCCTCTTCAATGGTGAACTCCATAGGGTCCCACATCGGCGAGGGAGCTTTGCCGCGGCGCCCGGTGAGGTATTGCGACCAGTCTTCGAGGTCGCTCTTGTAGAGGGCGTCGGCCATGGGGCGCACCTGGAAAATCACGGCGTTGCAGCCTGCTTTTTCGAGGGCATCGAGCTGTTTTACAATGAATTGCTTGGCCTGGTCGGTGGACATACGGGAATAAGCCACCGGGCCTATTACGTGGAGCCATGCGCCGCGGAACTCGCGTTTCGGAGCAGCATTATTGTTCTCGGCGGCGACGCTACCCGTCAGTGCGGCGGCCGCCATCAAAAGTGTCATCAGTAATTTTTTCATATTTGCAAAGATAATGAACCGGAATCTCATTTGCAAACATTTCCATGCTAAAAAATGCAAATTCCGCCACAGAGCCCCAAACTGTATGTGTGTTTGAAACCTCAAGCGCGATTAATCAGCAACTTTTTAGAAAAAAATTTGGTTATGATATATCAATGGTTCGGTAAAAAATGCCGAAGTTATTGAAAATTAAGTTAATATCTTAATATTTCAGATACAAATGAATCGCCAAAGCGTTCATTATAAAACTCATAGACTATGAACGTATTGGCGATTCTCAAAGACTTCACCTTTCGGTGCAAATCAGTATTTGAAAATACTACAATCCAAATGAGCAAAAGGTTTCTCAACTGGCTGGTTTTAACAATACGCACAGTCGCGTTGATTCCGTGTAAAATCAATTTCACCCGTCTCTCGCGCTATGGCGGACGTACGGCCAAGACCTTTGCCTCCAATTTCAAAGCTTCCGTCGACTGGATAAAAGTCAACATCGGTATCGCGCGTGACAGTATCGGCGAGGGCGATGACATCGCAATAGCCATAGACCCTTCCTTTATCTCCAAATCCGGCACACTGACATACGGCATCGGACGTTTCTGGTCCGGAGTGGCCCAACGTGTAAAACGGGGGCTGGAGATAATGGCCATCGGGGCCATAAGCCTCAGCAAGCGCACCTGCGTGATGCTCGGTGCTATACAGTCCCCGAACTTCAAGACTCTTGAGTCGGAGAAGGACATGTCGATGCTCGACTGGTATATATCCCTTGTAAGGTCAAAGGCCGACGAGCTGCTCCCTCTGACCGATATTATGGTGGCCGATGCCTTCTTCTCCAAATATGAATTTGTAAATGAAGTTGTTGCGATGGGATTCCGCTTTGTCGGGAGATTGCGGTCCAACTCATACCTGAGATATCTGGCCATACCCGATCCTTCCGCACCGCGAATACGCGGACGCAGGAAGAAGTATGGCGAAAAAGTGGATTTCTCCAGTCTTGATATGGCGGTCTTCACTTCATTCATATATACGGATTCAAAGGGAGCCAAAACCAAATGTTACACTGCGGTTGTAAACTCAAGGGCGTTGAAACGCGATATACGCATAGTTGTCTGCCCTGTCGAGGGAGGGGAACCTCTCGTATACTTCTCCACCGATACCGGGATGGCTCCCGAACGGATCATCGGCTTTTACCGCACACGATTCCAGATCGAGTTCGGCATACGCGATGCCAAACAGTTCACAGGTCTTCAGTCCCAGCAGACCCGGGACAAGGATCGGCTCGACTTCGCGTTCAATCTTTCCTTTACCACGCTCAATGTCTGCCGGGAGGTCATAAGGAAGGATTACCCCGACCTGTCACTGCCTCAGTTCAAACGGCTCATGTTCGAGTCGTATCTCGCCTCGACAATTATTTCGACTTACGGAAAATCTCCGCATCTCAAAATAATTCAAAAGATAAATCATCGGTTGTCTCAGTTAGCGGCTTAGCCGATGCTGAACTACCTCAAAATTTACCGAATCATTGATATATAAATGATATAACTTTGCAGACAAAACAGAAAATCTATGAAAGCTGCTATTACAAAAAAAGCGACACTGTTTCGCCTTGACACCGACCTTGTCAAACAATTGAAAGAGATGGCCCGCGCAGAACACAGGACTCTTAATAATTTCGTGGAATGTGTGCTTTTTAAAGCGGCGTACAATACTCCGAATGAAGAGACTCTGGCAGCCATAGAGGAGGCTCGCAGTGGAAAACTACACGATGTTCCGCCAGTAGATACTTCTTCAGTTGAGGCCATGTTCAAGTCCGTAGGATTATGAAAAAGTTTTACGTCCTTCCACGCAACATAAGAAGGATTTGAAACGCATTCGTCACAATCCTAAAGAATCACAAGCCCTCCTTGACTTATTAAAGCTACTTGAAAACAATTCACCGATTCCAAAATCATATCGTCCACACACTTTAGTAAACGATTATCCCGGATGTATTGAATGCCATGTTTTGAACGATCTTCTGCTAATTTGGTATGACCCGGAAACGGGAGATATTGACCTATTGCGACTCGGTTCCCATTCTGAGTTATTCGGTAAGGGTCCAAAACGATAACGTTTTTCCACTTCCACACGTCAGGCGGTATGTGAATCGGGATGTTATCGTACTTTCTCACATTGGGGATATGTTTAATAACATATCGCAAAAGAGTGATTACCTAAAAAGATTTTTGTAACTTTGCAACAAAATGAACACAATCTATGAGCAATTTAATTTTAGCAGACCTACACAGTCTGTTTATGAATGCCCAGTACCTTTAACTCCTGTAATTTTAAAGGTATCAATTTTTCCAAACCCATAACTTTGGTTTGGTATTTCATTTCCAAAAATAATTTTAAAAATATCATTAATATAACCAACTATGAATAGCAACCCAGCTTTTAATAATAACGAACAAACTGAATCTCTAAAAAAACAACTTATAGACGCGTATGACCATGCTCCTTATTGGAAAGATGGTTGGAAGCCATTTGCTTCTCTTGGTAGTAAAACGCTAAAACAGACGTGTATTTTATTGGGATATACAAGTATTCGCAATGCAATAAATTGTATTTTAAAAAGTGATTATACCTTTAAAAACGGAGATACCTCTAAACATGAGCCACCGTTATTAATAAAGTCCACATCTAATAACAGTATTCCGGTTGAGGATAGCACTATGACACATCCAATTATAGTACTCCCCGATTTTCGACAGGGGGTTAAACTTCAATAATTTTCAGAACAAAGGGAGAAGCGGCGGAGGCCAACTCCTCCTCTTTGCCCCGACCTTGACAAGTCAAGGTTTTTGTTTTTCCACCACAAAATTAGTTCTTTTTCCATTATTGTCCAAATTTTTATGCGATTAATCCGTAGCTTCGGGCCGGAAGGATTTCTCCGACGCTCTGATGGGGGCGTTCGTAGTTGTAGAACTCGATGTAGTCGCTTATCCCCTGACGCAGCTCCACGACAGAGTCGGTCGGATTGATATAGACGTATTCCTGCTTGACAGTGCGCCAGAACCGTTCTATCCAGATGTTGTCCTTGCAGCGGCCCCGGCCATCCATGCTGATGAGGATTCCGTTCTCTTTCAGGAGGTCTTCCCATGCCTTTGTTGTATATTGCGAGCCCTGGTCGCTGTTGATGATCTCAGGCGCACCGAACTTGCGGATACTTTCTTTGAGCATCTCGTGCACGTTGTCGGCCGATAGGGTGTTGCTCAGTTTCCAGCCCACTATATAGCGGCTGTAGACGTCTATGATTGCATAGAGATACATGAAGCCGCCAATCATCCGGATGTAGGAGATGTCGGTGCTCCACACCTGATTGCGGCGGTTTATTTCCAGGTTGCGCAACAGGTAGGGATGTATGTGTCCGGCACTTCCTCCTTTCGAGAGGCACTTCCGCGGATAGATGGCCATAAGGTTCATCTTGCGCATAAGTCGGCGCACGCGCTTTTCGTTGACGGTATAGTCCTTCTCGCGGAGAACCATTGTCATGGTCTTCACGCCCGTCGTCGGATGGTCAAGGTAATACTCGTCTATTATCTCCATTATCCTCAGATTGAGACCGGATTCGCCCTTCGGCTTGTAATAGAGGTTGCTGCGGTTGAACTTCATGTACTTGCAGAATCTGTTGCGGCTCATGCCTGCGGGGCGTTTCATCTCAAGGTCCGCTATCTCACTTTGAGTCCGGCAT
>OHBJ01001235.1_pt1 | contig 17445 bp, 16 predicted proteins | sample 1577241 | NCBI WGS metagenome assembly OHBJ01 (sample SAMEA3541594, study PRJEB24748) | human gut metagenome | biome: human gut; feature: human-associated habitat; material: faeces | place: China | collected 2012 | reverse complement strand
GTCGACCCTTATTATCTCATTCAGAAAGCTCAAGTGTATGGCGTTCTTCCGCGGGTGATGTTTGCAGCACGTCGACTGAATGACGGCATGGGCGACTATGTTGCCAATCAGGTTATCAAGTGCATGAACAAGAAAGGCATCCTCGTCAAGGACGCCAAGATACTCATCCTCGGCATTACTTTCAAGGAGAACTGTCCCGATATCCGCAATACTAAGGTGGTGGACATCTATCACACTCTTAGCGAATACACCCACAACATCGACGTATACGACCCGTGGGCTAACGCCGAAAGAGTTGAGCACGAATATGGTATCAGCATAAAGACGCAACTTCCTAACGAGAAGTACGATGCCGTAATCCTTGCCGTTGCTCACAACGAGTTCCGCAACCTCGACTTCTCAGCCGTTCGTGCTACGAACAGCGTGTTGTATGACGTTAAGGGCGTATTGTCGCGCGATAGCATAGACGCACGTCTTTAATTATAATGACAGACAGCATGAACAATCCTAAGATAACAGTAGTTTGTCCCATATATCAAGAGCGCAGATTTATAGAAGGACTTCTTGAGAGTATCACTCTACAAGACTATCCTAAAGATAGTATGGAGGTGTTCCTAATTGATGGAATGAGCAAAGATGGCACACGTGAGTTTATCACGGAGTATGCCAAGACACATCCGTTCTTTAAGCTCATTGACAATCCTCAGCGAACCGTTCCTTACGCTCTCAACAACGGCATTGCCAAGGCTACGGGCGACGTGGTCATACGTATAGACGCACATTGCAAGTATCCGGTTGACTATTTCTCACGCCTTGTCCGTTATCTTTACGAGCTAAAGGCTGACAATGTGGGCGGCGTGTGCAACACGCTTCCTGCCAACGACAGCACCAAGGCGCTTGCCATAGCCCAGTGTCTGTGTCATTCTTTCGGCGTCGGAGGTTCTGATTTCCGCATCGGCGCCAGCAAGATAAAGCAGGTAGACACCGTGCCTTTCGGCTGTTTCCATCGCGACTTGTTCGACAGGATTGGCATGTTCGATCCCGAATTGACGCGAAATCAAGACGACGAATTCAACGGACGCATAATCAAGAACGGCGGAAAGATATTCCTTATCCCCGACATCGTCATTGAGTATGCTGCCCGTGACACCATCGCAAAGACGCGTCGCATGTACTGGCAGTACGGACTGTTCAAGCCGTTGGTGAACCGCAAGCTCGGAACGCCTGCCACTGTGCGCCAGTTCTTCCCCCTGCTTTTCTGCATAGGCATAATGTTGGGAGCGGTGCTTAGCTTTGTTTCGTCTGTTATAGCCTATATGTATATAGCGGTAATGGCGTTATATTTCGCTCTCGGTTTCATGTTCGGCATCAAGACAGCGTTGCGAAAGAAGCGCTTTGCCTTGGCTTTTTACATGCCATACATCTTCCTCAACCTCCACTTGAGTTATGGCTTCGGCTATATAAAAGGTTTGTATAAGGTGTTGACAAACAAAAAAATGACAGTAAACGTAAATAGATAATAATTATGAAGATACCGTTTTCGCCCCCATATATCGACGATGATGTAATTAACGAAGTTAACGACTCGCTGCGTTCGGGCTGGATAACAACCGGTCCGAAGGTGAAGGCTCTTGAAGAAGAGATATGCAAGCTCTCGGGCGCAAACCGCGCTTTGGGTGTCAACTCATGGACATCGGGCGCCATTCTGGTGCTCCGCTGGCTCGGATTGCAGCCCGGCGACGAGGTTATCGTGCCGGCATACACTTATTCGGCTACGGCGCTTGCCGTGCTTTGGGCTGGTGGTAAGCCGGTGATGGTCGACTCCTGCGAGGACTTCAACATCTCTGTGGAAGCCATCCGCCGTGCCATTACGCCGCGCACCAAGGCTATTCTGCCGGTAGACATCGCCGGATTCCCCTGCGACTACAAGTCTATCATGGCGCTTGTTGCCGATGAGGAGGTGAAGGCGCAGTTCAATCCGACGTCAGACGTGCAGCGCAAGTTGGGTCGCATCATCGTTGTCAGCGATTCGGCCCACTCTATCGGCGCTCACTACGACGGCAAGCGTGCCGGATCGGAGACCGACATCGCCATCTTCTCGCTTCATGCCGTGAAGAACGTGACAACTGCTGAGGGCGGAGCCATCTGTCTGAACATGCCGGAGCCGTTCGACAACGACCAGCTCTATGCCGACATGCGTCTGCTCTCGCTCAACTGCCAGACGAAGGACGCCTTCACGAAGTCGAAGGCTGGCGGATGGCGCTACGACATCGTGGGTCAGGGCATGAAGTGCAACCTGGCTGACGTGAATGCCGCAATAGGTCTGGCGCAGATACGCAAGTACGAGCAGCTGCTGAAGGAACGCAAGCGCGTATTCACACGCTACAACAACGCCCTGAAGCAGTATGCATGGGCTATAACGCCGCCTTCTGAGATGCCGGGCAAGGAGAGTTCGTACCATGTGTATGCGCTCCGCATTGACGGCGCAAGCGAGCAGCAGCGCGACGAGATTATACAGGAGATATCGAAGGCTGAAGTGGCGGTGAACGTCCATTTCATTCCGATGCCTATGCTCACGCTCTTCCGCGAGATGGGTTACGATATCAACGATTATCCGCAGGCTTACCGCAACTATGCTCACGAAATCTCGCTTCCGGTATATCCGCAGCTCACCGACGAGCAGGCCGATTTCGTGGTTAAGACTGTCGTTGAGGCTTACAATAAGGTGATGGGTAAATAAGCTGGGGAAGGGATATGACAAGATTTCTTGATATCTTATTCTCGCTCTTCGGCTTGATAGTGCTTTCGCCATTGTTTCTCGTGCTCTACGTGCTGATACGTATGGAGAGCAAGGGCGGCGGATTCTACTCGCAGGAGCGTGTGGGACGCAACGGCGTGCCCTTCCGTCTATACAAGTTCCGCTCCATGCGTGTCGGTTCCGACCGCAAGGGACTTATCACCGTGGGCGAGCGCGACAATCGCATCACCCGCACCGGACTCTTCATACGCAAGTACAAGCTCGACGAGCTGCCGCAGCTCTGGAACGTGCTCATGGGCGACATGAGCCTTGTGGGGCCGCGTCCGGAGGTGGAGAAGTACACACGTCTCTACACGCCCGAGCAGAAGCGTGTGCTGAGCGTGCGTCCGGGCATCACCGACTGGGCTTCGATAGAGTACATCGACGAGAACCGCATCCTCGGCGAAGCTGCCGATCCCGACAAGGCGTACATAGAGCAGATAATGCCCGACAAGATTGCGCTCAATATGCGCTACATCAACCATCACACCGTCGGAGAGTATTTCCGCATCATCTTCGCCACTTTCTTCAATATCGGAAAATAATTGTGGCTTGAAGCGCAAAACATCTGTTAGGAAATGTAATATATCGGCTATGTTTACGTTTCTTAAATAAAGACCTTTAAGATGAATTTCACTAATAAACTTATAAACTGGTACTTCAACAAGAAGTCGCTGCCTTACTGGTGCGTCTTCCTGTTCGATTGTGCCATTGTCTTCTTCTCGTTCCTGCTGGTCTATCAGCAGACTTATGGTGGAGCGAAAACTCTTAGCGTATTGTGGCAGTTGTGCTCAATGTGTGCTATTTATGCCATATTCTACGCTGTAGGCTTCAAGATGTTCCATACATACGACGGCATTCTGCGCTACTCCTCGTTCGTCGACCTGCAGCGCGTGGGTTATGCCTCGCTTGTGGGCTGCGTGCTCTCTTATCTGGGCCACTTCGTGATGCTGCAGTTCGACTATTTCCAGAATGTGTACGTAGGCGGACGCGAGATAGCGCTGGCTTCGCTTATCAGCGTGCTGCTCCTGTGGGCGGTGCGCGTGTTGGTGAAGACGGTTTACGACGTCTCTATCGACACGTTCAACGCCCGTCCCACTGTCATCCTCGGCGTTGACGAGGGCGGCATCGGTCTTGCCAAGCTCGTGCGCAACGACAAGTCGCTGCGCATGCGTCTCTTCGGCTTCGTGTCCGACGGCAACAACGTGCGCCACAAGGTGCTCATGGGGCTGGATGTTTACCGGTACAGCGACGTGAGGCGACTCGTGAAGCAGGAGCACATCGAGTGTCTGCTCGTTTCGCAGGGCGCCATAGACGAGTTCCGCAAGGACAAGGCGCTACAGGATATGCTTATAGCTGAGGGCGTGCACATCTATATGCCGCGCGCCAACGAGGAGTGGAATCCGGCTGTGCCCGACGCTACGCTGAAGGAGGTGAGCATCGAAGATCTGCTGCCGCGCGACGAGATAAGCATCGACCTTAAGAGTGTAGCCGACACGCTGCATGGCAAGTGTATCCTCGTGACGGGTTCGGCGGGCAGTATTGGTAGCGAGATTGTGAAGCAACTCTGCCAGTTCAATCCGCGCGAACTGGTGCTCATCGACAGTGCCGAGACGCCGCAGCACGACATACGCTTGATGATGGCGAAGCGCTATCCACACATCAAGGCGGAAACCATTGTTACGTCTATCACCGGACAGCTGCGCATGGAGAACATCTTCCGCCGTTTCCGTCCCGACTACGTATTCCATGCCGCTGCATACAAGCATGTGCCGATGATGGAGAACAATCCGACGGAGAGCGTTGAGAACAACATCTACGGCACGAAGGTGCTTGCCGACATGGCTGTGAAGTACGGCGTGAAGAAGTTTGTGATGATTTCTACGGACAAGGCGGTAAACCCTACCAACGTCATGGGATGCTCGAAGCGCATCTGCGAGATGTACGTGCAGAGTCTTAACAACGCCGTGCGAAGCGGAAAGGTGGAAGGCTGCACCCAGTTCGTCACCACGCGCTTCGGCAATGTGCTCGGCTCCAACGGTTCGGTCATTCCGCTCTTCAAGCAGCAGATCAAGGCAGGCGGTCCGGTCACCGTGACCGACCCGAACATCATACGCTACTTCATGCTCATACCCGAGGCGTGCGAGCTGGTGCTCGAAGCTGGTGTGAAGGGCAACGGCGGCGAGATATTCGTCTTCGATATGGGCAACCCCGTGAAGATTGCCGACCTTGCGCAGCGCATGATAAACCTGAGCGGTGCGAAGAACGTCGAGATAAAGTACACGGGTCTGCGTGCCGGCGAGAAACTCTACGAGGAGGTGCTCAACGACAAGGAGTCGACCAAGCCGTCGTTCCACGAGAAGATTCGCATCGCCAACGTACGCGAGTACGACTACAGCGAGGTGGAGCGCGACATTGAGGAACTTATTGAGGTGAGCAAGCAGTACGATGACATGCTCACCGTGAAGAAGATGAAGGAGATTGTGCCCGAATTCAAGAGCAACAACTCTGTGTACGAGGCATTGGACGCATCGACTGACACTGCAAAAGCTTAGCATAAGTCATCGTTCTGCGAACGGAATCTGATCGGGCGGCGGACGGAATCCGATTGGGCGGCGTACGGAATCCGATTGGGCGGCGAACGCGAACGGTCGGATGGCGTGAGGGCTGAAAGAGGAAAAGCTTAGCAGCTTTGCTGCATACCGATTGATACATACGAAAAAAGCCATAGGTTTAGAACTTCTAAATCTATGGCTTTTTTCGTTTGTTATGGCCTTTTCCTGTTTGTCTATGGCCTTACCCATAGCGGAGGTCTCCGGCCTCCGCAGCAAGCGATATGATTCCTACGGAATAATGCGTCGATGATTCCGGCAGAACAATGCGTCGGTTGGGTGCTGCGGAGGCCGGAGACCTCCGCTACGTAGCGTTTAGAATCGCTTGAACTTCAAGCGCAGCGTCTTCGAGCGCAGTATCATCTGTCCGCCGTTTAGCTTCTCCTTTACGAACTCCTCCTCAAGGTTGTTTATGCCGTAGGGAGCCAGCAGTGTCGGGTCGTCGATGGGGTGGTCGCCGCCGTTGTCGCCCTTGTCCTGGTGCCAGTTGTCCTTGTAAGGCGTGTGCGTCACGATCTTGTCGCGCGTCTGCTTGAAGCGCAGATAGTAACCGTGCTGCTTGTCTACGTCTACGTCGCGCACGCTGATGAGCTTGTACTGCACGCCCCAGAACACGCGCTTCTTCGAGAGGTCGGTTGTGCCGCCCGTAGCCAGTGTGTCTACGCGTTCTAAGTGCCAGAAGCCGTCGAAGTCGCCGTTGTCGCTGGTCTCTATCTCGCAGGAGGCGAGGGCGACGAGGGCGAACGCAGCCAATATTGTATTGAATAATCGTTTTGCTATCATGTGTGTGGTGTTGAGATGGTGAGATGGTGATGGGGTGAGATGTTGAGATGGTGAGATGGTGATGGGGTGAGATTTGCTTTACTTCTTCTTTGTGAGCAGTCCGCTCTTTGTCACGGTGAGCTGGAAACCGGCGTTGTGTCCGTACATTTTCTCGCTGCCGAAGTCCATCGCGTAGCCGCCGCGCACCGTCCAGTCGTGGTTGAACTTGTACTTCGCTTCGACGAGGAAGCTAAGGTTCTTGTACGCCTTGGTGAATGGGTTGTTGTATGTGCCCCAACCCTTCTGATAGGTGGTGAGTACGCGGTAGTCGAGGCGCTCCGTAGGCGAGCCTTCCACGCCGAGGTGTAGGGCATAGAAGCGGTTGTTGCGCACGTCGATGCTGTTGTCGGTGTTGTATATCGGCGAGCGGTAGAGTGGGTTGCCTATCACCTGTCCCCAGTGCTGCCAGCCGGTGTAGATGCTGTGGTTGTAGTAGTCGTCCATACCTGCGATGTGGTCGCCGATGTTCTCGGTGCGGTCGTGGTTGTATGGTCCGCTCTGATACTTGGTGTAGATATACTCGAAGACGAGGCTGCGCAGCCATCTGCCGTACTTCAGGTCGAACTCGGCGCCGAGCATCATGTCCTTCAGACTGTACATGAAGTAGCGGCGCTTCTGCCAAGTGTTCCACTGTTCGCCCTCGCCGTAGCCGTTGTAGTCGAGCAGGAACATCTGGCTGTGGTCTTCGAAGAAGTGGTCGGCGTATACCGAGAAGCGCCACAGTTCGGTGTCGAAGTTCAGACGTGCCACCCAACTGCCCAGCTGGTTGCCGGCGCGGTTGGTGTAGACTCCGTCGGTGGCGTCGCTGCCGCCCGGTATGAAGGCATGCCAGAAGTCCTTTACGCCCGTGCCGGTAGGTATGCGCTGCATGTTGCCGTGGCCGTCGCGACGATATGGCTTGCCGCCGAACTCGCACGCCATCTCCAGTCCCAGTTCGAGGCTGAGCGGGAAGAACGAGTCTTCGTTGCCTATCTTCAGATAGCCCGCCTTGGAGTGGTAGAGCACGTGGTCGGCGTATTTCTGTTGCTTGTTCGTGAAGTCGTGCTGCCAGCTGTCGTCGGTCATCATGCCGTAGGCGATGTGTCCCTTAAGGTGAAGCCAGCGCTTTGTACAGGGGATGGTCCAGTATTCGGGCAGGGCGATGCGCACCTGCGGCACTGGTCGGGCGTTGATGCCTAATGTTTGCGAACCGCTGCTCAGCGTCTGGCTCTTCAGCTCCATCGGGTACTCCTTGGCGCCCACGGAGAGCACGCCGTGCAGCCATCGCGCTTCGGCGAAAGCCTGCTGCACTACGACGTTCGACGTGTAGTTCACCGGCACTGCCACGTCCACACCGTAGCCTATCGCCCAGCGGCGAGCCGAGTCGGTGGAGAGAGGGCGCATCACGGCGCCGCGCACGTAGCCGTTGAACTCGTCGAGCGAGCTTAGGCCGTGCTTGTTGGCGTTGAGCCAGAGCGGAGTCTTGTCCTTCGAGAACGAAGATTGCATCTCCACCTTGTAGCCTATGTTGTTGTCCAGTCGCTGTTTCGACGGCATGCGCTCGTCGTACTCCTGCCAGGCGTACTGCGCATTGGCAGGCAGCGCTATGCCCATCAGCGTTATGAGGGCTAAAGACAGATTTCTTATTGTCATGTTTCTATATGTTGTTTCCGTTACTTTGTAAATAAGCTGTTGCTAATCTCTGCAAAGTTACATAAAATATGCTAAATACTACGTCAATAAAAAAATAATAACTACTTTTGCAACGATATTAATGCCGCAATTCGGGTTAGCTTTGTGGCAGTTTTTAGTAAATATACAAGAACTATGAGAAATTTTGTTAGATGCCACACACTTACTGCGTTGTGCATCATTGCATTGATGTTGTTCACTACGTTTGGCGCTTCTGCCTACGCTGCGCCTGCAGATAGCGCTCAGGTGGCGGCTGAGGCTGCCGTGCCCACTGTTCAGCAGGACGCCGACTCGGCGGCTGTAGTGCCGGTGGAGATAGCCGAAGGAGCGGAGAACTCGGGCGGCGGCTTGCATAAGATACTTAAGGAGAAGTTTATCGAGGGCAACGCCTCGTTCATGTCGCTCGTGGCGCTGGCTCTCGTGCTGGGCCTGGCGTTCTGCATCGAGCGCATCATCTATCTGAGCATGTCTGAGATAAACGCAAAGAAGTTCATGCGCGAGATAGACGCGAAGATTGAGGCGGGCGACATCGAGGGCGCCAAGACGCAGTGCCGCAACACACGCGGACCGGTGGCGTCTATCTGCTATCAGGGATTGCTGCGTGTCGACACAACGATGGAGGATATCGAGCGCTCTGTGGCGGCTTACGGCTCCGTGCAGGCGGCTAACCTTGAGAAGGGTTGCTCGTGGATTACGCTTTTCATTGCTATGGCGCCGTCGCTCGGCTTCCTTGGCACGGTGATTGGCATGGTGATGGCGTTCGAGCAGATACAGATTGCGGGCGACATCAATCCTACTATCGTGGCTGCGGGTATGAAGGTGGCGCTCATCACCACTATCTTCGGTATCATTGTGGCGCTCATCCTGCAGCTGTTCTACAACTATGTGCTCTCTAAGGTAGACCACCTTACGGCGCAGATGGAGGAGAGCGCGATAACGCTGCTCGACGCATTGCTGAAGTATAAGAAAGGGTGTTGAGATGAAGAAGATTGTTGATTTGCGACATCTGACGGCGATGCAGCTGTCAAGTCGCATATTCTATATATTAATAGGTGTGATAGTGGTGCTGTTCGCACTGTTCTGGATTATCGGCTACGACATGCCGTACGACGATAATCCCGACTATAGTGCGCCGCTGCTTACGGATGCGCTGATATGGTTCATGATAGTGCTTACGTTCGCTACGCTCGGCTTAGCTGTGCTCGGCGCTGTCAACGGCGTGCGCAAGAACAAGGGCGAGAATGTGGTTGTGAACAACGTGCCGGCGCGCCGCATCTCTGTAGCTGTCGTTGTCGGAACAGTGCTATCATTCGTGCTTACCTACGCTCTTTCGAGCACCGATGCGCTCATCGTCAACGGCGAACGTTTTACTGATACTTTCTGGCTGCGCACAGCCGGCATGTTCATCGGCACATCGCTGCTGCTCATCGTGGTTGCTGTCGGAGCCATCGTGTATGGATCGACACGATACATCAGGTAAAAGCCCCTCCCAACCCTCCCCGTCGGGGAGGGCTTAGAATGCTTAAAGAGGCTTAGAAAGGCTTAGAAAGGCTTATTGATAATAGTCTTCCCAAAGGCTTAGTTCGGCCTATAAACAATAAGGCTTATGCTTATAAAACGTAGAAAACACTCGGTGCCGTCGCTTAACACTACATCGACAGCCGATATATCTTTCATGCTGCTCACATTCTTCCTCGTCACGTCGTCGATGGATGTGGACAAAGGACTTGTGCGCCAACTGCCGCCGCTCGACAAGGAGGAGCAGACCGACGAAGCGAAGGATGTGTCGAAGGAGAACACGCTGGCGTTCAGCATTACGGCACAGAACGAGGTGATGCTCAACGACAAGCCTGTTGCCGTTGAGGATATACGCCGCCGTATCGTAGACTTTGTGCGGATGCGCGGCGCACAGCATCTTATATTGGTTGACGCTAATCCGGCTTCCGACTATAACACTTACTTCACACTTGAGAATGAGATTGTAGCTGCTTACGCTGAGGTGCGCAACGCTGAGGCTAAGCGCCGCTATCATCGCGACTATGCCAGTTGCACCGACGAGCAGCGCAAGAAAGTGCGCGATATTTACCCGCAACATCTCTCGGAAACTTATAACACCGCAGAGGTCAATAACTCTACTGAGGATAATAAAACTTCAAAGGCGGTGGACGAGAAGAAAGGAGGCGCAAAATGATACGCAGAAGCATTGACCGCAGCGTGCCGACACTCAACACATCGTCGCTACCCGACCTTATCTTCACCGTTCTGTTCTTCTTCATGGTCGTTACGCACATGCGACAGGTGACGCTGAAGGTGCGTTTCCGTGTGCCGCAGGGCACCGAGCTGACGCGCCTCACGAAGAAGAGTGCCGTGTCGTATGTCTACATCGGCAGGCCGTCGGAGGCTGTGCCGGGCATCGTTCAGTCGTATAAGGGCATGACGGTGCAGCTCAACGACAAGTATGCTACGCCGGAAGAGGTGACAACATACGTGAACGCTGAGCGCAAAGCCATGTCGGGCGACGACCAGGAGCAGCAGATTGTGTCGGTAAAGGCCGACCGCAGCACGCCGATGTCGCTGATAAACGAGGTGAAGATGGCGCTGCGCAAAGCCGACGTGCGCCGAATGAGCTATTCGGCTGAACAGAAGAAGTAATTTACGCCGATTTATCCGATACTTTCGATTTGTGAGTTTTTAGTGCAAAAATGTTGCAGTATAAATTTATTTGCACTACCTTTGCATAAATTAGTACAAAAAACAAACAAATATCAGATGGCACATTATAATTTAGACTCTTTAGACAAGAAGATATTAAAGCTGATAGCTGGCGACGCTCGCATCCCGTTCTTGGAAGTGGCTCGTCTGTGCAACGTGAGTGGCGCTGCGATACATCAGCGCATACAGAAACTCAACAATCTGGGCGTGCTTAAAGGCTCGCAGTTCATCATCGACCCTGAGAAGCTCGGCTATGAGACGTGTGCTTACATCGGACTCTACCTGCAGAATCCGGCGAAGTTCGATGATGTGGTAGATGAGTTGAAGAAGATACCCGAGGTTGTGGAGTGCCATTACACTACGGGCGGTTTCGATATGTTCATAAAGATATACGCCCGCAACAACCATCATCTGCTTAACATCATTCACGATAAGCTACAGCCGCTTGGTCTCTCACGTTCCGAGACCATCATCTCGTTCAACGCTATCATCGACCGACAGTTGCCTATCGGCGAACTGCCCGTTGAGGACGAAAATGATGCGTTAGACGAATATGGTGAAGACGAATAAGAAATAAAGAATATACGGAATATAAAAAAACTCGTTGCTAATCCGGTTTTGATTTGCAACGAGTTTTTTTGTGTTTATTACAGACCTCTTGCCTGAAGCAGTCCTGAAGCGTCGGGCTTATCCAGGCCAGTGAAGTCGGGAGTGCCGTATAAAGAAATGTTTATCTTGTAAAGAAGTGATTGTTATTCTCTTACGTAGTCGACGAAGGCATACGCTTGGTGATGCTTTTCGTCTGTAGAGTGCTCCTCTCGCTCTGTCTCCTTCCATCCGTCGTACTCGGGGAAGAAGGCGTCGGCGTCGGCGGGCGTGTCGTGAATCTCGGTAAGGCAGAGCCGGTCGGCTATGGGGAGCGCCTGCTCGTAGACGCTTGCTCCACCTATTATATATATGTCTTCGTCCTTAGCGCAGTGGGCGAGTGCTTCCTGGAGCGACGGGTAGCAGTCGCAGCCTTCGAACTCGGTGGCTGTGCGACTGAGCACCACGTTGCGACGGTTGGGCAGGGCGCCCTTGGGGAGCGACTCGAACGTGCGGCGTCCCATGATGATGGTGTGGCCCGTGGTGAGCGCCTTGAAGCGCTTCAGGTCGTTGGGCAGCCAATAGAGTAGCTTATTCTCGAAACCGATGGCGCGATTGGCGGCAACGGCAGCAATTATTGTAATCATTTTGATAATTATTAATTAGTAATTATTAATTATTAATTGAGTTTTGAGTTTTGAATTATGTGCTGCGAATTCAAAACTCAAAATTGAATAACTCCTAATCGGCGCAGCCGACAATTCTTGCTCTGGCAAGCGGCAAAGCCGAGCGCAAAACTCAAAATTCAAAATTCAAAATAGCGGCTGTGCCGCAACAATTCAAAACTCAAAACTCAAAACTCACTACACGCTTACAGTGGCTGCGATGTGTGGCCACGGGTCGTAGCCCTCCAGCTCGAAGTCTTCGTAGCGGAACGAGAAGAGGTCCTTCACGTCGTGGTTTATCTTCATGCGCGGCAGTGGTCGCGGAGTGCGTGTGAGCTGCAGTCGCGCCTGGTCGAGATGGTTGAGATAGAGATGGGTGTCGCCCGTTGTGTGTATGAATTCACCCACTTCGAAGCCCGTCACCTGCGCCATCATCTGCAGCAGCAGGGCGTACGATGCGATGTTGAACGGTACGCCGAGGAATGTGTCAGCCGAGCGCTGGTAGAGCTGCAGCGAGAGTTTGCCGTCAGCCACGTAGAACTGGAACAGGCAGTGGCACGGCGGCAGCGCCATGTCGTCCACCTCAGCCGGGTTCCACGCCGACACAATCATGCGTCGCGAGTTGGGATGGTTGCGCAGCTGGTCGAGCACGTTCTGTATCTGGTCGATGGTGCCGCCCTTATAGTCGGGCCACGAACGCCACTGATGGCCGTACACCGGTCCGAGGTCGCCGTTCTCGTCTGCCCATTCGTTCCAGATGCGCACGCCGTGCTCCTGCAGATAGCGCACGTTGGTGTCGCCGCGCAAGAACCACAGCAGTTCGTAGATTATCGACTTGAGGTGTAGCTTCTTCGTAGTGAGCAGCGGGAATCCGTCTGCCATGTTGAACCGCATCTGGTTGCCGAACACGCTCTTCGTGCCCGTGCCCGTGCGGTCGGTCTTGGTTGCGCCCTCGGTGAGGATGCGGTTAAGGAGGTTGAGATATTGTTGCATTGAATTATTAATTCTTAATTTTTAATTTTTAATTTTTAATTATTAATTCCTCCGCTGGCACATGACTGCTTTTGATTCGCCACTCCTGCGGATAGAGATTGTTGGCGCGGTTGCCTATGTTCTTCTCGAAACCTATCGGTCTGCCGCGGTATGTGAGCAGCACGAAGCCGCGCGGCGTGTCTTCGGGCAGCGTTACTGCCTCCTTGCGCAGATAGTTGACGGCGTCGGCGTAGCCCAGTTCTACGCGCGGATAGGCGTCGGCGGCGAGTTGACGGGAGAGAGCGAGCGACTGGTCGGGGATGATGTCCTTGCCTTTCTCTGTGCCGAGGCACACGCCGGCGTGCATTATCTTCAGCGCCGCGTCGGCAGCGTCGTACGTGTCAGCCCAGCGCTCCGGCACGGCGAAGAGCGCGTCGGTGCGGCGTCTCAGCACGTAGCTCTCCGGCGCATTGAGCGGCACGGCTACGTTGCTCGACTGCTTTGCGCCAGCCTTTGCGCCCTTGTTGCCGCGGCGCTTCTCCTTCTTCGGCTTCTCCGCCTTCCGGTCGGCGCCGCCCGTTGCAGACAGATAGCCCTCCGACTCGCCATGCTTGCGCAGCACGGCAAGGAACAGACCCTCGCCACGGCTCACGCCCGGCAAGAAACGATACACCGGAGCTTCGCCCGTAAGCGCCCTTGTTATGTTCCACTCCGGTTCGACGGGCACATCCACGAAGTCGGCGCCCAACTCCTCGGCTATCCATGCCACGTTCTCCTCGTCCTCATGCGCGTTGAACGTGCAGGTAGAGTAGACGAGCAGACCGCCCGGTCGCAGACAGTCCCACACGTCGCCGATTATCTCGCGCTGCAGTCGCCAGCAGTTCTCCACGTTCTGCAGACTCCACTCCTCGCGTGCGCCCTCATCCTTGCGGAACATACCCTCGCCCGAGCAGGGCACGTCGGCGAGAATGGCGTCGAACAGTATGTGCGCCTTGCGGTAGTCGCGCGGGTAGTTGTTGGTTACGACCACGTCCTCGTGACCGAACTTCTGCAGGTTCTCGCTCAGAATCTGCGCGCGTGTGCGCATCGGTTCGTTAGAGAAAAGCAGCGATCCCTCGGGCAGTGCCGCACGCAGCGCCGTCGACTTGCCGCCGGGCGCCGCACAGAGGTCGAGCATGCGCACCGGCTCGTGTATGAGATGGCGCACCACATGGTCGACGAACATCGACGACGCCTCCTGCACGTAGTACGTACCGGCGTGCAGCAGCGGGTCGAACGTGAAGTTAGGTCTACTCTTCAGGTAGCGTCCTGTCGTCGGACACCACGGCACGCAGCAGTCCTTCAGCTCGTCAGCCACGTCGCCCCCGTTCTGTTTGAACGGATTGAGCCTCACGCTTGTCGGCGTGTCGTCGTTGTCGAGCGCCGCCGCGAGCCGATTGTACAGATCGTCGCCGAAGAGCGGACGTATTTGTTGTTCGAAGTCTTGTGGTAGGTTCATTTCTGTCAAGTTCTATATTTTAGAATACAAAAGTACGGATTTTTATTCGTGCAGCCATCGTTAAGGCTTAAAAATATTGAAAAAGGCCGATTCCGGTTTGTCTGTGAATAGTATGTTGTTTGTTAATTTGACTTAATATAAAGTGTTGTTTCTTTGCGTTTATAACAGAAAGTGTTAATTTTGTGTCAGTTTGATACAAAGCACGGCTTTCATGTATTAGTTTAAAGCAGTGAAAACTTAGCGGTAGTTTTAGGATAATGCGAAATCTTGACAATAGACGAATGAGGTTTGCCTGGCTGCTGGTGTTGGTTTACGTGCCAATGCTGCTTGCCGTCACCTTCCACCACCATTCTCAGGCGGAGGGCGCAGCCGCCATGTCCTATTGTTACGATTGCGATCATCATATCCATCACGACGGCCACCTCATAGCCGAGTCGACAATCTCCCACGATTGCGTGCTCTGCCAGTTGAGCAGTCTGCCTTACGTGGTGCCAACTATCTTGCACATAGCCGTATTCGTTGCTATGGCTCACGTTGCTTTCTCCGTGTCCTGTCCGTTTGTCAAGACTCGCGAGGGCGACATCCACTCCACACGTGCTCCGCCCGTATTGTAATCTTTGTGGTATTTTTTTTAAAAGGTTTGATTGGTTTTTGAGATCATTGTGTCCGAAAACCAAGCTGTTGTCATGCGATTCTGTGCAGCGCTTGCCGTCTGTTCGCCCCCCGATCGTGTGATAAGGAGACGTTGTGTGGCTACATACAGATGCAGCCGGCATGAGCTCCGACAAAGATATACAATAAACAAAAGAAAACAATGAAATCAGATAACTATAAGTTGATGCTCCTTGCCGGAGCTTTGTCTGCTTCGTTTGCGGCTAAAGCAGTTGTAACAGCCGGAGCGAGCAATGTTTTGAAGGTCAGCAATGATGGCGAGAGCAGCCTGAACTCTGTGTCTAAAGACGCCGGTAAGGCCACCGACGCCAACGTCTACGGACACGTGAAAGACCACAAGAGCGGCGAGCATATGCCCTACGCTACAATACAGATAAAGGGCACCACCATCGGCACCACCACCGACCAGACCGGCCATTACTTCTTGAAGAACCTGCCCGAGGGCACATACACCATTGTTGTGAAATGTCTTGGATACAAGACAGTGGAGCGAACCGTCACCATAAAGCACGACGCCACACAGGAGCAGAACTTCTCGCTCGACACCGACGACGTAGCTCTCGACGAGGTGGTGGTCTCTGCCAACCGCAACGAGACGACACGACGCCTGGCGCCCAACCTTGTGAACGTGCTCGGCTCCAAGCTCTTCGACCTCACGCAGAGCACCTGTCTGGCGCAGGGACTCAACTTCCAGCCAGGCGTGCGCACCGAGGACGACTGTCAGAACTGCGGCTTCACGCAGGTCAGAATAAACGGTCTCGACGGCCACTACTCGCAGATACTGGTCGACTCGCGACCGGTCTTCTCTTCGCTCAACGGCGTCTACGGACTGGAGCAGATACCTGCCAACATGATCGACTCTCGACAACGCCCACATATCTTTTCGACGAGCGCTCCACAATCCCGACCACTTCACCTTCGGGATTTCCCGTACCGCCTTTACGCGTAATCGCCACCTTGACACGGTCGCCATGCAACGCGTGTCCGGCTCGCGATTCATCCACGAAGATATCCTTGTCCATACCTTCGACAACCACATACAAAGCTCCGGAAGAGGTCATATCCACAACACCTTCCACAACCTCGCGCTGTGATGCACAAAGCCGGTATTTACCTTCAGAAACCTGCTCGATCACACCTCCACGAGCCAATGAATGAACCACCTCGCGAACGTAATCTTTCTGTTCGCGGGTCTCAGCTCCCGTTGCTGCAATTAAATTCTTTACCGAATACCGTTTATCGGGCAATGCACGGAACAATTCCGTAATCAACACTGCCGGATCGGCATACTGACCTCTCGCCTTTTTCGAGGTCTCTTTTTTCTTTGTCATATTCTCTCTTTTATTCGATACAAAGATACACAAACAGAATGATTCGCAGTATTTTTACCTCTCTTTTTCATCGAAATGAAACGGCTCAGGAAACAGCCTATTTCGCACGTCACCCACACCTCCTAAACAACGTATTATACACCTGTTCACTTTTACATCTCTTTTCGGTGTCGTTTCAATTCATCAGTTATCGGGAATTCCTACGACAAATACTCCTGAAACAGCCTCCATATCGAGATCGAAACAGGTATAAATCTGCCCATTTCGCTCAATTTTCCGGGATTCGACCGCGCAAACCTCTCCCGTAAAAGGATCTCTCAACTGAAGCGAGAGAGCTCCGCGTAAAAAAACAGATGTCCGAAAATGGTTATCCGTCGAATTTGCAAAAAGATAAATATCCTTTCCATCCTTTTGCTTATGTATATAACTGAAAGAGCCTTCCGTTTCCCCAGGAATAGATATTTCAGGACCTTCAAAGACAATCGGACTCTCTTCTGTTTTTTCACCACAAGTTACACTTCCTGAACTGCTCTTCCCAAATGCAACATCAGGAGAGACCCCCAACTCCAATAACGCCTTTTCCAACGACTCCACATTCAGTTCAGACACAAACAAAGCCTTTCCTCCCTCTGCAGACGTACGAACTACACCTTGTTTTTGTTCATTTATATCTCCAAATACAGCCTCTACATGTTCGCGCAACTTCTCATCTTGCCCGAACTCAGCTGACTTGACCGGTAACATCGACGTAGCCAGCACACGTCCTCCATGCTCGTAAAAATCTCGAATCCGGCCCATTGTCTCCGCTGAGAGAACTCGCCCTCCGGGCACGATCAACAATTTATACGTCTGCCTATTTTCCTCATTATTCAACACCATACAATCTCCTTCACGAACCAGTTTATCGTTCAGGAAAGATTCCGGATGAACAAGAGTAAAGTCCCGTCTCAATGCGGTGGTCAACAGTTCACCAAGCCGATGATAATCCATTTCAGCAGGAGCTGCATCCCCTCTTTTCCCCAATTCCTGTTTCTCGTCCAACCGGGAGAATGCCTGAGCCGAAGCAATCGGATAGACTACCGCAATGTCTGCCACCCTTCTTCCTCCC
>OHBJ01001230.1_pt1 | contig 17572 bp, 16 predicted proteins | sample 1577241 | NCBI WGS metagenome assembly OHBJ01 (sample SAMEA3541594, study PRJEB24748) | human gut metagenome | biome: human gut; feature: human-associated habitat; material: faeces | place: China | collected 2012 | reverse complement strand
GGCAGTAGCGGAAATCCCGCTCGCCGAAGGCAGGCGGATCCGGCATCGGGCTTATGCGGATGCCTGGGCGGCAGGCATGGAGTCTTATCTAAAGATGCTCTGTGTGCGACTGCTTGCGATGCGGGACCTGCTTGCGGATGAGGGGACGATTTGGGTGCATCTGGACTGGCACAGCGTGCATTATGTCAAGATCCTATTGGATGTTTTGTTAATCTACCTTGCTCTCGACAAAATCGACCAACTCGCCGACAGTGGCGATCTTTTCCTCGACCTCCAGCTCGACGCCGAGCTCCTGCTCGAGGTCCATGACCATCTCGACGGTGTCGAGCGAATCGACGCCGAGGCTCTCGAACGTGGTGTCGCGGGTGATCTCATCCTCAGAAATATCCAGCTCAGACGCCAGATACGCACGAATCTTTTCAAACATGATAACAGCCTCCGTGAAAACGGTGATTTATCGTAACAACGTCTATGATACGGAAAATTTGCGAGATGTCAAGAAAAATTTTTCGATGCGCCCAAACGTCCGTATTTCTGCGTTTAATTGAGGAAGTCCCGGAGCTTTTTGCTGCGCGACGGATGGCGCAGCTTGCGCAGGGCCTTGGCTTCGATCTGGCGGATGCGCTCGCGCGTGACGCCGAAGTTCTGGCCGACTTCCTCAAGTGTGCGCGCGCGGCCGTCGTCGAGGCCGAAGCGCAGGCGCAGGACTTTCTCCTCGCGCGGCGTCAGGGTATCGAGGACATCCTCGAGCTGTTCCTTGAGCAGCATGAAGGAGGCGGCATCGGCTGGGGCCGGTGCATCCTGGTCCTCGATGAAGTCGCCGAGATGCGAGTCTTCCTCTTCGCCGATCGGCGTCTCGAGGGAGACTGGCTCCTGCGCGATCTTCATGATCTCGCGCACGCGGTCGACACCGATTTCCATCTCCTTCGCAATCTCCTCCGGGGTCGGTTCGCGGCCGAGCTGCTGCAGCAGCTGACGCGAGACGCGGATGAGCTTGTTGATGGTCTCCACCATGTGCACCGGGATGCGGATGGTGCGGGCCTGGTCTGCGATTGCGCGCGTGATGGCCTGACGGATCCACCAGGTCGCATACGTACTGAACTTGTAGCCCTTGTTGTAGTCGAACTTCTCGACCGCCTTGATGAGGCCGAGATTGCCCTCCTGGATGAGGTCGAGGAAGAGCATGCCGCGGCCGACATAGCGCTTCGCGATGCTGACGACGAGGCGCAGGTTAGCCTCAGCCAGGCGTTTCTGCGCCTCTTCATCGCCGGCTTCCATGCGCTTGGCGAGGGCGACTTCTTCCTCTGCTGTCAACAGAGGCACGCGGCCGATCTCCTTGAGGTACATGCGCACCGGGTCGTCGATGCTGACGCCCTCCGGCACGGAGAGGTCAATCTCGACGTCCTCGTCGGATTTATCGATATCCACATCGTCATCGCTGGAATTGTCCTGCGAATCGTCGACGATCTCGATACCACGCTTGCTGAAGGTATCATACATGGTGTCGATTTCATCTGGAGAGAGATCCTGCTTCTGCAGCGCATCGATGAGTTCCCCATACGTCAGGGTACCCCCATTCTTCTTTCCCTTGGCGAGAAGACCCTCCACTATCTCAGAACTGCGGCCCTTGCCGGCAGCTTTTGCTGTCTTTGTTTCAGCCATTCGACTGCCTCCTTTCCACACGTTCCATCCATCTTTTACCAAGTGAGTTACCATTCATCCATTTCATGTTTGATCTTATTTACCTCATTCAATTCTTGCAGGCAGGCCTCATGCTGGCCGTTCTGCGCATATTCATTCGCCTTGCGGCTGTGCTCCGTGTAGAGGGCATTGAGATATGCCTTGCGGAGCACCCGCAGAGAATCATCGTAAGCTTCGGTCTCATCGCGCCCGCCGAGGTCTTCGACGAGCGACCGGGAGAGCTCGGCGGCTGCCTCATCGCTGAGCGTTGCGGCGCTCATATCATCCACGGGGCGCCCTTCCTCTGCGGCTGCCTTGAGGAAGGTCAGGATCTCGCGCTGTGCGGGGTCGCGTATGCCCTCGAGTGGCACGATGGTCTCAAGATGCGCGATCACCGCGGCATCCTGCCAGGCCATGCGGATGACGAGCCGGCCGGCCTTCCTGAGGGCCGTATCCGCTTTCGCAACGGCCTTGCGGATGGGCTGGCGCACCGCTTCCTCCGCTTCGGGACGGTAGTGGCGGAGCTCCGAACGCACGATGCCCTCGTCGAGCATCAGCGTCTGAGCGAGCCGCCGCTCATACTCGCTGCGCACGGCCGCCTCGCGGATGCCCGCGAGCACCGGCATCATCTCATGGAGTGCCTTGACCTTGCCGTCGAGCGTATCGTAATTCGTATGCGAGAGGACGTAGCGCAGGCGGTACTCGACGAGCGGCAGTGCCTTCTCGACGAGCGCCCGGAAGGCGTCGGCCCCGTGCTTGCGGATGAACTCATCGGGGTCCTTGCCGTCTGGCACGACAATGACGCGGACGCGGGCCCCCGTATCGCGCACAATGGACAGTGCGCGTATCGTTGCCTTTTGCCCCGCCTCGTCGCTGTCGTAGCAGAAGCAGATCTCCGGTGCGTAGTGCAAGAGCTTCTTCGCATGCTCCGGCGTGAACGATGTGCCGAGCGATGCGACCACATTGTGCACACCGGCATCGAACACCGATATCGCATCCATGTAACCCTCGACGACGATGGCCCGGCCCTCCTGCTGGATGGCGCGGTGCGAGCGGTCGAGGCCGAAGAGCAGCTTCCTCTTGTTGAAGAGGACGGTCTCCGGTGTATTGAGATACTTCGGTGTCGAATCATCGAGGACGCGGCCGCCGAAGCCGACGACGCGCCCGCGCTCATCCGCAATCGGGATGATCACGCGCCCGCGGAAGCGGTCGTAGAGGCCGCCTCCCTGCTTGCGCTCGGCACAAAGACCGCTTGCCAGCAAAAACTCCTGCTTGATTCCACGCTTGAGGAAAGCCGTGGACAACTTATCCCAGGCAGGCGGTGCGTAGCCGAGCTGAAATTCCTCGATGGTCTCCTGGCGGATGCCGCGTCCGGCGAAATAGGCCTTGCCCCGCTCGCCCATGCGCGTCATCGTCAGGCAGTTGTGGAAGAAGTCACGCGCGAGCTCATTGACCTTGCGCAGGTCCTGTATCTCGCGTTCCCGCGCGACTTCCTGCGGGCTCCTCTTGCGCTCGGGCAGCGGGATGCCCAGCTTCTCTGCCTGCAGCTTGATCGCGTCAAAATACGAGATGTTTTCGATAAGCGAAATAAACTTGAACGCGTTGCCGCCGGCATGACAGCCGAAGCAGTAGAAGAAGCCCTTGTCGGGTAGGACAGAAAAGGATGCGGTCTTCTCCTGATGGAACGGGCAGCATCCCCAGTAGCGATTGCCCCGGCGCTTGAGCGGCACGTAGCCCTGCACGATGCGCAGGATATCCGTCTGCTCGCTCACGCGCTCGACGAAGGCCTCCATCGCCTCATTCCGCATTCGTTCCAATTGAATTCCATCCTTCCATCTCTCTGGCCCCCGATGCCGCCTCCAAGCGCGCATCAAAGGGGTACTTTAGTATATTCGCTGCCATCTGCGAAAAACCTTCCTGCGCACTCAAAAAAACGTCTCGAGACACTTGACAAAGCGCTTTGATCGTCTTCTGCGCAGGTTTTTCAGATATATATTCCGCAAAAACTCCCGATTTCCTTTTTCATCCCGAAAATTTCCTCGCACATCGCACACACGGCGGGCACAGGGCAGCACAGCAGCCGCTTAGCGGCTGTAGCGGATGACGCGCCCGACGGGCGGGATGAAGATTTCGGAGAAGAGCTGGACGGCATAGCTGTCCGTAAGCCCCGCGACGTAGTCCGTCACGATCTGCTCGCGTCCCCAGCGCTCCTCGCGCTGGCAGAACTCCTGCGGCAGCTCCTCAGGATGCTCGAGGAAGTGGGCGTAGAGCTGGCGCAGCATGAAACCGGCCTGACGGCGCTCGTGCGCGAGCGCATCTGACAGGTAGATGTGCTCGAACATGAAGCTGCGGAAGAGGTCCATGGTCTCACGCACCTCGTCCGACTGGCGGATGTCCGCAAGGTCCGCCGAGCTCTCAATCATGTCGGCCACCATACTCGTGATCATCGAGGAGGTGTCCCGACCGAAGCGCTCGTAGACCGCAGCGGGCAGGTCGCCATCCTTCAGCAGGCCCGCGCGCAGGCTGTCGTCATAGTCGTGCGTGAGGTAGGCGATACGGTCTGCCGTGCGCACGATGCGCCCTTCGAGTGTCTTCGGCAGATGCGGTCCCGTGTGGTTGACGATGCCGTCCTTGACCTCATACGTGAGATTGAGCCCCTTGCCGCCCTTCTCGAGGAATTCCACGACGCGCAGGCTCTGCTCATTGTGGGCGAAATGGCCCGTGAGCTCATCCATGACGGACTCGCCCGCATGCCCGAACGGCGTGTGGCCGACATCGTGGCCGAGCGCGATCGCCTCGACGAGGTCTTCGTTGAGGCGCAGGCCGCGCGCAATTGTCCGCGAGATCTGCGCGACCTCGAGGCTGTGTGTCATGCGCGTGCGGTAATGGTCACCTGCCATGATGTAGACCTGCGTCTTGTGCTTGAGCCGCCGAAAGGATTTGGAGTGCAGGATGCGGTCCCTGTCGCGCTGGAACTTCGTGCGCAGCGCGCACTCTGCGCCGTCCCGCTTGCGCCTGGCCTCGCGGCTCTTGGCTGCCTCCGGCGCCAGATACTCATACTCAAGCGCCTCGGTCCGTTCCCGGATATTCAAAGCCATTCCCCCTCTCCTTTCCTCTCTTCTTGTCTCAAAAATCACGCCTATCGCTTGGAGATGGGCGGGCAAGAGATGACAAAAACGCTCTTTTATCATATAATTATATATTACGCGCACAACGCGGAATTTCCTGCCGCCTGCCGCTCTTTTCTTGTGATTTTGCAAAATAGGCATGACAGGAGTAAAATAGAATCAGCGAATCTTAATGAGGTGATCCTGTTGCTTATATTTCGACAACTAGCAAACATCACGCAAGACCTGCCCCGGGCAGTACTGCCGCTCCTGCTGATTTTCTTGATGAGCACGGCAGCCCCCGCCGCGGCAAAGGCCGTCACAGAGCCCACCACTTCTGCCACTTCCGTAACGGATGTCACGGAAGTGCATCCCGTCAGCTCGTTCCTGCAGGACGAACGCCCCGCCATATCGGCGCGCTCCGTGCAGTACGACGAGAAATCTGGCCGCTACATCTGCCACGGCACGGTGAAGATCACCCTCGGCAACCGCCTGATCACAGCCGATGAAGCGCAGATCACGAGCGACCTCAGCACCATCTGGACGCAGGGCTCGGCCCGCCTCATCGACGGCGAGAACATCTTCTGCAGCGAGGCCATCTACGCGCGGCCCCTGGAGGGACAGGCGTTCTTCTTCGGCACGCGCTGCAAGCTCAAGCGCCCCGGTCTCGCCATCGACAGCGACTCCATCGAGTACCGCTGGCAGGATAAGATTGGCGTCTTCGACGGACACGTACTCTACATCGACAGCGACGGCGAGAAAGCCTTCGTCCATGTCGAGTACGACTTCAACAAGAACAAGATTGCCTGACCGGCATTGCATCCCATCCTGTCAAGAGAACAAAAAGAAGGGCCTGACAGCCAGCACCGACTGGCTGTCAGGTCCTTCTTTATTTGTTGCCATGCACTCGCGTGGCCGCTTGCGGCTTATGCGAGGACAATCTTCGTGAAGTCGGCGATGCGGCTGACGAGCTGGTCGATGATCTTGAGCAGACCAAGGCGGTTGTTCTTGATCTTCTCATCCTTGTCCATGACCATGACATCGTCGAAGAACGTGTCGATTGGAGCAGCGAGTGCCGCGAGTGCCGTGATGGCCTCGGCATACGACTCCGAGGCGATGTCTGAACCGACAGCAGCGGCGGCCTTCTCGTAAGCGGCGAAGAGATTGCGCTCGGCATCCGTCTGGAAGAGGTCGGCCGAGACTTCAGCAGACGCTGCCTTCTTGGCGAGGTTGGCCACGCGCACGAACGCCTGGACACCAGCAGCTGCATCCGCATCCGTCACATAGTCCGCGACAGCCTTGGCGCGCAGGGCGACGGCATAGATGTCATCGACATCGGCGAGGACCGCGTCGACGACGTCGTAGCGGATGGACTCGAGAACGTTCTTGAGGCGCAGGCGGATGAAGTCTGCCACATCCTGCTGCATCTTCGCGCGGGCCTTCTCATCCTCGATGCCATAGAGGTCCATGGCCTTGGCGACGATGGCGGAAAGGCTCAGGTGGTACTTGGCCTCGATGATCATGTTGACGAGGCCGAGTGCCTGGCGGCGCAGCGCAAACGGGTCCTGGGAGCCCGTCGGGATCTTGCCGAGGCTGAAGGTGCCGACGATCGTGTCAATCTTGTCGGCCAGGCTCACGATGCGGCCTGCCGTCGTCTGCGGCTGGCTGTCACCGGCAAAGCGCGGCTTGTAGTGCTCGTCGATGGCGACGGCGACTTTCTCGCACTCGCCGTCGAGCTTCGCGTACTCGCGGCCCATGATGCCCTGCAGTTCCGTGAACTCCGTGACCATGCCCGTGACGAGGTCGGCCTTCGAGAGGATGGCCGCGCGGCGCGCGTGCTTGTGAGCCTTCTCGTCGGCGCCGATGGCATCGGCGATGAAATCGGCAAGCTTCTCAAGGCGCTCCGTCTTCTCGTACATCGTGCCGAGGCCCTGCTGGAAGACGACCGTCTTGAGCTTCTCGCGGTGCTCCTCGAGGCTCTTCTTGCGGTCTTCATCGAAGAAGAACTGCGCATCGGCGAGGCGGGCGCGCAGGACGCGCTCATTGCCGTGCTGGACCGTCTCGAGGTATTCCTTGCCGCCGTTGCGAACCGTGATGAAGAGCGGCAGCAGCTTGCCCTCGGCCATCTTGACCGGGAAGTAGCGCTGATGGTCGCGCATCGGCGTGATGACGGCCTCCGGCGGCAGCTGTAGGTACTTCTCCTCGAACTTGCCGCAGAGCGCCGTCGGGTACTCGACGAGGTAGAGGACCTCTTCTAAGAGGTCTTCCGTGATCTCAGCCTGGCCGCCGTTCGCCTTGGCGACGGCCTCGATCTGCTCGCGGATCATCTGCTTGCGCTTGTCCTGGTCGACGATGATGAAGTTCTCCTCGCAGGCCTTCTCGTAGCTATTCGCATCGGCGATCTCGAAATCGCCCTGCGAGAGGAAGCGGTGGCCGCGCGACGTGCGGCCCGACTTGACGTTCGCGAGCTCGAACGGGATGACATCGGCTCCGTAGAGCGCGACGAACCAGCGGATCGGGCGGATGAACTTGAAGTCGAGGTCGCCCCAGCGCATGTTGTTCGGGAACGAGAGGCCGCAGACGAGCTCCGGCAGCAGCGTCTCGAGGATCTTGGCCGTCGGCTGGCCTTCCTCGTGGACTTCAGCGTAGACGTAGCCGTCCTTGACGACGAGGTCTTTCGGGTCGACGTGCTGGCCGCGCGCAAAGCCCTGCGCCGCCTTCGTCGGGTTGCCCTCAGCGTCGAAAGCGATCTTGACGGACGGGCCACGATTCTCGCTCGCGACATCTTCCTGCTTCTCCGCAAGGCCCTCGACGAGAAGCGCCGTGCGGCGCGGCGTGCCGAGCGTGCGGACTGCCTTGAAGGCGATGCGGTTCTCCTTGAATGCCTTCTCGGCATTCTCCTTGAGCTGGGCGAGTGTGCCCGGCATTACGTGGGCCGGAACTTCTTCCGTGCCGATTTCAAATAACAGATCCTTAGCCATGCTCACTTCTCCCCTCTGTGGAGCATCGGATAGCCGAGCTCCTCACGCTGTTTCAGATAACACTCGGCGCAGAGACGCGCGAGCTTTCTTACGCGGCCGATGAAGGCAGCGCGCTGCGAGACCGAGATGGCGCCGCGTGCATCGAGCAGGTTGAACGTATGCGAGCACTTGAGCACGTAGTCGTAGGCCGGATGGACATAGCCCTTGTCGATGACGCGCACGGCCTCTTTCTCGTACTTGTCGAACAGGTCGAAGAGCAGCGCCTCATCCGAGAGGTCGAAGGCGTAGACCGACTGCTCGTACTCATTCTGGTGGAAGACATCGCCGTACGTGTAATCGTCCGTCCACTGGATGTCGTAGACGTTCTCGACGCCCTGGATGTACATCGCGAGGCGCTCGAGGCCATACGTGATCTCCGAGGCGACCGGCTTGATGTCCTGACTGCCGACCTGCTGGAAATACGTGAACTGCGTGATCTCCATGCCGTCGAGCCAGACTTCCCAGCCGAGGCCCCAGGCGCCGAGCGTCGGCGACTCCCAGTTGTCCTCGACAAAGCGGATGTCGTGCTGCTTCGGGTCGATGCCGAGGCGCTCGAGGCTCTCTAAGTAGAGCTCCTGGATGTTGTCCGGCGACGGTTTCATGATGACCTGGAACTGGTGGTGCTGGTAGAGGCGGTTCGGGTTATCGCCGTAGCGGCCATCGGCCGGGCGGCGCGACGGCTCGACATAGGCGACGTGCCAGGGCTCCGGGCCAAGCACGCGCAGGAAGGTCGACGGATTCATCGTGCCCGCGCCCTTCTCGACATCATACGGTTCTGCCAGGATGCAGCCCTGTTCCGACCAGAATTTCTGCAGGGCCAGGATGATTTCCTGAAATTTCATGGGAACAACTCCTTTTCACCATTGTCTATTGCCACAGGAACAAATAAAAATCTCGTTCCTGCAACGTAACGTTACAGGGACGAGACTTGTCTTCAAGTACCGCGGTTCCACCCTGATTGACTTCCGAAAGGAAAGCCCGCTCAAATTATGGGATTATGCTCCGAAGCGCCTTTCATCTCATTTCATGTTCACATTCATGATCATGGGCGGCCTCGCACCATCGCCGCCTCGCTGCAGGATGAGATTACTCTTCTTCCTCATTGCTACCTACGAGTCTAGCAAAAGTCACGTGACTTGTCAACCAGGTCCGCACCTCAGTTCTTCTGCCACATGATGATCAGCGGCTTGCCGTACTCCTTCTTGAACTGCTTGCAGTACGACTTCATCTCGAACTCAGCTGCGCTGTGGTCCTCGCCCTTCTTGCCGCGCAGCGAGAGCACGACGGCCTCCTCGTCGTCGGCGACGTCGATCTTGTGCACGACGCCCTCGTACGTCACATCGGCCGCCTCAGCGAGGGCCAGTAGCAGCGCGAGCTGGCGGACCTTCTTCCAGTCGGCCTGCGTCAGCATCATCGCATAGCGGTAGGCGCGCATGATCTTGTTGCTGATGCCGTGGTGGAAGCCCGCGATGAACGCAGCCTTGAGCTGCTCGAGCTGGCGCATGCCGTAGAGCGGCGCATGCGCGATGATGAAGGCCGAATGGCGCGCATGATCGTAGTAGTTGACGACCTTGCCCGAGTCGTGCAGCCAGGCCGCGACCTCCAGGAGGCTGCGGTCGCGCCGCGTCGCGCCATGTGAGCGCTTGAGCTGGTCAAAGAGGCTCAGCGCGAGGTTGCGCACGCGCTCGAGGTGCTCCATGCGGCGGTCGGCGCTCAAGAGGTAGTTGTGCACGCTCTCCCACAGCACGTTCGGCACGATGGGTCCCTTCTCGGCCTTCTCGCCGTAGCCGTACTGTTCGCCGTAGTACTCGAAGAAGACGCCGTCGCGCAGGCCGCAGCCCGAGACGATGATGTTCTGGCCGCCCGCGAACTGCATGAGCGTGTTGATGATGATGCCGCCCGCCACGATGAGGTCGGCGCGCTCCGACGAGAGCCCCTTCATGCGCTTGCGGCTCGAGAGGTTCGACTTGACGATGCTCGTGTACGTCTCCTCGAAGCGGCGGCGCGGGATGATGTAGTTGTGGATGCGTGAAAGCTGGTAGTTCGTCTGGGCCTGGTCCATCTTGGCGAGGTTTCGGACCGTGCCGCCGACACCGATGACGGGCAGGTTGAGCCCCTCGGCCCACGGGATCATCTCTTCGTACTTCTTGCGCACGAAGTCACAGCAGCGCTCGACGGCCGCGCCCGTCACCTTGTCGGCAAGGTTGAAGGCATCCGTCACCGTCACGGCGCCGATTGGCACAGAGACCGACTCGACGATCTTGCGGTCGCGCACGAGCGAGACCTCGATGGAAGCGCCGCCGAGGTCGAACTGCAGGTAGTTGCGCTCGTCGATGGTGTTGACGACGCCGAGGTAGCCGAGGTACGCCTCGCGCTCGCCCGAGATGACCTCGATGTCGATGCCCGTCTCCCGCTTGATGCGCGCGATGAATTCCTCGCCATCCGCAGCATTGCGCGCCGCCGCCGTCGCGACCGCGATGCACTTCGTGACCTGCAGGACCTCCATCATGTGCTTGTAGACATGGAGGCAGGCCATGGCGCGCTCCACACCCTCCGGGTTGAGCCTGCCCGTCTCCGACATGCCGCGGCCGAGGCGGATGGCCTCCTTCTGCTGGTACTCGAGATGGTAGGACTTGTTGTCGGCCACCTGTATGACGATGAAGCGGATCGAATTCGACCCCATATCAATGATTGCCACTCTCTCCATAAACGAACGCTCCCTTACTCTGTATTGCAGTCTATCACTCTTTCGCGATTCCCGCACTTTCTTCCAGTATATCAATTCAGGCGCGATGCTTCAAGACAATTCAAAATTTCCGTTAGATGCTGTATAATATAGGGTATTAACAAAAAATTTACGAAATAGCAACGCAGTCCTGCTGCTTGCTCCCTATAATAAGAAACAGGCTCATCTGCCCAGAGCCTCTCCCATTCCAGAAAGGATGTTATGGCATGAAGAAAACATCGACATTCGGCATCATCCACATTGGCTCCATCCACACGAGCATGGCCATTGTGAAATATCATTCTCCGACACAGATTGAGGTCATCGATTCCGCCAATAAAGAGCTGCCGCTCGGCGAGGAGGTCTTCCGCACGCACCGCCTCTCCTTCGCGTCCATCCATGCGCTCAGCACCATCCTGCAGGGATTCCGGCAGCTTCTCTTAGACTACCGCGTCTCCGAGGTCTACCCGATTGCCACGACCGTCGTGCGCGAGGCGGAGAACCGCCTCGGCATCCTCGACCTCCTCTACATGCGCACGGGCTTCCGCTTCCACGTCGCCGACATGACGGAGGAAGTCTACTACAAGTTCTTCGCGCTGCACCACTTCCTCAAAAAGAATGAGCAGGTCGGCACGAAGCCGACGCTGCTGCTCGACGTCACATCGGGCGGCCTCGGCTTCACGGGCTGGCAGGACAGCACGCTGCTCTTCCAGACGAATGTCACTGGCGGGCGCCTCAGCGTCCTCGAGCACTTCACCGAAGAAGAGCGCGTCAACGTCATGTTCCCGTCGGCCGTGCGCGATTACCTGCACGCCTCGCTCTCCTCGCTCTGGCCCCGCATCGAGCATGCGGACATCCACACACTCGTGCTCACGGGCTTCGAGGCGCGCATCCTCGCCTCGCATCTGGAAAAAGGCAAGACCAGCTATCCTGCCGTCATCGCGCCAGAGGAGTTCCTGCAGATCACTGAATCGCTGATGCCGCTGACGACGCATAAGCTCATGCAGGTCTTCGAGATCAGCGAGCGCCGCGCCCAGCTGCTGCTGCCGACACTGCTGCTCTACGAGGAAGTCGTGCGCACGCTCAACATCGACACGATCCTCGTCATGAACACGACCTTCCTCTACGGCTACGCTGCCTGGTGTGGCGCACAGCGCATCAGCCCGAGCGCCATCTCCGAGCAGGCCGACCTGCTGCTCGACCTCGCGCGCAGCACGGCCATGCGCTACAACTGCAACCTGCCGCACATCAGCCGCATCGACGAGTACGCGACGAAGCTCTTCGACGGGCTGCGCCGCGTGCACGGCCTCTCGACGCGCCACCGCCTGCTGCTGCGCATGAGCGCACTGCTGCATGAGACGGGCAAGTTCGTCAACCTGCGCAACTACCCGCTGCACTCCTGGCAGATCATCATGGGCACGGACATCTTCGGCATCACAGACGCCGAGAAGGAAGTCATCGCCTGCATCAGCTACTACTACCACCGCGACAACCCCGGCAAGAAGGACGTGCATTACCAGCGCCTGACGCAGGACCAGAAGATCATCGCCGACAAGTGCTGCGCGATCCTGCGCCTTGCCGACGCCCTTGACCAGGGCCACAGCGGCCGCATCCAGGACCTTTCCGTGCGCCTCGTCAAGGAAAAACTCTACGTCAACTACACGTCAGAATACGATATCTCGCTGATCCGCTGGAGTTTCGCACAAGCCTCAGTGCTGTTCCGCGAGATCTTCGGCATCGAGCCCGTCTTAAGGAGGAAATAAACATGGACTTCAATGACCGTCAATACTACCTGAATCGCGAGTGCACCTGGCTGAGCTTCAACCAGCGCGTGTTGCGCGAATCCACCTGCGAGGACAATCCCCTGCTCGAGCGCCTGCGCTTCATCGCCATCAGCTGCTCCAACCTCGACGAGTTCTTCATGATCCGCGTCGCCGGCCTCAAACACCTCATCGAGAGCGGCGTCAAGCACCACGACATCAGCGGCCTGACGCCGCAGGGACAGATGGACGCCGTCAGCCGCATCGCGCACGACCAGATGCGCGACATCGACCGCTGCCTCAAGGCGACGCTTAAAGAGCTCACGGCACACGGCATCCGCTTCGTCCAGCCGACGGACCTCGACGCCAAGCAGGAGCTTTGGCTGACCGAGTTCTTCGAGCGCGAGATCTTCCCGGTCGTCACGCCGATGGGCATCGATCCCTCGCACCCCTTCCCCTTCCTGACGAGCAAGAGCCTCAACCTCGCCGTCCACCTCAAACGCCCTGAGGACAAGGAAGTCCGCCTCGCCATCCTGCCGGTGCCGGTCTCCGTTCTCGGCCGCCTCATCAAGGTGCCAGAGCTCCAGCACTACCTCTACCTCGAAGACATCCTGAGCTACTTCGCCGAGCGCTTCTTCACGGGCTACGAGATCCTCGAGACGACGCCGTTCCGCGTCACGCGCGATGCCGACCTCGACATCCGCGAGGACGTCGACGACCTGCTCCTCGAGGTCGAGAAATCCCTCGAGAAGCGCCGCAAGGGCGCTGCCGTCCGCCTCGAGATCGCCAAGGCGGCCTCCAAGGAGACGCGCAAGACGCTCCAGAAGGAGCTCGAGCTCGACGACCTCGACGTCTACACGATCGACGGTCCGCTCGGCGCCGCCTTCTTCTCCTCCTTCGCCAACATCAAGGGCTACGATGAGCTGCGCTACGAGCCCTTCGTGCCGCAGCCGTCGATTGAGCTCGCCGCACGCAGGACGAAGGACATCTGGAAGGCCATCCGCGAGAAGGACATCCTCGTCCACCATCCGTACGAGACGTTCGCGACGGTCGAGAACTTCATCCGCACGGCAGCCGACGACGAGGCCGTGCTGGCCATCAAGCAGACGCTCTACCGCGTCTCGAGCAAGTCGCCGATCATCTCGGCCCTCGCCGATGCCGCGCGCAACGGCAAGCAGGTCACGGTGCTCATGGAGGTCAAGGCGCGTTTCGATGAGGAGAACAACATCATCATGGCCCGCCGCCTCGAGGAAGCCGGCTGCCACGTCATCTACGGCATCCTCGGCCTCAAGACCCACTCCAAGATCACGATGGTCGTGCGCCGCGAGGAAGACGGCATCCGCCGCTACTGCCATCTCGCCACGGGCAACTACAACGGCTCGACGGCCAAGATCTACACCGATATCGGCCTGATGACCGCCGACAACGAGATTGGCGTCGACGGCTCCCGCTTCTTCAACTTCCTCTCCGGCTTCTCCGATCCGCCGGCCTGGAACAAGCTCATCGTCGCACCGCTCAACCTGCGCGAGACGATCATGGCCGAGATCGATCAGGAAATCGAGCACGCAAAGCGCGGCGAGCGCGCCTACATCGCCGCCAAGATGAACTCCCTGCTTGACCGCCTGATCATCGCCAAGCTCTACGAGGCATCGGCAGCCGGCGTCAAGATTGACCTGATTGTCCGCGGCATCTGCGTCCTGCGCCCGGGCCTGCCGGAGATCAGCGAGAACATCCACGTCCGCAGCATCGTCGGCCGCTTCCTCGAGCACAGCCGCATCCTCTACTGCTACAACGGCGGCCGCGAAGACGTCTTCATTTCGTCGGCCGACTGGATGCCGCGCAACCTCAACAACCGCGTCGAGCTCATGATCCCGATCCGAGAGCAGGACCACAAGGACCGCCTGCACGCCATCCTGCAGACGTACCTCAAGGACAACACGAAGGCATACCTCATGCGCTCCGACGGCTCGTACGTCCGCGCATCGTGCCGCAAGGGCATGACGCCGATTGGCGCCCAGAAGACCTTCATGGAGACGGCCCTCTCAGGCAAGACGCTCGGCTGAGCTGCCACGACTCCATCAAAAAACGCTCACGTCCCAAAAGATGTGAGCGTTTTTTCTGTATACAAGTGATTCATGAGCCCGTCATGCTGAGCTGCTGGATGAAGGCCAGCGATTTGAGCGGTCGGCCTAAGAGGTCCTGCAGGTAGGCGAGCAGCAGCTGCTCCGCCGCGATAAGCTTGGCCGAGGAAAGACGCAGCTCTCCGCGCTGCCAGTCAAAGTCGCGCAGGCCGACGATGAAGTGGCGCAGTTCCTCGGGGAATGCCTTGGCGTCCGGCGTCGCGCAGTCCCTGCAGAGCACGCCGCCCTCGTGCATGGAGAACGCGGCATCCCCTTCGATCTTCCTGCCGCAGTGGACGCAGTTCTCATAGCGAAGCTGCAGGCCCGTGAACTCCATGAGCTGATAGACGGCCGCCACGGCCGTGACGCGCGGATTGCGGCGCTCGAAGGCATCGAGGATGTCTAAGAGTGCGGCAAACATCCGCGGCTCCGGCTGGCCCTCCGGCAGGAACTCGCGCAGGAACTCTGCGACGAAACTGCCATAGGCCATCGCCGTGAGGTCTTCGCTGAGCTTCCTGTAGTGGCGGCGCAGCAGGCACTGGCGCACGGTGTCGACGCGCCTGCCCTCCGAGAGCTGCAGGTCGAGGTACGAGAACATCTGCATGCCGCCGGCCAGCGGGCTCCTCGGCCTGCGGCAGCCGAAAGCAGCCGCCCGCACGAGGCCGCGCTCCTTCGTGAAGAAGGTCATCATCTTATCAGCATCGCCCCAGTTCTTCGAACCGAGCACGACGGCTTCCGTCTGATAGAGTGCCATCGGTCAGCCCTTCTTCTGTTTGGCGAGCTCGGCCGCTGCCTCCGCCGAGAGATTCGACTGCGGCTCTGCCTCGTTTGCCAGCCGTCTCGGCATGACGGCGCCTGCCGTCAGCATGTACTGCAGGGCCGACTCGCTGCTGATGTCGAGATAGATGACATCCTGCTTGCGCACGAAGAGATTCGTGCCCGAGGTCATGTTGAGGCTCCAGGGCACGAAGACGCAGACGTAGTCGTCGCCAAGCTTCTCCTTGAGCACCGGCGGCACATCGGCCATGATGAAGCCCAGCGCCTTCGACTGGTGGAACGGCACGAGCACGACGTGGTCGAACATGTTGTTCGACTCGAAGACAGCCGTCGAGAGGTGCTTGACGCTGTTGTAGATGAACTTGACGACGGGGATCTTGCCGAGCAGCGCCTCGCCATAATGGATCATCCGCCGCATAATCCAATACGACGAGATCCAGCCGACGAAGTAGATGCCGAGCACCACCGTGATGATGCCGAGCCCCGGGAAGTAGAACGGCAGATGCTTGCCGAGCACGCCCTCCGTGAAGTGCAGCACCTCACTGACGACGAGCAGCGTGATGACGATGGGCACGAGCAGGATCAGGCCGTTGACGAAACGGCGCGAGATGCGCTTAGAGAGGCGGCTCTTATGCTCCTCTGACATTACGATTCCACCCCGAAACCGAAGTTGTGGAGCACGCCTTCACGGTTGCGCCAATCCTTCTTGACCTTGACCCAGAGGTCGAGGAAGACGCGCGAGCCGAGCAGCGCTTCGATGTCCTTGCGCGCGAGGGCGCCGATTTCCTTGAGCATCGCGCCCTTGGCACCGATGATGATGCCCTTCTGCGAGTCGCGCTCGACGTAGATGGTCGCGCGGATGTAGACATCGCCGTTCGGGCGCGTCGTCATCTCATCCGTCTCGACGGCCACCGCATGCGGCACCTCGTCGCGCGTGAGCTGCAGGACCTTCTCGCGGATGAGTTCCGCGACGATCAGGCGCTCCGGCTGGTCCGTGACCATGTCCTCCGGATAGTACTGCGGTCCTTCCGGCAGATACTTCTTGACTTCCGTCAGCAGGGAGTCGAGATTTATCTCCGCCTTGGCCGAGATCGGCACGACGCCGACGAACGGGTACTTGTCCGCATAGCGCGAGATGATCGGCAACACCTGCTCCTTCTCGATGAGGTCGAGCTTGTTGACGACGAGGATGACCGGCTTGCTCGTCGCCTGCAGGCGCTCGAGGATGTAGTACTCGCCCGGACCCATCTTCTCGGTCGCATCGACGACGAAGAGGATGGCGTCGACTTCCTTCAAGGTGCCCTCTGCCGCCTTGACCATGTACTCGCCGAGCTTGTGCTTCGGCTTGTGGATGCCCGGCGTGTCGAGGAAGACGATCTGGGCATCCGGCTCCGTCAGGATGCAGAGGATGCGGTTCTGCGTGGTCTGCGGCTTGTCGCTCATGATGGCGATCTTCTGGCCGATCAGCGTGTTGATGAGCGTCGACTTGCCGACGTTCGGGCGGCCGATGACGGCGATGAAGCCCGATTTATGTTTTGGCTGCTTTGCGTTCTGTTCCATATCTTCACTTCTCTTTCTGTCTTGCTTTTCTCATATGCTGTGTCAATCTTGCGTCATTCGCGCGGGATGCCGAGCTTCTCCATGACGAAGCGCTGCTCCTGCTCCATCTCGAGGCGCTCCTCCTCCTCCATGTGGTCGTAGCCCAGGAGATGCAGCATGCCGTGCACCGTCAGGAAGGCCATCTCGCGCTTGACGCTGTGGCCGAAGTCCTTGGCCTGCTCCTCCGCGCGCTCCACCGAGATGACGAGATCGCCGAGCACATTGATGTCGGCACCGCCCGTGACCTCCGGTTCCTCGCTCTCATTGAGCGCGAAGGAGAGCACGTCCGTCGGGCGGTCGATGCCGCGGTACTGGCGGTTGAGCTCATGGATGTAGTCGTTGTTGGTCAGCGTGATGCTGACCTCGCCGTTCTCGACGCCGTAGAGCTCGCCGACCTTCTGGGCCGCGGCCGTCACATTCGCGACGTACTCCTGCGGCACCTCAAGGTCTTCTGGATAATTGCTGATGATGACATTCACTTGGCGCGCGCCTCCCGTTCCTTGTCTCGCTGCTCCTTCTCTTTCTTCTTTTTCTCTTCCCAGGCTCCGTACGCCTCGACGATGCGCGTGACGACATCGTGGCGGATAACATCGACCGGCGCCATGCGCACGATACCGATGCCCTTGACGTCCTTGAGGACCTGGCTGGCCTCGCGCAGGCACGCTCCAGTTTCTCAATGAGCTTTTTCTTCTCCTCAATAGAAGCAGGGTCGATCATCTCGTCACCGAGAAGTTCCAGCGTAATCGTTGTTCTGGATTATCATGTCCTCGAGTTGGGAATATAC
>OHBJ01001229.1_pt1 | contig 17595 bp, 17 predicted proteins | sample 1577241 | NCBI WGS metagenome assembly OHBJ01 (sample SAMEA3541594, study PRJEB24748) | human gut metagenome | biome: human gut; feature: human-associated habitat; material: faeces | place: China | collected 2012 | reverse complement strand
GATGAGAGATGTATGGCATCTGCCGGCTATTGCCCAATGGGAAAAATCCTGCGGGAAACATCCTACGCAAAAGCCATTTTCCCGGTTTCGAACCAGCTTTCCGCTTCCGCACGTTCATTGGCGTCCGTTTCCGCATGGATCGTCAGCCGGTAGCGTGTGCGCGGCGAAAGCGCTGCTGCAAGCGGATAGGCTGGGAGTACCTGTGTCAGCTTGCCGCTGTCGTAGATTGTGACACCGTCGCAGGCGCGGGTAAGTATAAAGCGAACCGAGGTCTGCGTTTTTCCGCGTGTATGTTCAAGCGTGTAGCTGACGCTGAAAGGGCAGAATAAATCGAAGCCCATCGGCGTACGCAAGTGATTGATTTGAATGTTTGATAATTCCATGAACGTTCCTCTCTCAGCCCTTGACTGCGCCGATGGCGATGCCCTTGGCAAAGAATTTCTGGAAGAACGGGTATGCGATCAGAACGGGGAGGATCGCGACAACGGCAATCGCCAGCCGGATCGTTGCGCTTGGGATCGCGCCAAGGTCAATACCCCCGAGGTCTTTTGCGTTATTCGCCAGAAATGCAATGTTGTTATTCATTTCATTCAGAAGCTGCTGGATGCTGAACAGCTTTGCGTCCGTAACATAATAAAGCCCATTTGTCCAGTCGTTCCAGTAGCTCACTGCGGTGATCAGTCCGATGGTCGCAAGAATCGGGGTGGACATGGGCAGAACCATCTTGCGGAAAATATAGAATTGACCCGCGCCGTCCAGCTCCGCCGCGTCAAGCAGCTCCGCTGGAATGTTGGTTTTGAAGTAATTCCGGACCAGAATGACGCTGAACCCGTTAAACAGAAGATTCGGAACGATCAGGGCAAACAGCGTGTTTTTGATTTTCAGCATATTGCTGTAAATGAGATATTGTGAAACGACGCCGCCGTTAAAGAGCATGGGAATAAAGCAGAGAGCAAATGCAAGTTTGACTCCGCGTACACGGTCTTTTGTCAGCGCGTAAGCGTAGGTACTGACCAGAAACAGACTGCAGACCGTACCGAGCACAGTAACAAAGATCGTGACCCCGTAAGCACGGCCGATCTGCGCCCACTGCTGAAAGATATACTGATACGCCTCCAGACTGAGCTCTGCCGGAAAGAAGCGATAGCCTTCGCGGGTGGCATAGGCAGGGTCAGAGAAGGATGCGGAGATCAGCAGCCAGAACGGGAGAATCGCAAGCGCGGTAAGCAGCACCAAAACAATGTGACCGCCGATGCGGATATCGAGATCTTCTTTTTTCTTTAATTTCATACTGCTACCTCAGAACATTGCGTTTTCTTCGCTGATTTTGCGCACGACCCAGTTTGCGAGCAGGATGCACACGACACCGCAAAGCGACTGCAGAACGCTTGCCGCGCTGGAAAGCGCGATGTTATTATTCACCATCAGGGCGTTATAGACATAGGTGTCGATGGTCTGCGTTGCGCTGAAAAGCATACCGGAATTGCGCGGCACCTGATAGAACAGGCCAAAATCGGAGAAGAAAATTTTGCCGACACTCAGAATAAAAAGCGTAATTGCCGTGGGAACCAGATTGGGCAGCGTCACATTCTTGATCTGCTGCCACTTGCTGGCCCCATCCATGCGCGCAGCCTCATAAAGCTCCGGGCTGATTCCCACGATAGAGGCAAGATATACGACGGTGGAGAAGCCCAGTCCCTTCCACAGGTGTACAAAGGTCAAAATAAACGGCCAGTATTTCTTTTCCTGATAAAACACAATGACATTATCCTGCCCGAACAGCGGAATGAGGACTTTATTGATAAAGCCGGTGTCCACGCTCAAAAACGCATAGGCCAGATAGCTGACGACGACATAGCTCATGAGATACGGTAAAAGAATGCTGGTCTGATAAACGCGGGCCATGGCTTTGCTGCGGATCTCATTGAGCAAAATGGCAACTGTGATCGGAATGATCGTGCCGAGCACGATGAACGCAAGGTTGTAGCAGATCGTGTTCCGCAGCATCGTACCGACGCTTCCGGAAGCAAAAAGAAATTTGAAATTGTCCAGACCGTTCCACGGACTGCCGAAGATACCGAGCTTGAAGTTGAGCTTTTTGAACGCAACGACGATACCGGCCTTTATGATCTGTAAAATACTCACTACTCGTCAGAAAAGCAAATCCGTTGGCACTGAGATTTTCCAGGTTACCGTGAATTACGAGATTATCATTGGGAACGGTGATGGTACAACTGTTAGATACATCTACACGAGGGTATTTTCTACGGTTTACGATCTTAGGTCTTGATTTAACCAATATTGTAAAAGTATTTTTGGTATCAGAAGGATCAAGCTTTGTGTGTTCCCAGGAATAAATGACATTTCCTACGGTTACATTTAATTTACAATCAGTTGTTTTGGTAAGAGCAGGTGGCTCAGGAAGAGTAATATGCAATAAATTATCATCGAGTGAGAGAATCTCGCCATCATAATAGTGTTCGTTCAGATTGATGGAAAGCTTCATACCGGGTTGGACATCTTCGGTACCCATAAAACCGCCAATTCCAAGTTCACACATGAGCGCTTCAATCACATTCTCGATATCATTAATGTTATTGGCAGATTCATCATATTTACTGAGCATACGGTTATTGATTTCATTGGAATCGGTGATGCTTCCCGTCATATCATCCACGATGTGGGATACTTCTTCCAGATTTTCAACGAGATGAACATTCGAGGATTCCACTTCCTTCATAGCGGTATCAATTACCTGAATATGGTCACCAAGCTGAGTCGTATCACTTGCAATCTGTGTAATATTACTTCCGGCAGCTGTTACCTTTTCAAGTGTCAGATGGATCAGTTCCAGAGTTTCTTCAATCGCAGAAGTCATCTTATCGGAGGTCTCTTCCAGATGCTGAAGAGCCTGCCAGATCTGTCCGGAAGAGGATTTTGTTTCTGTACTTAAGGAACGGATCTGGTCGGCAACGACGGCAAAGCCTTTACCGGCTTCTCCGGCTCTTGCTGCTTCAATGGAAGCATTTAAAGCAAGGAGATTAGTCTGATTGGTAATCTGTTCAATCGTTCCGGTTTCTTTCTTTACCATTGCAAAATCATTCTTGAAATCCTGCAGGGTCTTTTCAATATCCCCGGAAAGATCTGCCATGGTATTAGTTGTTGTAATCAGGCTGTCCAGATCTGTGGAACTGATTCTGGCATGATCTTCGCAGGTTGCGGTAAGAGCTACCATCTGCTTAATCAGTTCGGCCACCTGATTGACCTGGGAGTGAATATCAGAGGTCATTTCGTTTGAAGAGGTTGTGGTATTCTGGAGATTATGATTATTGTCCTGCAGCTTGTGGAGACTCCGGACAACAATGCTGGCACCGTGGGTATTCTCGGAGGCCAGTTCCTGCACAACGGTAACACCATCCATGATGGAATTACAGGCTTCCTTTACCTTTTCAACGGTAGTAATTACACGGTGAAGGTCGGCACGGATGCTGTCGGTCATTGCACCGTCAGATTCATTCAGATGTTTAATGGACATAACGTAGCAGATATAGCAGAGGATAATGCAGGAAAGCTCTAACTGATAATCCTTTATATTCGTTGCAGAATTAAAGCCGAGGGAAATCCGGTAAGCAGCACTTCCGATAATAATGAGTGAATTAACAATTCCACAGGTGACCATGAACTTCCTGTTCTTATAAAGAACCAGAAGACTTGTCACAGGAAGAATATAGGTAAAGGCAATCGGAGAACTTGTAGTACAGATGACATAGGTATAAAAAATACCATATCCGATGGCTAAAATATACCGGTAGAGCTCTGTGGCATATCCCTTCACCCGAAGTGTGATTTCACCAATGAGAATCGGGAACCAGCAAAGAGCCAGAAAGGTAAGGTAGTAAGGAACAGCATGGATTCCGTTGGCAACATCACTGCCGTAATTGGCAGATAGCAGAATGGCAAAGATAAGCCAGATTTTTCTGGCCCGCCGGTTGGCTTTTTCTTTGAAAACAGATTCGTCGTAATTCATAAGTACCTCCGTAAATTAAAATCCAGTATCATTGGAACTGTTGAAAATATCCGGACATGTCTTCAAGCAGTTCAATGCTTTCCTTGCGGAAAGGATCAATTACACTGAAGGCGTGGGGGAGATCTTTTCTTTCGGAAAAGTCCAAAAGATGATGGGAAACCTGATATCTGGAAAGTGCTTTTTCAAAATCAAGGGTATAGCTGCGCAGATAATCTCCTGCACTGGTTGTCAGAAAGCAGGGAGGAAGAGCGGTTACTATCCCCGGATGCTCCGGGTTCACATAGGAAGAAAAAGCGCTTTTCTTGTAATGATTTCCATATAAATAAGAAGGGAGAAATAATCCAATCTTATCAAAACGGGTGGTATAGTACATTCCACTGATGAGTCCGAGCGCCTTTAAGCGCAGGGAAGCAGGACTGACACCGGCAGTTCCCGCAATCTTCGGAGAGTTCTGCATGGCAGCGCAATAGGTCAGAAGCATCGCACCACCGCTGTCTCCAACGGCATAAACCCGATCCTTCAGTCCCTGGTATTCCGGAAGCTTACGCTTGATGCATCGCATGGCGGTGAATACATCTTCACACTGGTCAAAGAACAGGCAGTCTGGTACGAGGCGGTATTCAATACTGAATACGAGATACCCAAGCTTACTCAGCTGAGCACAGAAATACCGGTTGTATTCCTTGCACCCGAGAATCAATCCTCCCCCGTGAATGTTCAGAATCACAGGAAGCTCCTTGCCGGCAAAAGCATCAGCACGGTAGATATCCATGCGGTGTGCAGGATCAGAATCTTCAGCATAGGGGACATTACGGATTTCTGTAACGTCTGACGGAAATGTAAATTCAGTATCACGGGCAGGAATCGCATCCTGAAACTCCTGCCGCTGTTTATAAAACATATTTTTGATAAAGGAATTCATAATAACCTCAACGTAAGTAGTAAGTGAAAACTTGCTTATTACGATTTTAAAATATTTGGTGACAGGAATCAAGATAAAACAGTACATATTTCGTAACAGCACATATTTCGTAACAGTTCAGCCATGCCCATTCATAAGCTGCCGGATTGTACAGATTGGCTGACAAATATACGTGCTTTCCGGCAACTTATTTCATGTCGGGCGTCCGCCCTATAGAAATGATTGTATAAGCTGCCCTTAGTGAGCAAGCTCCCACGGTCATCTTGCACAATCATTTCTGCATGGCTGAACTGTTACCATATTTCCTATTCCAAAACAATAAATTATTCGGAAAGATGATGTTCACGCATGTATTCTCCGATTTTTTGATCACAGGCAAGAATATGGTTGGTAAGCCAGTCCAGCAGGAATTGGATCAGGTCTAAAAGATATTCCTGCTGATGATCATCCATTTCATCAAGATCATTGAGGTCGATCTCTACAAGCCGCTCAATGAATGCAGAGTGTGCGCGCTTCTGGGCATCCAGACCGGGATACTGAATACGGGTCATCAGGGCTTCCTCATCCGAAAAATGGAATTCGGTATAATCTTTTAATTCCGTAATCAGTCTTACAATTTTATCATATTTATCATGGAGGAATTCCTCGTGAATCAGATCATTGGTTTCCTTAATAATTTCAAATAAACGACGATGTTCATCATCAATGAGTGTAATGCCGGTCATGTATTTGGATGTGAAGGCAAAAGGATCGCTCTCTGTGCTTGAAAGAGATTTTCCGATCATCATATCGCTGCATAAAATGTGCCGGTACAGCCAGCGGACTAAATAAGTCAACAGGTCGTTCAGGGATTTTCTGGCAGCTTCCGGAGAAGAAGTATCCGGAACGAAAGAATTTACCTTCTGGGTAAACATGGCATGCTGAGTTTTCTGCAGGGAAAGCTCCGGATCATGGATGCTTTCCATATAAGCTTCTTCATGGGCAAAATGAGTCATTGCATAATTCTTCAAATTGGAAAGAAGGCTTATGGTAATGGCAGAAACATCTTCAGTTTCCTGAACCATGGTAAAGGCTTCGTTAAGCATCTGAAATAACTTACGATGCTCATTGTCTATCTGTTCAATATGGATCATGCAATCTTCTGTAAATTCATACATGGTATATTACCTCCTTTATTCCTGCGACAAATTATAGCATTATAAATAAGAAGAAACAAGATGTTGACGAATTGTATTTTCGATATACAATGATAAGGGTAGGATTTTATTTTAAAGAATTAATTCCGGAAGAAACAGAAGGGAAATTTCAGCATGAAAATCGGAGTAATCTCGGACATACACAGTAATATTGTTGCCTTTCGCGCCTGCGTGGACTATCTGGAAGAAGAAGGCTGTGATGAATATTTCCTTTTGGGAGATTATGTTTCGGATACGCCATACACCAGGGAAACGCTGGATTTTCTTTATGAGTTTATCCAGAGCCATGTGTGTTATTTATTGCGTGGCAACCGGGAAGAGTATATGCTGGCACAGAGGGAGGACCGGCTGGCAGGCAGGAAAGAGAAGAAGTGGATTTACAATTCCGCAAGTGGAAATCTTCTTTATACTTATGAGCAGTTGACGGAACAGGACTTTGCATTCTTTGAAAGGCTTCCGATCAGCTTTGTATATGAGAAAGAAGGGTATCCTTCGATCACCTGTGCACATGGCTCACCAGAGAGTACAAGAGAACTGCTGCAGTTTGATGGAGAAAGGGTTGCAAAGTGGCTTCAGAAAATTCCGACGGATTATCTGATTTGTGCACATACGCACCGGAAAGGAATGAAAACGGTTGGAAAAAAGCAGTATTACAATCCGGGATGTGTGGGCATTGCCATGGAGGATAAGGGGTATGCGCAATGTATGATTCTGCATGGAAAGGAATGCAGTGAAGGAAATTTGTGGGAGCCGGAGTTTTTGAAGGTTCCATATGATATGCCGAGAGTGGTAAGAGATATCAGAAAACGGGGACTCTTAGAAGCAGGGGGATGGTTTGTTAACAGCAGTATCCAGAATCTGCTGACTGGAATTAACCAGTCAGCACCACTTGTTGACCTGGCTGGTCGATTATCAGCAGAAGCAGGAGAAACAGGTATCTGGCCACACATTAGGGAAATCTATTTTGCGATGGCAGCAAAAGAATTACAGATACCGGATTACCGGTCGGAGTTTGCAGGTATGGACCAGACACAACCATATGATCAAAGAGGCTTTGCGTTAGAAAGAGGGAAAGAATGTTAAATCAGTTTTCAAGAACACAGTTATTAATCGGAGAGGAAGCAATTCAGAAGTTGGCAAAATCGAGAGTTGCCGTATTTGGAATCGGAGGTGTCGGGGGCTATGTGTGCGAAGCCCTGGTCCGGAGCGGTGTCGGTGCCTTTGATCTGGTGGATGATGATAAGGTATGTTTAACCAACCTGAACCGTCAGATTATTGCCACGCGTAAGACAGTTGGAAAGTACAAGGTAGAGGTGATGAAGGAGAGGATGCTGGAAATCAATCCTGATGTGGATGTGAGAACCTATCAGTGTTTTTTTCTGCCGGAAAATGCAGATGACTTTCCGTTTGAAGAATATGACTATATTGTAGATGCCGTGGATACAGTGACAGCAAAGCTTGAAATTATTATGAGGGCAAAGGAAAAGAATGTTCCGGTCATCAGTGCCATGGGAGCCGGAAACAAGCTGGATCCCGGAAGATTCCGGATTGCGGATATTTATGACACGAGTGTCTGTCCTTTGGCACGCGTTATGCGAAGGGAATTAAAGAAGCGTAATGTGAAGAGCCTTAAGGTGGTGTATTCGGATGAGCAGCCGATCCGCCCGGTCGAGGATATGTCCATCAGCTGCAGGACGAACTGTATCTGTCCTCCGGGAGCTGCCCATAAGTGTACAGAGCGACGGGACATTCCAGGAAGTACGGCATTTGTTCCTGCCGTGGCAGGTCTGATGATCGCCGGTGAAATTGTAAAGGATTTGTCGAAGTAAGCTTATTTTTCAAATATGCCGGCCGGGCAGGCATTTTCTTTACTGTAGAAGGAGAAGGTGCCGGTGTTAATTAAAGTGCCTTTGTCATCACAGCAGGAGAATTGAACGACGGTGATGGTGCGTCCGCGTTTGATGACACTTGCGTCATAAGTGATGTGTTCAGTGTCTCTGCCCGCCCGGAGGTACTGCATATTGGCATCAATCGTAGTGACATAACTGCCATAAGTGATGGCTGCCAGTCCACAGAAGGTGTCGGCGGCAGCATAGAGTGCGCCACCGTGATAATCGCCATACATATTCTGAAAGCGGGAGTCGAACGGGATACGTCCCTGCACATGCCCTTCGGAAACGGAGGTGACCTCAAGTCCCAGTAATTTGCAAAAAGGATTGCGTTCCAGAATTTTCTGATACTCTGCAATTTCGATCTGTTCCATAATAAATCTCCATATAGTTATGATGTTTGGTGCTAAAACTGCTTCCATAGAAAAGGAGTGGCAGATCTGCCACTCCTTCATTGTAGCTATAATATGCCGAAAAATCAATTCCCAAGCAGTTTTTTCGCTTTCCAGCGGGAAAAATTAAAGCTTCGGACGGAAAGGTCTGAGGTACATTCGGAGAGATAATCCACATACTCCTGCCGCAGATTGCTAAGGTAGTAATCATCCGGATCATCGCTTTCCTCCGGGAGTTTTCCGAGAACCACCGGGGCTGCATCGGCAGACAGCTGGCAGAGATAGGTAAGGGCGTAATCATCCTTTGCGGCATGGGAAATATTGTAACGTGCAATCCGGTAATCCGGCCGGGAGAAGCTGTATAAGAGGAACAGCACTGTTACGACAATAATGCCATACCGTACAAAGGGAAAGGCCGGTTTATAAATCAGAATCAGAGTTCCGACCATTAAGAAGCTGATAACCAGGAGGCTCCATAATACGAAAACACGCAGTACTGTCAGATGGTATACACTGATATAGAGCAGCATCCGGTAGGCACTCGATGCAATCATGACAAAGGTACACAGTGATACCACCGAAAGCAGGAGCTGTAAAATGCGGTGCGGACGGAACAGGCGGATGCACAGCAATACCGAAACGAGATTAATCAGGCATACAAATACCAGCTGGAAGAAGCCCGCTCTTGCATAGGAAGCATAGGTATAGTTTTCAGGAAGTGTGCCGAGACCTGCAAAAAGGTACACAATCTGAATCACACAGAACAGAACGTAAATTACTGAGAAGATGGACGTAAATGTTATGGCAATCACGGGATCTTCTTTTTGACAGGAAGAAGCTTCCTTCAGATTGGGTGTCTGCAGCCGGCAAAGGAGGCAGTAGCTGAGGAAAAAGCCAAAAAGAAACATGACCAGTATGGTCAAAATATCTCCATGGATCATAATTCCTTCAAAGACGTTCCACGCATCCTGAAAGAGATTGGCAAAAACGGCATCGGCGCTTCCTAAAAGTAACAGGATGACAGGAAGGGCAAGCAGCGCAACCGTCAATCCGATCACAATAGAAAGAACACGTCTGTTGTCTGTATGGGATGTCTGGATATTCCGACGGTTTTTCACATAGGCAGTAAGATCCGTAAATGGACGGGCAAGGAAGGCAAGGCTTGAAAATACGGTTTTGATCATTGCCCATACGTAAGTAAAGATATCCCAGTGCCGGTCCTCATAAAAGCTGCACAGAAATAAATGCAGAAGGAGAAAAAGAATCAGGGTTTTCCCAAGCAGGATCAGATAGGAGGAATCCGTGAAGCAGACAGAGAGTGCAAGCAGCATCAGGCTGCTGAGATCGAAGATCACCATGGGGGTAAAGATACGATTGCACTTTCCTTTACAGGAAATTGGCTGCATTGTAACACCATTCGTACACGAAGAGTCTGTAAGTGAACTTTTCATTCGAAAGAAGCAGAAAAACAGGCAGGTTCCACCGATGTAAAAAGGGTAGCTGATTCCGGATGGATTATGGTACAGGCAGATCGTATAAAGCAGGGCATACAGAAGGCAGCCGATTCCCATAACAGGAAACAGGGGATTTACAGGTGTTGTAGTTTCATTTGTTTTAACAGGTTCCATAAGCAGTTCCTCCTTGGAAATTGATTCGTAATTATTCAGTACCTTCACAGTTACATTTCATGTTGGTCATCCGGTGTTTCACAGGAATCTGTGTCCTTCGGATCGTCAACATATTCTAAGATATCGCCAGGCTGGCAGTTTAATGCCTTGCAGATGGCATTTAAGGTGGAAAGACGGACGGCCCTGGCTTTGTTGTTTTTCAGGATGGAGAGATTGGCAAGGGTGATGTCCACCTCATTTGCCAGTTCAGTTAAGCCAATCTTATTTTTAGCCATCATGACGTCCAGATTAATGATAATTGCCATGTTTTGTTTACCTCCGTTCATTGATAGGGAAAAGAGCGCTCCGGTGCTTTTATATGGTCAGGTCGTTTTCGAGCTTGTAGGTGACTGCCCGGTCGAAGACCTGGGAGAGCACTTTGCTGAACAGTCCCGCAATCACGAAGGTCAGAATAATGACCAGCACAGCCGGAGTCAGGTAAAGAAACAGCCGGCAGCAGGTAATCAGGGCGATGAAAAAGCTGTAGGTTCCCATGCGGTTAAGACTCCGGACATTTTCATGGATGAAGCAGTTGTCGTTTAATACACTCAGGAACAGCCTTCGCAGTTCGCGGATGATCAGGACGGCGAGAATTCCGGACAACATGAAAATGACGCTGAGGGATAAAATATGTATGCTGAAATATGGGTTGTACTTTCCGTAAAAATAAATAATGGCAGGAACAAGTACAGTCGTTAGGATTCCGGCGTAATACATGAAATCCAGCAGCCATTTGGTAAAAAGAGTAAGTTTGTTTTTCATAAAGAAGTTTCCTTTCTGTTGTTTGTATGGATTTTTTGATGTTACAGGCTTCTGGTTTTCATCTGCCTGTAACAATTCAGCTTATCTTCAGCTTTATTTAATCTCATTTGATCTCATTTAATCACTTAATCTGTAAGTAATCTGGTAGTAATCTGCACAATCACTTTATCATAGATATAGCGATTTAAAATTGCACTTTACGTAAAAATTCACATTACTTACTATAGATATAACACCGAAAAACATGAATGTCAATAATTATTTATCGAAAAACAATAAAAGAATCTCGAAACACGATAAAATAAAAAGATAAGGATGTAAGAAGGACAGGGCATGATTCAATCATGATTCATCAGAACATGATTCAGGGCTGATTCGGGAGTGAACAGTAACCGGGACAGAGATGCGGGGATATTCCGGTTGCATTCTTTTACTGAAAACGCTAAGATAATGTTAGTATAAATTTTCAGCCGGCGTGTACTGTCTGATGATAATGAAGGAGCATGGCTGAAAGGTTCGTATAAAGGTAGAAAGTATAGAAAGAACAGAAGGAGCGAAACAGCAGATGAGAAAGAAAATAGAAGTTACAGTCAAAAAGCCACAGTTTTCTGTGACAACGGATGTGTCCTTTGCACAGGTGGATGCCTGGTACGGACATACCCGTATGGATTTGAAGATGGATATTATTTATCCGGAGGATGATACCCGGTTATACCCATGTGTGGTATGGGTCTGCGGTGGTGCATGGATGAAGATGGATAAGTCCGCACATCTTGCTTATCTTTCCAAACTTGCACGAAAGGGTTTTGTCGTGGCAAGTGTCCAGTATCGTACCAGCAATGAGGAACCGTTCCCGGCAGCTCTTGAAGATGTGAAGGCGGGGATCCGTTACCTGCGTGCTTATGCGGACCGTTACCATATTGATAAGAAGCATATCGGCATTTCCGGAGAATCTGCCGGCGGTCATCTGGCAAGTCTTGCAGCACTTGCAACGGATAAGAAGTTTGATGTGGGAGCCTATCTGGAGGAATCCAGTGCACTTCAGGCAGCCTGCCCGTGGTATCCGGTAGTGGATCTTACCACCATGCCGGGCATGGACAATGAGGCAGAGGCTGCGCTTACCTGGGAAACAATGTTTTTGGGAAAGAATGTTTATAACTTTAAAAAGGATGCCATGAAGCTTTCCCCATTACATTATGTAACAAAGACGGCACCTCCGTTCCTGATTATTCACGGAAATGATGATAAGTGTGTTCCGTTTGAGCAGGGAGTGCGTCTGCATGATGCCCTGGAGGAAGCAGGCTGTGATGTCACCTTACTTGAAGTAGACGGAGCGGATCATGCGGATCTGCGATTCTTCCAGAAGGAAATCTGGGATAATATGATTGCATTTTTTAAGGAGAAGCTGAGCAATGATTAAACCACAGGGAAGGCAGCGTATTTCCAAAGAAGATATGTATTTAAACAGCGCAGAAAACTTTGCATATCGCAGCACCTGCCTGAAAAGAAAATATGGGGCTGTGATCGTAAAGGATGATGTTGTGATTTCAACAGGATACAATGGATCACCGCGAGGCTATGAGAATTGTTGTGATATCGGAGTATGCCCCCGGATGCAGCGGAACATGCACCAGGGAGAGGGTTATGGAATGTGCCGTGCCATTCATGCAGAGGCCAATGCGCTGCTGAACTGCTCAAGAGAGCAGACACTGGGAGCAGACCTGTATCTTACCAGTATCAACCCGGAGGATAATTCCATTCATCCGGCCAGACCCTGTCCGTTATGTGCCCGCCAGATCATACAGGCAGGCATTCGTAACGTGTACCTGCGCAAGGGCGAGGGACCGGATCAGTATGAGGTCATTCCTGCCAGAAACCTTCAGTGGTATCTTCCGGAGTAACTGTTCTTACGCAGCCTGACAGCAAGTGTCTGGCTGCGTAAGAACATTAATTAAAATTCAATTGACACTGCTATATGGCAGGTGATAGAATCATTCACAGTGAACAAAAGTGGAGGGAAAACAATGCCAAAAAGAACAGATATTCATAAGGTACTTATTATTGGATCCGGTCCGATTATCATCGGGCAGGCATGCGAATTTGATTATTCCGGCACACAGGCGTGTAAGGCGTTACGGAAGCTGGGGTATGAAATTGTTTTAGTGAATTCCAATCCGGCAACCATTATGACGGATCCGGAAACCGCAGACGTGACATACATCGAACCGTTGAATGTAGATCGTCTGGAACAGATTATTGCAAAGGAACGGCCTGATGCATTACTTCCTAATTTGGGTGGTCAGTCAGGATTGAATCTCTGTTCCGAGTTGAACAAGGCAGGAATCCTTGAAAAATATAATGTGAAGGTAATTGGCGTTCAGGTAGATGCGATTGAACGTGGTGAAGACAGAATTGAATTTAAGAAGACAATGAACAAACTGGGGATCGAGATGGCTCGCAGTGAAGTTGCTTATTCCGTTGAAGAAGCACTTGCTATTGCTGAAAAGCTTGGTTACCCAGTTGTTTTACGTCCGGCGTATACCATGGGCGGCGCCGGTGGCGGACTCGTTTATAATAAAGAGGAATTAAAGACCGTCTGTGCAAGAGGTCTTCAGGCCAGTCTTGTCGGACAGGTTCTTGTAGAGGAATCCATTTTAGGATGGGAAGAGCTGGAGCTGGAAGTAGTAAGAGATGCAGAGGGCAACATCATTACCGTCTGCTTCATTGAAAATATCGATCCACTCGGGGTGCACACCGGTGACTCCTTCTGTGCAGCACCGATGCTGACTATTTCCGAGGAATGTCAGAAGAGATTGCAGGAGCAGGCTTATAAGATTGTAGAATCCGTACAGGTGATTGGTGGAACGAACGTACAGTTCGCACATGATCCGGTTACCGACCGAATCATCGTTATCGAGATCAATCCACGTACTTCCCGGTCTTCCGCACTTGCCTCCAAGGCAACCGGATTCCCGATTGCATTGGTTTCTGCCATGTTGGCATGCGGACTTACCTTAAAGGACATCCCCTGTGGTAAGTATGGTACGCTGGATAAGTATGTACCGGACGGAGATTATGTTGTAATTAAGTTTGCGCGCTGGGCTTTTGAAAAGTTCAAGGGCGTCGAGGATAAGCTGGGTACCCAGATGAGAGCCGTTGGTGAGGTCATGAGTATCGGTAAGAATTATAAGGAAGCATTCCAGAAAGCAATCCGTTCCCTGGAAACCGGACGCTATGGTCTGGGGCATGCCAAGAATTTTGATCAGTTATCCAAGGAAGAACTGTTAAAGAGACTGGCTACCCCGTCAAGTGAGCGTCACTTCCTGATGTATGAAGCACTTCGTAAGGGTGCTACCGTAGACGAAATCTTTGAACTGACCAAAGTAAAGGCATACTTTATCGAACAGATGAAGGAGCTTGTAGAAGAAGAGGAAGAGATCTTAAAGCATAAGGGTGAAATGATCAGTGATGAACAACTGACCGCTGCAAAGAAGGATGGCTTCTCTGATAAATATTTAAGTCAGTTATTGGAGATTCCGGAGGAAGAAATCCGCAACCGCCGTATTGCAATCGGTGTAGAAGAAGCATGGGAAGGCGTTCATGTAAGCGGAACGAAAGACAGAGCTTACTATTATTCTACCTACAATGCATCGGACAAGGATCCGGTATCTGATAAGCAGAAGATCATGATCTTAGGCGGCGGCCCGAACCGTATCGGCCAGGGTATTGAATTTGACTACTGCTGTGTACATGCGGCTATGGCACTTAAGAAGCTTGGCTTTGAAACGATCATTGTGAACTGTAATCCGGAGACGGTTTCGACCGACTATGATACCTCCGATAAGCTTTATTTTGAGCCGTTAACACTGGAAGATGTATTGAGCATTTATAAGAAAGAAAAGCCACTCGGCGTCATTGCTCAGTTTGGTGGACAGACTCCGCTTAATCTGGCAGCAGAACTGGAAAAGAACGGCGTCCGTATTTTAGGAACCGCACCTGCAGTTATTGATCTTGCAGAAGACCGTGACCTGTTCCGTGCGATGATGGAGAAGTTAGAGATTCCGATGCCGGAATCCGGAATGGCAGTCACCGTAGATGATGCCATCAGGATTGCCAACAACATCGGATATCCGGTTATGGTACGTCCTTCTTATGTCCTTGGCGGACGTGGTATGGAGGTCGTTTATGATGATGAGAGCATGGCAGAATATATGAAGGCTGCGGTGGGTGTAACACCGGATCGTCCGATTCTGATTGACCGGTTCTTAAATCATGCATTAGAATGTGAAGCCGATGCGATCAGTGATGGAACGCATGCTTTTGTTCCGGCAGTAATGGAGCATATTGAGCTTGCCGGTGTTCATTCCGGTGACTCTGCATGTATCATTCCTTCCGTACACATCAGTGAAGAGAATGTGAAGACCATTAAAGAATATACCCGTAAGATAGCAGAAGAAATGCATGTCAAGGGACTTATGAATATGCAGTATGCGATTGAAAAAGGCAAGGTATTCGTACTGGAGGCAAACCCGAGAGCATCCCGTACCGTGCCTCTTGTTTCCAAGGTATGCAACATCCGCATGGTACCGCTTGCAACTGATATTATTACCTCTGAAATTACAGGCCGTCCTTCACCGGTGCCGGCATTAAAGGAGCAGAACATTCCTTATCATGGAGTAAAGGAAGCTGTATTCCCGTTCAATATGTTCCAGGAGGTTGATCCGGTACTGGGTCCGGAAATGCGTTCTACCGGAGAGGTTCTCGGCTTATCCGTATCCTGTGGGGAGGCCTTCTTTAAGGCACAGGAAGCCGTACAGTCCAAGCTTCCGTTAGAAGGCACCGTTCTGATTTCCGTGAATAATAAGGATAAGGACGAAGTGGTTGAAGTGGCAAAGAGCCTTGTCGGAGATGGATTTAAGATCGTTGCAACAAGCGGAACCTTTGCTTATCTGACCGCAGCAGGTGTCCCTGCTGTCAAGGCCAACAAGCTTTACGAAGGACGCCCGGATATTTCCGATATGATTGCAAATGGAGAAATCCAGCTCATCGTAAATTCTCCGATCGGCAAGAGCGGGGTACAGGACGACAGCTATCTGCGTAAAGCAGCAATTAAGGCGAAGGTGCCTTATATTACAACCGTTGCAGCTGCAAAGGCAACGGCAGAAGGAATCCATTATGTGAAGACTCATAAAATGGAGGAACTGAAATCTTTACAGGAGCTTCACAGCGAGATTACCGATCTGTAAGAGATAAAACAGGAAACAGAAATGCAACTGAGGGTAGGATGGATGCATCTTACCCTCTTTTTCTGACCTCTTGATGCAAGGATATTTACATTTCTTTCGAAATAGAATATAAATGTAGAAGTAAGAAAAACACATGTGTAGAAGGAAATGGAACATGGTATGAAGGTACAGATTGAATGTGACAGCGGGGCTGAAGAACTTCAGGTACTGATCCGATGCAGGGAACTGGACGATCAGGTAAAAGAAATACAGCAGGCACTTTCCACCATAGGGAAATGCAGGCAGCAGTTCGTTTTTTACAAGGGAGATACGGAATTTTATATGCCATTAAATGAGGTACTTTTTATGGAGACCGATGGAAATGCAATACAGGTACATACCAGGGATGATATTTATCAGACCAGATATAAATTGTATGAGCTGGAAGAATTGCTGCCGGGACAGTTTATGAGAGTATCGAAATCCGCAATTCTGAATACCAGTCATGTGTATTCCATCACAAAAAACCTGTTATCATCGAGTGTTGTACAGTTCCGGAATACGCATAAGCAGGTATATGTATCAAGAATGTATTATAAGCCATTGAAATGTAAATTAGAAGAAAAGAGGATAAAGGAATGAAAAAAGGAAAAGTGATCTGGGCATTATTGTTTATTGGAATTGCAGTTCTCATATTGGCAGGCGGACTGGGAGTGATACCTGAAGTATCAGGGAAGCTGATTGCTGCGGTTTTACTGGGAGTTGTTGCAGTTGGAAGCTTATGGGAGCTGTCGTTCTGGGGACTGTTCTTCTCACTGGCAATCATCGGAATTCTGTATGCGCCACAGCTTCATATTGAATCCATTACGCCGGTTCCGGTATTGGGAGCAGCAGCGTTACTGTCAATCGGGTTCTCCATGCTGTTTGGGAAGCAGGCTTCACAAAGAAGAACGGAACGTGCGAGGAAGCGTCACAGCAATTTTTCCGATCAGCATTTTAAATCGGATCATTATCAGAATGGACAGGGACAGCAGGTCTATGATACGGCCTTCGGAGAAACCACGGATCAGGTAAATGGTGAGATGCTTATTTTTAAGAACAGCTTTGGTGCAACCAGTAAATATGTGAATACCGATAATTTCAGATCGGCCGTATTGCAGAATTCCTTTGGAGAGATGAAGGTTTATTTTGATAATGCCCTGATGCAGCAGGAAACAGCAACGATTGATGTGAGCAACAGCTTTGGGGAAACACAGATTTTTCTTCCTAAGGAATGGAAAGTGGAAAATCAGATCAGCTCCATGCTGGGAAGTGTTTCAGAGCAAAATATGCATCAGCCCGCCGGAGGACATACGGTAATTCTGACAGGAAGCGTAAGCATGGGGGAAGTACAGATCATTTATATATAAATGGTAACTATTCAGAACCCCATTCGTAAAACCGTTGCTAACGCAACGCAGTTTACTCATGTGGTTACTTCGCCATATAAATTATGTCAAATGTCCTTACGAATGC
>OHBJ01001228.1_pt1 | contig 17597 bp, 6 predicted proteins | sample 1577241 | NCBI WGS metagenome assembly OHBJ01 (sample SAMEA3541594, study PRJEB24748) | human gut metagenome | biome: human gut; feature: human-associated habitat; material: faeces | place: China | collected 2012 | reverse complement strand
GAAAATATGTCTGAGATATTTTGAATTATCTCAGACATATTTTTTGTTACATATACACACGCTGATTTTCAAATACTTGCCAGCTGACCGTTTTTGTCTGCAAAATCTTACAATAAAGCCCCGCAGATTTTCTGCGAGGCCTGTCCTGCTGTTGATAATGGTTTCACTTGTTTAGCGCTCATATTATTTTATTATAAGTCCGCCGTTGGGCTGTATTGTGACTTTGATTTTTCCGTCTTTTCCTGCTTTCATCTCTTTCATCTGCGGCTGGGGCAGCGTTTCGCCTTTTGCCGGTTTGTCATTGTAGCAGGTTACGGTTTTTCCGGCAAACATGGGCAGCGTAAGGTTGAGTGTCATTTCCTTTTCCGAGCCGTTGAGACCTGCCACATACCATTTGTCGCCGTGTCTGCGCGCGAGGACTACGAATTTTCCGGGGTAGCCGTCGATGAGCTGGGTCTCGTCCCACACGGTGGGGAGTTCTTTAAGAAAATCGAGCTCGAATTCGGGTATTTCGTCTATTGTATTCGGATATATGGCCACGCACTGTATGTATGTTTGGTTCGTTATGCCCGAGGCGAGCTCGAAGATGTCGGATGTGTAGCGCGGGTGCCGGCTTTTGTTGTCGCGCGACATGAATTTGTTCATTATTATTCCGCCCCAGTCCATTGTGGCTATGGCGTTGCGGCAGAACGGGTGGATTGTGAGCTCCATTGCCTCGCGTCGCGCGTTGTAGTCGTTGAAATATACGTTTTCCGAAGCCAGCACAGCCTCGCTGCTTACGAAATTGGGGTACATGCGTTCCCAGCCGCGGGGCAGCGTGCAGCCGTGATAGATAACCTGTATGCCGTAGCGGTTGGCGTCGGCCAGGATGTCCTCGTAGTATTGCATGGTGTGCTGCTTGTCGCCGCCGAAGTAGTCGACTTTTATTCCTTTTATGCCTATGCTTTTCATCCACTGCATTTCGCGGTTGCGTGCGAGCGACGTGCTCATGCAGTGCATGGGAGTTTGCGGAGGATCGTTGGATGTGCCGTTGGAACTGTACCACAGTATCAGGCCCACGCCTTTCGACTGTGCGTATTTGCTGAGCGTAGCCATGCGGTCACGCCCTATGTTGACGTCCCAGCCGGCGTCGATGAGTACGTATTCGTATCCCATTTTTGCCGACATGTCGATAAACTGCAGCTGGTCGTCGTAGTTGGTGCCGCCGTCCTGCCAAAGCAGCCAGCTCCACGTGTAGCGCCCCGGTTTGTAGTCGGCCTCGGCTTCGTACATGGGTTTGACAACGTCGTAGGGTATGGTGGTTTCGACTATAGGCTTCAATGTTACTCCTAAGGTTATCGTGCGCCAGGGGGTGTTGCAGGGAAGGGCTATTCCGGCCGATGTCTGTCCTATTCCGTTCGATTCGCCGGGCATGGGAAATGCAATAGTATAGCCTGTTTCGGGAACATAATCGCTCAGGTGGCAGCCCACGTATTTTCCGTCGGTTCCGGTTTCGCTCACGAGCGCCCAGCCGTCGCTCCCTATGCGGAACAGGCAGGGAAAGGTGTATCCTTCGCCGTAAAGCGAGCGTTCGCTTATGGGCATGTCGAGCTTGTATTCTTCCTCGTAGCAGGGTTTTGTGTGCATCCATGCCGACATGGCCTTGTTCTGCGGGCACAGGAATGTCGTTGTCTGCTGCGGAAAGCTGAACGACGTTGCCTCGCCGGTTATCACCATTACTCTGGTGTCTCCCTGTTGGGGAAAGGAATATCTGAAAGCGATGTCGTTTGCCGATACGTTGAAAGTTACGGTCATTTTCTTCTTGTCGGCGTTTTCGAAGTCTATTTCGGTTTGGTTGGCAACGTAATGCGCCGACGAGGCTTTGGTTGTCTTCATGGTGTAACACTCGTCTATTTTCGATGTGCGCGACCCCGTTACCACAAGGCCGGAGGAAAAGTCGCCTATGTTGGTGTAAACCCCGAGCCGCGAGCGTTCTATCATCTGTTTTCCGTTGAGCGCGGCCGAATAATAGGCTTTTCCACCGGTGTTCTCGATTGTGACGGTCAGGTTTCCGTCGGGCGACGTTACTGTTATGTTTTCTGCAACAGCCGTTACCGTTGCGGCCAGCATAATGCCGATAATGACGAGTGCTCGTTTCATTGTATGGATTCTTTTTATGTTTTATTGTTTCTACGTCGTGTTTCAGCCGTGAGCGCAAATATAGTCTTTTTTGCCGTAAATGCCTGTTTCGCGGGCTTTCTATACGTGTGTGGATTTTTGTGCGGGCGGTTGGCAAAGTGTTTCTGCTGGTGAAAAAAATGCTGCTCTTACGTAAAATCCGCAGCGCCTTGTCGGAGGAGTTTGCAGACAAAAACGGTCAGCTGGCAAGTATTTGAAAATCAGCGTGTGTATATATAGCAAAAAATATGTCTGAGATATTTTAAATTATCTCAGACATATTTTCGATTATCTCCCTTGTATTTTCAATTTGCTGCGGGAAGTTTTTTACCATGCGAAAAAAAAATTTTTTTCTGCGTGGTCTGTTTTTGAACAAACTTTCCCGAGGATGATTTTTTACGGGCCTGTTTCCGTCTATGCCGGATTTGCGTCGAAATATCCCCGAAATGTTTTCTGAAAAGTAAGAAGGAAACGTTTCATACAGGCGTTCGGTGCTTCCTGTAGCGTGTGTTTAGAACGGATATCCTATTGCGAAGTGCAGCGCGAGGCTGTCGGTGAATTTTCCCATGTTGTAGTATCCGCTTTTTCCTGTATCGTAAGGTGCGTGAAGGCCTACGCCGAGGTCGAGGCGCAGTACGAGAAATTCCATGTCGTAGCGCAGTCCGACTCCTGTGCCGAGAGCCAGCGAGTTGAGGAATTCCGAGGCGTTTATCTGTCCTTTGGGGCGCGATTCGTCCTTGCGCAGCAGCCATACGTTGCCGGCGTCGAGGAATGTTGCGCCGAACAGCGATCCGAACAGCGGAAAGCGCAGTTCGGCGTTGGCGGCGAATTTTATATCTCCGGTCTGGTCCATGTAAGAGTACTTTGTTCCAGGCGATTTGAAGCGTCCGGGGCCAATGCTGCGCACTGTGAATGCGCGCACGTTGTTTGCGCCTCCAATGTTGAACTGTTCGCTATACGGAGCCACGTTGCTGTTGCCGTAAGTGTAGATAATACCGCCTAAAACGCGTGTGGCAAGTTTTACCGACGGGCCCAGACTGAACGTTTTGCGGAATTCGGCCGTGGCCTTGACGAACTGGGCGAACGGGTTGTTTAACAACTTTTTGTTCCGGTCGCTGAAGCCTTTTCCCGCAATGGCGTAGATGCCCGACAACAGATTGCCCGACTCTTTTATGGTGCCCTGGAACCAAATGGGATTGGTGGTTCGTTTGGGCGAACTGTATGTGTAAGTGTAACCTATCCACGGAATGAACTGGTCGCGCATACTGATGTAGAGCGCGGGGTTGGCGGTCATTATAGAGTCGAACTTTGCGGTTTTTCTTATCATGCGATCAAAGTCGAGAGAGAATACGGTGAGCTCGTGTTTGGTAGTGCGGCTGCGCTGCCATGAGTACGACATCGACAACGCGAATTTTACCATGTTGAAATAGCTGGCACGGTTTATCCAGTCGCTGCTGAGCGAAAATGTGGTCGACGTGGGGTAGAAAAACTGCCTGTTTTTAAGTCCGGGAAAGAATATGCGGGGAAATTTCAACTCGAGCGACGTGCCCAGTTCGTAGGAGTTTAGCAGATCGTTCCTTTCCTTGTTGGAAGTCTGCATTTGCCATTCGTAAGAACCGTATATGCGGAAACTCATGCTCTCGCCGGCTCTGAAAGCGTTCTTTTTCGTCACCTTGAAAGCTGCGCCGGGGCCTATCTGGTCGTTGCTCTTCGAGTTTATGTCCATTGTGAATTCACTCTCGTAGGGCTTGTCCATCTGTGCATAGATGTAAACGTCGAGAGTGTCGCATGTGTCGGTGGAATCGCGCGGTACGTACGACATATTCAGCTGGCTGAAAAGCCCCATGTTGCTGAGCTTCTCGAGCGTGAACTTCTGCTCGTTGTAAGAATAGGGGAAGCCGCGCCAGGAAAATATGTTGTGCCGCCACACCGACGGGCGGAGAGGTATTTTCTTGCCGGTGTAGTTATATTCGAAGTCTCTTATTTTGAAACTTTTTGTTTCGGGATTGTCGGGATACGTGTCTATGTAGATATATTTCTTTCCGTAATACCACTTGCGCTTTACTCTGTCGGGGATGTCTTTTGCCGGAAGTACCTGGAGCTGTACGTGCCCCGGGCGGACGAACGTGTCGGCGCGGAAAGTGGTGTATTCCGTGTTGTAAAAGTAATAGCCGTTGTTTCTGAACAGGTCGCGGAGGCGAGTTTGCTCGTTGCTTATGTTTGTGAGGTTGAACACATCGCCTTTTTTAAGAAGCCGCTTTTCCCAGTCTCTGCGTATCAGGCTGTCGGCCGAGGCGGGGAAATTGAGATAGGCTATCGAGTCGAGCCGGTAGGGGTCGCGCGGATTTACATAGTATCGTATCTTCTGTTTGGGCTTTTTAGGGTCGGAAATAAGTTCGTAGTCGACGCTGCCGCGGAAGTAACCGAAGTTTTGCAGCGTGCTGGTGGCCACTTTTGCTCTGAGCTCGGGGTTTACCGTGCTTATAAGTACCGGTTGCTTGGCAAACTTTTTGAAAATCCATTTGCCGATACTGTTTTTGCTGTTAACGAATCCGTTGTAGAACCAGAGCCCGAATGCCAGCGGCTGGCGGTGGGAAGAACTTCCGAATAGCGCGTTGTTCGGAGCGTAGGCAAGCACTCCGTCAATTTCTTCTTTTACCATGTTGAGCGATTTCTGGTCTGCAGCCTTGCGGGCTTTTTCAATGGCATGCAGTTCCTTTTCCGTCATAACTGTAGAAGAGTCGGAAATATCGTTCTGCGCTGTTGTATTTTCGACACCATGAGAGCTGAAAAGCTCGTCGACCGCTTGCGCCGTCTCGGCAATTGCTTTTATGACGCCGGTGGAATCGTTTTCGTTTCCTGTGTTCCTGCTCTTGTCGGTATATTCTATCGATTTTATACCGGTGTATAGTTTTTCTCCCTCAGGCAGATTGCGTGTGGTGGAACATGAGGCGGAAAACAGCGTTGTGAAGAAACACAATAATATTATTGTATTGAACTGCAAAGCTTTGTTGTTCAAGAGTAAAGCCGGCGATTTGAATCTTTTGATAATGGAGAATCGCAGGACAGTGTGTGTATGTTTGTTTGTGCGTTTCATTTCTGATTATGTTTTTCGTCGGCATTTTCTGTTCCGTCGGTACCTGCGCTTGGAGCCGGCCCGTTGTAGTTTTGCAGGGGATTATCCTTTTTCTTACGTTTCCATAATTGAAAAATCTCTCCGAAAGTGTTCGTTTTCCGGCGCATTACAAGTCCGGCTCCCATTTCGGTGAGTTGTCCTTCGAGAGGATCCTGCTTGTTGTGGTCATAAAATAGGCGGACATAGCGTGAAGCGCTGTTGTCGAGCCTGTATTCGAGAGAAATGTTGTCTATAAAGCTTGAAGCGTCGTTACGTGCGTCGTTTCCGGTCGATACCCGTCCTCCGATTATTACATTTACTCTGTTTCCCCAGAACTTTTTTGCAAATTGAAATGAGTAATCGGTATTTGTCTCGCCTGTTTCCGACGTTGCGTCCTCGACACTGACGCTGAGATCTATTGTCTTTAGTGCGCTGCCTGCTATCTGCTGTACTTCGCTCTGGAGGAATGCGTTTAGTGCGTTGTTGGCTTTGAAACCGTTCGACGTGTTGCTTTCTTCAAGGTACATGCCGGTTGCGAGCATTGATATTGCAAGTTTGTTGCGCTGTTCTGTCGACATTGCCGCTAATTGGTTTTGCACTGTCTGGTCTTCAGGGGCCTCGATAGTGAATTCTAACCCCATTTTCGACAAAGGCTGTGTTATGGAAATGCCGGCATTGAACGTAACCGAACGCGAAACGTTGTTTTCGGTTACTGACGCTTTGATTTGTTCTTTTGCCTGTATGTTGAGAGTCGGGTTTGTCGGGTCGCCTGTGAATTCTATGTAACTTCCGTTAGTGATGTAGAACGTGCTGAGCGGGATGATAGGAAGCGCATATTTCATCTCGCCGCTGCTTACTGTGTATCGTCCTGTCAGAATAATCTCTCCCTGCGGTGTGTATTTGAATGTCAGATTTCCGCCTCCTTCTATATCCACATAACTTTGCTTGTCGCTGCTTATGTCGCAGTGCAGGCGCGCAACTTCGCTGATGTTTATTCCGAGAATCATGTCTATTCCGCCGCTTTCAAGCTGTGAGGCCGCTGTTTTCGTGCTGTCGCTGAAATCTACAAAGGTAACAAGTTCATTAAGCCGGTTGTCTATGGAAAGCGGGGAGTCCTGGAGCACATAGCTGACGTTGGTGCTGGAAAGAATGTTTAGGTTGCCGCGTATCTGAAGGTTGTCTACTGTTCCGCGTACCGAAGCATTGACGTCAGAGAATACTTTTCCGTAAATTTGAGACTTTTTCGTTTGTTTGGCGTCTACAAGTTCGAAATTATTTGCGTTTACAGAGATATTCAACGATACTTTTTCAAAATTGCTGAAGTCTATGCCGCCGTTTATTACAAGAGGATTTTTTCCTGTAGAGTAGAAACGCAGATTTTTCATCAGCAGGCTGCTGTTTTTTACTTGGGCCGAATCATTTTGTACATTGAAATTGAAACCATAAATGTCGGAGTATACATGAACGGAATCAAGTTTCACCATTCCGTTGAAGATAGGTTCGGACGCGCTGCCGGAGATGTTAAGATCGCCGTTAAGGTTACCGCTCAGGCCGAGCATATCGCCGGTAAAACCGTTCAGAATGTCGATAGGAAATTCAAGCAGCGACAATTTTGCCGCCAGACTGTCTTTCTTTTCGAAATATGCGCCGTCTATTCCTGCTATCTCGGTTTCTTCCCGCGTTATGAACGCATTAATATTATGAGAGCCGTCTTTTCCGTCGGGCAAGTATGTGCCTTCCATTCCGATGTTGCCGAGAGGAACGTCCTCATAGTTCATGTCGGCGATGTTTATGGCATACGCAGCCGTCACTTCTGTATTTTTCTTCAACAGGTGCAGATCTCCCGAAAGCAGTCCTGAGATATTGGGTGCATAGGGTATTGACGAGGTGAGTTCTTTCAGATTCAAATGGTTTATGGTCATTGTAACGTCGTTCGTCGAGTCGTTGTCGGTTGTGTAGATGTTCAGACCGGTGCCGTCGTCGGCGATAAGATTCAAATCTGCAAGAATTGTCTTGTCGTTTTTTAGTGTAATGTAATTATCCTTGTTTACTTTGAAGTTCCTGTATGCTATTATAGGGGTCTCCGGATACAGGTGCACGCTTACCCCGCTGTCTATGAGGTTTGCCTGTATTCCTACGTTCATTCCTTCCTTTCCGGTTTTGTCGAGGTATACGAGTTCCATTCCTGCCCCGTCATTGTAAAGGTATCCGTTGAGTTTGGCTCTGAATATGTAGGGATTGTTTTTCGACACGTTGTAAACGTTGCCTTTCATTCTGATTCCCGTTGAGTCCTGGAACAGTTTTATTCTTACGGTGTCGAGCAGCAGAGTTCCCGTATTGAACGAATAAATGTGGCCGTATCCGTTTAATCCTTTTTCCGGGCCTGAGGAAATGTCGAGCAGCGTGTTGTCGAACTTATATCCGGAGCTGTATCTGAATATGTTGCTTATGGGATTGTCTTTTCCCGCTTCTATATAGAGGTTCATGTCGGGAAAATATCCGCGCAGCTTGTTTTGGTCGATTTTCTTGTTGTCGATTTGCTTTTCAAGCAATGTGACAAACCTGTCCACTTGTCCCAGGAGCTTGTCCAGGTTTCCTTTGGCGGCAAGGTTCATGTTCAGATCGCCTGCGGCGAGCGAAGTGAAAAGAGAGTCCTTTCTGTTGTCGAAGTTTACGTACAAGTCTTTTGCGGGGTAGTTTCCTTTGGCGGTGATGATTCTTATGCTGTCGAATTTTGCGTTTATTCCGTAGGCCGTAAGTTTGTTGTCGGCATGTATTCCTGCCGACATTTTTGTGGAGAGGAACAGAGTGTCGGCTTTTCCTGTTAGTTTTCCGAGGTTAAGGCGTTTTATTATTGCCTGCGTGGTTGCTGTTACGTTTTTCCGTGCGAATCGGGCGGTTATACTGCCTTTTCCGTTAAGCAGGTCGTTCGCCGAACCGAAGGTGACGTTTCCTGTGCCGTTTTTCAGAGCGGCCTGTAGTGTCATATTGCTCAGATTGTATTCCGAAATGCCGAATTCGGAGATTTCCGCGCGCGTGTCGATAGTCATCGACTTTGAGAACGGGTCGAACCCGCGGCCTTTCACGCTGAGCTGTGCGGTAAGGTCGTGCAGCGTGCTCCCTTTTATTATCTTTCTCAGCGGAAACTGTTTGGAGTCAATTTTTGCGGCGTAGCTTTCGTTATCTGTGTCGTAGCTGCCGTTTACCGTTATTTTTCCACGCTCTGCGTTCAGTGTGGAGTTTGTTGCGTATTTGTTTCCGTTGAACGAAATAGTTCCGTTTGCCGACGTGCCGCGCGGAATGCTTATTCCGTCTCCTGTCAATGGCTTCAGAAAATCCAGGTTGTATGTTTTGAGAGAATATTTAAGGTTTCCTTTTCTGTTTGCTTCGGTTATGTCGGTCAGAGTTCCGCTTAAATCGAGGGCAAGTGCGTTTTTGGCCAGCAGTCCGGCGTTCTTTATTTCAAGAATTCCGTTTTCTCCGCTTACGGTGGCAGAAAGTCTCAGCGGTGTCTTCGGCATTGCTTTCTTTGCCTCGTCGGGAATTCCTTCGGGCACGAATATCTCGACGTCTCGTGTGTCGATGTCACCTCTTATCGTGGCTTCGGCTTTGCCTTTTCCGCCGGTTTTCAATGCGCTTAGGTCTATTGCCGCCGTGGCGTCGAGTGTGGAATAAGGCGTTCTAAGCATAAATCCGGAGAGTGACAGCTTCGTGCTGTCCATAAAGAATTTTCCCGCGAGGCGGTCGATAGTCATACCGCTTTTCTCCTTTGCGCTCAGTGCGGTCACGTTTGCCGATATGGCGCCGTTGCGGTAAAGAATGTCTTTTAGCGACGCGTTCAGTCCGGACACATATATATGATTGGCGTCGAAGCCTTTGCCGGCGGCAGCATACGGAATGTCGTATCTCGCTCCGCAGGAGCGTAATGCGAGCGAGGCTACTCCGTAGCTGTTCTGCTTCAGATCGAAACTGCCGTCTTTCATGAGCAGATTTCCGAGCGTTGCGGCTATTCTCATCGAGTCGCCGGGCATTCTTACATTCACGGAAGAATTTTCTATGAGCAATCTGTCGGCTTTGATTCGCCATACAGTCTGGCTCGGAGTGGTGTCTTCTGCGGCCGTGTCGCACAGCATTATATTTATGTGCGCGTCTTTCAGAGAGGCGTCGTTCACTCTTACGGTCGATTGCTTCAGGTTTATGCCTTTGCTCTTTATTCCTAACGTTCCGACGTATCCTTTTATCTGCGTGTTACTTATAAGGTCTGCCGTGTTTATTTTGGTGCGGTGTATGCTTAATCCTTCGATGTCCACTTCCTGTTTGAAAAGCGGCATGAGGGCTATGTCAACGCGTATCCCGTGCGCGTCGAGAAGCGTATCGCCCTTTTGCGAGGCGAATGAGTTTATCAAGGCCAGGTCGAGCGGAAATGCAAGGCGCACACGCTCCACGCGAATGGTCATGCCCGTTTTTTCCGATGCATATTCGGTTACTTTGCGAACCGCATAGTTTTGTATCGGGGGGATGTACAGGGCTATCGCTAAAATAAAGAACAGTGCAATCACTGTCGCGATAACTATTAAGGCGCAGCGGATTATTTTTTTCATTCTTTATCTTTTTAAATATGAGACAAAAATAAGGAAAAGTGTAAATGTGATTTTCCTGTATGGTTAAGTTATTTTGTTTTCGGGGCATGTTTTTCCTTGTTTTGCATAGTACGATTGAATTTTTTCCCTCATGTCGTCTCGGTGTTGCGGACGGGCGCCTTTTTTCGCGGGCTTACTTTTTCTGTTAGTTATGCGGCCGTAGCATTATGCGCTGCTCATAGGAAACATGGCGGTAATGTATCGGGCGGGCGGAAAACTTGCGGATAAAAATTCAGTCTGGCCCCGATTTTCGGTTTTAAAGTATTTTGCAGAATAAATTCTTCTTCGTGTGAAATCAGGGGTGCTTTTCCGGAGTATTTTGCAGACAAAAACGGTCAACTGCCAAGCACTTGAAAATCAGCGGGTGTATATGTAGTAAAAAATATGTCTGAGATATTTTAAATTATCTCAGACATATTTTCGATTATCTCCCTTGTATTTTCAATTATCTGCGGGAGGTTTTTTACCGTGTAAAAAAAAAATTTTCTTTTTTTCCGAAGCCTTGTCCGGATAAAAGCTGTTGTCTGCCGATTTTTCATAGAGGCTGGTTTTGCAGCAGGGAATGGCGGTGTTTATGTCCGGCTGGCCATGAAATATGTCTTATATGATGTTCCGGTGGAGTGGGGAGCGGTGTCCGGAAAACGAAACCGCCTGCGGAATATTTTTCGCAGGCGGTTTTGCGGTGTTTGCAGCCGATTTTTTATTTCGTCTTTTCTTCTATCCAGCGGCGGGCGTTTACAAATGCCTCTATCCACGGCGTTACTTCGTCGTTTTCACGGCCGGCAGGATAGTATGCGTTTTGCCAGGGAAGGAACGCGCGCTCCAGGTGGGGCATCATGGCAACGTGACGGCCGTCGGGACTTGCTATTCCGGCGGTGGAGTAGTCCGAACCGTTAGGGTTGGCCGGATATTCGTCGTATGTGTATTTCATTACGATGTTGTATGCGCTCTCATTCTCGGGCATTGAGAATTTTCCTTCGCCGTGGGCCACCCAGAGTCCCAATTTGGAGCCCGAGAGGCTTCCGAACATCACGCTGTTGTTCTGCGGAATCGTCACGCCGAGGTATGCGCTCTCGAATTTGTGCGAGTTGTTGTGCAGCATGTGGGTGCGCTGTTTGTGTTCGGGGTTTACAAGGTTCAGTTCCACCATTAGCTGGCAGCCGTTGCAAACGCCGAGCGACAGCGTGTCCTCGCGGGCATAGAAACGGTCGAGGGCAGCCTTTGCTTTGGGGTTGTACAGGAACGCTCCCGCCCAGCCTTTGGCCGAGCCGAGCACGTCGCTGTTCGAGAAGCCGCCGCAGAACACTATCATGTTTATGTCGTCGAGCGTTTCGCGGCCGCTTACAAGGTCGGTCATCATTACATCTTTAACGTCGAAGCCGGCCAGATACAAAGCGTAGGCCATTTCGCGCTCGCCGTTTGTACCTTTCTCGCGGATAATGGCGGCTTTTACGCCCGACGGCGTGCGGCGCTCCGGAGATATGCCGTAGCTTTGCAGAGTTCCCTTGAAGTCTTTCGGAAATTCTATGAGCAGAGGTTGTTTCTTATAATTGCGGCAACGCTCCTCCGCGCAGCCGTTGAAACTTTGCTTTTTGTCGAGTTCGGAAGAGGTTTCGTACCATACATCGCGCATTGTGTCGATGTCGAAATTGAGAGTTTGGCCGTCTTTCTTTACCGTAAGTTTGCGCTCTGTCGCAGGTTTGCCTATCTCTGTGAACTGTATGCCGTTTTCTTTCAGCACCTTTTCGGCCTCTTTCAGGTTGTTGTCCGAAATTTGTAGCACAACCGCCGGATTTTCTGCGAACAGCACCTTCACAATGTCCTTGTCCTTGAAACCGTCGAGCGATATGCTCATGCCGCCCTCGGTGTTGGCAAAACACATCTCGAGAAGGCATGTTACAAGACCGCCGGCCGATATGTCGTGGCCCGACAGCACGAGCCCGCTCTTTATGAGCTGCTGCACAGCGTTGAATGCGTCGCTGAAATATTCGGGGTCTTTGACCGTCGGAGCGCATCTGCCCATGTGGTCGAGCGACTGGAAGAACGCCGAGCCGCCGAGCTCGGGAGCGCAGAAGCTGAAGTCGATGTGCAGAAGCGTTGTGGCGGCGTCGTTAACCGCAACCGGCGATATTCTGTTGCGCACATCGCTCACTTGCGCGCCGGCCGATACGATTACCGTGCCCGGAGAAATGATTTTCTCGCCGTTGGGATATTGCTGCGAAAGCGAAAGAGAGTCTTTTCCGGTAGGAACGTTTATTTTCAGGGCGCAGCAGAAATCGCTGAGCGCCTTTACGCCTTCGTACAGCCTGGCGTCCTCGCCTTTCTGCGAGCGGCACGGCCACATCCAGTTGGCCGAGAGCGAAATTCCCTCTATGCCGTTTTCTATCGGTGCGAAAACGATGTTCGTGAGCGCTTCGGCCACCGAAAGCTGCGAACCTGCCGCCGGCGAAATCAATCCCGCCTGGGGAGCATGTCCGAGAGCCGTTGCAATACCTTTGTTGAAACGATAATCGAGAGCCACTACGCCGCAGTCGGCAAGCGGAAGCTGCAATTCGCCTCGGCACTGCTGGCCGGCAACTTTGCCGGTGACCGAGCGGTCTACCTTATTAGTGAGCCAGTCTTTGCAAGCCACGGCCTCGAGACGCAGAACGTTCGCGAGATATTCGTCTATTTTTGAAACGTCATAGGTGGCGTCGCTGTAATGACGCTCTACGGTTTCATCTTTCATGACTGTTTTCGGAGAATGTCCGAACATTTGTGCCACGTCGAGGTCGAAGGGGCGCACGCCGTCGCCTTGTTCGAATGCGAAATGCTTGTCGCCGGTCGTCTCGCCCACAACGTACATCGGGGCGCGCTCGCGCATGGCTATTTTGTTTACGTGGTCTATGTGTTCTTCGTCTATGAGCAGACCCATGCGTTCCTGCGATTCGTTTGCTATGATTTCGCGCGAGGAAAGTGTGGGGTCGCCGATCGGGAGTTTGGTCATGTCGATAAGACCTCCGCATTCTTCAACGAGTTCCGAGAGACAGTTTACGTGACCTGCGCTTCCGTGGTCGTGGATTGAGACTACGGGATTGACGTCTTCTTCGCAGAGGGCACGCACAAGGTTGTTGGCGCGTTTCTGCATTTCTGGATTCGCGCGCTGCACGGCGTTCAGTTCTATGCCGCTCGAGTAACGGCCTGTATCTACCGACGAAACGGAGCCGCCTCCTAATCCAATGCGGTAGTTGTCGCCGCCTACGACGACAACCTTGTTTCCTTTCCTCGGTTCTTTCTTGAGACAGTCGCGTTTTGTGCCGTATCCTACACCGCCGGCGAGCATTATTACTTTGTCGTAACCGTATTTCTCGCCGTTTTCCTGATGTTCGAATGTGAGTACGGAACCTGTGATGAGCGGTTGGCCGAATTTGTTTCCGAAGTCCGAAGCTCCGTTGGAGGCTTTGATGAGTATTTGTTCGGGTGTCTGGTAAAGCCATTTGCGTACGGGGAGTATGTTTTCCCACGAACGGCTGCCGCGCAGTCTGGGGTAGGAAGTCATGTAAACGGCTGTGCCGGCGATAGGCCACGAACCTACGCCGCCGCCCATACGGTCGCGTATTTCGCCGCCGGTTCCCGTCGAGGCACCGTTGAATGGCTCTACGGTGGTGGGGAAGTTGTGTGTTTCGGCCTTGAGCGAGATAACCGACTCGATGTCTTTTATTTTGAAGTAGTCGCTTGTGCTGTGGTCGGCGGGGGCGAACTGTTCCACAACCGGTCCTTGCGCAAAAGCTACGTTGTCTTTGTAGGCCGAGATTATCTTGTGCGGATTTTCCTGCGTGGTTTTCTTTATCAGCGCAAACAGTGACGAGGGCATTTCTTCGCCGTTGATAATAAATGTGCCTCCGAAGATTTTGTGGCGGCAGTGCTCTGAGTTTATCTGTGCAAAGCCGAACACTTCGCTGTCGGTAAGCTTGCGTCCGAGCTGTCCTTCCATTTTGTGGAGGTATTCTATCTCTTCGGGCGACAACGCCAGGCCTTCGCGTTCGTTGTATTCCTCGATATTTTCTATGTGTTCTATCGGGGCGGGTTTTATGTCGATTGTAAAAATGTTCTGGTCGAGGTTGTGGTACATCCTCTGGAGCATGGGGTCGAACTCGGCGTTTTCGTCGGGCACGGGAAAGTATTCTTCAATGCGCGAAATGCCTTCGAGACTCATGTTCTGCGTGATTTCCACGGCGTTCGTGCTCCACGGGGTTATCATTTCCCTGCGCGGGCCCACGAAATGGCCTTCCAGCGTCGGGGCGTCGAGTTTCTCCGCGCCGCCGTATAGCCAGCATAGTTTTTTCACTTCTTCTCCGCTGAGCTCGTGGCTTGCCGCGGTTGCAATGATGTTCCCTTGCGGGGCTTTGAAAAAGATAATCATATCGTTGCTTTGTAGTTTGTTTACGGTATAAGGCTTTAATCTTTTGCAAAGTTAAGATTTTCGTGCCATTACTCATTGTGCGCGGGCCATAAAATTGAATTTGCGGACCTTTGCCGTCTTCCGAAAGACATCTGCGCTTTAAGTCGGCAAGGCTGTGTTTTTCCGTAGGGTTTTGCAGACAAAAACGGTCACTCGCCAAGTAATTGAAAATCAGCATATGTATATGTAGCGAAAAATATGTCTGAGATATTTTAAAATATCTCAGACATATTTTGAATTATCTCCCTTGTATTTTCAATTTCCTGCGGGAAGTTTTTTACTCGTATCAAAAAAATATTTTTTTCTTGAGGCCCGATTAAAAATGAAACTTTACTAACATCGGTTTTCCGGCATACCTGTTCGAGTTTATATCGAACTCTAGTCGGAATGTCCTGTATAGCGCTTTTTACAGGCGGAAGCGGATTTATTTTTGCGGCCAATCGAGTCAGCGTGTGCCGTTGTGCCAATAAAAATTATGCTACGTTAAAGAACGCTTAAGGAGCGGGCTGTTAAACGGATTATTCGTATCTTCGCAATATCGCGGATTGTTATCGCGAATACCGGTGAAATGAAGAACCCATTACTGATATTGTTTGTTTGCGTGCTTGTTGCGGCGCAGCCGTGCCTTGCGCAGGACGACGGCGGGCGGAAACCTGCTGCCTCGGAGCCTGCCGGCTATTATACCGACGGCATTCCTGCCGGTTACGGGGGAACGCTGCGTCTTCCGGCCGATACGGCATTCTTTCCGCGGCTTTATTATCCTATACCTTATTATATGGGCGACTGGCAATTGCATTCGGGCCTGAATGCACAGCTCGGCACAAGCGTAACCGTGGGGTTCGGCAAGCATTCTCCTCGAGGCGCGGGTATCGGCACTCATGCGGCTTTTCTTTATGCTGTTCCGTTCGGCCAACGGTTCAGCGTGGCTGCGGGAGTGGGCACCGAAACGCTCGACTGGGGCAGGATGAAAATACGCAATGCCGAGCTTATGGGCGTGGCAGCCTACAAAGTGAACGATTTCGTGAATGTCTACGCTTACGGGAGCAAGAGCCTGCTCGACGAATCGCAACGCCGCATGAGCCCGTACCGGTCGTTCGGAAAAGAGCGCTGGGGCGGAGCTGTGGATTTCAGTCTCGGGCGCAATGTTTTCGTACAGTTCGGGATAGAGCAGGCACGTTATTATTGAAAAAAGCATTTCCCGTAAGTTCTTTTGTTACACATGCCGAACTCAGTATCATATCTTGAGCAGCATCGCGCACTCCTTAAAAAAGAATACGAGTATGAGCGTGAGACTTTCCGTCGCGAAACGCAGGTAATGCCTGTGGGACGGAAAATACGCCGCGGAATATGCTGGTATCCCCTTAACGTGGGCCGCAGTTATTACAATTCGCTCAACCAGTTGGTGGTCGAGGTGTTTCGTACTGAAGAAAAAGAGGTGGAACACGTTTTCGAATACGGAAAACCGATATGCTTTTTCACGCTCGACGCCACCGAGCGCCCCAGTTTCTTTAAGTTTCCTTCGACAGTGGGATATGCGGACGACGACAGAATGGTTGCCGTCATTCCCGACGGCGGCGCGCTCGCCTCTTTGCAGGCGGCGGAACGCCTCGGTGTGCAATTGTTTTTCGACGAGACGAGCTACCGCCTGATGTTCTCGGCGCTCGACGCCGCAATCAATGCTAAGGGTAACCGTTTGTCGGAGCTGCGCGAAATATTCCACGGAACAATGCGTCCCGCAAAAGCGACGCCGTTGCCGGTGCCATTTCCCTGGCTCAACGTCTCGCAGCAGGAAGCTGTGAACGAGGCCCTGCGCGCAAAGGACGTGGCGATAGTGCACGGCCCTCCAGGAACTGGAAAAACCACAACGCTCGTCGAAACCGTTTATGAGATTCTAAGGCGCGAGAACCAGGTAATGGTATGCGCGCAGAGCAATATGGCGGTCGACTGGATAAGCGAGAAAATCGCCGACAGGGGAATAAACGTTCTCAGAATAGGAAATCCTACCAGAGTGAACGACAAAATGCTTTCGTTTACCTATGAACGGCGTTTTGAGGCTCATCCTGATTACCCGCAGCTTTGGGCTTTGCGCCGCGCTATACGACAACTTTATTCGCAACGCGGAGATGCGGAGAAACGTCATCAGAAAATAGCCCGTCTTCGCGACCGTGCCACTGAAATAGAGCTTTCCATACACGAACAGTTGCTTTCGTCTGCGCGCGTCATAGCGTGTACGCTCGCCGGAGCGGCCAACCGCATTCTCGATAACCAGCACTATCACACTTTGGTGGTAGACGAGGCGGCGCAGGCTTTGGAGGCGGCGGTATGGATTCCTTTGCAGAAGGCCGACCGGCTGATTCTTGCAGGCGACCACCGGCAGCTTCCGCCCACTATCAAGAATCCCGAGGCCGCGCGTGCCGGACTGGCCGACACTCTTATGCAGGTGGTGGCCGAGGAAAAGCCCGAATGCGTTTCCATGCTCAAGGTGCAGTATAGGATGAACGACGACATAGCCCGCTTTTCGAGCAAAATGTTTTATGACGGGCAGATAGTGAGCGCTCCCGAGGTGAAAAATCGCGGAATACTCGATTTCGATACGCCTGTTAGCTGGATAGACACTTCGGGAACGGATTTCCGCGAAGAGTTCGTGGGCGAAAGCTATGGCAGAATAAACCGCGCGGAGGCGGAACTCACCGTAAACAGTCTGAAGTATTACATCGAAGAGATAGGCAAGCGTCGTTTGCTTGAAGAAAACATCGACATCGGTGTCATATCGCCCTACAAGGCGCAGGTACAGCTGTTGCGGCGCATGTTCGGGCGCGACGCTTTCTTCAAGCCGTTCAGAAATCTTGTTACGGTAAACACAGTGGACGGTTTCCAGGGACAGGAACGCGATATCATAGTCATAAGTCTCGTGCGCGCCAACGAGGAGGGAAACATAGGCTTCCTTTCCGACATCCGCCGCATGAACGTGGCCATTACAAGGGCGAGAATGAAACTTTTCATACTCGGAAATCCCGATACGCTGCTTCATCATCCGTTTTACCGCAAACTTTATGAGTACGTCAAGGCGCTTGAGAAAGATATATAGACCTATTATAATAAGGTGTATTCCGTAAGGAAGAAGGGGCCCTGCAGAAAATAGGCGTAGAATGGTTTAATCCCGAAACGTCCTTGCGAAAAAATATTTTATTTTTTCATGTGGTAAAAAACTTCCCGCAGCAAATTGAAAATACAAGGGAGATAA
>OHBJ01001227.1_pt1 | contig 17599 bp, 14 predicted proteins | sample 1577241 | NCBI WGS metagenome assembly OHBJ01 (sample SAMEA3541594, study PRJEB24748) | human gut metagenome | biome: human gut; feature: human-associated habitat; material: faeces | place: China | collected 2012 | reverse complement strand
GTTCATCGTGATACACCTTTCGCATCACGTAGACCACCTTGGACATCACCGACACCACCGGACGCGTCACTACACGCTGTAACCGTTCGCGGGCGTTTTCCTGCGGGGCAAAGCGTTTCTGCCCCATGGTGTTCCATGTTTCCAGCAGCACACAGGGCAGGTGGGTTCTGGCGTATGCCGGAGAAACTTCCACCTGCATCGGCGGACGGGTGAAGATCTGTCCGCCCACAAAACGCTGTGCCAGAGCCTGTGCCGCCTGCTTACAGAGGGCGTACTCGATCAGTGCCCCCTGTAATGCCTGCTTTTCCTTTTGGGCATCTTCCGGACGGGGCAGCAGCGAAGCCGTTTTGATGTAGATCAGCCGTGCCGCCATTTCCAGAAATTCCCCTGCCAGCTCCAGGTCCTGTTCCCGACACTGATCCAGATACGCCAGATACTGTTCCAGCAGGCTGGAGATCTCAATGTCATAGATGTTCAGCTTGTGCTTGGAAATCAGGTTCAGCAGCAGATCCATGGGGCCTTCAAAGACCTCCAGCTTAAACGAAATCGTCTGCATGAACTCACATCACCATCTGCACCAGCGTGCCGATCCACTGGGTCGCCCAGACGAAGAAGTGCATGATCCAGTTGGACAGATAACTCAGCGGTGTGCTCAGTACGCCCACCAGAATCAGGATCCACAGTGCCAGCGACAAATACCGCTGGTTTCGCTCAAGCCACGCGGACTGGCGGTACGGCAGCAGCATCATCAGCACCTTGGAGCCGTCCAGCGGCGGCACGGGAATCAGGTTGAACACTGCCAGCGAAATGTTGATCGCCACGAACCAGTACAGCAGCGTATAGATGCCTGTCAAAACGGCGTTGGGGTCGGCATAGTAAAACGGAAAGACGATCTGCATCAGCACCACGCCCACCAGTGCCGCCAGCAGATTGGACAGCGGCCCCGCCAGTGATGTCCAGATGATGCCCTTGCGGGGGTGGTTCATTCGTGCCGGATTGATCGGCACCGGCTTTGCCCAACCGAATCCGGTCAGCAGCAACAACACTGCACCAAAGGGGTCTACGTGTGCCAGCGGATTCAGCGTCAGCCGTCCGGCAGCTTCGGCGGTGTCATCACCGCATTTCCGTGCCACCCAGCCATGAGCAAACTCATGCAGCGGCAACACCAACAATATAATCACGATTCTTGCCAGAATCTCATAACGGTTCAAATTCATAAAATTGCTCAGAATTCCCATTGCTCCAGTCCTTTCCAAATGAAAATGTTCTACCCAGATACCCTATAATGTGTTCTTTTTATTATACATGGTTTTCCGGAAAAATTCAAGCCTATTTTGCCGTTTGACATAAAATTTACAAGATTTCCGCAGGACAGAATGCCGGAAATGTGCCGATTTCTTTTTCAGTTACTTTTTGAAAATAAGTCTGCATTTGATTTTACAGTCTGTTTTCGCAAATAATTGTATTTTTCGAAAGGTATTTTGATCGTAAAAAAAATATTCAAAAGAATCCAAGGAAAAGGGTTGCTTTTTTTCGGGAAATTTGATAAAATAGATATGTTAGTTTGCAGACTGCCGCAGAAGTCTATTTTCCGGCGGTCGGCATGCAATGTTAGGATAAGGAGGTGCAGTAGAATGGCTAAATGTGAAGTTTGCGGAAAGGGTGTTACCTTCGGTATCAAGGTTTCTCACTCCCACAGACGGTCGAACAGAACATGGAAGCCGAACGTAAAGCGTGTAAAAGCGATTGTGAAGGGAACTCCTTGTCATATGTACGTTTGCTCCAGATGCCTGCGCTCCGGCAAGATCGAGCGTGCGTAAGCTCTGTTTTTGACAGTTGAATATGAAAAGTGACCGAAAGCAAAGGCAATTGCCGCTTGTTTTCGGTTTTTCATTTTTATGAAGCAAAAAGAGCACTCTCCGGCTGGTTTCACCGGAGGGTGCTCTTTTGGGTTTTGAAAATCTGTCACTTCGTGCCGTTTGCCAGCTTACGGAGTGCCTTATAGGACGGCTTCAGTTTGTGATACATGTCTTTCACCTGTTTGCCGTCGTGGTAATAGCGGGACAGCAGGTTGTTCAGTGTCAGCAGGTCTTCCGAAGCGGTGATGATCGCACAGATCCGGTTCACTGCCTGCTTGTCGTCTGTGTCCAGCAGTTCCCGCACTTCCGACTGTAACTCTTTCGGGAACAGCATTGCCGCACTGCTCTTTGCCTTTTTCGGTGCTGCCGGTACGTTTTCTTCTTCTGTTGAAGTCGTATCCGCAGATGCAGCCGCAGCAGTTTCTTCCAGAGCCTGTACTACATCTCTCGTGGGAATGCCTTTCATTGCATTCTCAATGGTAGAATAAATCGACAGAGCGTGCACATCCTCTTGCAGGTACCGGTCGTAGAACTGCTGGTTCAGGTCGAAGTCGGTGTCCTTGCTGATGATATACAGACGTTCTTTCGGACGGCTGCCGATCAGATAGCCGATATACATGGAAAGCTGCAAGTCCAGTGCATTTTTCACCGTATTTTTTCTGGTGGACAGTGCTGTCACTTCCATCAGCCGCAGCTTTGCATCACAGGAGATCAGCCGCTGGTGCAGTTCAAACGTCAGCCCGCAGCGGTTCTGTGTGTAGAAAATCACTACCTCGTCCCGCTTTGTCAGATACTCCAAACCGGTCAGTCCCTCGATATAGACATTTTCATAGTCGATCAGATACGTTGCCATTGCATTTCCTCCTTTCCTTTCGATTGGTTCAGGTGCTACAAGAGCCTGTCCTGCACGCTGCAAAACAGGTACAGGACAGGCTCTAAGGTATACGTATCCTCCAGCCGCAAAGCTTGGGCAATAGGCGCTGGCGGACGCGCTGTGGCCCGTGGGCTGCGTGCGGCTGACGGCGGAGGATACGGAGCCCCAGCCGTCGCCGGAGGGGGCGGAATGGGAGCGCGTGGACTGCGGCATGGCGGGTATCTATGCCTGGCGCAGGATCACTTGAGGAGAAAGGACGGAACGATGGCATCGACATATACTATGGTGGGCTATGGCTCGCAGGGCGAGTCTGTGCGCCGCCTGCAAAGCGAGCTGAACAAGCAGGGCTATCAGCTGGACGAGGACGGTGTGTTCGGCGAAAAGACCCGCGCGGCGGTGCGGGACTATCAGAAAAAGAACTCCCTGAAGCGGGACGGCATCGCCGGTGACGAGACGTGGGGCAGCCTGATGAGCGCGTCGGCATCGGCGGCGGAGGAGCCGCAGGCATCCGTGCCTAAGGCCGCGCCTACGGCCAGAACGGCCAAGGCACTGGCAGAGCTGGAGGCCGGCTACAAGCCGTCGGACAGCGTAAAGGAGGCGCTGGCCCATCGCGACAGCGTGGCATCCCAGCGGCCCGGGGCCTATGAGTCCCTGTATGAGCAGCAGCTGGCGCAGCTGTATGAGGAGCTGACGGGGCGTGCGCCATTTTCCTACGATCCCGAGGCGGACGGCGGCTTTCAGCAGTATACGCAGCTGTACACTCAGCGGGGCCGCGCCGCCATGGAGGACACCATGGGTCAGGCGGCGGCGCTTACCGGCGGGTACGGCTCCAGCTATGCCCAGGGCGCGGGGCAGCAGGCGTACAGCCGGTACATGCAGGAGCTGATGGCCCTGCTGCCGGAGTTCGAGGATCAGGCACGGAGCGCCTATCAGCAGGAGGGGAACGACCTTCGCGCCCGCTACGACCTGCTGGATCAGCGGGAGCGGAACGACTACGGCCGCTGGCAGGACGATGTGTCACTGTGGGAGAAGCGGCTGGCTCTGGCGCAGGAGGAGTATGACAACGCCAGCGCGGAGGATCGGAAGCTCTACGAGACCATGCTGGGCCACTACCGCAGCAAGGCCCAGCAGGAGCAGAAGCTGTCGGCCTCCGGCGCGGAGGTCAGCGATGGGCTGCCATACGGCGGCGCGTCCGGTCCTTCCGGCGCTTCCGGTTCTTCCGGCAGCGGCTCCGGCAGCAGCGGCGAGTCACTGAGCTCCGTGGCTGCCGCCAGTCTGCACCGCACAGTGGCCAGCTATCTGAGGCAGGGTAAGCTGGCGGAGGCCAAGGCCCTGCTGGCATCCTACAAGGACCGGATGACGCCCATGCAGAAGCGGCAGTTTACCCTGATGCTCCAAGGCTACGATGAGACAGCGTCACTGTGAGCGATCGAATGGGTCTTGCATTTGCGGGCGGCATATGGTAAGATACCCCCAGCGCAGAGGTGCGGGGCAGCGGGCGCGCTGTCCCGCATTTCTTGCCATCAGGTGACAGGCATGCGTGCCCTTGTCAGCTGATGGTATCCGCACTGCTGAAAGGAGACCATCATGGGAAAGAAAGGGTATATTCTGTCGGGCGCAGCCCTGCTGGCGGCACTGACGCTGCTGGCCGGCTGCGGTAAGAACAACGGTACGGAAGATAAGAACAAGGATAAGCCGGACACCGACCCGGCGCAGGAGATCGTGCTGGTGCAGCCGGAGGCCGCCGACGTGCCGGTGGACTTCGAGACGGCGCAGAAGGCGTGGCCCGACGCCTACGCCTATATGAAGATCCCCAACGCCACGGGCTGCGCCATCCGCGAGGGCGGCTTCATCGCCCAGCATCCGGTGGATGACGGCTGGTATCTGTACCGCGACCTGGACGGCAACGACAACAAGGCCGGTACGCTGTATACCGAGGCTACCTACAACGATACGAAGCTGGACGATCCCGTCACCGTGGTCTACGGCCACAATATGGCCAACCGCACCATGTTCGGCGGCCTCCAGAGCTACGCCGAGACGCTGAAGTTTGACGACAAGGCGGTGGTGGAGGTCTATCAGAGCGGGCGGAAGATGACGTACCGCATCTTCGCGGGCATCCCTTACGACACCACCCACATCCTGTACTACCACGATTTCACCGATGAGCAGGTATTTACCGACTTCTTCGCGGCGCTGGACAAGGCGGCCACGGACAAGAGCTATTCCGGCAGCGACCATAAGAACGGCTTTGCACCCTCCGCCGGCAGCGTCAACGTCAACCGCGACGATCTGCCCAAGTGGGGCGACAAGGTGCTGGTCCTGTCCGTGTGCAAGAACGGCGATGACGCCCACCGCTATCTGGTGATGGCCAAGCTGGTGGAGGACTCCGCCGAGCCCCTGCGCATGACCCGCGAGGAGGCGGAAAAGGCCGGCCTGACCGACCGCATCATCGGCGTGGCGCCGGCGGAGGACGACGCCGCGGCGGATACGACGGGCAAGACCGACACCGCCAAGACGGATACGGCCAAAACGGATACCACGAAAACCGACACCTCCAAAAAGACGGATACCACGAAAAAGGACAACTGAGAAAAGCCCTCTCCCGCCTGGCGGGAGAGGGCTTTTGCGATCCTTTACAGCATTTCGGGGAGGGTGAACAGGTCCCAGGGCGCCGTGTCCGGCGGCGGGCAGGTGAAGGTCACGGGCTCGCCGGTCTGGGGGTGGACGAAGGTCAGACGGCAGGACCACAGGGCGATGGGATACGGCGCGTCGGACGCACCGTACTTGCGGTCACCTGCCAGAGGCAGACCGCGGGAGGCGAACTGTACCCGTATCTGGTGGGTACGGCCGGTGTGGAGCCGGATGCGCACCAGCGTCATACCGTCGGAGCTGTCCACAGTGGCGAAGGACAGGCGGGCCTCCCGCGCGTTGGGGGAGGGGGTGTCCGCCACATAGGTCAGACGGCGCTGGGGATCACGGGCCAGCAGGTCCGTCAGGATGCCGGAGGGCTGGGACGGCGTGCCGCACAGGACAGCCAGATACTCCTTGGTAAAGCGGCGCTCCCGTATCTGCTGGGACAGAAGGGACGCCGCCATACGGCTGCGGGCAAAGACCATGACACCGGACACCTGGGCGTCCAGCCGGTGGACGGTGCGGATACAGTCGGTGTGCAGCTGGGCGCGGAGCAGCTCCGGCATACCGCCGGGCTCATCGGTGGACAGTACGCCCACGGGCTTTACCGCCACCACGATGCGGTCGTCCTGATAGAGAATGTCCATGGTCGTCACCTCCTTACGGGGTGAGTGTAGCATAAATCGGGGCGGGATGCAAATTTCCCTTGACAAGATGGGTCTAATGGGTTAGACTACCAATAAGAGGTCTAACTAAATAGACCTGCCGAAAGGAGGAGATGCGGGTGGAGACACCGAAGATCTTTGACAGCGAGCTGCGGTTCTGCGAGATCCTGTGGGAGCATCAGCCGGTGCGCAGCAGCGAGCTGGCGCACCTGTGCGCGGAGAAGCTGGGGTGGAAGAAATCCACCACCTATACTGTCATCAAGCGCCTGACGGAGCGGGGCGTGGTGCAGACGGAGGACGCCGTGGTAACGGCGCTGGTGTCCCGCGACCAGGTGCAGCGGGCGGAGAGCCGCGCCTTTGTGGAACGGAATTTCAGCGGCAGTCTGCCCGGCTTTCTCAACGCGTTCGTGGGCGGGCGCGGATTGTCGGCGGAGGAGGCAGACGAGCTGCGGCGGATGATCGCCGATCTTGAGGAGAAAAATCATGACTGATCTGTTTCTGAGAGTGGTGGAGCTTTCGTGGCAGGCCGGCGTGCTGGCGCTGGCGGTGATGCTGGCGCGGCTGGCGCTGCGCCGCGCGCCCAAGTGGGCTAACTTAGCCATCTCACTATATGGAAATTGTCTAGCCAAATTCTCATCCGCATCCATAGCCTTTTCCGCTGCAATCTTTATAAGTTTTTCTCTATATATTGCCTCCAAATTGTTCCAAAACCTTGCTGGCACGCCAAGCACTATTTCCAATCTAACAGCCACCTCAGGTGTCAACTGAACCTCTCCATTAATGAGTTTGCTGACATGTTTCTCTGACATATCAATTCTTACAGCAAACTCCTTTTGACTCATCCCCCTGTCGTTAAGCTGTTCTTTTATTGTCGCTCCTGGTGGCGTTGCAATTATACTGCGACTTCTCACCATTTTGCTACCTCCTATTCATATTCCAACTAATGATAATCCACTATTTCCATAGGTTCTATCGGCAACTTTAGCATCCATACAAATATTCTTAATTTTCTTGTCTTTGTATGTAATATCCAATGAACCACCTCTTAATATAAATTTACCTTTGTGGTAAATTTATATTAACATCTGTCAGCTTTCATGTCAACCAACAATTTACCTTACAGGTAAATCATTAACAAAATAAAAGCCCTGATTTATCAATCTATAAATATTCTATAATCTATAGATTCTTCAATCAGGGCATAATTATTGTATACGAAAATCTAAATTATCTAAACATAATTTTTCACTTCATTATTCAACAAATCCTTAAACTCATCAATTCCTTCAACATATGCATTATCCTTATTTGTAAGTATGTATACAGGATTAGTTTCTGTCAAATCTTTTATCGGAAACACCAGCAGCTTATTGTCATTATATAAGTTCAGTTCGTGCAAATGTGGCAGATACATGGACAAGCTGAAACACGCCGCCAGATTCTCCTGTGACATCTGCTGATGCATGTCAAAATGACCTGATGTGTACACACAATCCAGCGTAACCTCTTCCCGTTCAAGCAAATGGTCTAATATCTGCATACAATGCAGATTAGGCAGACTGCGGCAGAAAGGCATCTCACTAAATTCACGAATATCCATGCCTTTCTTAAATTCTTCAACGCACTCATGATACCTGTCTGGGAAATATTTCTGAAGCATCTGTTCACTTACCACAAGATAAAGTCTCTCGTCAAACAAGAATTCCTTTTCTATACATTCAGGAGCCAGTGTTGAAATCCCGCTAAATGCAATATCCAGTTCGCCTTTCTCAAGCATTTCCCGCAACTGTTCTGCATTGCCAATTATGCCTCTGATGTCATAATCATTGTACAATTCCTTAAACTGTCTCATAAGAGTAGGCATAATCATGCGAAAACGCCCCTCTGTTGTTCCTACTCGGATTGTTTATTTGTGTATTATCATTTATCTTTATTCAACTCCTCCATATATCCTGCTGTTATTATGCCTACAAAATCCCCTGTATCTTTATTGTTCTACAGGGCAAATAACATATCAATTTCATTTTTATATAATACACGAGCCTTTATATCTGTAAACTCATAACATAAAAGATTTCATATTTTATTCCATATTACCAGAGTTCTTGATAATATGTTTTTCTTTAATCATAATACTTTAGATTTTTTAAGTCTAATACTTCCTTCTGTATTAGTGCAAAAATATTTTTCTCTCGTATAAACATACAAGAACTAGAATAGTTTAGATATCTCCCAAACTCAATAAATGAAAAAATAGCAACATTATTATGCGCTATTCCACTTGCTGTAACATACTGTAATTAATATCTTACCGTAATATCAGATATTCATTTAATTAGAAAATAATACTCTGGTAATAACAATAACTATACTTTTTCTTCATAACTTATTCTTAAAAATTCTATAAATTCTGTTCTATTTAAAAAAGCCGCTTTACTTTGTGATATTCCAACACAACATCTGTCAAAATCTAACCTAATATTAGCAAGTGCTACATTAATATTTTGCATTTTACATTCTCTTAAATCGATTGTTTAAACAATATAACCATTATATTTTTCTTCATTTTATAATGATACTTCAAAATTCTTTTTTTCAGGAATTCATCTGATTTATTAATTAATTTTTCTAAAAGAAAACATTAGATTCAGAAGATTTTTCTCGCTTTTATAAAATTTGTATGATATAATTTTGTTAAAATAACGCTATTAATGTCTTGATGATTATTGAAGATTCGAGACGAATGTTTCATGCAATAAACTATTCAAATTATTAATAGATCGTGTCATAAAAACAGGATTTACAGAAAAAAGTCGACATTAGTTCGGCATCAATAAGTAAATTTGCAAAAAACGAATGTGTAAGGATGGAAGTCCTTATAAAAATCTGTTTGTCGCTTGATGTTGTTTTGGGTGACATTATGGAAATCGTAAAGTAATCGTTTCCTTGGCAACAACTACTGTATATTATATTTCATTTCGCATGGATATAATCACAAGTGTTGCTGTGTACTATTCAAGCCCTCACGGGCAATACAATACTATATAGCAAAGGCGGAATTTCTAATAATGGCTGATTATATCTCTGCAAAAGAACTCTCCAGCATTTGGGGCATTACCCCCACCAGAATTACGGTAATGTGTTCCAATGGTCAATTAGATGGAGCTACTAAAATAAAAGGACGTTGGATGATTCCTACAAACATTGTACGTCCAGATGATAAGAGAAAACGAAATATAGAAGAGGACTCTAATGCAAATTTTCGCTTTATTGATTTATTTGCAGGTATTGGTGGATTCCATCAAGCTATGCGATTTTTAGGTGGCGAATGCGTTATGGCTGCCGAAATAAATCAAGCTTGCGTTGATACATATAACCTAAATTTCAAAACACTCGAAGGCGGTGTCCGCGGTGATGTCAAAAAAATTGATCCGACTACTATTTCAAGATTTGATGTTTTGTGTGCTGGCTTCCCTTGTCAACCGTTCAGTAAAGCTGGTCTTCAGCAAGGCTTCAATGATAAAACGCGTGGCAATCTTTTTTATTCGATTATGAACATTCTTGATGCACATCCAGAATGTAAATTCGTCGTGTTAGAAAATGTACGTAATTTAGCTGATAAATCGGAAAACTGGGAAATAATCAGAACGGAATTGCTCAAGAGAGATTTTGTCATTACTCAAAAACCACTTATCCTTTCCCCTTCTGACTTTGGCATACCGCAAATCAGGGAACGTGTTTATATTTTAGGTATAAAAAAGGATGGCTGTTCAGCTGAAATTCAAGATAAGGGTTATATCGAACCCGCAGACTTAAACATTGATAAATACAGAAAAAAATGTAAAATCGGTGATGCATTAACTCTTCTTGAAGAGAATGTCTCAGAAGATTATAGAATAAGCGATGAACAAAATTTAATGATTCAAGCATGGGATGAGTTTCGACTTGGAACAGGAATCAAGATTATTGGTTTCCCTATCTGGATAAACTGTTTTGGTGTTGGCATACAAAATACTGACAACCTGAAAAGTTCTCTTGGATATGATGATATGCCAGACTGGAAAAAACGTTTTGTTGATAAAAACAGAGAATTTTATCTTAAACATAAAAACTTTATTGATCCTTGGATTGAAAGATACGATATGTTTAACCGCATAAAGCTGTATCAGAAATTTGAGTGGAATTGCGGAGAGGATGTTCAAAATATGCACGACGGAATAATACAGATTAGACAATCTGGTATTCGCGTAAAAAGGACCACTTATTTCCCTTCTCTAGTTGCAATAGTAAATACTCCTATCATTTGGGACAATCAAATGAATGCATATCGCTATATCACACCTAGAGAAGCAGCAAATCTTCAGAAATTTGATCAGCGATATAAATTTTCTGGAACAGATAAACAGATATACAGACAGTTAGGTAACTCTGTAAATGTGAGGATTTTAAAAATCCTGTGCAAAGGTTTGTTTGAATTAAGACTTAAAAATGATGTACGTATAGAAAATACCGAAATTGATGATTAATTTCGAAAATAATGGAGGTACTCCTATGGGCAGAGGATTATCAGATTCGAAGGAAATGCAAATTATTTATGACGTTTCCAAAGATGTTTATGACGGTAAATATTCTGTAGCATATGCTCTCAAATTCTTAAAAGGAAAAGTAAAAGGAACCGATTCATCCCTTAAAATGTATTTTAATATCTTTTCTTGTATGAGAAAAGGTAAATGTTACAAAATGGGAACAAGTGAACCTTTTACTAAGTTTTTGTTAAATAGTATCTATCGTGACTTTGGAAAAACTGAATACATAAATGCTATTACTGCTGTAAAAGGGAATCTTGCTTACCGTGAAAGTGTCAATAATGCACAACCTGGTCTAGTCCGTGCTTGCACTGAATCTATTTCAGATTGTGGTTTGGATTTAGTTTATGAAGAAATCCCAACTGCCCGTATCGTTTCTGAAAGCAGACGGATTTTACCAGAAGGAAAAAAAGGAAAAGCACAGGAAATCAAGGGAGTTCACATCATGGGCGAAAATAGTCATTATAAATATACAATAGAAGGAGATTCTCCTATTTCATACACCAATCATTCTGAATCTGGTAGTTTTAATGCTGATGTAATGGAACTTAACATCCAGCCACCTGCTAGTATATTAAATGTCTTTTCACGTTTAAGTTATAAGCCTTGGTATGCTATTGCAGAATTCGTCGATAACTCTACTCAGTCTTATATTTCTCACTCGGATGAGTTATCTACAGCACCAGAATTTGACAAGTTAATTGTAAATGTAAAATATGATGCCGAATCGAACACTCTGACCATCATTGACAATGCATATGGTATGGAGATAGATAGGTTTAGAGATGCTATTCTGCTTGATTCAAGAAATGAATCCCAGTCTGGAAGAAATGAGTTCGGTATGGGACTAAAAACTGCAGCATCATGGTTCGGAAAAGTATGGAAAATCACTAGCACACAATACGGATCTGCCAATAGATATACCGCCACCGTAGATATACCAAAACTTGATGAACTTCATTTACAGAACACTAAAATATTCCGTGATTATGTAGCGCCTGATACTCACGGGACGGAAATCATCATTGAACAAGTCACAAAAAAAATAACTGGATCAAGAACAATCGGCAAAATACGTGATCTTTTATCCAGTATGTATCGTCGTGACATTAATAACAGAAATATTGAAATTTTGTTTAACGATGAGCCTATTGTATTTGAAGAATACCCAGTTCTAACTAATTTCCGTGGCAAATCATGGAAAAAAGGTCTTGATTTCACTGTAGACTTTGATGGCAAATCCTATCACATTACTGGTTTTGTTGCGATTATGAATCCTGGTAGTTTCCCCAAGGCTGGTTTTGCCCTTTTTAGACAAGACCGTGTCGTAATCGGTGGGACGGATAGCAATTACAAGCCAGCTCAGATTTTTGGGCAAGCTCAGAGCCAGAAATCCTTAAAATTATTTGGCGAACTTAATATGAATGACTTTCCTGTAAATCAGGCCAAAGATGGATTTATTTGGGATGATGGTCTTGAAGATGCATTCATTGATGCCCTTAAAGATAATATACAAGAATATATTGACATAGCAGATATGTCTATAAAAGAACGAGCAAATGAAATTCAATTCTCAGATCAAGTTTCCGCTGAACTACAACAGGATGTATCCACTATCATTGATAATGCATTTAGTTCAGCCAATGATGACGCTGATAACTCTGAAGATGAGAATACCAGCAATACAAATGGTGAGGATACCTCCCTTGAAACTCCTGAAACCAGTAATCCAGCAGAATCTGATATCACAGAATATATTGAAACTGTTTTAAACGTTGAACCTACAGACGAAATAGTAAGCACACCACGTTCATATTCCGTTCCAGTATCACCTGTTATACATGTTGATTTCTCTGTTCAATGGGCACGTGGAAGCAACAAGTACTGGATTGAATATACCGAAATAGATACCGATAAATATAAAGTACTTATAAATATAGATCATCCTTTCTTTATGCCATTTACAAAAGAGAATGGTTTTCAGAAAGTATTGGAAAAATTTGCCCTATCTTTCATTCTAGCCGAACGTCAGGCTAAGTTAGGGTCTAATAAGCAAGGTTATATTCAGTCTAATGTCATTAAAAATTATATGAATAGATTCCTTGAGAAATTAGCGGAGGATAAATAATGGAGCAATATATTATAAATTCTGGAAATGAAGTCGACTCTATTGCAGTAGTGCATGGCAAATATTATGATAAGATACATGAAAAGCATGTGTCAGCTTACGGAGAATTTGGTGCTGCAAATATTCGAGATAACATTACCAGCACATTTAGAGAAGCTCTTATTCAGTTGAATGCCCCAAATAAAAACAACAATATGCTTCTTGTGGGTAAGGTTCAATCTGGTAAGACATCAAATTTAGAGTTATTTACTGCACTAGCATTTGATAATGGATTCAATTTAGTAATCATCTATGGTGGTTATGATAGTACCCTATTAAGTCAGACTACTAATCGTTTTAAAAAAACTTTTGATATTCCTAATGACACAGATTATTCAGATGATACTCCAGTAGTCTTTTCTTCTGACGACTCTGCCCAGTTATTAACTGTAGATGATGAAATAATTGAAGACTTATTGGATGCGGATAAGCCAATATTCTTAATATCAATGAAACGACCTGCTGCAATGAATAAAGTAAATGATTTGCTAGCACGTATTGATAAATCAAAACTTAAAGCCTTTATCATTGATGACGAAGGTGATCAAGCAAGTTTGAATACTAAAAAGAACAAAGTGCTAGATGCATCCGCAACATATGCCTCTATTGTTTCAATGAAGGATCACTTGAGTGATCCACTCTACTTGTCTGTAACTGCTACTCCACAGGCGCTTATCTTCTTAGATGAATATAGCCGTCTTCGTCCAGACTCCATACGCCTAATCGAGCCTGGAAAAGGATACTGTGGTGTTGATGCCTACCATCTATATGATTCAGGGATGATTGAATTAATAGATGATGAAGATCAACAGGACTTATCAAATGGAGTACTTGCCGACTCTCTAAAAAATGCTATTCGCCATTATATAATCGCAAGTGCTATCATGTTTAAACGCGGCAGAAAATCCAGTGAAATGATTATTCATTCTCACAGGAATGTCAGTAATCACAGCACCATTTATAGAATGGTTGATGTTTTCGTTCAATCATTTAAGGATCAGGTAGAATTTAATGATACTGAAGGTCTTGAAATAACCAAAAGCGAATATGCTCTTGCATATTCCGTTTACTTTGATACAGCCGTACAGCAATCTTATGATTTTGATTCGTTATGGAATATTATATGTAATAAAATCATTTGCAGAGTATATTTGATATTGAAGAATTCTGCTGGCCAGGTCACACAAGCAAACGAAAACTTACGCAAATACAAAATATACATTGGTGGTGATTTACTTCAACGAGGAATTACTTTTCCAGGGCTTGTAACCACTTATTTCTCACGTTGGGCTAAAGATAGCGGTAATATGGACACCAATCTTCAGAGAGCGCGTTGGTTCGGTTATCGTGAGAAATGGATTGATTTGTGTAAAATTTTCACTTCTGAAACAATTGCTAGAGAATTTACAAATCTATCCGAAATAGAAACCGACTTGTGGGAGCAATTCTACTCAATCCAGTCTGGTGAAATGCAAATAGATGAGATACTTATTCGCGCTGATAATACCAAGCAGAAGCCTACCAGAAAAAATGTTGCCACTTATAATACTGTTGCATTTAGAAATAAGTGGATAAAACAGCGTGTTGGTATATTCGACAAAAATCAGATAGTTGCCAATAATGCTCTTGTGGAGGACTTACTTAGCAAGGTTACTTTACAGAACACCTCTGCTGGACGTGTTGATGGAGGAACAACTGCACAATACTCTATAATTAGTAGAAAGGCTCTTTCTGCGTTAATTGATCATATGCAAACCATTTTTGATTTAGAACCGTTTGAACGTCGTCCCTTAATTGATTTAATAGAGAGTTCCGGTGACATCCCTGTAATCCTCATGAACGATGTTGATGGCTCTGGTAGAAAACGTAGTTTTTATCCAAACAATAAGATTTATGCTCTCCAACAGGGTGCTGATAATAAAGATAAAGATAAGGCTGTATTTTTAGGCGATAGTCATGTTGTGGTTGATGCAAATCAAATCAATATTCAAATTCATAAAATAATTCCGAAGAAAAAAGATTCTTCTGGCAACGTTGCAATACTTACAGATTATACACAGTACATGTTTGCTATCTATGTTCCTAAAGAAAAGAAATACTATGTGAAAGGGTAATCAAAATGGATATAGAAAATATAAAAGCGCAAATTCAACCCATCACCGACACCTCCAGCATATATTTATTGGAAGCACTGACAAAAGCAGCTGGTTTCTTTGCTACTGATGGTAAATTACTTTATATCGCGAAAGATATCTACGAATACACCTATGAAGGAATTGAAACAGATTACCTTAAATTACAGACACATGTAAGAATTAGTTCTGTCAAAAACAATCAGACCTTTAGCGATGATTATTATAACATAATTATTTATAAAGGAAATTTGGATGATTCGAATATTTCGTCTTTTATCCAATTATGTACCATACACGCCAATAATTCTGACGATTTGAATTTCAAGGAATTTTTCTATTCCTTAATTTCTCTGTTTCAACTACCTGCAGAACAGGCATTTAAGAATGCCGTTGGTTTATATGGGGAATTAAAGTTTATGCAATACGCAAAAGAACGCACAAAGATAGATATTTCAACATTCTGGCATAAAAGTGGTTCCTATTCTCAATATGATTTTTCCAATGGAGAGTCTAATATCGAGATAAAAACTACTATGTCCGACAACTCTGAAGTCACTATTAAGCATCAACAGATATTTGGCGATCATCCTTGCACTCTGGTTGCAATTAATTGTGAGCAATATGAAAATGGAGAAACAATTGCAGAGGTCATTGCTGCGATGTATGCCGATTCAGATGCATTCAATGGAATGAATTTTAGTATTAACTTAGCAAAAGAATTGAAACGTGTTTCTATCGTAGATGTAAAAGAAATTCGATTTGGTGTTAAACAAATTCAATTCTTTGCGGCAGAAGATATAAATCCCTTTCCAGTCATTCCAGATGCTGTAAACAAACTCAGCTATAAACTGGATATTTCTGAACTTAATCCACTTTCTGAAACTGATTCAGATTCTATTCTTAAAACATACTAATCATTTCATTTACAGGGCTTCTCAACACGAGAGGCTCTGTTTCTTGTTTCTTTCTAAAATAGAGGATTTATTTCCATCACAAATCCATTCATAATGAATACATCAATTAAATAATTATGAGGGTTGGATATTGCTTTATCTTCTTAAATTCCTCTAAAACACTATTTAAAACAACATCTACATTATCCTCCAATCTTGTATATATACTTATACTACTAGTCATCATATACAAAATTTGTCAAATTATGTCGACAATGAATGTTATTTGCAATAATTTGTAAAATTATATTTTTTCTTGATTAATATGACTGAGTAAAGTCTCACGACTGGAAAAGGATGCTCGTTTCTTTTTTATTTTCACCAATTCTACAATATATAAAAAACAGCACCCCAACAGTACCCATCTACTGCCGAAGTGCTATCCACTCCATCAATTATTCCATTAAAATCTACCCAAATATACTCATCAGATTGGCCACAACCAGACCGCCGCCGGTTCCGATGACATAGCCGAGAAGCGCCATCATGATACCAACCGATACGAGGGCATTAGAGTATGCGCCGGCGAGGACCGGTGCTGTTGCTGTTCCACCGATGTTTGCGAGGGAAGCAACACTGCATGTGAAGATGTCGAGTTTCAATATCTTCGCAAGTGCAATCATTATTGCCACATGAATAAGGAGGATTACGAATCCTGCGAGAAGCCATATTGGGGCATTTCCGACTGCTCCGAGGTCTGCTCTTGAAGCGATTAAGGCAAGCCCGTACGGCCCGGAGACCGGATCCGAGCTTCGCTCGAAGGACGGCAGTTACTCGATTTCGATATTAAATAGGTGTGGCGCTTCCCTTTCGCATTTCGTATTATTCCGTTACTCTATTCAAATTGTTTCTCTTGTTGAAGGATGAGCAGTTTCAACCGATATGCCGACGCTGCGGAGCTCCTCGTGCTGAAAAAACTCTTCGAGGAGGAGGGCGAAGCGTGTCGGTGGAGACGGGGCGAGGTTTTCCAGTATAGTGGGGAGTCGGTGCGGTGGATCGTTTATGTCGAAAAAGGAATTTTCCGACATACATGTTCCGATGACCGGGGCGAATCGCACGTGGTAGGCTTTACGTTTGCCGGTGAGTATGCCTGCGACTACCGCTCCTATCTGGTCGGAAACCCGGCGGTAGTTGAGATTTGTGCGGCTACGGAGGTTGCCGGTTTGCGGCTGCCGGTTGACCGGATTATGCGCTATTGGGACGAAAATGCTGAAAACCAACGTCTCGGACGTCGTTCGGCCGAAGAGCTTTTCGTCGTTGTGTATGATCGCCTGCTCGATTGCTATACCAAAACTCCGGAAGAACATTATCTGAGTCTTTTGCGTCGCTATCCCGATCTGAAAGAGGCGATCTCGCTCAAAGAGTTGGCTTCGTTTATAGGTGTGACGCCCGAAACGATCAGCCACATCCGGCGCCGATTATCCTCTAAAAAGTCTTGAACCGGTTCAAGAATCTTCTTGCCTTTTGACCGTACTTTTGTCCCGAATCAAAAAGTGTATTGTTATGAAACAAAATGTGATGCGTGCGGCCATAGTCATTGGCGCAACTTCAGGGATCGGGCGGGCTGTTGCTGTGCAGTTGGCGGCGGCAGGATATCGGGTCGGTATCGCCGGACGTCGGGAGGAATTGCTTCGGGAGTTGGCACAGACCGATCCGGATCGTTATGAAACTGAGGTACTTGATGTAGAGGATGCTGGTGTATGCGAGCGGCTCGAAAAATTGGCGG
>OHBJ01001224.1_pt1 | contig 17612 bp, 17 predicted proteins | sample 1577241 | NCBI WGS metagenome assembly OHBJ01 (sample SAMEA3541594, study PRJEB24748) | human gut metagenome | biome: human gut; feature: human-associated habitat; material: faeces | place: China | collected 2012 | reverse complement strand
AGTTGTCGGTTCACTTCGGTAAGAGCGAAGTATTGCTTAACGACATTCGACTACGCGCCTTACCCACACCAATTTCGAGACACAGGCCGCCGCAGCCGGCGACCTCGGCGGAATCGAGGTGTCGCGCACAAAGCCGGTCATCACGATCGGGCTCGACACGATAACCTATAACAAAGACTGTGTGGCGATAATCTTTGCCGCCGGCGAGGCGAAAGCAGAGGTCGTCGCCGACGCCCTCGAGAAAAAACCGTCGAATCTCTATCCGGCATCGGTTCTGTCGCGTCTGCCAGCCGCCCGCTTCTACCTGACGCGCGGTGCGGCGTCGATGCTTCACGAATCGGTCTACGACTACTATACCTCATCGCCCTGGACTCAAGCGAAAACCGATCGCGCCGTGCTCGAATACTGCAACCGCGCGGGCAAATATGCCGACAAGGTCACCGTCGACGAGCTTCGCCGCGACGAATATTGCAGCTTGATTCCCGACCTTGGCGACCACACCATTCAGTCGGTTATCGACTCGCTCAAACATAAGATCGAACTCGGCACGGCCTCGCCGGGCGGCCAGATGTTTTTCCACACCGGCCCCCACCACGACGACATCATGCTCGGTTTCCTGCCGCATATCCACCGCATATCGCGCAACGAGACCAACAAGTCGCACTTCGCCGTCATGACCTCGGGCTTCAACGCCGTCACCAATGACTTCCTTATAGACGCCCTGACCGATACGCTGCGTTTTATCGAAGAGGGGCGCATCGAAATGCTCCGCTACCCCGATTTCTTCGAGAAAGGCTATAAACTCAAACGCAGCAAGGACACCTACCACTGCCTGATCCACGTCGCCTCGGGCAACACCGACGAGCGGCGCCGCGGCTTCGCCCACCGCCTCGTGCGCGATTTCATCGAGATTTGGGGCATCGACAGCGTCGACGCGCTGAAAGCCAAGCTGCGCGAGGTCATCGCCGAGACCCGCGCCAGCTATGCCGGCGAGAAGATGTCGGCTGAGATACGTCTGCTCAAGGGCATGATACGCGAGTTCGAGGAAGAGATGGTCTGGGGATTCTTCGGCATCAAAGACGACAGCATCCACCACCTTCGCCTCGGCTTCTACACCGGCGACATCTTCACCCAGCAGCCGACTCTCGACCGCGACGTCATGCCGGTGCTCGAACAGCTGCGCGCCATCCGCCCGACCGTCATCAGCCTCGCCTTCGATCCCGAAGGAAGCGGCCCCGACACCCACTACAAGGTTCTCCAGACCATAGCCGAGGCCGTCCGCGAATGGGGCAAGGAAGAAGATCTCAGCAATCTTAAGATATGGGGCTACCGCAACGTGTGGTTCAGGTTCCTGCCGTCGGAGGCGACGCATATCGTGCCTGTGTCGCTCAACGCCATGGGCGTTTTCGACAACGCATTCAGCAACTGCTATGCCAGTCAGGTCAACGCCTCGTTCCCGAGCTACAAGCTCGACGGCAAGTTCAGCGATCTGGCCAAGCGGATATGGGTCGACCAGCTGTCGCAGGTACAACGCGTTCTCGGCAAGCCCTTCTTCTATCAGAATGAGAGTCCGCGCATCCGCACGACCCACGGCCTGCTCTTCTTCAAGGAGATGACCGCCGCCGAATTCCTCGACTCGGCGCGCGAGCTCCAGAAGTCGGTCGGCGGCTGACTCCCCGCGCTGATATAATCGGGATTAATCGGGAATTATCCGGATTAATCCCGATTTTTCATGAAGCGGCGCCGGGCGGCCGATTGTCAGAAAAAATTCGTAATTTTGCAGCGGAATGAAAAGAATCAGAAACTTTTGCATAATAGCCCATATCGACCACGGCAAAAGCACCCTTGCCGACCGCATTCTGGAGTCCACCGAAGCCGTCGCCAAGCGGGATATGGAGGATCAGATTCTGGATAATATGGATCTCGAACGGGAGCGCGGCATCACCATCAAGGCGCGCGCCGTCGCACTGGATTACAAGGCGGATAACGGCGAGATCTACCACTTCAATCTGATCGATACCCCCGGTCACGTGGACTTCAATTACGAAGTCAGCCGGTCGCTTGCCGCCTGTGAGGGCGCAATCCTCGTCGTCGATGCCTCTCAAGGCATCGAGGCGCAGACCCTTGCCAACTGCTATCTGGCGGTGGATCACGGTCTGGAGATCCTCCCCGTCGTCAATAAGATCGACCTGCCTGCCGCCGATCCCGAGCGGGTCTGCCACGAGATCGAGGACGTCATCGGCATTCCCGCCATGGACGCCCCCCGCATCTCCGCCAAAAACGGCGTCAATATCCATGAGGTCATGGAGCGCATCGTCACCGACTTCCCCGCCCCGCAGGGCGACCCCGAGGCTCCCCTGCAGGCGCTCATCTTCGATAGCGTCTACGACAGCTACCGCGGCGTCATCGTCTATCTGCGCGTCATGCAGGGGACGCTTCGCACCGGTATGACCGTCCGGCTGATGAGCACCGGCGCACAGTTCACCGTGGTGGAATGCGGCGTGATGGGTGCCACCAGTCTGGTTCCGCGGCAGCAGATCGCCGCCGGCGAGGTCGGCTATTTCACCGCCAGCATCAAAACCGTTGCCGATACCCGTGTAGGCGATACCGTCACCGGTGCCGAAAACCCCGCTGCCGCACCGCTTGCCGGCTACCGCAGCGTCAATCCCATGGTGTTCTGCGGCATCTACCCTGCCGACGGCGCCAAATATCCCGATCTGCGGGAGGCGCTGGAAAAGCTGCAGCTCAATGACGCTGCCCTTTCCTATGAGCCGGAAACCTCCGCTGCCTTGGGCTTCGGCTTCCGCTGCGGCTTTTTGGGGCTTCTCCACATGGAGATCATCGAGGAGCGTCTGGAGCGGGAATTCAATCTCGACCTCATCACCACCGCCCCCAGCGTCATCTACCACCTCACCCTCACCGACGGCACGAAGGTTTCCATTGATAACCCCACCAACTACCCCGATCCCTCCACCATTGCGGAGGCGGAGGAGCCGTATGTCAAGGCGAGCATCTTTACCCCGCCGGAATATATCGGCGCCTTGATGGATCTCTGTCAGCAGCGCCGCGGCATCTATAAGGATACCAAGTACCTCGATCCCACCCGTGTGGAGCTGCATTACGATCTGCCTTTGGCTGAGATCATCTACGATTTCTTTGATGCGCTCAAGAGCCGCAGCCGCGGCTATGCCAGCCTCGATTATGAGCTTTCGGATTACCGACCCAGCCGTCTGGTCAAGCTGGATATCCTCCTCAACGGCGAGATGGTGGACGCCCTCAGCTTCATCGTCTTTGCCGATAATGCCTACCCCCGCGCCCGCAGACTGGCGGAAAAGCTCAAGGATCACATTCCGCGGCAGCTGTTCGAGATTCCCATTCAGGCGGCAATCGGCGGAAAGATCATTGCCCGTGAAACGGTCAAAGCCATGCGCAAGGACGTTCTTGCCAAGTGCTACGGCGGCGACATCACCCGCAAAAAGAAGCTCCTCGAAAAGCAGAAGGAAGGCAAAAAGAGAATGCGTCAGCTCGGCAGCGTCGAAGTGCCGCAGGAGGCATTTATGGCAGTCCTCAAGCTGGACGAGTAATTCCCTCTTTGCCGAAGCTCCTCATGAAGCACAAAGGCTCACGATCGCTTAATGGCGTCGTGAGCCTTTTCCGTCTGTTTTGGCGCCGGCAGCGCTTTTTCTGCGGTCAGCGGTCTTGTTCCCTTTCGGCAGGGAACCGCACCGTCATGGTGGTTCCGCCTGCGGCGTTCTGCTCCGCCATCACCTCGCCGCCGTGCAGCGCCGCAATCTCCCACACCAGCGAAAGCCCCAGTCCCACGCCGCCGTATTTCCGGCTGCGGGATTGCTCCACCCGGAAGAAGGGCTGAAAGATGCTTTCCCGGTACTGCTCCGGTATGCCTCTGCCGGTATCCGCCACCCGAAGAACCGTTTTGCCATCCTCCTGCGCAATGGAAATGCGCACCGTCCCGTCCGGCAGGTTGTAGCGAATGGCATTCTCGGTCAGGTTAAAAAGCAGCCGGTAGATCAGCGTATCGCTGCCGGTCATTTCCCCGCTGCCGTCGCATTGCAGGGTAATGCCGTTTTTCTCCGCCAATGGCGCAAGGTCGGCAAGGACCTCCTCCGCCATCGGGGCTAATTCAATGCGGTCGGTGCAGGGCACGGTGCGCAGCTCGCTCATCTCCAGCAGCGTTTTGGTCATCTGGGTCATGCGTTCCGTCTGCTCCCTCAGCAGCTGCAAAAAGTCCGCCGTTTCCGGCTGCACCTCAGGGTGCTCGGCTGCAAACAGCTCCAACTGTGCCTGCATCAGTGCCAGCGGAGTGCGCAGCTCATGGGCGGCATTTCCGGTAAACTGCCGCTGTGCGGTAAAGCCCTCGTTCAGCCGGTCCAGCATCTGGTTAAAGGAATGGCTGAACCGTCTGAATTCCGGCAGCACCTCCTCGTCCAGCTTCATCTCCGCCAGATTATTCGGCTGTACCTGCTCCACCCGTGCGGCAAAGGTATGCAGGGGCTTTAGCGCCTGTCCCGTCACAAAATACGCCAGTACGCCGCTCAAAAGCGTTACCGCTGCCGTAATCCCCCAGTTGGTGGCAATAAAGGACTCCTGCGCCCCGCTGATGATGATGGTCAGCTCATCGTCCTCTCCGGCGGTTTCGGGGTCAAAATAGGCAGGCTCCCCCTTCGGGCCTTCCCCCTGAAAGGTCTCTCCGATGGAATCCATGTAGTGCCTGCCGGAATTACTGATCAGACAGTTCATCACCACGCAGGTCACACCGATCAGAAGCGCCGTCATCAGGGTGATGCGCCATTGCAAAGAGAGCTTTTTCACGCTTTCCCCTCCTCTATCTGGTACCCCTCCCCGATCCGGTTGCGAATGGGGTCATAGCCCAGCGCAGTGCGCAGCTTTTTCCGCAGGGCGGAAATATGTACACGGATCGAATTGCTGAAATTATCCACGCTGTTATCCCACACATGGTCAATCAGCTCCTCCTGGCTCACCGGGCGCCCCCGGTGCAGCATCAGGTACTCCAGGATCCCCGTTTCCTTGCGGGTCAGCGCCAGCTCCCGTCCGGCAGCGGCGGCGGTGCGCGCCTTGGTGTCAAAGGTCACCTCCCCACAGGTCAGCACCACATCGTTCTGTGTAAACTGCCGCAGGGTCAGGCTGCGGATCCGTGCCTCCAGCTCCTCCAAATGAAAGGGCTTTACCAGATAATCATTGGCGCCGGCGTCCAGCCCCTCCACCTTGCTGGCCACCTCACTGCGTGCCGATAAAATCAGCACACGGGTCTCGCGGTCGGTCTGCCGCAGCGTTTTCAGCACCGTCATGCCGTCCGTCCCCGGCAGGTTCAGGTCCAGCAGCACCAGGTCGTACCGTTCCTCGCCCAGCAGCTCTATCGCCCTGTTCCCGTCATAGCAGTAATCCACGCTGTAAGCCAGTCGGCGCAGGCTGCGCACGATGGTCTCGCACAGCGCACGCTCGTCCTCAATGACCAAAAGGCGCATAGCTACCCCTCCCTTTTCTTTTCATGTTCCCTCCACCCGACAGGGGCACGCGTTGGTTCGGCGGGCGCAGCCTTCGCTCCGGTCGTGCTGACCCTGACGGGCAGCCCTCCCCGCTGCGGCGCGCCCGCCTTCCCCCTCGGGGCTTCATCGGGCAGCGCCCTGTGCGCTCCTGTCAAATAAGGTTTTCTTTATTATAACAGACCAAATTAAATTTTGCGTTAAATTTTCTTTCTTAACGCAAATTTTAACTTCCCTGTGCTATCATAGGCACAGAAACGCAGAAAGGAATGATGAAATTGAGTCACATCAAAAAGAGTACGGTGCAGATCGTACTGCTTGCCGTCGGTGCCGTCATGCTGTGCTTCGGCGTCTGGCGCGGCGAAGCGGCAACGGTCTTCAGCAAGGCGATTAAATTATGTTTGGAGTGTGTCGGCATTGGATAAGAAACATTCGGGGATTTCCCACCTCCTGTCCCGTTTCCGGGGCTGGGTGCAGGCGGGGGCTGCACTGCTCACCAATCTCCACCTGCCCAATTTTCTCAAGGGCTCCATTTATCAGGGCAGCGGCAAAACCGTCTGCGTGCCGGGGCTCAATTGCTATTCCTGTCCGGCAGCCTCCGGTGCCTGCCCCATCGGGGCGTTTCAGGCGGTGGTCGGCTCATCAAAGTTCCGTTTTTCCTATTATATCACGGGCTTTCTCATTCTGCTGGGCGTTTTGCTGGGGCGCTTTATCTGCGGATTTCTGTGTCCCTTCGGGTGGTTTCAGGAGCTTTTGCACAAGATCCCGACCAAAAAGCTCTCCACAAAAAAGCTAAAGCCCCTGACCTACCTCAAATATGCTGTTTTGCTGCTGATGGTGGTACTGCTGCCGGCGCTGCTGGTCAATGATGTCGGCATGGGCGACCCCTTCTTCTGCAAGTATCTCTGTCCGCAGGGTGTGCTGGAGGGCGCCATTCCCCTTTCCGCCGTCAATGCCGGCATTCGGTCGGCACTGGGCAGCCTCTTTACCTGGAAGTTCGCCGTGCTGCTTGCGGTGGTCGTCGCCAGTGTGCTGTTCTACCGTCCCTTCTGCAAATGGCTCTGTCCTTTGGGCGCTTTTTACGCCCTGCTCAATAGAGTCTCGCTGTTCCAGATGAAGGTGGATCAAAACAAGTGCGTTTCCTGCGGGAAATGCGCCAGGGCCTGCAAAATGGACGTTGATGTGACCAAGACCCCCAACCATGCCGAATGTATCCGCTGCGGCATGTGTATCCGCGCCTGCCCCACCGATGCCATTCGTTTCCGCTATGGCTTCGGCGAGGGGAAGGAAACCGGAAAAGCCGAAAAAGCGGTGGAAGCACCGCAGAATAATATTCCGTAAATTTTAGGAGGAATCAAAATGAATGTAAAAAAACTCATCACCCTGCTGCTTGCCGCCATGATGGTCATTGCCATGGCAGCCTGCGGCAACCAGAACAGCGGCAACCCTGCCAATAACGGTACCACCGGCGAGCCCAAGACCCTCGAGGAGGCGTCTGCTCTGTTCGACAGCCTTTTAGCGCAGGAAACTGCGATCCTCAATGAAAACTCTGCCCTGTGGGAAAAGGTCTTTATGGCTGCCAATAAGGATATGATCATGATTGAGGACGGCAAAAACTACGGTCAGTTCCTGCTGGATACCATCGAGGACGCCAAGGAGCAGTTCACCGCAGAGGAGCTGAAGGTGCTGCGTGAGGGCGGCGAGAAGATCCGCGATCTGGAGGATCAGCTGACCAAGCTGGAGGAAAAGTTCCCCGAGCTGGTGCCCGATAACTCCGACGGCACCGTCAGCGTCCCCGCGGAAAACGGCAAGCCCATCGAGCAGGGCAGCGCCAATCCCTTCCCTGCCTTTGAGGGCAAGGATCTGGACGGCAATCCTGTCAAAAGCAGCGAGCTGTTCGCCGGCAATACCGTCACCGTCATCAACTTCTGGTTCACCACCTGCAAGCCCTGCGTCGGCGAGCTGGGCGACCTTGAAGCCCTCAATAAGACCTTGACCGAAAAGGGCGGTGCGCTCATCGGCGTCAATACCTTCACGCTGGACGGCGACGAAACCGCCATTGCCGAAGCCAAGGCGGTCCTCTCCAAAAAGGGCGTCACCTACCGGAACGTCTATTATGCCTCCGACAGCGAGGCAGGCGCCTTTACCTCCAATATCTTTGCCTACCCCACCACCTATGTGGTCGATCAGAATGGTAACATCGTCGGTGATCCCATCGTCGGTGCCATCACCGAAAAGAAGCAGGCGGAAGCCCTCAATCAGCTCATCGAGCAGGCGATCGCCAACAGCAAATCCTGATGTAAAATTTCTCCCCAAAGCCCCGAAGGAGCCTTTCCTTCGGGGCTTTTTCCCGTCTCTCTCCGTCCTCTGTGCCGCACGGCCCGGCTGCCCTGCCCCACCCTTTGCAAATCCGCAAACTGTCGTTTCCTTTTCATTGACTGCCCGCCCAAGGTGTGATAGAATATTAAGATAGAAAAATAGGGGCAATATGCTCTCTCCACCACTCCAATGAAAGGGAATGTTTTTACCATGATACGCAGCATGACCGGCTACGGACGGGATCAGCAGCTCCTGCACGGGCGCAGCATCACCGTCGAGATCCGTTCCGTCAACCATCGCTATTTTGAGTTTTCCTGCCGGGCGCCGCGCGGCTGTGCTTTTCTGGAGGATCGCCTGAAGCGCTCCCTGCAAAGCGCTATTTCCCGCGGCAAGGTGGAGGTCTCCCTCACCCTGCAAACCATCGAAAGCCGCCACACCTCTGTTGCGGTGGATCATGCCCTTGCCGGCCAGTATCTCGCCGCCCTTCGCGCTCTGGGCGAGGAATATTCCCTTCCCGATGATCTCACCCTCTCCTCCGTTGCCCGTCTGCCGGACGTCTTTACCCTGTGCCGGGACGAGGAGGACGAGGAGGAGCTTGCCGCCGATGTACTGCAGGTGCTGCAAAATGCTCTCGGCTGCTTTGTGGCAATGCGGGAGGCCGAGGGCGAGCGGCTGCGTGCCGATGTCCTTTCCCGTGTCGTCACCATGGAGGAGCACCTCTCCTTTGTAGAGGAGCGCTCCCCTCAAACCGTTATCGAATACCGCGCCCGCCTCACCGCTAAGCTCACCGAGCTTTTGAACGGCGCCGTCCCCGATGAAGCCCGCATTCTTACCGAAGCGGCGATCGTCGCCGACCGTCTGGCGGTCGATGAAGAAACCGTGCGGCTGCGCAGCCACTTTGCCCAGCTTCGCAGGATCATGGAAAGCACCGAGCCGGTGGGACGCAAGCTGGACTTCTTGGTGCAGGAAATGAACCGCGAAACCAACACCATCGGCAGCAAGTGCAGCGATACCGCCATTGCCGGTCATGTGGTGGAGATGAAGAGCGAGATCGAAAAGATCCGCGAGCAGATCCAGAACATCGAATAATGCGAAAGGTCGTGTAAATCCAGTGAAACTTATCAATATCGGCTTTGGCAACATGGTCTCTGCCAACCGCCTCATCGCCATCGTCAGTCCCGAATCCGCTCCCATCAAGCGCATCATTCAGGATTCCCGCGACCGCGGCACCCTCATCGACGCTACCTACGGACGCCGCACCCGCGCCGTCCTCATCACCGATAGCGACCATGTTATTCTTTCGGCAGTGCAGCCGGAAACGGTCGCCAACCGCGTAGTGGATTACGAGGACGAGGAAGAAATGGAGGGGCAGGCATGATCGGCAGCTACACCGCTCCCAAGGAACATGGCATTTTAGTGGTCTTTTCGGGGCCCTCCGGCGCCGGCAAGGGTACCATTCTCAAGCGCTATTTTGAGGACGACCCGCCCGCCGTGCTGTCGGTTTCCGCCACCACCCGTCCCCCCCGCCCCGGCGAGGTAGACGGCGTGCATTACCACTTCATTTCCCGGGAAGAATTTGAGCAGCTCATCGCCAATGACGGCGTGCTGGAATATAACATCTACAACGGCAACTACTATGGCTCCCCCCGCGGGCCCATCGAGGAGGAGCTCTCCAAGGGACACGATGTTATTCTGGAGATCGAAACCAACGGCGCCGGCCATATCCGCCGTATGTTCCCCAGCGCCCTTTCCATCTTCGTGGTGCCGCCCTCCTTCGAGGAGCTGAAAAAGCGCCTCATCGGCAGAGGGACGGAAACCGCCGAGGAGATCACCGCACGGCTGGAAAAGGGTCGCGCAGAGATCGAAATGGCGTTGGATTACGATTACATCGTTGTCAATGACGAAGTAGAAACCGCAGCCCGCCGTCTGGCGGAAATTATCCGCTCCGCCCGCTGGAGCAAAAAATTCAATCAATCATTTATTCAAGAGGTGCTGAACAATGCTTAGACCCGCTATGACCCAGATTCTGAAGCCCGGCGAGAGCTACTACAAGTTCGTGGTGGCAGTCGCCAAAAAAGCCCGTGAGATCTCTGCCGAAGCCGAGGAGAACCACATCGCACTGGAGGAAAAACCTGTCTCTCTGGCGCTGGATCTCTTTGCCACCGGTGCCGAGCGTCTTTCCGATTTTGACTGCTCCATGACCGAGCGCAAATAATCCAGACCTTTCCTCCCCCTGCAAACCCGCTTTGCAGGGGCGGCTTTATAGTGCGCGGGGCGCAGTGCCTGCGTTTTTCCCTATCCTCGGCAAAATACAGTCCCGCACCCGCGCACCGCGACCCGTTCTATGACTTAGTTCCCATGTCGCCTAACGGCGTCGCAAAGTTTTTTGCTTGCCTTGGTTTGTACGCCTATCCGGCGGGGACTTCCTTTTGCTCATGCGCGTCGTCACGGGCTGCGCTCCATGTCGGGTCGCTATTCCTACGGAATAGACAACCCTCCAACGCTCCGCCGCTCCTCCTTTCCCCAACGGGTCGTGCGACCCGTCGGGGTCCCCAAATGCAAAACACGCTCGGGGAGAACCCCGAGACCCCCGACGCTTGGCTGCGCTGGATACGAATGTTGTTTTTCTGCTGGCACAGAAAAACAAATCCGTACGGCGCGCAGATGCGCTCCAAAGGTAGCCTGCGGCGGCTCGTCGGACGCAACCTGCGCTTCAATCGGGCAGACCCTCCGTTACACTGTGGGTAGCCCTCTCCGCTGCGGTGCGTCCTCCTCTCCCCACAAGGTCTTACGACCTTGCAGGGACCCCAAAAGCCCGCGCGCTGGAGCGCGAAGGGCGAACCACCACCCCTGTCCCCTCCTCTGAGGAGGGGAACTATAGTGCGGGTAGGCTAATACTTTTTAGTCTGTTTCCCCTTTCCTCGGCAAATCTCGTTCCCGCACCCTCTCACCGCGACCCGTTAGCCTCCAAAGCTCCCACTATCTCCCAAACTCGTAAACTTTTTGTAAAATTTTGTGTTAATTCAACACTTTCATTGCAAATTTTCCTCGTTTCGTCCGTATTAGTGAGAGGGACTTCTCTTACCGGTAAATATCTTCCCCATTCCGACCTGTGCCGCAGGTCGCTCTCGTCATTCGCTTTTCCCATTTTCCCGCGTGCGCGCCTGTACGCGCGGGGAATGGGGAATCTCAATTCAGCCAAAAGGAGGTAGGCGGTTTGTCCCCTGTTGCCCGCGTGGCGGTGGAAAAAACCACCTGCCGTTTCGATAAATTATTTGACTATGCCATTCCCGAAGGAATGGCTCTCACTGCCGGCGTCCGCGTCATGGTTCCCTTTGGTCGGGGCGGCAGAAGGGTGGGACTGGTGGTGGCGCTTGCCGATGCGCCGGAGAGCGATACCCCTCTCAAGCCCGTCGCCGCCGTTCTGGAGGAGGAACCTGTCCTCACCGAGGAGGGACTGTTCCTGCTGCGCTGGCTGCGGGAAAATACCTTCTGCACCTGGTTTGATGCTCTGTCGGTGCTCATTCCCGCCGGCTACGGTCTGCGGGGACTTATCGGCTGGTCACTGGTGCGGGGCGTCCCCCTGCCGGAGGCGCTCTCCCCCACCGAGCAGCAGGTGCTTTCTGCCCTGAAGCCCCGCCGCAAGGCAGTCGCCGCCGCCGAGCTGGCGGAAGCGCTGGGGCTTACCCTTGACGCCCTTCCGCTGGAACGGCTGGAGGCTCTCGGGCTTCTTCGTCGGGAGGAGGTCGTGGAGCGCCACATCGGGGATAAAACCCTGCAAATGGTGCGGCTTTCCGGCACCGAGCCGGAGCGCCTGACCCCCAAGCAGCGGCAGGTTTACGAGCTGCTGGAGCAGGTCGGCTGCGGCAGCATTCGGGAGATCTGCTACTTTGCGGGCGTCACCCGCGGAGTGGTGGAAAAGCTGGTGCAGCAGGGCATTGCCGAAGCCTATGAGCAGGAGGTGCTTCGCACCCCCGTCAGTCGGGAAACCGTCCTGCCGGAGCCACCCCCCGCCCTTACCGAGGAACAATCCGCCGCGGTGGAAACGCTGTGGCAAGGCTTTGCGGAGGGCGGCAGAACGGGGCTTTTGTATGGCGTGACCGGCAGCGGAAAAACCGCTGTTTATCTCACCTTGGCGCACCGCATTCTGGCAGAGGGACGGCGCTGCATCGTACTGGTGCCGGAAATTTCCCTCACCCCGCAAACCATTTGCCGCTTTTTGGCGGCATTCGGCAGGCGGGTCGCCGTCATGCACAGCGCTCTTTCCCTCAGCGAGCGGCTGGACGAATACAAACGGATCCGCCGAGGTGAGGTCGATGTCGTGGTGGGCACCCGCTCCGCCGTCTTTGCGCCGATGGAAAAGCTGGGGCTGATCATCGTCGATGAGGAGCAGGAGCACACCTACCGCAGCGAAAAAGCCCCCCGCTACGATGCCGGAGAGATTGCCCGGCTGCGTGCCAGACGGCAGGGCGGACTGTGTGTTTTAGCCTCCGCCACCCCTAGCATCGAGACGGCGTACCGTGCCGAAAAAGGGGAATACCTGCTTGCCAAGCTGACCCACCGCTATGGCGGTGCACCGCTGCCCAACGTCACCATTCTGGATCTGCGGGAGCGGGCAATGGCTGCCGAGGCACTGAGCGAGGAGCTGTGTGAGGAGCTGATGCAGAACCTCGACCGCGGGGAGCAAAGTATTCTCTTTGTGAACCGGCGGGGCTATTCCGCCACGGCGACCTGCATGAGCTGTCACCAGCCGCTGGAATGTCCCCATTGCTCCATCAGTCTGAAATTCCACGCCGCCAACGGCCGGCTGATGTGCCACTACTGCGGCTACAGCACCGAGGTGCCGAAGGCCTGCCCCCATTGCGGCAGCCGCCTGATGCGGTACTCCGGCGTCGGCACGCAAAAGGTGGAGGAGGCGCTGAAGCTCCGCTTTCCGCAGGCAAGGATCCTCCGCATGGATCAGGACACCACCATGCGCAAGGACAGTCATCAAAAGCTCCTTTCCGCCTTTGGCAGAGGGGATTATGATATTCTTATCGGAACACAGATGGTCACCAAAGGACTGGATTTCCCCAAGGTAACGTTGGTGGGGGTGCTTGCCCCTGACCAAATGCTGTACGCCGATGATTTCCGCAGCTACGAGCGCACCTTCAGCCTGATCACTCAGGTGGTGGGACGGGGCGGAAGGCGGGAGCTGCCCGGACGGGCATTTTTGCAGACCTACCAGCCCGATCACCCGGTGCTGACCGCCGCGGCAAGGCAGGATTACCCCGCCTTCTACAAAACCGAGGCGGAGACCCGCAAGCTGCTGCTGTATCCCCCGTTCTGCCGACTGTACTGTCTGGGCTTTTGGGGGGAAAACGAAGCTGAGGTAAAGGCGGCGGGGCAGGCGGTGCTTGCTTTACTGGAGCGGCTGCTGCCCGGAGAATATCCGGAGCTTCCCGTAAGGCTTTTGGGGCTGGCGCCGGCAAACGTGCTGCGGGTGGCGGGGCGTTACCGCTACAAGCTGATCATCAAGGGCAAAAACAGCCCCCGTATGCGGGAGCTGCTGTGGCGGCTTTACACCGAGCCGGAGCTGGCAGCCGTGATGCGGAATGTGACGCTGACCATCGACCCGAATTACGATTCCGATTTGTAAGAGGCGAAAGAACCGCCGGATCATTTTACAGTTTACCGAAAACGACCGCTTTCTGCGGTAACTATACCTTCACTTGACAAGGACATACACGCTTTTCGACGGCGCAAATCAGCGCTGACTGCGTCATCGAGCCTTGAAATACGCAAGTATTCCTGCGGCTCTCTTCCTTGTCATCATCTGATTTTCCCACGTCGAAAAGTCCTACGGAGTTTTTGCGCAGCAGAAATGCCGTAGGGGGAAGTGCGGTGAAGATGGCAGGCTGGCGCCTGTCGATGAGCCGCACAATGCCATACGGCATTTATGACCGCAAAAACCGTATGTGCTCTTATCAAGTGAAGGTATCCAAAATCCATACTCTGCTAAGGAGGTGCTTTTTGTGGCACTGAGAAATATTGTGACCGAAAAGGAGGCGCGGCTGCGCAAGGTAAGCCGCCCTGTGGAAAAATTTGATGAGCGGCTGTGGACGCTGCTGGACGATATGGCGGATACTATGTACCATGCCGATGGCGTGGGCATTGCCGGCGTGCAGGTGGGCGTGCTGCGCCGCGTCTTTGTGGTGGATATCGGCGAGGGACTGACCGAATTTATCAATCCCGCCATCACTGCCCGAAGCGGCGAGCAGGACGGCATGGAGGGCTGCCTTTCCTCCCCCGGCGAGTTCGGACTGGTGGTGCGCCCCGAAAAGGTGACCGTCACCGCCTTTGACCGCCACGGCAAGCCCTTTACCATGGACGCCGAGGGCTTTTTGGCACGCGCCATCTGCCACGAAAACGACCATTTGGACGGACATATTTTCAAGGATATTACCCACCATATGCTCACCGAAGAGGAGCTGCAGAACTGGGACGAGGAGTGATACTGCATGAGGATCGTTTTTATGGGAACGCCGGACTTTGCGGTGCCCTGCCTGCAAAGAATTCTGGACGACGGGCATGAGGTACCGGCGGTCTTTACCCAGCCGGATAAGCCGGTGGGACGCCATGCCACACTGACCCCGCCGCCGGTGAAGCGGCTGGCGCAGGAGCACAAAATCCCCGTTTATCAGCCCACCAAAATGCGGGACGGCACCGTTGCCGCCCAGCTGCGGGAGCTGGCGCCGGACTGTCTGGTGGTGGTCGCCTACGGGCGGATCCTGCCGCAGGCGATTCTTGACGTGCCGCCCAAGGGCTGCATCAATATCCACGGCTCGCTGCTGCCCAAATACCGGGGCGCTGCGCCGATCCAGTGGAGTGTCATCAACGGCGAAGCCGTTACCGGCGTGACCAGTATGTTTATGGACGCCGGCATGGATACCGGCAATATCATCGATACCATCACCACCCCCATCGGGGAGAATGAGACGGCAGGCGAGCTGTTTGACCGGCTGGCGCCGCTGGGCGCAGAGCTTTTAAGCCGCACCCTGCGCTCCGTTGCCAACGGGACAGTGCAAAGCACCCCGCAGGACAACGACAAAGCCACCATGGCGCCGATGCTGGAAAAAGCCATGGGCAGGCTGGACTTTACCCTGCCTGCCGGAGTGCTGCACAACCATATCCGCGGCATGAACCCGTGGCCCGGCTGCTTCTGCACGGCAGGCGGCAAAATGCTGAAGATCCATGAGAGCCGTGTGGCAGAAGGGCGTGGGAAAGCCGGTGAGCTGCTATCCTCTGATCCGGTGACGGTTGCCTGCGGCGAGGGTGCCCTGCAGCTTATCACCGTACAGCCGGAGGGCAAGCCCCGCATGGCAGCCGCCGACTGGCTGCGCGGCGCACGGCTGCAAAAGGGCGAGTGCTTGGAGTAAAACGGATTGCGGCGAGAGGGTGCGGGAGCGCTATTTCTCCCCTTCCACAATTTACATTTTCTTCATAAATTGGGAACGGGCGGGACAAAATAATCTGATAGAATAATACTGAAAAATTTTGTGCCTGCGGCACAGATTACAACATAAGGAGGCGTGCTACATGCCGATGGGCTATTACTACGGCTATGATTACACCTGGTACCTGCTGGTGCTGCCGGCTTTCTTGCTGGCGCTGTGGGCACAGTTCAAGGTAAAGGCGACTTATTCCAAATACTCCAAGGTGCGAAGCCTGCGCGGACGCACCGCTGCCGAGGTCGCCCGGCAGATCCTGAACGACCACGGGCTGAACTATGTGCAGGTGGATATGATAAACGGCGAGCTGACCGATAACTACGACCCGCGCAGCAACATCGTGCACCTTTCGCAGGGCGTTTATAACAGCACCTCCATTGCCGCCATCGGTGTGGCGGCGCACGAGTGCGGTCACGCCGTACAGCACGCCGAGGAATACGGTCCTCTTAAGCTGCGCAGCGCCATTATCCCCGTCACCAACATCGGCTCTACCCTTTCCATTCCCATCTTTTTTCTGGGGCTTTTGATGAACTTCACCCTGCTGATGAACATCGGTATCCTGCTGTTCGGGCTGGTGGCGGTGTTCCAGCTTATCACCCTGCCGGTGGAATTTAACGCAAGCCGACGGGCGCTTGCCACCATTGAGGAACGCGGTCTGTTGACCGAGGACGAGGCGCGGGGCGCCAAAAAGGTGCTTTCCGCCGCTGCCCTTACCTATGTGGCGGCGCTTGCCTCCTCTCTGGCGCAGCTGCTGCGGCTTGTCATCATCAGCCGCGGCAGAAGCAGGGATTGATGCGATGGCGGACGCAAGACTGACCGCCCTGCGGGGGCTTTCTGAGGTCTTTGGGCAGGGGGGCTACTCTAATCTGGTGCTGGAGAGCCTGATGCGGAACAATCAATTGAACGGACAGGAGCGTGCCTTTTGCACCGCGCTGTTTTATGGCGTGGTGGAACGGCGTATTACGCTGGACTGGGTGCTGGGACGCTATTCCCGCCAGCCGGTGGAAAAGCTCTCCCCTGCCGTAAGAGATATCCTGCGCATGGCAGTGTATCAGCTACTGTACATGCCCTCGGTGCCGGAAAGCGCCGCCGTGAACGAAGCGGTAAAGGAGACCCGTCAAAGGAAGGTTGCCTCTGCCGCCGGATATGTCAACGGCGTGCTGCGTGCTTTTTTGCGGGACGGTAAAAAAATTGCCCTGCCGCGGGATCCGCTTCTTGCCCTTTCGGTCGAATATTCGGTGCCGAAGGCGCTTATTGCGCTATGGCAGCAAGGCTACGGTGAGGAAAAAGCCAAAGCCATTTTAGCCGGAAGCGAGACCCCTGCGCCGCTTTTTATCCGGGTGAACACCTGTAAAACCACGGCGGCAGCGCTCAAAGCCCGCCTTATCGAGGACGGCATTACCGCTGAGGAAACAACCGTGGAGCATGCGCTGCGGCTGATCGACGCCGGTGATGTGACCCGCCTTGAGGCGTTCCGGGAGGGATTGTTCCATGTACAGGATCTTTCCAGCCAGAAATGTGCCGCCGCACTGGGCGTGCAGGCGGGGCATCGGGTGCTGGACGTCTGCTCCGCACCGGGCGGCAAGAGCTTTACACTGGCGGAAATGATGAACGATACCGGCAGCCTGCTGGCGATGGATCTGTACCCCAACCGGCTGCGGCTGGTGGAGGACGGCGCTGCCCGTCTGGGGCTGCACTGCATCAAAACGCAGGCAAGAGACGCCCAAATTTATGATAATTCTCTGGGAGTATTTGACCGTATCCTATGTGATGTGGTATGCTCCGGTTACGGGGTCATTCGGCGCAAGCCGGAGATCCGCTATAAGGATCCTGCGGAGGCGGCGGCACTGCCTGAGACACAGCTTTCCATTCTGACTGCCTCCTCCCGATCCCTTTCCTGTGGGGGACGGCTGGTATACTCCACCTGCACGCTGAACCCCGCCGAAAACGAAGGCGTGGTGGAACGGTTCCTGCGGGAAAATACCGACTACGCCCTGTGCGGCGAGCCGGTAACCTGCCTGCCGGAGAAAAACGGCGGGGACGGGTTCTTCTATGCGGTGGTGGAGCGGAGACTGTAAATGCTTGCGGGTTGTTATGGTGATGGTTTGCTGTCACCTGCCGGCGGGGCAAAGTCTTTTAGATAGCTTAATTTGCACGCCTATCCGGCGGGGACTTCCTTTTGCTCGTGCAAAAGGAAGCAAAACACGCTCGGGGATACCCCGAGACCCCACGCACCGGAACGCCCGCTCGGAACGGCTATGCCGTCCCGAAGCGTGGGCTA